>Ga0335069_10000595_pt1 | contig 60430 bp, 47 predicted proteins | sample Lox_Sample_11_FD_206714 | JGI IMG/M metagenome (GOLD analysis project Ga0335069, IMG submission 206714) | Soil microbial communities from Loxahatchee National Wildlife Refuge, Florida, United States - Lox_Sample_1.1 | ecosystem: Environmental > Terrestrial > Soil > Wetlands | place: USA... | reverse complement strand
CGATGACAACCTTGCCTGTCTTGTGGTGGTCCAGTGTTCGACCGGTACCTGGGTGCTCTTGCATACCTGTCATTGCCGTGGTTCCGTTGTCGAGGATCAGCACGGCGTGTCCGGTTGGCGGCGGGTTGTAGACCATTTCGGCTATTCCCGTAATGCCGCTATGGATAAATGTGCTGTCTCCGATGACGCTGACCACGCGTTTCGCGGTCACCTCCGGAAGCGCGTGTCGCAATCCAAGTCCAACGCCGATCGACGCACCCATGCACACGGACATATCGACCGCTTCAAACGGCGGCAAGACGCCAAGCCCATAACAACCAATATCGCCGGAGACAATGCAGTCGAGGTTCTTGAGAACGGTAAAGATCGTTCTGTGCGGACATCCCGGACATAAGGCAGGCGGCTTCCCCGGGACCGGCTTGGGTTCCGGGGAGCAGTCGCGCTCGATGATTCGCTGCACGCGTTCCACATTCAACTCGCCAAAACGGAACATAGAAGGTTTGGCTTCGACTTCGATCCCGGCCGCTCTTATGGATTCGTATAGATACGGATCGCCTTCTTCAATGACGAGACAGCGGTCAACACCCTGAACGAAGTGGCGAATGGCTTCGATTGGCAGCGGATGCGTCATTCCAATCTTCAAGACGCTCGCTTCTGGAACCGCTTCCCGCGCGTGCTGGTAAGCAATGCCGGACGTGATAATACCGAGCGAGGACGAACCGGAAATCACCTTTGTCGGACCGGACTGCTCATTCCATTGCGCAATCTGCGAGATCTTCTCCCGCAACTTCCTATGAGCGGGCCGCGCGTTCGAGGGAATCATGGAACGGCCTTCTACGTTGCGAAAATATTCAGCTTTGCGCGGCGGCGGCAATGAAATGCCTTCACGTGAGAGAACCGTTTTTGAGTGGCATACGCGTGTCGTCAACCGGAGCATGACCGGAACGCGCCAACATTCGGCAATTTCAATCGCTCGTAGTGTGTATTCATAGGCCTCCTGCGAGTCCGAAGGTTCCAGCATCGGAATCGCGGCGGCCACCGCGTACCGCCGGTTGTCTTGCTCGTTCTGGCTCGACGCCATTCCGGGGTCGTCCGCCGAGACAATAATGAGCGCCCCCGGAACGTCCATGTAGGCGGCGGTGAAGAGAGGATCGGCGGCAACGTTGAGGCCAACATGCTTCATCGTGACGATGGTTCTGCCTCCGGCGATTGCCGCCCCGATGCCGACCTCAAGGGCTACCTTTTCGTTTGGCGCCCATTGCCCGTGGCCACCGAGGCGGCCAAATTCCTCCAGAATCTCCGTCGAGGGCGTCCCGGGATATCCGGTCCCCAAAACTACTCCTGCATCGTACGCGGCTAGAGCGACAGCTTCGTCGCCGCTCAGGAGCTGCTTTTCATGGCTGTCCATTCTCTACCTCTACTCGCCGTTATCCCACGGCCTGTTCTTGGCCTCGCGCGCGGCACACTCGCCGATGGTTCGCGCCTGCTCCTGGCCCTGCAACACGCGGAAAGCCCCGTCCGCGAGAGCGCGCAGTTCGTCTTCCCCCGGATAGATCGCGACCGGTGCAATCCATTCAACAAAAGGCTTCAGTTTGGCGACAAAACTGGTTGAGTGAGCCATGCCGCCGGTCAACACGACACAATCAACCTCGCCGTGGAGCACGGCAGCCATCGCGCCAGCCTCTTTGCCAATCTGATACGCAAGCGCATCGAGCACGAGTGATGCCTTCGAATCGCCGGCGCCTATGCGTCGCTCGATTTCTTCCAAATCCTTCGTGCCGAGATACGATTCCAACCCGCTCGAGCTTTGCAGGAGGCGCAGTAATTCTTTCTCCGTGTATCTCCCGCTGAAGCACAACCTCGTCAACGCCTGTACGGGAAGGCCGCCGCATCGGTCTGCGCCGAACGGCCCTTCCTCCCCGGTGTTGTTATCGATCATCCTTCCGTCCTGGTGCACCGAAACGGAAACGCCGCTGCCCATATGGATCACAACCAGCCGCAACGATTCGTAGCTGCGTTTCTGGTCGCTGGCATAGCGCTTGGCGACAGACTTGGTATTCAGGGCGTGACACAAGCAGGTTCGCTCGACGAGCGCCAGCCCGGATATCCGCGCACACTCTTGCCACTCGTCGACGCTAACGGGATCGACGACATAGGCGCTTACTCCGGCGTCTTTAGCGATTGAACACGCCAGCGCCGCCCCCAGGTTGGAAGCGTGTTCGCCACGAGGGGCGAGCCGGAGTTGTTCGAGCATCGCATCGTCCACGAGGTAGGTACCACTTGCCAGCGGTGGCAGCAGCCCTCCGCGGCCCACAACGGCCTCAAAGTGTGCCATCGCGTAGCCGGCCTCGGAGAGTTCTTTCTTGATCAGTTGCAGCCGGTAGTCCTTCTGATCGAGTATTGCGCGCCCGCGAAACTGAGCTAACTCGTCCTCACAGTGCCGAATTGTCCGCGCCAGTTCGACGCCGTCACGCGTGTAAATGCCGAACTTGGTGGACGTGGAACCGGGATTGATTGCCAGGACGAGCCCTTCACCTTGCGGCAAAGATCACCCCCAGGGCCATGGCGTTCACTTTGTCCTCGGCGCTTTCAACCCGCGACGGAATCAGGATCGGAACCTCCGCGCCCACGACGACGTGTCCGCATTGCGATCCACCGAGGTACTTGACTGCCTTGCCGAGAAGATTGCCAGCTTCGATGTTGGGAACAACCATGCAGTCGGCGAATCCGGCAGCTGCGTGCTGGATGCCTTTCTCTTCGGCGGCCAATCGGAGCAACGCGCAATCCAGCGCTACAGGACCGAAGACGTCCGCTTCTCCGAACTCGCCGGCCGCTCCCATTTCCGCGAGTGACTGCGCATCCACCGTTGATGGCACAGAATTCGAGACAGCCTCCGTGGCGCTCATCATCGCGATTTTGGGGCGAAAGATGCCGATGCTGTGCATGACCTCAATCGCGTTCTTTACGATTTCTTTCTTCTGCTCGAGATTTGGACTGACGTTCAATCCACCGTCAGTGACCCCAACAAGTCTCTGCCGGCCTGCGAGATGGTCTTCGTAAACTAGAACGTCGCTGAGTAGGCGACCCGTCCTCAATCCGGTTTCCTTGTTGAGAACAGCGCGAAGCAATTCGTCCGTTCGCAGATGTCCCTTAAGTAAAACGTCGGCTTTGCCCTCTCTTGCGAGTTTCACGGCCACGTGCGCCGCATCAGCGGTGTCTATGATTTCGCCCCTCTCGAATAACGACTCAAGCTTCAGAGCTTCCGCCTTCGCCCGAATCTTTTGTCCATCTCCTATCAGAACCGGAGTCGCAATGCCGAGATACATGGCTCCTTCAGCAGCGGTTAGAGCGACTTCGTCATCGGCCGCAACGACGGCGACGCGCTTCGGGCCAACGGCCTGTGCCTGCCGGCGCAACTGTACGAAACTGGTTGTTGCCGCGATCGCTACGGAATTCGTGGTGGAGCTCTTTACCATGGCCGTTCTTTTTCGGGCACAATTTCCAGTTGTTCTTTGTCCTCCGGAGCCGGCGGAAGCCACTCGAACGTTGATTTCACTAGTGGAGGCTTCGTGGTTCAAAGTAGTTGAACCTCGAACCGGAAGTGAAATACTTTGTTTGAAAAACATCCCTACCTCGGCGGCACCGAACGGGTTTAGGCGTCACACTCTCGCTCCGGCGCCCCAGACTGCTGGGGCCAAATTCACGCGCGGTGCATTTCCGGCTTAAAATGCTGGCAGCAGGAACAAAGCCCCTATGGATTTGCGCTATCTGCGGTATTTCATCGCAGTCGCGGAAGAGATGAACTTCACGCGCGCCGCTGAGCGCCTCCACACCGTACAGCCTTCGCTAAGCCGTCAGATCCGCAGGCTGGAAGAGATCGTTGGCGTTCCCCTCTTTGTGCGAGACCGCCATGAACTGGAACTCACCGAAGCGGGACGCATTTTCCTGGACGAATCGCGTTCCATTCTCGAGCAAGTGAATCGCGCCATGATGCTGGCGCGTCAGGGCGCGCGCGCCGAAGCTGGCAAGATCAGTGTTGGTTTTATCTTCGGTACCGATACCAGCAGCATCTTCTCGAATTTGCTGCCGACGCTGAAGGAGCGCTGCCCGGAAATGCAGGTTGCCTATGAGGGAATGACCGAGGCGGAGTTGTTTCACAAGCTCGAGGAGCAAGAGATCAATGTCGCCTTCGGTCCCGGCACGATCGCAGCCTCCGGCGTTGTTTCTGAAGTGATTCTGCGCCAAAACATCGTCGTCGTTGCGCCCTCGACTCATCCCCTGGCCAGGCTCAGAAAGATCCCAGTTTCCCGCTTGGCCTCGGAAACACTCATTGGGCCGTCAGAGACGGCGAATCCAAGATTCCGAAAATTCCTCGAGTCAATCGCGGAAACGGCTCGCGTCAGGTTCGCTTCCACAATTGAACGCGACAACGTGCTCTCGGCGTTGCATGCGGTGAGCCTCGGCCTCGGAATCGCGTTGATTCCCGATTATCAAAAGAGCATACTTCCCGGTTCGGTCGTTGCTCGCCAGCTCGATCTCGATCCCCAGCCCACGTACGAACTGCTGATGTATTACCACAAGTCTGACCGCAACCCTGCGCTCGCTTACTTCTTGAGCATCGTTCGCGAATGCCTGGAGCCCGCCCCGAGCAAGCGCTAGTCCTCAGCCACCTGATCGTTTCCGAAGGAAATTGTCCCGAGGTTCAGGCTGGCAGTCAGCTGAGGAACAGCGATGCTACGTTTGTCATGTTTCCCGGTTGTAACCTCGACCGTGTACCCTGCGCTGTTCTCCGCCAGGGCGTCGAACCTGAAGTCCCCGAATGCGTCAGTCAACGTTTCGCCAACGGTCTTGTCGCCTTGCTTCAAAGTAACGATGGTGCCAGTGCAACAGTCCATCACGCCAGCCCTGGCCACAGCAACGCTTCCGGCGATAAAACACGTGTCGTATCGGTAGAGATTCGCATAGAAAACATGCGATTGCGTTCCCAGTTCAGGATATAGGCGGGTCAGCTTCCGCTCCTCTGCCATATAGGACATTTCCGATCCCTCGATGAACTTTACCTCCAGCGCTCCCGTGGGGCATGCCTGCACGCATCGCGTCTGTTTCCGGCCCTGATCGATGAGGTGCGCACAAAAGGTACATTTTTGTGGTTCGCCGCGCTCCTCGTTCCACCAAATGGCCCCGTAAGGACAGGCGTCCAATAACTGACGTTGCCCCTTCGCCTGCGGCGGATCAATCAGAACCAGCCCATCGGATCTCCGCCGGATCGCTCCATTCGATACCTCAACACATGGCGCGGCTGCACAATGCATGCAGGGAGTCGGCCGGTAGGCAACGTCGATCAACGGGAACTGCCCTCTCTCTTTACGAGCCAGCGTCATCCAATGATGGCCGTGACGGGGTTGCGGCGCGGTGTAGCCAGGCCAGTCATTGTCGACGTGTTCGTCTTTGCAGGCGAGCAGGCAGTTGTAACAACCTTCGCATTTCGCGACGTCGATGATCATGTGCCATGTCTTCATTGCATTACCCCTTCCCGCCATTTTTCGATTTCAACAAGGCAGGAGCACGCCGCAATGCTATGGGATCTACTGATAATCATGCGACTTGGCGTAAGAATGTTGATGCACCCACCCCGATCCGGCGAATTTCCAGGCTCGCCTACAGGATCGTATACCGCCGACGATTCATAAGAGTGAACCACGCCGGTCGGCACTCGCTCAGTGAGCTGCGCCGCGCAGATCACAGCGCCGCGATCGTTGAACACCCTAACCAGTTCGTTTTCCCCGATTCCACGTGTCATTGCGTCCTGGCGATTGATGCGCACGATCCAGTAGTAGTGGCCGTCGATCAATATGCGGTGATCCTCTACATCATTGACAGCACTGTCTTTTCCATCGCTCTGAGTGTGGAAGGTAAATCGCGGGTGCGGGGAAACGAGATGAAGTGGATACCTGGCGAAGAGTTCGGTTGCATGCGGTCCTTCCCATGCGGGAACGTATTTCAGAATCGGCGGGCGCTCCGGATCATCCGGATCAAATCGTTTCAGGCTTGAAGATTCAAATTCCAGTTTTCCGGTCTGCGTCTGCAGCCCTCTCCGAAAACCAGAAGTGTAGTCGCCGGGGAGTGGCGTCAATTCTGGCGTGTCCTTCTGACGCCCTTCAAAGAACCAGCGGTAGGAAACCGGGTCGCGCAACTCCTCAGGCGGCGACGGTACGACGAAATACCCTTTCTTCATGAATTTCTTCCACGTGATGTAGTTCGGCAGGTCGGTAGCTTCGAAGTAACGCCTGCACCAATCGAGTTCCGTTGAGCCCTCGGAGAAGTTCGCGCCTAGTCCCAAGCGCTTTGAGAGATCGAGAAATATCTGAAAGTCGGATTTCGATTCTCCAAGAGGCTCGATGCATTTGTGTTGAAGAACAGCCACCCGATGGTTGCACTGCGTGAAGGCATGGTGAATATAGCCGCCACAGTTGGCGAACTCGCTGATATCCCAACGCTCGAAGTTCGTGCACGCAGGGAGTATGACGTCGGCGAATTTCGCCTCGCCCTCAAGCCAGATCGACTGGTTGACAACGAACTCCAGTTTGTCGGTCCGGTACATCCTCACGTACCGGTTCGTGTTCGTCATCGTGCCGAAGTGCGAGCTCCCGTACTTGTAGTACATCTTCACTGGCGAATGGCCGGGGGCGGGATATTGGAAACGAAAGAATTGGCCTTCGATCGTGCGCGGGTCGGTCGGATACCCCTCGCATTTGCCATCCATGATTGCTTCCGGAATTCTCAGGCGAGGTACCGCTTGCTGGACGGTGTTCATCGTCGGGAGCTGCGGCATCTTCTGAAAAAGGTTCATCGCTAGCGCCGTGCCGGCCAGGTCCCCGGAAAAACCGCCTTCGGAATACCCGGGGAAATAGAACCGCGTATCCACCGGCGCTCCCTGTTGCAGACACCCGATATTGACGCCGGGCTTTCCGAGGCCCTGCATCGCCATCAGATACACCATTCCCCGAGCCCAGTCTGTACCCGTCGCCGTGCGGCAGGCGGCGCCGAACCCGTTGATGCCTCCCGCCGCCAGATATGTCTTCTTCTTTCCCCATTCGCGCGCTAAAGCGCGGACATCCTTGGCAGCTACGCCGGTTTCTTTCTCCTGCCATTCCGGAGTCTTTGGAGTTCCGTCTCCTTTCCCGAGAACATAATCGCGCCACTTTGCAAAACCATGCGTGCGCTGCGCTACATAATCCTGGTCATACAGCCTCTCAGCGATCCAGACATAGGCGATCGCCAGCACCATTGCACTGTCGGTGCCCGGACGCGGCGCAAGCCACTTGCCGCCAAGCCAAGCAGCCGTGTGGTTGTAATAAGGGTCGATGTGCACAAGCGGTATGCCGAGCTCTTTCAGCCACTGCCGGCGGATTGTCCCTTCATGCGCACCGTAGACTCCGCTGGTCGCTTCGGGGTCGCTCGACCAGAAGACGATCATCTCGGCGTTCTTCAGGCAGTCTTCAACGGTGCTGTAGGTTTCGCCGCCGCCGTTGCGGGCGCTGTAGCCCCAATGATGCGCCGCTCCCCAGTACCAGCCCTCCCAGCTGTCGGGATTGTGTACGACAACCGTCGATCCGATCGTGTTGAAGAAGCGAATGCGCGCGCTGAGCCAGTATCCCAGAGCGCCCCACGTGTGGTGGGACCCGCTGCTGTTCATGATGGCACCAGGCCCATGCTCGCGCTTCACCCTCAGAATTTCTCCGGCAACGATATCGAGAGCCTCATCCCAACTAATCCGCTCGTACCCGGAAATGCCACGGTTCTGCGGATTGCGTTCTCCATGCGGATCGAAATCCACGCGCCTCATCGGGTAAAGCAACCGGTCCGGCGAATAGATCAACGATTTCCACGTCAGGGAATGGCTGCTGATTGTCGTCTTCCGGGGCGGCGTAAAGGAATTGCCTCGCGCTTTGATAGTCCAGGGCGCGGCATCTTCGTCATCGAACTCGATCGGCGTAATTCGCACGATCTTGCCGTCTTTGACAAACACAAAGACTGGTCCGCCGTTGGTGTTGCTCGTATAGCGCGTTGTTCCGTCGCCGCCATCGACGCCGTACTTGCCAGCGGTCAGCAGCATGTTCAAAATTTCGGAGAACCAGATGGTCAGTTCGTCGGACCCCTGCACCTCGAGCTGAAAGTTTTTTGCGGCGTGGAGAAAGTCGAGTTGCTTTCGGTTTGGCCTGAGCAGCCTGGCGGCGAGTTCAGCGCTCTGAAAGGACATGACGACATCCGCAGGATGTATGCCGGCTTTCGACCTGACCTTGCCTTTGCAGAAATCGAAACAACGGCCCTGAGAATTGTTCCGCAGCTTGATCTGCGCCGTGAAGTCTTTTTCGCGCAGCCGCACCGCAAATTCCGGATGCCGCCGCGCCATAAGCCGCAACAACTTCTCGAGTCCAAGTAGCGTCAGATGGAACTGCATGCTTCCGAGAGCCATAGGTATCCTCACGCGGCTTCGCTGTTTGCGCGAAGGTGGATCGTCAAATTCTGGATTCTCGGGCGGGGAGCTCAGTGATGATTGTCATCCCGGCAGACCCCCAAACGCGCACTTTCCGATCGCGTGACCATATTGCTGGGAGGCTCCGCTTTCGGAATTCGCGTTGCCCTAGCCATCGTCCGGTCGAAAGTCGGGTACCGTTTCAGCTCAATCCTCTCGGCCTTTCCGGCAATCTCCCTCGCTCGCGCTCTTGCAGCACGCGAGACGAGAGCAAGCTGCGCCCCCCCGCCCGCGGCGTTCCCCACCTGCCTGTATTCGGCGTTTGGAAAACGGGGCAACATGCCGATGGCAATCGCGCTGCGCAAATCGAGGTAGGATCCAAACGCTCCGGCGACCTCAACCCGCTCTACCGCACTATAAGAAACCTCCGCCAATTGCAGCAGCGTATCGATGCCTGCGAAGATTGCTGCTTTCGCAAGTTGAACCTGGGTGATGTCCCTCTGCGTGATGACGATGTCGCGGCCATGGCCGGTCCTCACTGCATTCACAACCAGGAACTCCATCCCGGATGCTCCGCTTCTGACACCTGAACGGCTCTTTACCAGATGTCCACGGTCGTCGATGGTCCCACTACGATGCAGTTCCGCAATCAGATCTACGATCCCTGAGCCACACATCCCGACAGGTCTTGCTGAGTCAATCGTCGTGTATTGCAACTCGCCCGTCGCGGAATAGAATTTTTCGATCGCACCCGATGCCGCACGCATTCCGTCGGAGACGTGTGCACCCTCAAATACAGGTCCGGACGGTACCGATGTGGTCAAAAATTTTGGGCTACGCGGATCGCGAACCACGATTTCCGTGTTCGTGCCAATATCGAGTCCAACCGTAACTTCGGCTGATTCATCAATCCCGCGAGCCAGAATCATTGCGACGTGATCGGCCCCGACGAACCCGCCTATACTCGGCAAGATGTGAACATTTGCGGCCGGAGCAAATCGCCAGCCCAAGTCGCCCGCAGGTAAATCGAGGTCACGGTCGATCGAGGCAACAAACGGTGCGCGCAATAACCGCGAAACTGGCAGCTTGAGCAACAGGTGCATCATCGCGGTATTGCCCACCACGCACACGTCAGCAATCTCACGCTGGCAAGTTTTCGCGTCCTCGCAAACCAGGGACGCCAGCTGCGCAATGCTGTTACGAGCCAGATCGGCGAGCACGGTAGCGCGACCATCTGCGCTGTCCGCATACACGAGTCGCGTCATCAGATCTTCGCCATAGGTGATCTGAGGATTCGGCATTCCTCTGGCCGCCAACCGGATGCCGCTCCCCAAATCCACCAAATACGCGGCGATCTTCGTACACCCCAGATCGACCGCGAGGCCCAAAGGGCTCCGCCCTGGGTTCGCAAAGCCGACAATCTGTCCTCCGCGCGTGTAAGTCGTGAGACTTAACTGGTCTTGACGCACAAAATCAGATAACTGAGCAGCAACGGCCGGCGTCATCGTCCAGTCCACCCAGCCAGTGGAGGCAACGAGTCCGCCCGCCACCCGCCGGTAGTCGGAACTTGCATCGTCAAGAGACGGAGGGCTTAGATCAATCTGGTGAGATTCAATGATTGGATCGGATGTTGGAAGCGCAACCTCCGCCGCGGTCTGCAGCCGTTGCCCCGCCGTGAACGCGCCCGGAGTTACATCGACCGCAACCGACGAAGCAACCCGCGCTTCGCAGGCGAGCCGCGTACCTGATGCGTATGGACCTGAGCGCAGGAAGTCCATTTCTTCCTTGTCAGGCGGAAACATGTCGCCGCTTACTACCGAAATTCGGCACCGGCCGCAGACGCCGACTCCTCCGCACGCAGCCGAGAGCAGAATGCCGGCGCGCCTGCCGGCTTCAAGTAGCGTTGTGCCAGCGCTGACCGTGACTCGCTTGCCCAGTGGTTGAAACGTAACCTGGCAGTCGGCGGTATCGGGTTGTGCCACCTCGTCGGCCACATCTTCCCTTCCCATCATGAACGGGCGGGCTCAAGCCAGCCTTTGGCAAGGCGGACGGCCTGTTGAGCATCCGCTCCCCAATCGTCCGCGCCGACCACACGGCATACGTTCTGGTCGGTCGGACCGCCACCGACCATGACTCGCACTGTGCTCCGCAGCCCAGCCGCCTCAAGCGCTTGTACTGTCGCTTTCATGGAATCGAACGCGAGGGTGAGGAGGCCTGACATCCCAAGCACGGTCGCGCCGCTTTCCTTCAAGGCGGAAACGAACTTCTCCGGCGGCACATCGACTCCCAGATCGAGCACCTCGAAATTAGCCGACTTGAGCATGTTCACCACGATGTCTTTGCCGATGTCATGAATGTCCCCCTTGACGGTACCGAAGACGATCTTGCCCGCGGTCTGCGCACCGCCGGCTTTCAATTCCGGCTCCAGGATCGCTCCGATCTGCTTGAAGATCTCGCCCGACATCATGAGGTCGGAGACAAAGTAGTCCTGGCACTCGAAACGTCTTCCAACTTCCGTCATCCCGTCCTGGCATGCCCTTAAGACTTCAAAGGCCGGAACCCTTGCTGCCAGTGCATCTTTCACAAGTTGCAACGCCAGGTCCTCGTTCAAGTCAGTCAGTGCATTCTTGATCTCTTCCAGAACCTTCATCACGAACTCCCCTCGCGGTAAAAATTTCCGGCCCTCGCCGCTACTAATCCATGAATTGCTCCAGCGTCGCCTCGCGGCCGGGCTCGATCACCACAAACCCTCTGTCCCACTCGCCCGAGGCCAAACAGCGCAAAAGCTCGGACGTCCCGGGTCTCTCCTCGTAACGCAAATTGAATCTGGCTGCCATCGCAACCGAGTATTCTCTGTCAGCCTCGACATCCGCTGCCTGTGCGGTCTTGATATACACAAGCCGCTTATAGGGATGCATCAGTTCACCCACAATCTTCTCGGCCCGCTCGCGCCCATGACGACGGGTCACTTTCTCCAGTTCATCCAACGGTCCACTCCGATCGCTTTGGTAGCCGCGGATATACCCTTGCGTCAGGAAAAACGCCGGTTCTTTCTTCATTTCATCGAGGTAAGCCTGGTGCGATCCGAGGAAAACGCCGATGCAGTCGTGGATCTTGGGAATCACGAGGCGGGACTTTCGCGTTCGCAGCCCAACCACAGCATTCGAGCACAATCCGTAGCCGAGCAGAATGAACTCGCATGTTCCATCCATGCGATCGACAGCCGCCTGCAGATCCTCTTTCAATCGCTTGGGCCGGATATGGCGGCTGATTTCAAAGACCTCAGTCTCTACCCCCGCCGGAAGGAAGCCGCGCATCTCGTCGATCATGACGCGGCAGGCAATCACTTTCATGCGCATAGGTTCCGGCATTGGTCCTAGTTGTAGCGTCCGTACTTCTCTACCGCCTCAAACATCGCCCTCACGTTTTCGTGCTTTGAATTCATCGGCATGGTGCAGCCATTACTCAGAATGAACCCGCCGCCCCTGCCCACCACTGTAATCAGCCTCTTGCAGTATTCATCCACTTCGCCGGGGCTGCCGACTGTCAGCAGGGACGCCGGCACATCGCCGGAAAGGCAAACGTGGTCTTTCACGATCTCGCGGGCGCGGGTCAGGTCGGTCTGTCCATCTGTCTCGATGATGCATTTGCCCTTCGGCAGTTCCAGAAAGTACTCAATCGCTCTTCCCCAGTCTGTATCGAGATGGAAAATCGGCGCGATGCCTTGCTCGATCAACTTGAGGGCACCATCCTTCATGAACGGCCATGAATAAGTCTCGAAATTTTTCTTGTTCAGGAACGTGGTGCCGCACCGGCATCCCACGACAAACGCGCGCCGCACGCCGGATCGATCGCAGCTGTCCGTAGCCTGCTTGATGCTCTCTTTCTGCATCGACCACATGATCTCGACTAGTTCGCCCTTCAGCCGGTACATGTCCTTGTTGAACTCGTTCATGCCGCGTGTCATCGAAAGCAGTTCGTACGGAGGCGCATACGTGCCGCCGTAGTGAAATGCCTGGCCCCGCTTCCTGGCTGCGGCGATATCGCGCTTGTGAAGCTGGTTGCGGCGCCTCTCCCAAAGCAAAAAGTGGATCAATCCTTTTTGGGGACGAATGCGCTTGGTCACCGCGATCATGTACTTTTGTAAGCCTTGGTTCTTGATCGCCCGTAGTTCTTCCTGCGTGGACAGGGACTCCTCTACGATCTGATAAGGCGTGTTTTCTGGAAGTTCTTCCCCAGGTAACGCAACCTTTTGGAACCATCGATTCCGCAGTGTCGGGCCATATCCAAGGTCGGCAAATGACGAACGCATCACGTCCCAGTTCGGATACGCCGCCTTCAGCTTGTCATTGCAACGTTGCGCCACATCGAAATCGTTGATGAACGCAGCCTGGGTCACACCCGCAAACGCCGCCGCATATCCATAAACAAACGGCGCGCATGGAACCCGGTCCGTGGGCTGGAAAGCGATCGTCGCGTGCAACCGCTCTTCCGGGCTCATCGAACCGCTATACGTCCTGGTCGCTGGTGATTCCTCTATCGTCGCTGCGCCCATGGGATCTCTCCGATACCGACATGCTCTAAGGTCGCCCGCTGCTGTAGTACAAGCTTGCAAGCGGCGGCCGCCAATTGGAAATACTTTGTTGAGCTATGCTGCACAGCTTATGGCCATGGATTTGTGCCGCCGGTCACTCCTCGTTGTGATCTTGGTGGCCGTGCCTTTTTTGCACGCATCGAGCACGGAGCCTCATTTGCTGACGGCAAATGGCGCCGCAAGTACGCCTGCCGCTTTCTTTTCTTCGCTCGTGCGCTCCTCGAGTTTCGGGCCGATCTTGCCGGAACGATACGCCCGGCAATATTGGGCGCAATGGCGGTCGCACCCTAGCACTGTGTTTGCGGCGTAAAGTGTTTCCATCAGTCCCCGGTCCGTTGGGTCCATGATTGCCGAATCCAGCCCGGCCTCAAGCGCGAGCGTCAAGAATACCCGGTTGACCAGCGTGCGGGCCGGCAGGCCAAATGACACGTTGCTCAAACCCGCGGTCAGGTGCACCTTGGGAAATTCCGTGTGCACCGCGCGCATCGTCGCCAGCGTGACCTGACACGCGTTGCTGTCGGTGGCAACAGACATGACCAGGGAATCGACAAATACGTTCTCGTCCGGCACCCCCGCTTTTCGGGTCTCTTCAAGCACTCTTCGCACGATTGCCAAGCGGCCTTCGGACGTCGGGGAAATCGTGGTTCCGTCCAAAGCCAGGGCCAGCACGCGGCAGTTGTGCTGAGCGACGATCGGTAGGATGCCGCGAAGCCGGTCTTCCTCGGCACTAATGGAATTGATGATTGGAGCCTGGCGCGTGGCGGAGAGCCCGGCTAGCAGTGCGTTCGGATTCGGGCTGTCCAGGCTGAGCGGTTTATCGACAGCGTCCTGCACCACGTTAATGAGCCAAACCATGTCCTCGGGCTCGCGCTCTGACTCCGTGCCGGCATTGATGTCCAGCACGTCGGCTCCCGCTTCCACCTGCGCAACCGCCAGCCTGCGAATGTGCTCCGCGTCGCGCTTCAGCACGGCTTTGTTGACCAGTTTGCGTGTGCCGTTAATTTTTTCTCCGATGATGAGCATAATTACTTCTTCTCCCTGCCACTTTTCTTCTTCTTTGACTTGCGATCGATCTTCGCGATCCCTTGTTGCACAGCGGAATGGTCGCGACCAAGAAAGAAATTGATCCACGAAGACGTCTGATCGAGTTCGTAGTCGACGGGCGGCACGATTGCAGTTCCCAGCGAATCCTCAGCTCCATGACTTTTCAGCCGTTCATAGGCTCTGACATAAATGCACTGCTTCTCTCCCGGATACTTCTCGCAAAATCCATCGCTGCTGCCCCCGCAGGGACCATTTCGCTGGTTCTTGGCGCACTCGCTCTGCGGGCACAAGTAAGCGCTGTCGAACATGGCGCAGTCTCCGCAGTACAGGCAGTCGTTCGTCAGACCCTTGATGACGTGCTCGATCCTGGTGAATGCCCCCTCCACCGGCGACCCGTCCACCGCTTTGGCTACGGCTCGCATCGTTTCGAAGAGGGGCCCGCCTTTGGTGAACATCGTTTCGTGGAGAGCCTTCATCGCGGTGTATCCCACGCTCGCCCTCGAATGCCCGTGGCGCGATGTCGGTGTCGTCAGATTCAGCCCCGTCGTGTTGTCGCGCTCGAAGTAGTACCAACCGTTCATTTGTGGAAAGTCGAAGTCCCTGACCAGTTCCTGCCAATTCGGCGAGAGTTCTTCCCCGCGTTCGATCACCCATTGAAGATCGTCCACTGACATGCCGACGCCTGCGATATGAGCTCCCGCGAATCCCATGCCTTTCAGCATTGCGTATATCTTCGCGGCTCGCTCGAGCCGTTGGACTTTGCCCTTGTCCGGTGATGATGCCTCGCTCTGTACTTCCGCCAGCAATTTGTCGGCAACCGCACATCCCGGCAGACCATTGCTGTTCATCAGCTTTGCTGCGTTAAGCGTTAGCAGGTAGATGTTGCCAACCACCGGAGTCTGCTCGTAGCCCAGCAGCTTAACGACTTGCAGCAGTTCGTGGAATTTGCGGGCATCAAAACCCAACTGCGAAACGATGAACTGCCCTCCTGCTGCCAGCTTCTTTTTAAGCTTGTAGTACTGCCCCATCTGCTCCGCTTCCAGAGTCTTGAACGGGCTCACAACTACTCCCGCATGAAAATGTGCGGGCTTAAGCTTTATTGATCCTTTGCCGGTGGATACCTCCCGGCCACGATCAAGGTCAGCGATCAGGGCCATCAGGTTGACAGGGTCGAGATCGAATACCGCTTTCGGTGTTCCCCGGTAGCCGGCCTTGGGGTAGTCGCCGCTCATGACAAGCAGATTTCGTACACCGGCGCGCTCAAGACCGTACAACAGGCTCTCAAGTTCGTTACGGTTCTTGTCCTTGCAGGTAATGTGGACAAGCGGTTCCACCCCAAGCCGTTTGATCTCGGCACCCAGCATTTCCGCTGAAAGTGCAGGACTGCCGCCCGGATTATCAGTGATTGTCAAAGCGTGGATGAGACCGCGCGCGGCGACCTCCGAGGCTGTCTCGATCAGTTTCTCCTGCGCCTTCTCGACGGCCCCGCGTCCCGGAACTAGTTCCCAAGTAACACTAAAGACATTGGGATCGCGGAGCGACTGCTGGTACGAACTCAACTCACCAGAAGGCCATCGTCCGTCAATTGGAGTCTGCTCCATTAATCGCTCTCCTCGAGCGGCGAGTGGTTCTCCGAGAATTGTTCTAGTACGTTCCGAACTCGCGAGTCGCCTCCGACCACGCCTCGATCATTGCTGGATTGCATCCTTGAAGATCGCCTACGGCAGGCATCATCATGAACCCGCCACCTTCTCCGACTGTCTCGCACATTCTGTGCGTTTGCTCACGGACCGCAACAGCATCGTCTCCAATGAGAAAACTATTCGGCATGCCCCCGACGATGCACATAATGTCTCCAAGTATTTCTTTGGCTTTGATGAGATCGGTGTTCTGGAACACGCCAATCGTTTTCCCCTTCGGTAACTGCGCAATGTATCGGAGCCGCTGGTCCCAGCAGCCCTCCCAAAGAATGAATGGAGTGATCCCGGCCTCAACCAGCGCAAGAATCGCGCGCTTCAATTGCGGCCAGTAAAAGCGCTCGAAATTCTCTAAAGACATGAAGCCATCGGAGCCGCGGTGCAGCGGCATGAATGTGTATGGGTTCTTGCGCACCTGACATTGAGCGATGGCGAATTCGAGTTGGATCGGAATGATCTTCTCTTCTGCCGCCAGCAGCTTGTCAGGACAACGCCGCATGTCGCTGAAAACGCCTCGCATCCCGCGAAGCGTGTCGGACAGGAAATCGAACGGAGCAGAGACATTCGGTCCGTCAAAAAATTCCATTGGCAAAAAGCCGAGCGCAGCCAGACGCTTGCAAGATTCGATGTGTCGTTGCACCCACTGGAACTGAAGCTCGCCCGCTTTGAGAAGCGTCTGGAAAGACGAGGCCACAGGTGGGATGGCAAACACTGACGACGCCTGCATAAGAGCGTACGCGCCGAACAGCGAGATGCCGAGCGGTGGCAGCATGGCGAGTCCCTGAAGCTCGCTGAACACCCGAGGCAAATAATGGCGGATCGCAAAATCCGACGGATCGGCCAGGAGTTCGTCATAGTCCTCGGCTTTCATGTACTCGGACTCGTGATACTGGAACGATCCGCTGGCATCGAGACCGTAGCCCGGCCACTTGGTCATTCGGTCGCCAAGCGCGCGGCTTGGCTCCGGAGTGCCAAAAATCCCGTCGCACATATCCGGCTGAAAACGCAACGCAGCTCTCTCCAAGGCATCCTGCGCTTTCTCTGGATCGGCATACAGTGCAGCATTAGGAATGCCCTCCAGTTGGGAGAGCAAGTTTCCGAAAGGCATCAGAATGGGAACACAATCGGGTTGCCGCAACTGCGTCGCGTCCGCAACCCGCTTGGTGCGGGCGGCCAATTGCTCGGCTGGTGATTCCAAATGAACAGTTTCAGACACCACGCGAGTTAATCTCCAGAGTCACGAAATTGCCTGCTACTGATCTGTCCAAACTGAGACACGTCTTGCTCGTCGCACGCAAATACGGGCGCATGATGGCAGTCCTCTACATGCGCTCCACCGCCATGGCGACGCCCATGCCACCGCCGATGCATAGTGACGCAAGTCCCTTGTGCGCTCCCCGCCTCTGCATTTCATGCAGCAGCGTCACCAAGACACGGCAACCGGATGCGCCGATTGGATGGCCCAATGCGATTGCTCCACCGTTCACGTTAACCTTCTCGATGTCCCAGCCCATGACTTTGTGCACCGCACAGGACTGCGCGGCAAATGCTTCATTGATCTCCATCAAATCGAGATCCCGGATGGTCCAACCCGCTTTCTCCAAGCACTTCTGTGAGGCTGACACCGGACCCATTCCCATCACTTTAGGATCGAGTCCCGCCGTTGCGTAAGAAACAATCTTCGCCAGCGGTTTTAATCCCTGGCTTGCCGCTTTCGTCCCCGACATCACTACTACAGCAGCCGCACCGTCGTTGATTCCGGACGCGTTGGCCGCGGTCACCGTCCCCTCCTTCGTGAACGCCGGCTTCAATCCGCTGATCTGGTCGAGGGTTGCGGCCGCTCGAATGTACTCGTCCTCCGCAAACATTACCGGATCCCCTTTGCGTTGCGGCACCGGAACGGGGACAATTTCATCTTTGAATTTGCCTGCCTTCTGTGCCGCCTCCGCTTTGTTTTGCGACGCGACCGCAAATCGGTCCTGCTCTTCTCGAGAGATCCCGTATTCCTTCGCCACGTTCTCGGCCGTGATTCCCATGTGGTACTGGTTGTACACGTCCCACAAACCGTCGACGACCATGCTATCCACGAGCTTTGCGTCACCCATCCGAAAACCGTCTCGCGAGCCCTGCAGCAGATGCGGCGTCATGCTCATGTTCTCCTGGCCTCCCGCAACCACTATCTCTGCTCCCTCGGCGATGATAGCGTTCGCGGCCAACATCACAGCCTTCAGGCCGGAGCCGCAGACCTTGTTGATAGTCATCGCAGGAATGTTCACCGGAATTCCGGCCTTGATGGCCGACTGCCGCGCAGGGTTTTGCCCAAGCCCCGCCGTGAGCACTTCGCCCATAATCACTTCGCTCACCTGCTCAGGCTGGACGTTGACGCGAGCGAGCGAGCCCCGGATCGCAACTGCGCCCAGTTCAGGAGCCGGAATCTTCGCCAGACCTCCACCAAATTTGCCGATTGCCGTACGTAGTGCCGAGACAATCACGACATCTGCCATGATCGGATCCTCCCAAGTCAGCGGAGTTGATGAGTGCGAGCCAGGTTCAACTCTCGCGGTATCAAGGAAGGGTAAACCTCGGGACTACAAAACGGCTGTGACATCGCTACCGCGCTGATAGCTTAAAGCTCGCGGATTCACACAACTGGGGTATTTCCCAAACCTGTGCAATCATCCATGGTTGCAGGCGAGCGTATGAACACCAACGTCACCGGGCGACACTTCGACGTCGATGGCGCGATGCATTTTGCTTAAGAACCAGATGGCTGACGGAACGTGAAGTCGCTCGTCTTGAAGCGCACCAGCTTCCGCCACTCTCAGCTTTCGCGATCTACTGCAGCGGTGGCCATTGCTTGCATTCCGTTGCACTCACCGGCGAGATCAATGTGGATCCTGACTGGAAGCGAATCACTCCGTCAGAGGTCGAGCAAAAAGTCCTCGCCCCTGAGCTAATCGACACGGGTGTGGCGACTGCGACAAACTCTTGGCACGAGCGCATCGGGCACATCGCGGCGATGGTGAAGCGATAACCCGACTTCTCGCACCAGGCACCGGCAGTGCACTTCGCGTTGCCGAGATCGGCATCGATCAAACCAGCGTGCCGGGACGTCTTTACCTCTTCACCGCGCGGATCGGGCCCGAGCGTCGAGAGGTCACGGGCATATCCGTTTTGAAGGTACTTACCTGAATATTTGGTCTGTGCGGCGTCGAGCGAGCGCAGAGTAGCGATGGCCCCGGATTCGTCGGCCGCGCTTCGCGCTCGGATCAGGTTGGGAATGGCGATGGCCGCGCCCACCAGAATCCCGGCGGCATCGGCTCCTCCACCCGCGCTGACCGTGCGGATCGCACGCTCTTCGCCATAGGCGCAATACAGAATCTGCGACGACCCCGGAGAGAGATGGGACATAGCCTCGGCCACTTCCGGCGACAACTGGCGCAGGCGGAACGCCGTCATGGCAGAGGCGTCTTCGTATAGCAATCCAGAAACCTGGTGCGAATATCCGGGTGGCAGCAATGACAGGAACGTGGGTGATTTGGCGAAGGACGCTCCCGACTTGTGGAGTTGGATCGCCTCGTTGGCGGTTTTGCGGCCGGAGGCGATCAGAAGGTAACCTTCGACAAACGTATAAACGACTTCGATTGGCTTCTGTGACGATGGAATGGTCACTGAGTAATAGGTAATACCCTCTTCCTCGTATTGCCGGGCCAATCCAGGCACTGACCGAAGCAGCTTTTTCAGAGCACCCTGCAGTCGTTCCGTGTCGTTAACTCGGAGAACTGCCTTCCATTGTGGCGGAGTCGCATTCAAGTCGTCGACCGCGACAGTGATTTCGCCCTCCAGTTGGCTCAGCACGTCGTCGCGAAGGCTGAAATGCAGCGCCTGCTCCATCTGAGGCAGCGTGCCCAAGGCATTTGGATTGGACGAACTGAGCTTCCGGATGTCGTCGAAGATTTCTGCCAGATTCTTAAGCCGGATACTCGCGACCATGGCGGATTTGGGTGAAACAAAATCCAGGCTTCCAAGCCGGCCCGGTGCAGCCATCCATGCCGCGGCGCCATGACGCGGCCCGACGAAGCTCAGCTCCATCTCGCCCACCGGCTGACCACTGACATTCTTGTGATCCCACACCAGGTACTTGACATCCTTGAATCCGGAGTTCTCGAGCGGCTCAAGCTTGGCCTGTTTGTCGGCGGGTATCAGACTTATGAGTTTGTGCAGGTCGGCGGCAGCGACGACCGAGGCGCCGTCCCGATATGCGAGTGTCAACCGCTGGCCGAAGGGAGCCGCCGCGAATTCCCCTGTCTGAGCATCGAGACGTTTGTTGAACCCGCGCACCGCGTTCAGATCGGTGCCTGCGACAACATAATCCGAGCGCATGAGAATCACTAATTGACTGGGCTTCCCCGGTTCGTGGGCGACGGTTTCCTTAGCGCCTGCCAACTCCTGAGGATCGAAGATGTGAATATCAGTTTGTGATTTGGCTGGAAGCTGGCTCACCATCTCACCGAGTAAGGGCTTAAGTCCGGGCTTGCGTATTGTCGCGACGAATAACGCCCCGGGAGCGGACTCCTTTGCCTCGCCGGAGATCACCCATTCGTCTCCGAGATACTGTGAGAGGTTATAGAACTTTTCGATGAACCCCTCGAACTGTGACGACCCCTTGGCCATGTCACTGCGTTGCCACCAATCACGCAGCGGCGCGCTCTGTTGAAGCTCTTCGTGGAATATCGTCAGCGCCTGATGGGCCGCGTCCCCATAGTTAGGGAAACCGACGTAGTAGTTTGTTGCACCCGGCAATCGCGGCAGCAGATTACTCTCGCGCCGCTCGGGAGGGAACTGGACTTGTCGCTTCAGTCTGTCGATCAGATGGCCGAGCTCGGGTACCAGACCTGGATACTTGCCCAGGGCTTGCGCGACGGCGTCGTTGGATTTGTCTGGTGATGCAGACTGTGCGCCGGCACCCGTGGACAACAAAATGATTACTATGAATGCCGCGGCGCACGCCGCTGTTCGCACAGTGGTGTTCTTGTATCCCATCGGTTTTCCTCGCTGACTTGAAGAAATTATGTCATTCGAGGCAATAGGACCCGGAAGCTATCTGTAGATGGAAGTTACCTTAGTGAAGTTCCTTGACAGAAGGGCCTTACTTGAATCCTGCCGCCGTCATCGCGGCCTGGGCCTCGGGGTTCTTCATGAATGTGTTCCACACGAATTGCGACCGGTAATTCTCCGCCATCAGCATGGCGATTCCAACGTCGATTCCAAGCGCATCAGCATCGTACCAGTTCTTCAGCGGATTGAACGCATCCACAAAGCTATAACGTTGCCACGCCGACGGGTACCGCGCCTGCATATTGCGTAAAGCCGTTATGCAATCCGCGGCGAGGAACGGGATCGATCCACCCGGTGCGCAGGGAACGACAGATCCATCGATTGGTCCCATACTGGGCGGCCCGCCCCACGCCACATAGCCATTGATTGAGTCCGATGCCGTGATACCCCAAAGATTGTTCGAATAATCGGGGAACTGGCTTGCTAGAGAAAGACAAAAAGCCTTGTGAGCCTTGGTCGCAGCCACCGAGTTATTGAAATAGTTGGCATACGCGTCCTGCTTATTGCGAAAGTCAAACCAGGCATGGGAGTACTGGTGTGTGAAGAGCGGGTCGCCGCCGCTGATATACGTATAGTTCTGGAAGCTGACGGTCGGACGCGAGAACGCACTCCAGGAACTGGCGGGAACGGGAAACGTGGGCGACCCGATCGCCAGCAGGTAGAGCATCATCAGCTCGCAATAAGTATCATAGCGGGCGTTGAGAAATCCATTCTCCGGCGTCCATCCCATGCTGAAAGTCGTGCCGCCGTTGAGCATCCACGGGAAATTCACGCGTTCATAGATCTGCGTGGCCAGAGTTTGTATCTGCGATTCCTGAAAGAACTGCCGGCAGGCCAGGACGCCGCAGAGCAGAATCGCCGTATCGATCGACGAGACCTCACACTGCCGCGCCCGCTGCCCCGTATTCATATCGGCGAAGTGATAAAAGAAGCCGTTCTGCTGCGGTAGTTGCGTCCAAATGAAATTCAGCGTAGTGAGCACGCGCGACTGGATCTGCGACGCGGGCATATACCCGCGTTGCGCGGCGATGCACAGCCCGGTAAGTCCAAACCCGGTTGCCGCGATGCTGGAAATGGTGCGTGAATCGGCCGCACCTGAAGCCAGAGCCCGATCCAAAACCTGTCCGGTATTCGTCCCGGCGCGCTCCCAGAAAAACAGGAACGCGGCTTGTTCCATCTGATCAAGAAATTGGTCGTCGGTAAGTGGAGGCTGCGCCTGGCCCGCGTTCTTCGAGCTTGAGCATGAGGAGTCAAGCAGGGCCACGTTCAGCAAAGGCAGGGCAAGCGCGCCTCTTCCGAGTAACGAGAGCGCCGCGCGACGAGTAAGCTCTTTTCTAGGGACGGGCCAGACGTCCATTTTTCAACTTTCTTAGGAGGTTGCTAGTAGCAATGAGGTTAGATGCGCGATTCGGGACGATAATCGCATCATCTGGACCGATCTACTTTACTTCGATCACCGCCAAGCCGTCGGAAGGCACCGTGAGCGTCAGCTCTCCGTTGTGCAGGTCACGCTTCTCCGGGCCAGGAAGACGAGCGGCATCGCGCAAAGCCTCGATCTGCGTCTCGGTCGGATAGCGCGGGGACCCCATTTTCTCATAGGCCGAATGCATATCTCCGTGTTGATGGTCGACGCGGAAAACAGTCGCATGCTTGCCCACATGGCCCTTGAACTTCAGGCGAATCGTCTTCGACGTTCCGGTATTGTGAGAGTCGGGCTCAGCCCCGTAGTTCCAGATTGCGATCACTCGCGTGCCGTCTTTGCGCCGTGTAGCCAGAGCGTCGTCCGAGTCAACCTCAATCCGTTCCTCCCCCAGCTTGTGCAGCATGGCAAATGCGGCATAGGCGGGCTTGGGAATGCTGCGCTCAGCCAACACGCCAAAACCGCCATAGAGCGGTTCTTTCACCACGCCTTGTTCTTCAAAGACGTCAGAGAAAGTCCAGTACGACATCATGTCGACGATCCCCTCACACTGGCGAATGGTGTCGGCAAGCCATGGACCCATATAAGTCGAGTCGGTAACTGCGGTCTCGTTCATGTAACTGGCGTTAAACTCGCTCCAGATCAAAGGAAGCTCGGGCTTGGCTGAACCTTTGATCTGGTCATGAACTTTCTTTACTGCGCGGCACACCATGCGATTGCGCGGTATTTTCTCCGACGTGCCAAACACATCCTCTGATTTGTCATTGCCATATACGTGACTGGAAACAAAGTCGACCGGAACGTTGTTTTCGACGCAATGGCGGATAAACACATCGGCCCAAGCGGCCTGAGCGGTAGCGGGACCGCCCACGCGCAAGTGAGGGTCGACAGACTTGATCACTCGCACGGTGTGGTCGTAAAGCTCGAAGTATGTCGATTGCCGCGGCTCGCCTGCCCAGAAATCGAGATTTGGCTCGTTCCACACCTCGAAATACCATTCCTCCACTTCTTTTGCACCGTAACGGTCCACCAGGTGCTTCGTAAGCTGGCGAATCATGTCGTCCCACTTGGCATAGTCCTTGGGCTGCGAGATGTTCTGCTTGTACCAGAAGGCATGGAGCGCATTCTTGTCGGCCGCCAGCTTCTTGGGCATGAAGCTAAGTTCGACGAACGGACGCACACCGTCGGCTAACAATCCATCGTAGATCTGATCGACATAGGAGAAGTTGTAGACGGGATTGCCCTGCGCATCTTCGTCGTAGAGCCCGACCTCGTCTTGAAAGAGGGCATGGAAACGGACATAGCGAAAGTCGGTAGCCTGCTTCACGGCACGCAGGTCGGAGCGATAACTGTCACGCAAAGTAAGCACGGCGCGCCCGGAGCCAAATACCTCCTCCCAGAAGTGAGGGAGAGGGTGAGCGGGAGCGGAGTCATCGATTGTGACGACCTCGGGGTTTTGTGGACCATCTTCAGCGAGCGCAGAACCTGGCAGCGCCGCCAGCACGAAAGCAAGAATTGGAAAAAATATGAATTTATGACGGTATTGCATGAAGTGACCTTTGAGAGAGGAGGACCGGGCGACAGCCTTGCGGCCATCGCCCGGGGATGCGTCGTGCTAGAAGCTGAAACGAAGTCCCATGGTGACCGTTCGAGAACCAAGAGCATTCGAAATCGTGCCGAAGTTCGAGCTCGCGATGTTATTCGAGATGCTATTGGGGTTGAGGTTCAGTGTATTGAAAACGTTGTAGGCGTCGACCCGGAATTCGAACTTCGCGCCCTCCCCGATCCCCGGAATATTGGGCAACCCAAAAGCTTTCGCCAAGGTCAGATCGATGGCTTTGTATCCAGGCAGGTTAAGCGAGTTGCGGCCAACTCCGGGCGAGGGAGGATTCGCCGAGCCTGAATCGCTTCCCGAGTACGTGGTGTAGCAATCGTTGGTCGCTGAAGACTTCGGGGACTCGGTATTACAGTTTACCGGAGGCGCAAAATAATCCTCCGCCCCGTTGGGGTTTCCGTTCTCAAGAGGGAAGTTCGAGCTGAAGTTCCCTATGAAAGCGCCGTTGCTGGTGCTGTGGCCCGCACCACCCAGATAAGCCGCAGGATAGAGAGTAGTGTAGCCACATTGACCGCAATAGAGGCTTCCACCAGAAATTCCAGCGACCGGGCTCCATGGGAAGCCGGAGTGCCAGTTAAAGATGCCGCTCACCGACCAGCCGTCGGCCACCTTCGACAACAGGCTGTTCCCATGGAAAAATACCGGCTGCCACATGCCGAAGATCTTGAACGAATGCCCGATGTTGAAATCGGAACGGCCGTAGCTCATGTCCGGATTGAAGGGGTAGTAGGGCTCGTTGTACGGACGCGACGTATTGTCCAGACTCTTAGCCCAAGCGTATTGCACATCTGCCATGAACTGTCGCGAAAAGTTGTGCTTCACTTCGGCCAGCATGGCATTGTAATTGGCCTTGCCCTCGCTGCTCCAGTAATCTCCGCCACCATTCAGCGCGGGGTTCATAGCCCAGCCCTGGCTTGCCGGATAGGCCAACGGATTCTGGTGGTACTCGATATTTCGCGCAACGCTGCCTTGATACCCGAGCGAGGCAACCAGTTGATGTCCCAGATCATATTGCAAATCGAAGGAATAGTGATGAACGCGCAAGGTGGGCATAGTGTCGGGGAAAATATCGATTGCTCCCGCGCTCGGTAGTCCGCACCCGCTCGTGCCCGTGGGCAGACCGTTCGAACCGTAATTGAACTGGAAGCACGGGTTCGCCGGGAAATCGTAAGTCTTCGGATCCGACGAAACCGCCCATAGAATGCCCGGGTTCGTGTCGGTGGGTAAGTTCATCGAAACCCACTCACCAAGGTACGTTCCAGGGTTGTTGTTGATGTTGGCCGTGAGAGCAATTTCTTCTTGGCCGTAATTCAAACCGTAGCCGCCACGAAACACAAGTTTGTCGTGGAACGCCCCCGGGCTCCAGGCGAATCCGAGTTCAGGCCCGAAGTTGGTCTTCTGCGCTTTCCATGCATTGCCCTTAGAGACGGTCAGGCCGGTCAAGTAGTTGGCACCTGCACCCGGGTGCGCCACATACATGCCGCCGTTCTTGTCGTAGAGCGGCCCGAAATACGACCAGCGCAGTCCGAGGTTAAGGGTCAGGTTGGGACGGATCTTATAGTCGTCCTGGACAAAGAAACCGAGGATGTTTTGACGATCATCCTGGCGGCCAGTGGTTGGTTTCCCCGTATGCGGATCGAAGAAAGTGTAACCTTGGCGTTTCGGCACATCGTTGAGGAAGTCCCACAGGTTCCAGAAACCGCCGCCCGGGGTGCAACCGAAACACCCGGACAGGTAAGACAGTCTAGTCACTTCCCCACCGAACTTGATCGTGTGCGGCCCGATGATCTTGGTGGCGACGTCTTTATAGCTGTAAGTCCACTGGTCTAGGTGGCTTCCGAGGCTCGGTCCAAACATGTTGATGGAAACGCTGCCGATGTTGGAATCGAATGCGGCCTGCGGAATTCCGACTGGGGATTGCGGATTGTCCTTGATTTCGTTCCAGCGCCAGCCCGCCGCATTGGCGCGAACTTCGTTCAGCAGCGTTGGAGAGAAGGTGTGGTCCCAGATCGCGGAAAATGCATCGTTGATCTGGGTGTGGTGAAAGACGTCGATCGCGCGGTTGCCGTTGTACCAGTCGTGGGTGATGGGGACCCAGTAAATGGCGAACCCGATGTGATCTTTGCCTGTCACATTGGCATCGAGCCGGCCGTTGTACTGCACTTCACTCAGGTGATTCGGGCTCGAAGCGTTGTATTGGGTAATGTCGGCAATCGTGCCTAAGTTCTCAGTGCCGCCGCTGCCGTTACCGCCCAAGCCGGGGTGAGCCGGATCGTTTGCCCAACTTGGATCCATGCCCCCGGTAGGATAGCCCTCTGTCGCTCCAATCATCCCAGTCGGGAAGGCCGTAGTATCGAGCGGCTTGCCGATGTTAAGACCGCCCGAAACCTCGAGACAGTTTGTGCCACTCACGAGACCCGCACTTGCGCAAGTGACACTGGCCACGGGCGTGCCAAGGATGTTATTGCCAGGGTATCCAATGATCGCGGAAGCCACGGGGCCGGCCGTCAGCGCGTCGAAAGCCGTAGTCTCTGCCCACTGCGTGCTGGTATTGGTCGAGTGCTCCCGAATCGTCTCGTAGTTAAAGAATCCGAAAATCTTGTTCTTCCAGATCGGGCCGCCAAAGCTGCCGCCTATCTGATTAAACCGGCTGGTGTCACGTTGCACCGGACTCGGAGTATTCGGGCCATTCCATGGCTGATAGGCATTAAGCCCAGGACGGTGCACGGTGAAGAATGCGCTGCCGTGATACTGGTTTGTTCCGCCCTTGGAAGTAATCTGAATCTGTGTGCCCGTGAAGCGGCCAACTTCCGCGTCGTAGCTGTTGCTAACGATCTTGACGCTGTCAATCGAATCTTCGGAGGGCGTAATAACAGTGGTTCCACCCCACACCGCACTCTCGGTGCTGATTCCGTCAACGCTGTAACTGTTAAACGGGGTCTGGTTGCCGTTGGAAGTAACCTGCGCCCCGGATTCGGTTTTGAAAATGCTGTCATCGTGTCCAGATGGGCCTCCGCCAGTTTCCGTGCCGGGCAGGTTGAAGCCGTCGCCGCCTGCTCCCTGCGCGCTGTCACCCATCACGCCCGGAGCCAGTTGAATCAGCTTCAGCGGGTCGCGTCCGAACGAGGGCAGATGCTGCACCTGGTTCGAGGAGATCACACCGTTCACCGACGCGGTCTCGGTATCGAGTGGCGGCAGGTCCGTGGCATTCACGCTCACCGTTTCCGACTCGGTTCCCAGCTCCAATTCGATGTCGACGCCGTTTGGCTGTTCGGGAACGAGTTGGAGATTTTCCAGCAGCTTCTTCTTGAACCCCTGTTTCTCAACAACCAGTCGGAAGGGCGCTGCGGCCAGCGCGTTGAAATTGTAGACGCCAGAATCGTTGCTGTTACGCACCCAGCTCTCGCCCGTGGCGGGATTGGTCAGAGTGAGCTTGGCGCCGGTGACCACCGCGCCCGTCGGATCCGTGACCACGCCCTGGATCGATGTCCGGTATTGGGCGTGAAGCAAACTGGTAAACAAAAATGTACAAACAACGAGCAGTCCGACGCGGACTGACAAACCGGCACGGCTCATAGCATCCTCCGAACAAAGGCGATGTTGGCTTGGAACCCACATATTGGGAGGTAAGACCCCAATTAACTAAAACAGTAGTAAACTGATTTAGTACAGCGTTGGTTTTTACACCCTTGCTTGAAGCGTGTCAAGGACATTCGTCACCAGTTATGTTGCGCGACCTAAGTAAGACTTCCCCAGCCCGCCTCTCCTATGTAAAACTGAAGATTACCCGTGCGCCTCAAAAAAACTGAACGCGCCGCAGTCCGATACAGCGGACGTCCCCGCCAAGTCACTCTCAAAATGGTGGCCGAACACCTCGATCTGTCGCCGGCGACCGTCTCGCTTGTCTTGAATCGTGCGTCCGTGGCCGACTCCATCCCGCGCGCGACCCAGGAACGCATCTTCGCCGCTGCTCGCGACCTCAATTACCGTCCCAGCTTTGCCGCCCGATGGGCGCGCACGCAGCGCAGTTTCACGGTTGGAGTGCTGGTTCCAGAGGTCAGCGAGGGCTACGCCGCCCTGGTCATGAGCGGGGTGGAACAACATCTTTTAAAGGAAGGCTATTTTTATCTTGTTGCCAGTCATCACCACCGCGCCGACCTGATCGAGGAATATCCCAAATTGCTCATGGGCCGCTTCGTCGACGGTTTGATCGCCGTCGATACGCCGTGGCACCACGATCTGCCTGTGCCTGTGCTGACCGTCTCCGGCCACAATCCGGCCACCGGAGTGAGCAACATTCTCCTGGATCACGAACGCGCCGCCGAACTCGCCCTTCGCCACCTGCAACAACTGGGACACGAGCGCATTGCTTTTATCAAAGGCCAGGAGTTCAGCTCAGATACGGAAGTCCGGTGGAAGTCGATCACTGACGCGGCCGCGCGCCTGCGCGTAAAGCTCTATCCAAAACTCATTGCACAGCTCGAAGGAGAATTGGCCACGCCGCAATTGGGCTATCGCGTGACCAAGCGGCTACTCGAACAAAAGGAGCGCTTCACGGCTCTCTTCGCCTTCAACGACATCTCTGCCATCGGCGCGATTGGCGCCCTGCGCGATGCGAAATTAGAAGTGCCGCGCGACGTGTCCGTAGTCGGATTCGACGATATCCAGAGTGCCGCATTCCAGAACCCACGCCTCACCACCATCCGACAGCCTTTGAAAAAAATGGGAACGATTGCGGCCGAAACTTTGCTGCGGCGCATTGCGCGGCCCGAAGACGATACTTATCCGCGTGAAATTGTCGTTGAACCAGAGCTGATCGTGCGCGAGTCGACGGCGCGAGCTCCGAACTAGTTTTCCATTCTTGCCAGCGTGCGCAGCGTTCCCGTACCACTTCGGTGCTATTTATCCCCACTTCTCCACAGCGCTCCACCGGCTTGCTACTTGCGATTTACGCGCAATTTCCCGGATAATCTAGGGCGATTCAACTTCGCTGCCATGTCTCGTTACAGCCGTCCCGACCTGCTGCGCATTCTGCGGATTGTTCCCCGTCAGCTGCAAACTTGGGAGAAGGCTGGGCTTGTCCAGGTAAGTGAAAGTTATTCCTTCTTCGATCTCCTACAAATCAAGAAAGTCCGGGACCTGTGCGGGAAGAAGGTTCGTCCGGCAGTAATTCGCCGCTCGCTCGATGCCATGCTGAAGCAAGCGTCAGGCATGGAGAATCCGCTGCTCGAAGCGAGCGCCTACCAAAGCGGACACCGTGTCGCGTTCCGGCATGAAGGCAGGCTTCTCGAGCCGATCGCCGGGCAGTTCATGTTTGATTTCTCCTCCGAAGAAACCAAAGTCGTGGCCAGCCCCCGCCGTAACGGGCCCGAGTTGGTTGTTACCGACGTCGTCGACCTGTTTTCGCGCGGAATTGTGCTTGAAGAGGATCCGTCCACGCAGAGCGAGGCGATTGCCGTCTACCTTAAGGTTCTCGATATGGATCCTCAGCACGCCGCCGCTCACATTAACCTCGGGACGCTGTATTACAACCGCCACGAGTATGGGCTCGCCGAAAAGCATTACCGGTCGGCGATCCAGATCGATCCGCGTTACGCGCTCGCCTATTTCGACCTTGGCAACGTGCTCGATGAAACCGGCCGCATTGAAGAGGCGATCAGCACTTATAAGATGGCGATCCAACTGGCGCCGACCTATGCCGATGCGCACTACAACATCGCGCTCGCTTTCGAGAAGATTCGCGAACCGCGCAAGGCTCTGCAACACTGGCGCGCTTATGTGAAGCTCGACACCACCGGTCCCTGGACAGTGCATGCTAAACACCAGATCCAACGCATTCTCCAGGCGGATAAGCTGAGGCTGGTCCATTCGCGCAACGCGCAATAACTCCTTTCTCCTTTTTCCGCGATAGACAATCGCCGACGGTTTTGTCTGAGATTTTTCAGACTTCGCATCGTTGCCGAAGCGCTACTCCTGCACGATAGACTTAGTTTGCACGGTTGAGGAGCCCATCCTATGAGACGCAGCGCGAATTTACCCTTCACGATTCTCACCATATTCATCGCTTGTGCGATATTCGGTCCGGGCAGGTCGGCCGCCCAGGGAAACGGGAAGCACAAACAAATCTATGACGAGAAGGCTGACGCGCGCGTCGAAATCAGGGAAGCGCTAGCCAGGGCAAGAGCCGGGCACAAGCGCGTAATCGTTGTCTTTGGCGCGAACTGGTGCTTCGATTGTCACGTGCTCGATGACGCCTTCCACTCGCCGGAACTCGCACCAATTATTGCGGGCAATTATGTTGTCGTGCACATCGACATCGGCAAGGGCGAAAAGAACCAGGACTTGATGAATAAGTACGAAGTACCGATGAAGCGCGGCATTCCCGGACTGGCGGTGCTCGAGGCGAACGGCAAATTGGTTTACAGCCAGAAGAACGGAGAGTTTGAAAACGCCCGCGCCATGTCGAAGGACGATTTCCGGGAGTTCTTGAATAAGTGGAGACCAGAGACGAAGAACGAATGATCTGTCTGCAAAAAAAAGGCGCGGCTTGCGCCGCGCCCCTTCCAGGAGAGAGTTCCTACCAGTTAGCCCTTGTTCACAACCAGTTTGTTGTCGACGCTGAATGAGCCCGGGACCGCGCCGGCCCGCACTCCAGCGACGTTCTTATCCATCGTGCTATTCACCGAGCCGTAGAGTGTCACGTGCCCGTTCTCGACCACGATCCGGATCGGATGCACCGGATCGATCGCGTATTTGCTCAGCACAGGATCGCGGTAAATCGCACGCGCAATCTTCACACGCAGCGAGTTATCGAAGAATGAAGCCGGCAGCACCTTCACGTTGTCGACCACGTCCTTCACGCCCGACGTCCCGGCCACTACAGACAGCGCCGACGCTTTCGGCGTGTCGTACACCATGTCGCCTTCCAGCGTCACAACGCCGTTCTGAACGTTCAGCGCCAGATAGTTGAACGTGTTGTCGAAATATCCGACGCGGTCAAACGCCAGCTTCTTCGCCAGTTTCTGCTCGAGCTGACTGTCTGACACGTTCGCCCCGGCGACCTCGATGTTGTTACGAACTCCTGTAACGCCGGCTGTCTTCTTCGCCTTCTTCGCCGCGTTCAGCTTGTCCTGGTACAGGTTTACTGTTCCGGTCAGTGTCACAATCCCATCTTCCACCGTGGCACTTACGTTCGTCAGTTGTTTGGTTCCGTGCATCTTCTGGCTGACGGCCTGCTGAATTTGTTGGTCATAGCGGCCATTGGTCGCTGCAAATGCCGTCATGCTCAGCAGGACGAGCAGCACCACGGTCACCGCGACAAATTGCTTCTTCATGGTTGCCATCCTCATATGAATTCCGGTCCCACACCTCTTAACCGGTTAGTTAAATAGATGCCCCTGGATTTGGCGGAGATGCACCCGGCAACATGTTTTACAAAACGTTACAAGACCGCTTGGAACCTGTTGATTTGACACATATTCGTGATAACGAATAGTCTCGGTTTATGTCACGGGGATTAAAAGAAGAGCTGAAGCAGAACCTCCCGTTTCGCAGCCCCGAACAGGAGGCCTATCTTTCATTGCTGCGGACTGCCGATGCACTCCAAGCCAGCGTCGAGGCGAAGCTGAATGAATTCGGCCTCACCGGAACTCAATACAACGCGTTGCGAATCTTGCGCGGAGCCGGGCCTGAAGGTTTGCCTTGCAGCGAAATTGGAGAGCGTATGATCACGCGCGACCCGGATGTGACGCGATTATTGAACCGGCTCGAGACGAGAGGGTTCGTCACGAGGATGCGCGGAAAAAATGACCGGCGAGTGATCTATGGAAAAATCACGACCGCGGGACTGAAGCTGCTGCGGCAAATGGACGAGCCCATCGAGAATCACGGAAAGGAAATCCTCAAGCACGTAAGCCAGGAAAAACTGCAGGAGTTGATTGGCCTGCTTGAGCTAATCCGGGCTCGGGATGCAGCGGCGAAATAAGAGTGGCTGCACCTAATGATGCACACTAAAGAGCACCCGGCAGCCCCACCCTGCAGCGAGTCCGAACAAGGCGAGAAATCCAACGCTGATCAGCCGGCCCGAGAGATTGCTTTTGCTCCAGCCCTGGAGCACAGCAATCAGTCAAACGAGGAATAGCAGGATGGAAACACTCGCGAGCGATTTCATCAGCATACTTCGAAATCTCCTAATAGGAGATAACTAGCATTCGGGCGGTTCACCCAGGAAGGACAGGGATCACCCTAGGTCGTGACAGTCCGTTTGGATTCGACTCGATCTAACGCTTTGTCGCTTTCTTTGGCCTGTTGGATCGGGTTGGCTTGGCTGTTGACCCGCGAACAGTCTTTTGCGGAAATACTCGTGCGAAGATCTTGTCGATGTTCTTCAATTGTCGTTTGAGATCGAACGCCCTTTCAATCTTGGCGCGCGGCACGCGCCCCGAGATCGCGGGATCGCTCAAAACCAATTCGTGGAAGTCGAGCCCTTCCCGCCACGCGTGCATAGCGTGCCCCTGCACCAGCCGATATGCTTCTTCACGTGAAATTCCGCTCTCGACCAGATCGAGCAACAACTGCCCGCTAAAGACAAGCCCGCGCGTGCTGTGCAGGTTCGCCAGCATACGCTCGGGATAAACGAACAAGGTCTCGATTAGATTTGCAGTCTTGTTCAGCAGATAGTTGGCTAGCGTTGTTGAGTCCGGAATGATGATGCGCTCCGCCGAAGAGTGGGAAATGTCGCGCTCGTGCCACAGCGGAACATTCTCGAAGCCCGCTTGTGCGTTCGCCCGCACGATGCGCGCCAACCCACTGATCTGCTCGCAGGTCACCGGATTGCGTTTGTGGGGCATCGCCGAGGAACCCTTCTGTTTTTCACCGAAGTATTCCTCGGCCTCGCGCACTTCCGTGCGTTGCAGGTGTCGAATCTCGGTAGCGATCTTGTCAAGCGTCGAAGCGATGACTGCAAGCGTCGCTAAGAAGTGAGCATGCCGGTCGCGCTGGATCACCTGCGACGAAACCGCTGCCGCCTTCAGGCCCAGGCGCGCACACATTTTCTCTTCCAGTTCTGGCGTAAGGTGTGCAAACGTTCCAACCGCCCCCGAGAACTTCCCTACTCGCAAGTCTTCACCCGCCGCCTGAAAGCGCGCAATGTTCCTTCGCGTCTCGGAATACCAGTTCGCGATCTTGAAGCCAAACGTGATCGGCTCGGCATGCACACCGTGCGTGCGGCCGATCATCGGCGTGTCCTTGAATTCCCACGCCCGCCGCTCAAGCACGTCGGCCAATCGCTCGAGATCGCCCGCGATCAGCGACGACGCCTGCTGGATGAGCAACGCCTGCGCCGTATCGACTACATCGTTCGAGGTCAGTCCATAGTGGAACCAGCGCGCGTGCGGGCCCACGATTTCCGCCACCGCGGTCGTAAAAGCAATGACGTCATGCTTGACCTCAGCCTCGATCTCGAAGATGCGTTCGACGCTGAAGTTGGCGCGCTCTCGAATTGCCTTGGCGGCGTCTTTCGGCACAATGCCAGCTTCGGCAAGGGTCTCGGTCGCGGCGACTTCTACCGCCAGCCAGGTGCGGAAGCGATTTTCGTCGCTCCAGATGCGGGCCATTTCCGGCCGCGTATAGCGTGGGATCACAGCGGTTTCTCCTGAACGGGAACCGAGGATTGTAAATCAGGACGGGGAGGGACGTCAGCGTGATGCCGGCAGCACTGCGTCAATGAAAACTGCGCTCGCCAGGCAAACGGAGCCCAAGGATTTCGCACGCCCCCGCTGGTGAGGGACTATTCCACCGTGTGCTTCGCCGTGTACCCCTCGCGCGCGTAGACGACGGTCTTCACGTCTTTGCCCTTCTGATCGTGAACCTTCAAGGGTCCGCCGTCCGGCGCATGCAACTCTACCTTCAGTTTGCGGTAGGTGCCGTCCAGCTTGGCGTTGGTCGGGTGATAGCTGATCGTGTATTGGTTGCGAATGTCGGCTGAGATTTCCTGAAAAATCCCCGGCAACTCACCTTCAAAGCGTGGAAAGTACGCCCGCCCGCCAGTCAGCTTAGCAAAGGTGCTGAGCTGATTATCGTTCTGCAGCCAGCCCACCTCAGTTGCGCCGCTCGCCATGCCGCGAGCATCCCGCATTTCGCGGTAATACCACCCAATGCTCACGGGATAGATGGTTATGTCCTTCGTCGCTTTGATCTTCTTCAGGATCTGATCGTAGGTAAGCTTGCTGAACGTGTCCGCGCCTGAAGAAACCAGGATGATGTATTTCTTGCCTTCAATGCGGTCGATGCGGTCGATTGTGTCAAAAGTCGCGTCAAACAGGTTCCGCTCGCTGAATCCCGGGATGCGCAGCATGTTGAGCGCACCCATGATCTGCCTTTTGTCCTGCGTAAAGTCAACCAGGATGTGCGGCTTCATGTCGTACGAAACCACCGCCACGTAATCTTCCTTCTGCAGGCCGCTGGAAAACGTGTAGGCAGCATTCAGCGCGTCATACATGTAGTAGTACTGCTGGAGCTGATGAAAAATCGGCGACGAAGCGAACTCAATCAGCAACACGGCCGTCATCGGTGCCTTCGACGGATTGAATGACGCGATCTTCTGCTCTTGGCCATCTTCGAAGATCTTGAAGTTATCCTGTCTCAGTCCAGGGATGGTCTGGCCGTCTTTGCTTGTTACAAGCACGTCGAGCGTAACTAGCGGCACCTCGACCTTGATCGAGTAATCGGGCATGTTGTCGATCTTCTTCGGCTTTTCCGGAGCGGGCGGAGGCGGCTCCTCCTTCTTCTTGGGGATCACGTACGGCCCGATATCGTTTTGAGGACCGCCGGCGGCCGGAGGGGCATCCTGCTGATTTGGGTTTGCAGGCGGCTGTTGAGATGACGGTTGCTGAGCCGGCTGCCGCGAGTTGTCTTGCGCGCTCACGTCAATGCCCGGAAATGCAAGACAGAAAAGAAGAAAGATGAAAGAGGTTGCGCGCGTCCGGCAGGTTCGCCACCCGGAACTTTGCCCAAATGTGCCGAAAAACATGGGATTTCCTCGAAATTACCTGTGTTAGTATAGACGCAACCGCTCCGCGGTTGGGATGTTTTGCTGCCTGTAAAATCGCCAACTCTCCTGCAAACATTTTCGCCATACGCGGGGTCTAACTCAGTACCAGGAAAGCATTTGGTCGTTTTTTGACCTCCGGGGATATTCATGCGTATTTCGGCGCTGCTCGCCGCCCTTCTGTACCTCGCTTCCACTCTGCCCGCGACTGCCCAAATAAAAGATCCGTCAACCACCGAAACTCCCAATATCATCCCGCTCGACCAGATCCACACGGGGATGAAAGGCACGGCGCTCACCGTGTTTCAAGGCGTCAAGCCTGAATCGATGGACGTGGAAGTCCTCGGGATTCTCCGTAACGTGAACGGCCCCAAGGGTGACGTCATCCTCGTGCGCCTGCATGGCACACATCCTGAATACACCGGCGTTGTCGCTGGCATGAGCGGTAGCCCGGTCTACTTTGATGGCAAGCTGGCCGGCGCGCTCGCCTTCCGAATCGGCGAGTTTTCCAAGGAACCAATTGCCGGAGTCACCCCGATTGAAGAGATGTTCGAGATCAACGCTCTCGACAGCCGTCCGATCGAAACCCCGGTCCACACCGGCAATACAGTTCCCAGCGGGAAAACTTCGACTTCCGGGCCCGGTGCTAGTACAGCTTCGATCACTTCCGACTATCGAAACTATCTCCGGCCCATCGATGCACCATTCGTCTTCAACGGATTTTCGGACGAGACGCTTCGGCGCTATGCCGATCAGTTTGTCGCAGCCGGAATCACGCCCGTGATGGGCGCCGGTTCCTCCAGTAGTGAGAAGCAGCCCGAACCGATCGAGCCGGGCTCGGCCGTGAGCGCGGTGCTAGTACGTGGTGATATGGACATTGCCGCGACCTGCACAGTCACCTATGTCGATCCGAAGCATCTGCTCGCCTGCGGGCATCCGCTCATGCAGTTCGGCCAGGTCGATCTACCGATGACCAAGGCCAACGTCGTAGCCACGCTTCCCTCGCCGTTGAACGCTTTCAAGATTGTGAACACCACAGAGACAGTGGGCGCTTTCGTACAGGACCGCCAAGCTGGCATCCTCGGTGTCATCGGACACGAACCGAAGATGATTCCGGTCACCGTGTCTCTCCACAACGGCAGCGCGATCAAGGAATTTCACTATGAGGTCTTGAACAACGCCAAGCTCAGCCCGCTAGCCATGATGGCCACGGTATTCAATGCCCTGCACGGCATCAACGACTACGGTGATGACATCACCTATCGCATGAATGGCGAACTCAGCGTTAAGGGTTACACCCATGTCACCATGCGCAACATGTTTGCGCCCAGCGATAGCGGACAGCCCGCCGCTGCTCTCGCCGCCGCCAGCATCGGGGAGCGCTTTGGGCGCATCTACAGCAACCCTTACGACGCACCGGACGTCCAAGGCGTGAAACTTGACTTCGATCTGGTACGCGACCGGCGTTCGGCACGCCTCGAGAGTTCTCGCACCGATGTAACCGAAGCCAGGCCCGGCGATCAGATCATGGTAGAGACGGTGATTCGTCCTTATCGAGGCGAACGTCAAGTCGAGCAGATTTCCATTCGCATTCCGACCACCGCATCCAAGGGTCCTCTGCGCATTCTGGTCAGCGATGGCGACACACTCGACCGCATGCATCGCGCAGCACCAGCAATGACCCGAGGCCTCGGTCTCGCGCCAACCATCGCCCTGCTAAACAAAGAGCGCTCCAACGACCGCGTCTACGTCTCGCTTTTCGACTCCGACCCGGAAGCGATGGTCGCCGACAAGATCATGCCCACCCTGCCTTTGTCCGTCATGAACGTGATGGATAACATGCGTGGCACGCAAGACATGGTCGTAGTCGGCGAATCGTCGGTGAGCGAAGCATCGACCGAGCCGCTTGATTATGTGGTCTCAGGCGCGCAGATGCTGACGATCAACGTCAAATAGTCTTACAGTGCGCGATGTCATCCTGAGCGTCGCGGGAAGTTCGCGAAGCAACCTTCCTGCGGAGTCGAAGGACCTCTATTCCCTCTACTTCGGTACCCTCGATGCGTTTGGATCGGCAATTCGGTATATTTTCACCAAGACATGCAATTCGATCTCATGAGGTAGCCATTTGTTTCGCACAGCCTTTGTCGTAGTCTCCGCATTCACACTTCTTTTCTCTTCCCTCTCCTTCGCCGAAGGTACCCGCACCTGGGAGCAATCCAAGTTCGACGACCTAGTTAAAGGCACGGCAAATGGTATTGCCTTCCGCAGCGAAGGCGGCCTCGAGCTCGCTCCCGCGTTCAAAGCCCTCACCACCACTCCTTCGACCTACATCTGGTCGATTGCCTCGGACTCCGCAGGCAACATCTACGCCGCGGCAGGCGCGCCCGCGCGCGTGTATCGGATCGCGCCCGACGGCAAGACAACGACTATCTTCGAACCGCAGGAGCTCCAGGTGCAGGCTCTGGTCACAGCGAAGAATGGAACCGTCTATGCGGCCACCTCGCCTGACGGCAAGGTTTACCGCCTTGCACCTCCTTCTTCCCCAACCGCGTCCTGGAGCGCCTCCGTCTATTTCGATCCGCAAGCAAAATACATCTGGGACCTCGCGCTCGACAACTCCGGCAATCTGTTCGTGGCCACCGGCGATCACGGTGAGATCTTCAAAGTCAGCGTCGACGGCAAGCATTCTGTCTTCTTTAAGAGCGATGAGGTACACATTCGCGTGCTCGCCCTTGACCCGAAGGAAAATCTAATTGCCGGCTCCGATGGCAGCGGGCTGGTCTATCGCATCTCATCGACGGGCCAAGCCTTCGTCCTCTACAGCGCGCCGAAGAAGGAAATCACGGCGCTCGCCATCGATAACGCAGGCAACATCTACGCCGTAGGCGCCGGGGAAAAGCACCCCGGATCCGACATTGGGTCGAACCTCTCAAACACGGCCAGCGCGCCGATCGGCCCTTCCGGCGGGGGAACGAGTACGATTGTCGTCACGCCGAGTTCGTCCCAGCCCTTCCCATCTCCCGCAAAAGGTGCGACAGGCGGCTCCGAAATCTACCGCATCGCGCCGGACGGCGCCCCCGAACAGCTGTGGAGTTCGCACGACGACCTCGTCTACGCGCTCGGTTTCGATCAGCACGGGCGACTCCTCGCTGGAACGGGGAATCGCGGCCACATCTTCGCCATCAACGGCGCCGGCGACTTCACCGATCTCGTGCGTGCAAGTGCCAGCCAGATCACCTCTTTTGCCGCCACCCCCGGAGGAGGTCTCTACGCCTCCAGCAGCAACCTGGGCAAGATCTTTCTGCTCGGACCCGCGCCCGAATCGGAAGGCTCCTATGAGAGTGATGTCTTCGACGCGCACATTTTTTCGCGCTGGGGGCGCGCTACCATGCGCAGCTCAGGCAACGTCGAACTCTTCGCCCGCAGCGGCAACGTCGACAACCCGGACCGAAACTGGAGCCCGTGGATGCCCGTTGCCGGCGCAAGTGCCGAGACGAAGGTCCCGGCGGCGCGCTTTGTGCAGTGGAAGTCAGTGTTGCACACGGGCTCTGCCGCACCGCGCGTTGACAGCGTCCTCGTCTATTATTTGCCGAAAAATGTCGCGCCCCAGATCGAAGATGTGAGCGTGCAACCTGGCTATCGCTATCCCGCGATTTCTCACACTCTGACCGCGGACCTGTCGTCGTTATCAACCCACATTGATCTGCCCCTTCCCCAGCCTGTCCGTGACCGCGATTCGGTTGCCGTTCACTGGACGGCGCACGACGACAACGACGATCAGCTCGTCTTTTCTATCTATTATCGCGGCGACAGTGAATCACGCTGGCTTCTGCTGAAAGATGACGTGAGCGACCGCTTCTACAGCTTCGACGCAAATCTTCTGCCGGATGGCGGCTACACGATGATGGTAGTGGCCAGTGACGCACCGTCGCACTCGCCAGGAGACGCGTTGTTCGCGCAAAAAACTTCCCCACGCTTCGAAGTGGACAACACAGCTCCAGCCATCGAGACCCTGACTGCCTCCCTCGAAGGCAAGCAGATCCACGTCCACTTCCGCGCCAAAGACTCGTTCTCGAACATTAAGCGCGCGGAGTATTCGCTGGATGGCAGTGACTGGCAGTTCGTCGAACCGGCGGGTCAGTTGTCGGATTCAAAGTCAGAGGACTATGACTTCAGGATCGTGGTCCCGCAGCAGCAAGCAACGCCGCCTCTAGCACCGGGGATGAGTTCCGGCGACCATGTGATAGTGGTGCGCGCCTACGATCGCTTCGACAACCTTGCCACTGCAAAAACAATCATCCGCGAGCGCTAGCGGCAAGCCGCCTACTGAACCATATAAAGCATTGGGCTGATCAGGCCGTTGTAGGTCGTACCGGATTCCTCGTCCCATCCAATCATGTAGAAGCTTGTTTCCGTCACTCCATAGATGACAAAATTCGCGTTGCTTTGGTTCTGACCCGGCATCGTCAGCGCTCCCAAGCCCGAAAAGGTGACTGTGTAAGTCCCGCTTATCGCCGTGTTCCCCGGATTCTCTATCCCGGAAAGACTAAACACCGTACTCGAGGGCGAAGTCAAAAGCAGGTTCATGCTTGCGTAGCATGAGGCCAAATCATTACAGCCTGACGCACTCTGCATTGTGTTACTGCTAGTGGCTACGGCATAGGTTCCGGCCGCCTGAATACTTGCAAAGGCACCACTCTTCGGAGTCGTTTCCGGATTCATCGTTCCCGTCATCACCGAAGAACTGGACTGATCAAGCAGATAGCCGCGATTCGCGCCGCTAGCGTAGAGCACAAACGGAATCGGCATGACTGGGCTCGTATCGGTTGGGTTCCCAAGTAGGCAGAAAATATAGCGCCCAGTATTGCCGCTAGTCGAAACGTAGGTATAGGGGTTGCTTGAGCCGCTCTCACTTGTGTTGTTTGGAAACGAAATGCCAATCCCCGTAAGCGACAGCGGCGGTGGCGGAATGAGAGTGCCGCCATTGTTCTGGTTAAAAGTACCCTCCACATTCCCTAGGTTGTTATTATTACTGGAACAAGGGCCCTGCCCCCCCGAACTCTTGCTATCGCCCAAAGTCGTTCCTTGGATGAGAGCTACATTGTTGTTCGCTCCGACCAGTTCGGAAACGGAAGTTCCGTTAAAAGCGGCATTGTTATACGGAGAGACTTTCGAGTCCTGCAACGTCATCGTCCCTACCACCGTGGGATTGCTATCTGTGGAGATGGCGTAGAGGTTCAAAGGATTGTTGGGATTCGACGAATTCCCATTCGCCACAAAGAAATCGAACGCCATCACCTTGGGTGCAGTCAGTGTGAGCTGCCCACGATTTGTTCCCGAATTAAAAGTGTAGCTTCCCGTAACGGCACAGTTTGGAGAGATACAACCGCTTGCGCTGCCGTTATCGTTTATGTCGATCTGACCGGTGGTGACAGACGAAACTCCATCCGTCGCCAATAGCCCCACATACCCGACCCGATTGTTGCTTGCATCAACGCCCGTTAACCCGAAGGCGAACACCGCGGTCGTTCCCTGATTAAATTTGTTCACCGCGGACAACACCGCGAATCCCGAACCGCTTGCTCCTCCGCTGGAAGCGATCATCTGCACGTCGCCATTGCCGTCGAGCACAGCGGTGTATGTGCTCGGAAACACGCCGGTATTCAAGGACAAAGTCCCCGCGTTATTGGAATTATCGTTGCCCCCGCCAAGCGGCGTGTATGAACCTCCGGAGAAGTTGTGTTGCGTCGTTACGAAAGCGCTCCCGTTCCACGAGTTCTCATCCTCAAAGCCGGAGATCGCGCCTCCCGCTGCTACCGTGAATGTTCCCGCCACCGCGATAGCTTTGCCGTTCGCGTCATACCCGGAAAACTGAAACGCATAGACGCCGCTCAAACGCTGACTGATAACTGTGGTCTGCGACTGCTGACACGGAAACTTTTTTGTGTCGTAGGAACAGCCAGTCGGATCGATCGTCGCGGCGGCGGAAATTGTCACGCAACCGCTGCCACCACACTCTTCACCAGCGGTGGGCTTGTAACGCGCGAGGCCTGAAATATCCGGATCCTGCACAAAGTTCGCGCAAGCCGATCCGTTCACCGTGCATGTCCATGTAAAAGTCTGCGGAGCGTAGTCGGGCGCTGCCGTCGCGACATATTCCTGGGTTAGGCCGGCCGCTACATCTGGAGCGGCTGGACTTACATTGGCGGTATCCGGAACAATCGTCACGGTCAAGGAACCGGACAATCCCGGGTCGGACTGTAGCGTAGCCACCACCTCGAACTGTGGCGTTGCGGGTATCGACGAAGGCCCCTGGTAGCTCGCGGTGGACCCAGTGGTCGCCGTGAAGTATCCGCAGGGATTTGAACTATCCGTTGGGTTGGTGCAGTTGGTGCCGGTAATATTCCACGTGACCGGTCCCTGGGCAGCGTTCTTGATCGTAGCGGTGAAGGTCAAGGGCAAGCTCACACCGGCCACCGAGAGGTTAGTGGCGCTGCCATTCGAACCCGTTACATCGATCTCGGGGCAGTTGCTCACGCACGGTCCGCTGCCTCCCTTCGCGCATCCGACCAGCCATACCAGGCTCCCAAGAGCCATCGCTAAGAGTAGTTTTTTCATCATGATCGAGATCTTTGTGAGTCGCCGGACTCCGGGAGAGCCCGCTGGCGTTCTCCTGCCCGCGTCCGGAAATGTCCTTTCCGGCGCAGTCCGAGGTCCAGTCTTTTGATTCTTTAGCTTACAAATGTACCTTAATTCGGAAGAGTTTGTCTGTCTCAGCTGGGCCAATACGGTCGCGATGAACTACCGAGTGCGCAAGACTTTGCAGATTTTGGAGGGATGCTTCGCTCTAGGTCGCTTCCCCAACGCCCAACCGCTTCGCCATTTCCTCGTAGAGAAATCCCTCTCCAGGCACGTACGGCTGGATCCACTCTCCATCAATGACAAATTGGGGGATCGCTTGTTTGCCCGCGTGCCTCACGACCTCCTCAATCGCCCCCGGAGTCGAGTCAACGTTGATGTCCGTGTACGGAATCTTGTGCCGGTCGAGAAAGCGCTTCGCCTCGCGGCAGTCTGGGCACCAGGGCGCAGAATAAACGGTGAGCTGCATAGCTGAATCACGAATCAAGTAGCATTTTACTTCTGCAATCTGACTTCTTGCTTCTGCAATCTCGCAAACGCCCGCACCGGAAACGTCCCAAAACCTTTGACCTTCACGGGCACCGCAAAAAATCGGAAACCTCGTTCCGGCAGGCGAGCCAGATTTGTCATGTGCTCGACAATCGGAATCTCTCGCCCCAGCAGGATACTGTGCACCGGCCGCCGCAGGTCCTGAATATCGTCGATGTTGTGGGAATCGATTCCCACCAGCGCTACTCCGGCACCGGCCAGCAGGCGCGCAGCATCTTCGGTCAGGAACGGATGCCCCTCGTAATACTGCGCCGTATTCCAGTGTCGCGACCAGCCTGTCTCAACCAGAACCGCTTTCCCGTGAAGCTCTTCGCTCCGAGGGAAAAGCGACGCGTCAATCGCTTGCCGGCCATGACAGACGATCTTGATTGCCGGCAAATCGGCCAACTTTGAGAGCTCGAGTTGGGAGAGGTCCTTGCCATCAGCATAACGGTGAAATGGCGAATCAAGGTAAGTCCCGGTATTGGCAACCATCTCGATTTTGCCGATCTGAAACTCGGTCCCTGGAGCGTAGAACTTGCGCGACTCTTCGCGGCTCAGGTAATCGCAGATGATCGGTGCAGGGAGGCCTTTGTATGTGACGAGCCCGTGCTCGACCGTGTGGCTCAAATCGATAAGGGGAGAAGGCTCAGCCATCAGCTCGCATGGCGTTACTCGCCTGCCCTCGCATGCGAAGTGCGGCCGAGACCGCGATGGCAATCCAGATCACGTTCACAAAGGCTGATGGAAAAGCGCGATAGTACACCGTGTTGATCACAAGGAAGCAGCTTCCCAGCCCATTCAGGAACTGGTAAGGACCGCCATCCGCCCGCATTTTCCGGAAAGACACGCAAGCGTACGCGCCCAGCAGCAGCAACGCCCCCGACCACCCGAGAATATCAATAAGTAGCTTCATGAGTATGTTGACTATGTTCTCTGCTTCCATCCTGCGAGTTCAACGAGACTAGACATGTTCTAACTCGTGGTGCGTTCGCTCACTCGTGACGTTGCCGGTGTTCAATGTCGACGCCGGCTCGAAGAGCAAAATCCAGCACTCTTCCTCGGCGACCGGTCGATGCTCGACACCACGCGGCACCACGATGAACTCGCCCTCTTCGATCCATTCGTGGCGATCGCGGAACTCCATGCGAAAGCGTCCCTTGACCACCAGAAAGAGCTCGTCTTCGTGGTCATGGTGATGAAAGACAAACTCACCCTTCAGCTTGTCAAACTTCACGTACTGGCCGTTGAGCTCGGCTCCAATATAGGGCTTCCAGTACTCGTTGATCCTGGCAAACTTCTCGGCAATGTTCACTTTGCTCATGATGTCCCCGAAGATGACGCTGCAGTTTGGATGGCTGCTTCATTATGCCGGTCGCAAAGAAAAGCCGCCAGCTTTCGCTGGCGGCGGGTTTAGTTGAAGCATCTAACGTTGATTATTCCCCGGATGTCCCTACGATCATCTGTCCGCTGGGCAGAGAGACGCGCAGACCTCGTTGATTGTTCAGACGCATCGTTGTGGCCCAATCGATCTCGTCCACGCCGATCACGCCGCTGCCTCCGCCAGTAAGTTCATAGCTGACTCGACCGTCGCGGTAGCCATAACCTCCAACCGACAGCAACGTTCCCGACTTGAGCACAAACACCGGCGAGCCTGAAGCTAAGCTCGTCAATTGCGCATCCGCAGAGATGACATTCGAATCTGTACTCGCCGCAGAGAGATTAGCTTCGGCATAATCGACCTTCTTCGGAGCTGGCACTTTGTAGCTGGCATAGCGGACCTGTACCTCTTGCAGTCGGGGCTCGCCTTGCGCCGGCCTCACGCGCCGCACTGCGAGTTGAGGACCTGCATTGTCTCTTGCGCCGTAAGAGCTGTTGTAGGCGTCGGTGTTATACGAAGTCGGGTTATACGACGGATCGTTGTATGGATGTCCGAAGAAATGCCAATCGGGCCCGAAGGTCTGCGCGACCTGCGGCAGTTGCACATCGTCCATCAGGCGCAAAGTCAGCTGGCTCTCGCCCTTGAGGGTCGGACGCGGCCCGCGTGCGGGCAGCATGATGATCTTCCAGGGCCAGAGCGGCGGAATCATCCACTCGACGATGTCGCGCTTCGGATGACCCTTGCCGTCGATCGCGCCGTTTTTGTCGACCTTGTAGCCGCGCGTGCCGATCACTTTGGCGTCAAGCGGCATGTCTCCATCAGGCAGGCCGATGCGGTCGAACTGAATCTTCATGTAGCCTTTGCCCCAAAAATGGCCTGGATCTTCGGCCGCTTCGAGGTGCCCGACGAGATAGCTGCCACGAGGAATCGCCTGTCGTCCAAACTCGGTCAGCGAGTGCAGGCGGCAAAGCACTGGATCGCCAATCGCGACCGTCGCGGTGGAGAAGTTGGGTTCATCGAGCGTGCATTTCAGGATCGTTCCGGCGGGCAAGACCATCTCTCGCGCGCTGGCGATCGTCGGGTAGGCTAAAAGGGTTAACGTCAGAAGGGACACTACAACACAGGCACACAGCGAGCTGGACTTCATCGAATCACCTCGTCTCACGCCCCAAAATTCGTGGAACGACGTGCAAGACAACTATTCGAGCCAGCCCCAATTGCGTAACATTTCAGCACAACTCCGGCGCCAGGTCAAACTCCGAACGCGAACCGTACGGACCAAAGCGCGACTGAAGTCTCTCTCCTCTCACGAGTAGAACTCTGCGGAAGCGCTCTTTGAGCTGGCCAAGCGATTCCGTGCTACACTGAAATTCATCGAGATGCTGGCGGTGCTTCTATCAACGCTGCAGGAATCGCCCATGTTTGACCTTGCCTAATTCGTTCGCCTGCTGATTCGCTCCAGCGAATCGTCTCTCATTTCATTCCAATCGAATTCTTCATAGGTGTCTCTTCGCTTTGCGGAGCGGCGCAGAAAGTTATCAGGTATCTGCATGGAACCGCTCGAGGCCGTCACAACTATTGATGCTGCACTGCCTCCGCCCGAGCGGAGCCTTGGCAAGTCGCTGTGGGAAGCGATCAAAGGCTCGCACCAGGATTACACCTCCGGCAATCTCAACCACGCCATTCTCCTGCTCGCGGTGCCGATGATCCTCGAAATGGTGCTCGAATCGTTATTTGCCGTGGTCGACGTATTCTGGGTTGCCCGTCTCGGCTCCGATGCTGTTGCCACGGTCGGATTGACTGAATCGTTGCTCACCCTCGTTTTTTCGGTCGCCATGGGATTGAGTCTCTCGACCACGGCGATGGTGGCGCGGCGAATTGGCGAAAAAGATCCCGAAGGCGCCGCCGTCTCTGCCGTGCAGGCTATTGTCCTCGGACTGGCAACCTCGCTCGCCGTCGGCATTCCCAGTTTCTTTCTTGCGCCGCGCTTTCTGCATTGGATGGGCGGCTCCAGCGCTATTGTCGCGACCGGCAGCGGATACGCTCGCATCGCGCTCGGCGGAAGCGGCGTGGTTCTCATGCTCTTTCTCAACAACGCGATTTTTCGCGCCGCCGGGGATGCGGCCGTCGCCATGCGCCTGCTCTGGGTCTCGAACATCATTAACCTGATTCTCGATCCGTGCTTGATTTTCGGCCTTGGTCCATTTCCGCGGCTGGGCGTAACTGGCGCGGCGCTGGCGACCTTCACCGGCCGCAGCATCGGCCTCGCTTATCAGTTCTACCGCCTGCTACGCGGGACGGAGCGCATTCGCATCCTGGGTAGGCAGATTCGCGTGAATTTCGAAGTTCTGCTGCGCCTCGTGCGCGTTTCGCTGACCGGTATTTTGCAATTCATGATTGCTCATACCAGCTGGATCGGGCTCGTGAGGATCGTCAGCATCTTCGGCGCAGCTGCCATCGCCGGATATACCATCGCAATCCGGATCGTTATCTTCGTAATTCTGCCTTCCTGGGGCATGAGCAACGCCGCAGCAACCCTCGTCGGCCAAAACCTCGGCGCGAAAAGACCGGATCGCGCCGAACAGGCCGTGTGGCGCACCGGCTTCTACAACATGCTGTTTCTCGGGTCGGTCGGGCTCTTTTTCGTTTTCTTTGCCGAGCCCGTGGTTCGCCTGTTCACGCATGACCCAGCCGTTGTGCCCCTGGCAGCGACGTGCCTGCGAATCGTGAGTTACGGCAACATCGGATACTCATGGTTTATGGTGATGATCCAGGCGTTCAATGGCGCCGGCGACACGATTACTCCAACCATCGTCAACTTCTTCGGATTCTGGCTGCTCGAGATTCCGCTCGCTTATTGGCTAGCGATCAAGCTCGGCCTTCAATCGAATGGAGTTTATTTCTCCATTGCGATCGCCGAGTGTTCCATGGCAGCCGTGAGCGCGGTGCTCTTCAAGCGGGGGAAATGGAAGGCGCAGAAGATTTAGCTTGGTTCGCGGGCAAGAAAAGCCGTCAGCATAGCCTGACAGGTACCCCCCCTCCCCCCCCTTCTATGCCGATATCATTATATACTTGACTTAGGAGTGGTTATTTGCTATACTCAAAATGCGGGGCGGAAATACAGCAGAATCAAAGACTTGGAGGCGAATATGGTAGACAAAACTAGTGAAATCCTCCAGACGCTAATTGTGGGAATGAAGAAGATGGAAGACGCTTTGCACGATCACGCGGCTCGTATAAACGTGCTAACAGTTGGGACAGCCGTTGCTCTGGGGGGAGAAGAAGCGCAAACGGTGATCCAGACCTTTGATGAGCTTCGTCGGCAGCTTCTAGGTTCTGCGTCCACCGATTTAACACCTGAGACAATTGCCGCAATGATGGACGCCTTAAAGAGCGGGAATTTCGGGAAGGCGTAATGAATCTCCTAAATCAAAATTTGGAGGCGAATATGGACGAAACCCAGACAAAAACTATCCTGCTTGAGATTTCAAGTCTGCTACTTCGGTTGACCGACTTGACAGCAAAGCTCGCCGGTCCCGTTCCTGAACTTCATCAAGACGTGCAGAAAGCACGCCAACTTGCTCACTCAGTGCGTGTAATGCTTGGGCTACCGCAGACCAATCAATAGTGTCGATAGGGGTTGACAATGAATCTCCTAAACGTAACGCGCCAGTTCAAAACCGAAGATGAGGCGCTGGATTATTTAATTGCACAGCGTTGGCCTGACGGCGTGCGCTGCCTTGCTTGCGGCCATGACAAGGTTTATGCGATCTCGACTAAGGGTAAAACTGGCAAACCTTGCCGTCTGTTTGAATGCGCGGAGTGCGAACTGCATTTCAGCGCCACGACTGGCACGCTGTTCCACGACTCCCACCTTCCCTTGCACAAATGGTTCATGGCGATGGCTTTGATGACCGAAGCAAAGAAGGGCATCTCAGCCAATCAAATTAAGCGGCACATCGGCACGACTTACAAAACCGCGTGGTATCTCTGCCATCGCATTCGTAAGGCAATGCAGGAACTTGCGGGGCCGCTTGGCGGCCAAGGTCAAGTCGTAGAGATCGACGAAACTTTCCTCGGCGGCAAGACTCATTTTCGCAGAACCAGCAAGGAAATCAAAGCCAGCAAGGTAAAGGTGCTCGGTATGATCGAGCGCGGCGGTCGTGTTCGCCTACAACGAGTTTCCAACCTGAAAGCCGAAACGCTCCGCAAAGCCTATGAGCAGAATGTGAGTCCCAATGCTACTGCGATCTTCACAGACGGACTCCCCACTTACGATTTTGTAGTTCCCGCCGAAAAACACGTTCCAACCCACCACGAGAGTGAAATCCGCGATTTTGGCAAAGTGAAAATGCAGTCAATCGAAGGCGCATTCTCACTATTCAAGCGCGGCGTCGTTGGCTCCTACCATCACCTGTCGGAAGATCACCTTGACTCGTATCTTGGTGAGTTCTGCTGGCGTTTCAATCGCCGCAAGATGCAGCCTTGGATGTTCCAGACGCTTCTGCGGGAGTTGGTGACGAACAAGCCGATGACGTATCGGGAGCTGACGAAAGAGACGTTCTAACCTTTTTTACACAAGGCAGGGGAAACGAATCCTCTGTCACATAGGACACTCGAACATACTGATCGTCGAATGATAGGACCTTCATTTCTAGACCGCCGCTATTCAGTTGTACAATATCGCCAATTTGGAGCATGTGAAATGACCTTTGAATTCAAAGTTGGACAGCAAGTACAGCTAAACTCTGGCGGGACTGTTATGACCGTTACAGACGTGGGTGAGTTTGAAGGACAGCCCACTATTTGGGTGTCTTATACCTACCGTGGAAAACAAAAAAGAAGCAACTACCCGCCAGAATCCCTTAAACCCGCCGACAATTAGGTTTTCTTTTTCTTCGGCTTTGGTTTCTCTACCTTGACTGCCGACTTCGGCAAGGGCGGGGTTTCAAGCATCTTGCGGAGTAGAGAGTCAAACTTGTCTTTATCAACCGCAATCTCCGGAGTCTCTTTCCCTTTCATAATTCAACCTGTAGAATTGCTGTCGCAAATTTCTCGAAATTCTCTTGTGCTTCTGGGCCTTCTGTATATTCAGGTTTCATTTTAGTTTCTCAATGACTGACGATAAAAGCTCCCCAGGTGGCAGCGCAAAAGACAGACGCCGACATGAGCGCAGCCACAAGCGCGATCAAGGGACTTTGGGATTTCTCGATGAGTTCGATGGTTCTCCACAGCGACAGGATAAACCCCAGAGCCGCAATTCCAGAGGTAAAAAAGAGGATGAAGAAATACCCATGCCAGAACAAAAAGAGTGGATAAAACTCATATTTAGCCGCGACTCTGCTGCTGGATGGACGGCTGTATTTACTGCTGTCTTGATGGTGTTCAGTGGCCTCCTGTACATGGTTAGTGACAAAGCCAATGAAGTTAACATTGCTACTCAGAGGGCCATCGTAAATAGTATGGGACCTAGCTGGCAGAGAATCCCATCTCCAGATGGAAAAAGTATTATTGGCTGGAGGTTTGATTACGGTTGGCAAAATAGTGGGAGAACTCCAGCCAAGAACGCTGTGGCACAGACGAACCTCTATACAGGAGATAAACACCCTAATAAGGGGCTCGATTTCAGCACTCTTCCGCAAAATAACAGTCTTGCATTCGTGCTCGGACCTAATGCGTCCTTTGGAATGCCGTCGAATGATGTTCCCCTCAGCACCCTCAAGGAGATTTCGGACGGCAAGAAGCACATGTTTTTTTGGGGATGGATAGTTTACGAGGATGGTATTCCGGGAACGCCAAAGCGTCTGACTGAATACTGCATGGACGTTAACAGTTTGTCCTTTAGCAAGCCGGAAGACCCGAGTAATCCCGCTTCCGATCTCGTTGCAAACTGGCCTCCATGTGAAACCCATTATTGTTATGACGAACAATGTAGCGACTATGATGCACGCACGAAGCCGTAAACCAAGTAAAGCCACCGTGTCACGGTAGGTCATTTATATGACCTCCGGTACACAGTGCATCAAGAGCGACAAGGCGGCGTAGGCTGACCATCAGTCAACCTACGTAAAGTATATAACTATATATGCCGATATATTAGAATCAATGAGTTGGAGTAAGTTCGACGCCAAAATATTCAAAAATAAAGACTTGGACTTACTTCAAGTAAGTCGTTTATTATCAGATAGATAGATGCGATTTTGGCTGATTTTGTGGTTTTTTGCCTGCCAAAGTCTTCGATCTAAAAGGCTTATGGGTAAAGTCTTGATTTCATGATAGTTAACATCGAAAAAATAGCCGTCCGACTGTCGGGACGAGGAACTCCTTCCACCTTTCGGCGTTTCTCTGCGAATCGACAAGGGCTTTTCGCTTCGGTTCTCGGCTTTGGCGCGACCCGAAATTCCAGTACGCCTGTGCTTCGGTTTCTATGATTTCAAAGAGCGGTGTGCAATCGCCGCCTGGGCGGCTCGCTTTTTCTAGATCGGAGACGTCTACGTTTATGGTGAAAAGAGCTGCTTGCTAAGTCAAGGGGATTTAGCGAAATGTCGGCTTCCATGTTGCACGCGGGTGCCGATTTGGGAAATCGAAAAAGTCTCTAACCGCAGAGTTCGCAGAGGTTCACGCAGAGTACGCGGAGACATCGCCGGGCTCATGTTCATGTAATCGGGCCCGAGGGGTCGGATCGCTCGGTGCCGAGTTCAAAACATATTTGACACCGAATGCAAATATGTATATCTATCGCACGGCAACAAAGGGCACTTCCCCGAAACTCGCGTAGGGAGATTCGTTCATGGATCAAGATCGGCAAATTAGGTTCATCATTCCACCGTTTTTCTTATTTGCATCGCTACTTGTCGGGCGATATCTGAGTTGCGGGTCACTGCCAGAATTTCTTAAAGCTGATAGCGGCAAGGAAATTGTTGCTCTCCTTGCGGCAACCGCGGTCATCACTATCCCGCTCGGCTACCTCATTAGCACAATCTCTGTCTTCATACTCCGCTTGCTCGCGCGTCTCTTTAGGGAGCCAACCTACGAGGCGGTAGTCACCGACCATGTCCTAAAGAGGATTTGGAGCCTTATTAAACATGATGGTGAAGAAATGAGACGCTCGATGCTTTATGCAACGACCACATTCGATCACGAGATCCTGTCTGATGGGGTACACATGTGGCTACTAAGACGATGGAATTCATTCAACATCTCGGTTCACTCAGCCGTCGCGCTCACCATCGCGCTTGCGGTCGCCCCGTTGTTCTCGATTCAATTAACACGCTATTGGTGGCTTTCGACGTTGGGATTCGTTGCACTCTTCCTGAACGCGGCGTTCACCGCATGGCGGGAGGTCATGACAATGATCGAGTTTCAGTCGCATCGCCCCCAGGAGCATTCTTCCTCGGAGAATGAGAAAAATAAACGAAAGCCGCCAACTCTCGATGGCGGCTTTGGGTCAGATGCTAAAGATTGAGCGCCTAGCGTCTAGCTCTCGTACAGCAGGACGCCTTCGGCTTTTTCTGCGTCTACTGGTTTGTAGTACAGCTTGTTGTCTTCGAGGAAGACCTCGATGAACGCCGGCCTTGTCGTGATGGTGCCCTGGATCAGCGCTTCTGACAGCGGGTCTTCGATGTACTTTTGCAATGCGCGGCGGAGCGGTCTGGCTCCGTAGTTGCGGTCGGTTAACGTCTGGTTCAGGATCCAGCGCTTGGCTTCGTCGGCTACCGTGACCGTGATCGAACGCTGGGCGAGGTTCGAGTTAAGCTGCGTGACCATCAGCTCGAGAATCTGGATCAGGTCCTGCTCGCCGAGGGCGGTGAAGAGAATCACTTCGTCCAGGCGGTTCAGGAATTCCGGGTTAAAGGTGCGCTTGACTTCGCCCTTGACCAGGTCTTCGACCTTCTCGGAGACCATTTCGTCTTTCGACGACTGGAAACCGAGGCCTTCGCGCTTCATCAGGTGACGCGCCCCGATGTTCGAGGTCATGATCAGGATTACGTTCTTGAAGTCGACGGTATTGCCGAGACCGTCGGTCAGCTGGCCGTCTTCGAAGACCTGCAACAGGATGTTAAACACATCCGGGTGCGCTTTTTCGATTTCGTCGAGCAGGACGACGGAATATGGCGCGCGCTTGACGCGCTCGGTAAGCTGCCCGCCTTCTTCGTAGCCGACGTATCCGGGAGGCGAGCCGATCAGCTTCGAGACCGAGTGCTTTTCCATGAACTCGGACATATCGAAGCGGACGAGCGCCTTCTCGCTGCCGAACATGAACTGCGCGAGCGTACGGGCGACTTCGGTTTTGCCGACGCCTGTCGGGCCTAAGAAGAGGAACGAACCGATCGGACGGTTCGGGCTCTTCAGGCCGGCGCGGCTGCGGCGGATGGCGCGAGCGAGTGCGCTGATCGCTTTGTCCTGCGAGATGATGCGCTTGTGCAGCTCTTCTTCAATGCGCAGCAGCTTCTGCGTTTCTTCTTCTTTAATGGAGGTGATGGGGACGCCGGTCCAGCGGGATACCACATCCTCGATGTCCTCCCGACCGACTACGCCGGTGGAGGATTCATCGAGGTGGTATTTTTCGCGAAGGGCGCGCAGGTTTTCGCGCTCCTTGCGTTCTTCGTCAGAGTAGAAGCGCGCCTTCTCGAACTCGTGGTTCGCGATGGCATTCTCCATACGGTGGACGATGAACTTGATGCGCTTCTGGACTTCGGTCAACTCTTCGGGCAGCGAGGTCTGGCGCAGCTTCACGCGAGCGCCGGCCTCGTCGATCAGATCGATGGCCTTATCCGGCAGGAAACGGTCCGGAATATAGCGGTTCGAGTGCGAGACAGAGAAGTTGATGGCGTCGTCGGTATAGGTGACGGCGTGGAACTTCTCGTAGCGTTCTTTGATTCCGAAAAGAATCTTGACCGCGTCGGTCTCGTTTGGCGGCGGAACTTTGACGGCCTGGAATCGGCGCTCGAGCGAGCGATCTTTTTCGATCGATTTGCGATATTCGGCCGGCGTGGTTGCGCCGATGCACTGAATTTCGCCGCGACTGAGAGCAGGCTTCAAGATGTTGGCGGCGTCGAGCGAGCCTTCCGCACTTCCCGCGCCGACGAGCGTGTGCAACTCGTCAATAAAGATGATGGAATTCTGACTCTCCATCAGCTCCTTCATGATGGTCTTCAACCGCTCTTCGAACTGGCCGCGGTATTTTGTGCCGGCAACGATCAGCGAGAGATCGAGTGCGAGGATGCGCTTGTCCGCCAGGAACGACGGCACTTCGCCATCGGCGATGCGCTGCGCGAGCCCTTCGACGATAGCCGTTTTGCCAACTCCGGGCTCGCCAATCAGCACCGGATTGTTTTTCGTGCGGCGGCAGAGAATTTGAACTACGCGCTCAACCTCGCCTTCGCGGCCAACCAGCGGATCAAGCTGGCTATCCATGGCGGCCTGGGTCAGGTCGCGGGAGAACTCACTCAATAATGACGATTCGCGCTGGCCGCCACGTTGCGGCTGCGCTTTTTCCTGGCTGGTGCGGGCCAGTTCTTCACGGATCGTCGAAAGACGCAATCCGCGCTCGTGCAGGATTTCGGCGGCAAAGCACTTCTCTTCGCGCAACAGGCCCAACAGCAGGTGTTCGGTCCCAATATGCTTATGAGAAAGACGTTCGGCCTCTTCGGCCGCGTATGCCAAAACACGCTTGCATTCGTTGCTCAGGGGCAGATCTACCGAGGTCGAGACCTTCTCGCGGATGGTCGTGTGCCCTTCAATCTGCTTACGGATGGATTCAACCGACGCGTGGGAGCGCAGGAAACGGTTAGTCAGAGCTTTGTCTTCGCGCAGCAGTCCGAGGAGCAGGTGTTCAGTCTCTATATAAGGAGAGCCGAACTGGCTGGCCTCGTACCGCGCAAAGAAAATTACGCGTCTGGCTTTCTCCGTGTAGCGTTCAAACATAGACTCATTCCCCCCAGGGTTCTCGCGCGAAGGCTCGCCCAGCGCCAAACCCCCGACCCAGCTCAATTATGCTCTTTTTACCGCTTGGCTTGCCAAGCGATAAACGCCTGGGAGTAACCCCGGTGACTCATACTATAGGGTTACTTTTCGGCCAGTCTGTCTTTTCTTGATATTGCAGGTTGATGTTGCGCTTGCCCACATTCTTACGCCGGAAGCGAATCCGGCGCCACCTCTTCTATTCTGCCCCGGTCCAGCCGCAGCACTCTATGGCACCGACGTGCGAACGACAAGTTATGCGTGGCGATCAGAGAGGTCAGCTGGTGCTCGCGATGCAATCGCGAGATCAGTTCGAAAACCACTTCCGCGGTACGCCCGTCGAGGTCGCCTGTGGGCTCATCGGCCAGAAGCAACTGCGGTTGGGTGATCAGTGCCCTTGCCAACGCGAGCCGCTGCTGCTCCCCGCCCGAAAGCTCCCCCGAACGATGCGTGCTGCGCGCCTCGAGTCCCACTTCGCCCAGCCAGCGTGAAGCTTCCTTTTCGGCTGACGGACGATCCTGACCACGCGCCAAGAGCGGCATTGCTACATTCTCCAGCGCGGTAAACTCCGGAAGCAGGTAGTGGAACTGCCAGACGTATCCGATTTCGCGGTTACGAAATTCGGCGGCGGCATCCTCGGAAAGCGTATTCACCTGGGAATTTGCGCAGTATACGGCACCAGTGGAGGGCCTTTCAAGCGCGCCCAAGATGTGCAACAGGGTGCTTTTACCGGCTCCCGATTGCCCGACGAGTCCGAGCATCGTACCTTTCTCTATTTGAAAAGACAGATTGTCAAAGAGCACCAAGTCCGCTTCGCCTGAGCGAAAGACTTTCGTTAATCCTTCGACCCTCAACAGAGGGCCTTCTGTCATTTGATGCAAACCAGTCCTCCCAAGGATCATCGGTGCCGGAGCGGTCACTTCGACGAGAGACGTTCCAGAACCATTAGACCACGAGGAGGAATCCCCTGTTTTCGCGCTCGAAAACGCGCAAACAAGGTATGCGGAAACTGTATACCCGGTGAAAACAAATGCAATGTGACCCTAGTCACAGTGAGCGGGCCGTGCGCTCACTCCTGGTAGGCAACAGCTAGGCTACGCTCTTTCGAGTGCCGGATTCCAGTTGCGGCGCTCGAGAATTGTTGGCGGCTCGTAGGTGACGCCGCGAGCCAGACGGCGGTCTTCGCGCCGGGTCGACCACAGGAGAAATGGTCCCATGGCCGCAGAAGTGAAACGCGACATGACGCCGAATTCTCTGCCGATCTCACGCCGGAGTTCGTGGATCTGACGGCTGACATCTTCATTCACCTTGCGGAAGTATTTTTCCGCAGCCCAGAGCGCGGCCGAGTAGGCAGTTCGAAGCTTCACGTTCTCGCGGGCAAAGCGCTCGCGCACCCGCAGATCTGGATAATTCTTGTAGCGCCGCCATCCTTGCAACATGGTCTCGCACATGCGATAGAGACTGGGACCGTTGCGCTCGAAGTCACGCCAGAAGGCCCAATCGAGGAAACGTTTTGAATCCTCGCGGGATATCGCAGCATGGCGGAAGTTGAATTTGTCCTGGCCGTGGATATCTGCCAGGTCGATGCCATCAAGCATGCGGCCTTGGGCGGACATCTCCTGAAATAGCGGTGTGCCTGGGACGGGCGTGTAGAGCATGAATTGGTGGAAGTCGGTGTTGTGTGCGACGGCATATTCGATCTCCTCGCGAATGTTGTCGGGCGTATGGTGTTCGAGGCCTATGATCGTCGAGCCCTGCACGCGAATGCCGTGTTCGCGCAGCATATGTGTCAGTTCGTGCGAGTCTGTGTCTTTGAGCTTGACGTAATTCGAACGCGGCGACTCCAGTCCCATCCAGATCCAGGAGACGCCGAGTTCGACAAGCTCTTCGACCTGGTATTGGCGAATTGCATTGGCAGAGGCGAACACGGCCATTCCCCAGGATTTGTTGCCGGCCTTCATGCGCTCGAGCAACCGCAGCGCACGCTTGCGATGGAGCAGGAAGTTCTCATCCATGACAAAAAATGTCTGGACGCCCAGAGCAGCCTCCGCCTGGCACATGACGTCGTAGAGCTGGTCGCCGGTCTCATAAAAATTTACAAACTTTCCCTTGCCCCCGAAGAAGGAAGAGGTCGTGCAGAAGTTGCAGCCCATGGGACAGCCAACCGACGGAATGATGGTGGCCGCTGTTCCTCCTTTCCGCTCCGGTAGCTTGAGCCCCATGATCCGCGTGTTCAACCCAGAGACGATATCGGGGTGGTGGATGGGCGCAGCGGGATCTTCTCCCAGGTAGCGGCGCATCCAGAAGATTCCCTCGCCGCGCACGATGTGGTCGGCGTCGATCATGTGATCGAGGCCTGGGATTGAAGTAACGTGCCCGCCGACAACGATCACGGCATTGGGAGATAGTTCGCGCACCATCCGGCACATTTCGCGCACTTTGCCGAAGTTGATGATGATGGATGAAATGCCGACGACGTCATAGTCGGTCGCCTTCAACTCGCGCGCAAAATCTTCGCGCGTCGGAAAATCCAGCACGGTGCACGGCGCGGAGATATTTTGCTGAATCATCATGATTCCCCATGAGCGATGAAACATGCGCAGCGAAAACCCGCCCTGCGCGCGTGTTACCTGGTTGTGGTAGAGCTCCATGGGATTGATGGCACGGGAGCCAAATTCGTCGTCCTGCGCATAGGGACCAAACACGGAGGTCAGCAGTACGCGCGCACTCGTCCCCTTGGGGTGGACTGCATTCTCAGACTGGTTCATGGTTTGAAGCTAGCCGAGCGCGACAACGGGTTTCAGTGAGGAAGCACAGGTAATACAAAACTTTTACAACGCAAGGTAACCGTGCCTGATGGGCGTAGCCTAGCCAATGATGCCACATCCCCTTGCCGGTATTGCAGCGGGCATGCTATCCCGTCATCGCCGTATGCTTGCCGTCCTCCGTTAGAAGTCCCACGCGGTCCACGCCCGCAATGCGCGCAATGGCAATTACGTCAGCTACATCCTGGAAATCGATATCGTCGTCGGCTTCGATGAAGGCGATGCGTTCCACACGAATGGCAAAGATGTCGCGCAGGCGATCGCGGAGGTTGTCCCACGCCACGATCTCTTCATTGATCTTCACCAGCGGACGCTGGTCCCCTGCCTTCCCGTGCTTCAACTGAATCACGATTGTGGTGAGCGGAGGCGGAATGTTGGACGCCGTTGTCGCGGGCTGCGGAATATCTGCGCTCAAACCTGTCGGCCGCTGATTGACGACGATCACCATGAAAATAATGATCAGCACAAGAAGAACGTCAATCAGTGGAGTGACGTTCATCTGCGGGGAGCCGGGATTACCGCCTGTGAATGCCATTGCCGTTCTCCTGTCGTGTTTCGGAGATTCGGCACGCGCGTGTCTTGGTGTATTGGACACTCGGCGGCGTGATGGAGTTCCCAGGGAGCAGTACGATTCAGAGAATGGTTCGACGAGAGACCATTACCGCGGAGGACACTGAGGTCACAGAGGAACGATTGAGATTAATTAGCCCACCCTAACGTCACGGAGAGCGCGACGTTAGGATGGGCACCCTCAAACACCCAGTTTTCTATTTGAAGGTCGCGTTGGTTCGTAGCAGGTAGTCGCGGTGAGGGTTAAAGTCGACCATCGATCCGAGCGCGGGGACCGCCAGCGGGCTCGCCTTGACCGCGTCGCGCACGGCGGCGTTGTATTTGTCGAGGCCTTCGGCGTTCGCCATGATGACGGCGATCATGATCGTGCCTGGCGCCTCGGTATGGAACGCCTCTTCGTCGATCTCGTACTCGTGGACGACACCATCGGCCATCAGCTTTTCAAGCACAGGCACAAAGAGGTTCTTGCTGAGAACCTCAACCGCGTCGTCGGGTGCGTCGGCTTTCAGCTTGTACGTGGAGACCCGAGTGTAGACGCCCTTCCACGATCCGGAATGCCAGTTGTAATGGCGGCTGACGTAGATCGAGTCCGAGTGCTTGGTCGCACCCTCCAGCACCGGCGAGGTCGCATTCCCCGCTTTGTAAAACTGTTCGAGCACGTTGAGCAGCCCGGCCAGCGACATGCTCGACCACCAATCGTCGTGAGTTGATGCGTCGGGCTGGTGCATCAATGTAGAGTCGTTGCCGTAGCCAATCAAGGTACCGGCGGCAAGTGCCTTCGAGAGGATCGGCTCATCGGAAGCGTTGCCTTTTTCCATGTCGGCCCATTGCGCGCGGGCAATTGTCCAATCGGAAACGTAGGAATACATCGGCGGCTTTTCTTTAGTATCGGACATCTGTGCGCGTGCAGGCGCAGGCCAGCTCACGGCCGCAGCGAGTGCGCACACGACAACAAAAGCTCTCCCTGGATTATTTTTCATTGTTGTTTTTCCTTTTGGTGTCCCCATTCAGGGTTTTGATCCGGCTACCCTGAGCGTCGGAAGTGTACAACAAGGCAACGGATTTGCAGCAGCTTTGATTCGTCTCCCGATAGAATCGAAAGACTCACTGCTAGACGGGCGCGTTTTTCGCTCGGGACCGCGGGGGATCGACTTGGGGATTCTTTATCGGCTGTTGTGGGTTGCCGCCGCTATGGCCGCCTCATGCGCAGCGACATTCGCACAGGACAACTACGAGATCCAGGTCTATTCGTACGAGCTCGTTCCCAAGGGGACGACGATGGTCGAAATCCATTCCAATTTCACCGTCGATGGAGAGAAGAACGTGGTCAATGGGGTGCTGCCCTCCAATCGCGCCATGCATGAGACGTTGGAGATCACGCACGGATGGACAAACTGGTTTGAGACCGGCTTCTATGTCTTTTCCAGCATTCAGCCGCCATCCAGTCCGATCAGCGGCTGGCAGTGGGTGGGCGATCACATTCGTCCGCGGATCGCGGCGCCCGAATCGTGGCACCTGCCGGTTGGGTTGAGCGTTTCGCAGGAGATCGGTTATCAGCGGCGCCAGTTCGCGGAAGACAGCTGGACGTACGAACTGCGGCCGATCATCGACAAAAAGATTGGCCCCTGGTACCTCGACTTCAATCCAACCTTTGACCGTGCGCTGCACGGCATGAATGTTGGCAAGGGCTGGGGCTTCTCCCCGAATGCAAAAGTCAGTTACGACTTCACGAAGAAAGTCGCGGGGGGACTCGAATACTACGGCGCACTCGGACCGGTGTCGGATTTTGATCCTATCAACGAGCAGTCGCAGCAGATTTTTCCCACCATCGACGTCAACTTCTCTCCGGCGTGGGAGTTCAATTTCGGCGTGGGAGTGGATGTCTCGAACTCAGGCGATCACCTGATCGTCAAATGCATTGTTGGGCGCCGCTTCAGTTGGGGACATCGACGAAAGACAGCCGCGCCGAGTCGGACGACCGAAGGCCGTTACCAATAACTGGTCAGGCCTTCTCTATCCAATCGGCGCCGGACTGGGCGGCAATGGCGGCGGCTCGGTGGGAGGCATCTCGCTTGGCGGAGGAGATTCGGGGAGCGGTGGCGCCTCGGAGGCGGGTACGGGCGCAGGCGGAGCCGGGTGGAGAATCGCATCCAGTTTGGGATACCGCCCTGCGAAGAAATGGATCGCATACGCCGGAAAGAAGACAATCGCGGGAACACACACGAAAGAGATCAGATAGATCAAGAAAGCGAACAGCACACCGCCGCAAATCACCGCGAGGCTGATGGTCGCAACGTTCCAGCCTACGCCAGCGCTGTGCGCCGCAACAACAACGAGAACAGAGGGCACAACGACGATAAGCACTGGAATCAACGCAATAATCCCGAACAAAATTGCCGCCGCAATCCCTAGAACGAATTTCAGCAACAGGTAAATGGCGAAAGCTCCGGGCTCGGGGCGCAACAGCGAGAGCAGGATGCTCCAGCCGTCCGCGAAGTCGACGTCATCGAGCGCCATGACGGGAACGAGAAAATCCTTACCCAACATTTGCACAACGATGGCCGCCAACAACCAGCACAAAACCAGCAGGATGAGCGCCACCACTCCAATTACCGTGCGCGCCACATGCTGATCGGCGTTGTGGAACCATCCCAGCGCGGCGGCGATCGCTAGCGGCACCGCGAGCAGGACACCTAGAAACAAGCCCTGCGCGATGAAGAGGACAATCTGCCACAGAAAGTAGCGGCGCCCCGCGCGACGCCAACGGCGCCAGCCTTCCCGGATCGAGCATTGTCTCTGAAGAACCGAGTCGAACAGGATGAAGCGGAAGACGCTGCTGACATAGAGAAAGATGATGCCGACGATAAAGGCGAACACAACGATCGCGATGATCAGGCCTGCAAACTCGGCGATACGCGCGGGATCGAGGCGGTCGAAGGGTGCAGGCGGAGCGGTCGCCAGCACGTGACTCGGACGCTGGCGCGCCCAGTTAAAGTTGGTGGGAACATTGCAACCGCCGCTGTGAAGTTCAGCGGAGAGGATGCCGACGAGCGCCAGCCGCCACCACTGGCTGAATTGAAACGGCCGAAAGAGTTGCTCGCGAGTGTGCTGAATCGCAGGCTGGACGCAATCGACGGCGGAAAGGGGCATACGGATCTCGTTTGACGCCCCATTCAGCAAGCTTAGGGCGGGCTGTCTCCGCGCCCAAGTTATAGCTTTGGACGCGGCACGTCAATCGTCGTGAAGCCGTAAATCAGTGCCTGGAGACCATTCGCTCCCAGTCTCTCACCACGTGTAGTGCGCCGTGTAAGTCACGACCTTCTCCTCGTCCGGCGCAATCTTTACCGGGAACTCGATCGTGTGGCTGTCGATTTTTCGGTACTCGTCCGACTTCACCGTGATATCCCAGTTTTCGCCGCGATAGAGGTGCTCGACTACTCGCACCTCGACCGTCTCCTTTTTGTGATTGCGAAGCTTGACCTCAAATGACTCGCGCGCAGTTTCTTTGCTGCT
>Ga0335069_10000594_pt1 | contig 60609 bp, 63 predicted proteins | sample Lox_Sample_11_FD_206714 | JGI IMG/M metagenome (GOLD analysis project Ga0335069, IMG submission 206714) | Soil microbial communities from Loxahatchee National Wildlife Refuge, Florida, United States - Lox_Sample_1.1 | ecosystem: Environmental > Terrestrial > Soil > Wetlands | place: USA... | reverse complement strand
GGGTTGGTCGGCACTACACGCCACTTCCGCCACGGCCGGCCCAGTTCTCTCGCTCGCTTGGCTAACGACGAAATCGTCCTCAGCCGCCTGCCCGACCCCGAACTGCGGAAGTTGGGCTAGCTCTCCTCCTACCCGTGCGAGCGACGTCCGCCTCCGCGGCTCGCTCCCGCCCCGGCAGACGGCGAACCCACGCCGCGCGGGGCGAAGGCGAACTGCGTCGCACCGCCTGGCGCCGCCCGCCGATCGATCGCCGCGGGCCGGGGCGCGGGCGCCTGGCGCCCCGCCCCTCCGTACGCGGGGCGCGGAACGCTCTCCGGGCCGCGCGCCTCGAGCGGGAGCCGCGTGCGCCCGCCGGGGAATGCGCTCCCGAGGGTTGGGCCGGCCGGCCGGGGCGCCGGGCTTCCGTGCACGGGCGGCGGAGCGGGGCGGTAGACGGGGGTCGCGACCGGCCGCCCGCTCGCCGGAGGAGGCGCGGCGACGGGGTGCACGGGCGCCGGAGCGCGCGGGAAGAGGCCCGGGGCAGGTCCGCCGAAGGCAGGCGCCCGCGCGCCATGGGGTGCCCCGCGCGGCGGCGCGGGTAGCGTCCCGCGGAAGCAGGTGGCGTACGCGCTCAGCGGATACGCGTGGCGGTAGGCCGGGTATCCGACGAAGGCCCCGCCAGGCACGAACGTCCAGGCTGCGTACAGGGCGGGTGAGGTACCCACGTAGAGCGAGGCGCCGGGCAGGAGCGGCGCCCATCCGACGACCCCTGCGCTGTAGCGCCAGCTCACCCAGGCGGGCGCCCACTGGTAGCCGGGCACCCAGAACCAGCCGAGGGCCGAGTCGAAGCCCCACCGGCCGTAGTGGTAGGGGGCCCACCCCCAGGGCTCCTCGGACACCCACGTCCAGCCGGCGTCGCTCCAGGCCCAGTGCCCGTAGTAGTACGGCTTCCATCCGGGCGCGACGGCGGGCCGCCACACCGGCCCGTAACCGCCAAGCTCGGTCCAGGTGCCGTAGGGGGCGAGCGCCCCGCGGAAGGTGTCGAGGCTCACCTCGGCCGGTGGCTCCGCTGCCGCGGCGGGCGCCAGGGCGGCATCGTCGGCCGCGAACTGCGCACGCGCCGGAAGCGGAACCGCCAGGGCGAGCAGCAAGGCGAAGGCGAGAGCGTTCTTCATGGCGTCCTCCTCATTCGCAGAGGGGACGCGCGGGGAGCCCCGGCTCTTCAAAAATCGGTGCGCCCGCCAGGGCGGGCGCGCAAGCATCCAGAACCACTCGTGGTTCGGGCGGACCTAGGCCGACTTCTTCTCCTTCTCGAAGGAGAGCAGCGGAGGCTCCTTGTGCAGGATCACGCCTTCCGTGATCTTGCACTCCTTTACGCCCTCCCGGTACGGCACGTCGTACATGATGTCGAGCATCGCCTGCTCGAGGATGGACCGCAGGCCGCGCGCCCCGGACTTCCGGCGCATGGCCTCGCGCGCCGTCGCGCGGAGCGCTTCCCGGGTGAAGGTGAGCTTCACCTTCTCGAGCTCGAAGAGCTTCTGGTACTGCTTCGTGAGGGCGTTCTTCGGCTGCGTGAGGATGGTGACGAGGTCGTCCTCCGTCAGCTCGGAGAGGGTGGCGATGATGGGGATGCGCCCCACGAACTCGGGGATCATGCCGAAGCGGACGAGGTCCTGCGGCTCGATCCGCGCGAGCAGCTCCCCGAGCGACGCTTCCTCCCGACCCTCGATGCGCGCTCCGAAGCCGAGACCCTTCACGCCGACCCGCCGCCGGATCGCCTGCTCGATGCCGCAGAAGGCGCCGCCGACGATGAAGAGCACGTTGCTCGTGTCGACCTGGATGTACTCCTGCTGGCTGTACTTCTTGCCGCCGCGCGGCGTCACGTTCGCCCGGGTGCCCTCGACGATCTTGAGCAGCGCCTGCTGGACGCCCTCGCCGCCCACGTCGCGGGTGGCGCTCGGGGTGTCGCCCTTCCGCGCGATCTTGTCGATCTCGTCGATGTAGACGATGCCTCGTGCCGCCTTCTCGACGTCGTAGTCGGCGTTGTGCAGCAGGTTCTGGATGATGTTCTCGACGTCCTCGCCCACGTACCCCGCCTCGGTGAGGCTCGTCGCGTCGGCGATGGTGAACGGGACGTTCAGGAAGCGCGCCAGGGACTGGGCGAGCAGCGTCTTGCCCGCTCCGGTGGGCCCGACGAGCAGGATGTTCGATTTCTGGAGCTCGACGTCCTCGCCCGGGCGGCCGCCGACGGGTCGCTGGCCGCGCCCCGACTTTCGCGCGTAGACGCGCTTGTAGTGGTTGTAGACCGCGACCGCGAGGACCTTTTTCGCCCGGTCCTGCCCGACCACGTAGTCGTCGAGGAAGGTCTTGATCTCCGCGGGGGTCGGGAGCGACACCGCCGGACGGCCGTCCTCCCGCTCGCCCTCCTCCGCGATGATGTCGTTGCAGAGGCGGATGCACTCGTCGCAGATGTAGACCGTGGGGCCGGCGATGAGCTTGCGCACGTCTCGCTGCCCCTTGCCACAGAAGGAGCAGCTCAAGTGCCCTTGTTGCTCTTTCCGACTCACGATACCCCCTTCAAGGGGATGCTACACCAAACCGCCGGGGCCGACAAAAAGGGCCTGACCCGGCTCTTAACCGGGCCGCGGCGGCCGCGCAGGCGCCCTATTCCTCGGCGATCCGGGCGAGCGCGTCCGCGAGTTCGCGGGCGTGGCGCTTGAGCGCCGCCGGAACCTCGCGTTCCTCCTCGCACGCTTCCGCGAGCCGCCGCGCAGCCGCGGCGAGGCGGGCCAGCCGCTCGGCCGGCTTGGGCGCCGGCGGCGCCGGGGCGGGACCGAACCGCTCGGCGATGCGCCGCACCACCTCCGCGCGCCCTGCTTCGCCGTCGAGGACGCCGTCGCGCATCTCCGCCCAGGCCTCGTCGTCGAGGCGCCCCGAGGCCTCCGCGCGCGAAAGGACCTCGATGACCTCGAACGGCGGCGCCTCTGCGACGCCCCTCGAGCGGGCGACCTCCGGCTCCCGCCGCTCCAGGAACGCGTAGGACGTGGTGAGCTTGTCCGAGGTCGCGCGGGTGAGGAAGAGCTCCTTCGAGCAATAGCTCTCGAAGCTGTCGAAGCCCCAGGGCCGCCACGCCTCGTCCGCGCGGACGCGCGACAGCAGCCGTCCGAGCTCGACCCACGAGGACTTGAATCGGCGCGCGCTCTCGAGCACCTGGCGCCGGAACGATCCCTCCGGCAGCTCGTCGATCCGCTCCTGTAGCCGCGAGACGACCTTGGTGGGCAATGTCCCCTCCGTCACCGTGCGCCGACGCGGAACGAGAGCGACACGACCGGTCGCTCCCCCGGAAAGGGCCGGAACGCCCAGCGCGAGAGCGCCGCGAGCAGGCAGGATCGCAGGTCCGGCGACTCCTTGCGCGGTCCGTCGATCCAGAGCTGGGCCACCCGGCCGTCGTTGCCGATCGCGAACTCCAGCGGGATGTCTCCGGACCAGCCGCGGCTGCGCTCCGCGTCGGCGCGGATGCACGGGACGAGCGTCCTCTGCTCCTTCGCCACCACCGCCTGGATCTGCGAGCCGTCCCAGCTCGACTGCACGAGCCCCTCCGCCGCCCGGCCCGCGCCCGCAGCCGGCTGGGACCGGGCCGGTGGCCGCGCCTCGGCCCCGGCCGGGGGGATCTCGACCTCGTCGGGCTCGCTCCGGCGCGCGCCGCCCACGCGCACCGGCGCCGCGATCGCGATCCCGCCCCCGAAGTCCTCGAGAAGCGCGCTCTTCGCCTCCCAGGGCCGCTCTCGCGCCATCCGGAACGCGACCCAGCCGGCGCCGCCCGCCGCGGCGGCGGACAGGGCGACGAGGGCGACCGCACGCCTGCGGCGCCTGCGCCTCGCGAGCTGCCGGGCGCTCGTCACCTCCTGCTCGACGCGCCGGCGCGCGGCGGCCATCCGCACGTGAACGGCGAACTCCGGGACCTCTGCCAGGGGCCGGAAGGCCCCCTCGCCCAAAGCGACCGGGGTCGCGCCGTCGACCTCGCCGCGGCCGAGCAGTTCCACGAGAACCGAGCCGGGGACCGGGCCGTAGACGCGCCCGTCCTTCTCGAACAGCCATTCGCCCGGGGGGGCAGCCTCGAGGGGCGTAGGGGGAGGGCGCATGCGGTGGGGACCCCGGCGCGCTTCCTTCACGGGCGCCGCCGTGGTGAACTTAGCACGGCGTGGAACGGCGACGGTACGCCCTGCGGCTCTGCTACGACGGCAGCCATTTCCGAGGCTTCCAGCGCCAGCCGGGCCTGCCGACGGTCGAGGAAGCGCTCTGCACGGCGCTCGTCCCGCTCGGACTCTCCCCGCGGCTCGAGGTCGCCGCCCGGACCGACGCGGGGGTGCATGCGGCGGGGCAGGTGGTCTCCTTCGCGGCCCGCGCCGAGATCGATCCGGCGGAGCTTCGCCGAGCCGTGAACCGGTCGGCGCCCGAGGGCCTCACGTGTCTCGACGCCTGGCTTGCGCCGAGGGGCTTCCACGCTCGGGCGAGCGCATCGTCGCGCACCTACCTGTACCTCGTCGGATGTCCTCCGCCCGAGGGGCTCGAGCGCTTCGCGTGGACGCTCCCGGACGAGCGGGCCTTCCCCAGCGCGCGCGCGGAGCGCCTCGACGTCGCCGCGATGGCGAGGGCGCTCGCCTCGGCGGTGGGCGAGCACGACTTCGCGGGCTTCGCGAGACCCGGGGAGCAGCGCGGGACGGTCCGGACCCTGCTTCGCACCGAGGTGTCCGAGGCGAGCTGGGCGCCGCTCTACGCCCTGGAGCTCGAGGGGCGTGGATTCCTCCGCGCCCAGGTTCGCAACCTCGTCGGCACGGCCGTCGCCGTCGGCCTCGGCCTCGCCCCCGCCTCGCGCGTCGAGGACCTGCTCCTCGCGCGGGGGCGATATCGGGGCGTGAGGGCACCCGGTTGGGGGCTCACGCTGTTGCACGTGAGCTACCCTTCCGGGGGTATCACCTAGGGAATCGCTGCGCCGTCCGTGTCCTGGCTCGACAGGTGGCCGTACTTCGCGAGCAGGTCCGAGACGGCCTCGCGAAGGTAGTCGGACTGGCGAATCCGGGTCGATCGGGCGAGCTGGCGGAGCCGGCTGGCCAGCTCCGGGGGCAGCCTCACCAGCATGGGCTCCAAACGGCCCGGATGGGGGCTATTGGGGGGTGTCGGCGGGTTCGTTGGTCCGGTGCGGATGAGCTCGATGGGTCGCATGTAGGTTCGCGCCTCCCTTGACGCACGTTTACCTACACGCTACCACCTGATACCCTCCTGTCAAAAAATCACCCTTGACTTTTTATTCTCGAATCCCCTAGGACGGCCAGCGCCACTGGAACCCGAGCCCCAGCCCGATCGAGAACCCCCGGAACTCGCCGAAGGCCGTGGAGGCGCCCAGCGACGCGAAGGCGCCCGCGGCGCGGCTGAAGTCGTACATGAGACCGAATCCGAGGCGCGGGCCGACTGCGACGCGCGGCGCGACCGGCACCACGATACCGGCGTCGAAGAACGTCTTCAGCTCCTCGTGGCCGAAGAAGCCCCGGTAGCGCGCGTCGAGCACCCAGGCGCTCGCCGCGCTCCCCGAGTTCACGAGCGGGCTGTAGGAGACGCCGAAGAGGAGCTCGTCGCCCTCCCCGGTCACGTCGAAGGAGAAGGCGAGGCGGAGCGCGAGGAGGTCGTAGGAGGAGCGGGAGGCGCCCTCGCTCACGGTCGCCGTGGTCCGGCTCCCGTCCACTTCGGCGACGATTCCCATCTCGTCGCGGTGGTCGTAGCGAGGCTCGAGGGCGGCCGCGGCTGGCACCGCCGCGGCGAGCCCGAGCGCGGCGAGCGCCGCTCGGGCGCACCACCGACCGCAGGCGCCCCCCGCCGCGCCCTGCCTCAAGCGTCCACCACCGGCAGGCGCACCCCCGCCACCTCGTTCATCCGCCCGGAGCGGAATGGCTCGAGGTCGAGCGCGGCGATCGCGAACCCCGCCCCCTTCACGGCGGCGAGGATCGCCTCGCGGGCCGCGAAGGCCCTGTCCATCTCTTCTGCGGCCACCTCCACCCGCCCCACCGCCCCGTGGTCCCGCACCCGGAACTGCCGGAGGCCGGCGCCGCGGACGCCCGCCTCGGCCGCCTCCACGCGCGAGAGGCGCTCTGGCGTGATCGCCGTTCCGTAGGGGATGCGCGACGCGAGGCAGGCCATCTGCGGCTTGTCCCAGGTCGCGAGCCCGTAGGCCTCGCTCCAGGCGCGGATCTCGACCTTGGCGAGGCCGGCCTCGGCGAGCGGGGAGCGAACGCCGGCCTCCTGCGCGGCCCTGTGACCCGGCCGGTAATCCCGCCGGTCGTCGGCGTTGAACCCGTCGAGCACGGCCGCGCCTCCCTCCGCCCTCGCCGCCTCCGCGCACAGGCGGTACAGCTCGGCCTTGCAGTAGTAGCAGCGGTCGATCGGGTTCGCGAGGTACCGCGGGTCCTCCGCCTCGTGGCTCTCTCGCTCCAGGTGTCGCACGCCGATCTGGCGCGCGAGCTCGCGTGCCGCGTCCCGCTCCGATCGCGGGACGGACGGGGAGTGGGCAGTGAGCGCCGAAACCCGGCCCCGAAGGACCTCCGCGGCGACGGCGAGGAGGAAGGTCGAGTCGACGCCCCCCGAGAAGGCGACGAGCGCCCTGTCGAGCGTCCCGAGGAGCGCCTTCAGCCGGGCGAGCTTCTCCGCCGAGGCGGCGCGGATCCGCTCCCTCTCCCGCTGGCTCTCCTCCATGCTGCCTCCGCTCCGGAGGGCCGACGTGGCCCGTCCTGGGCGGATTCTATCTCCGGGCCCGCTTCGCCGCCCGAGCTGGCTTCGCCTTCGCGCTTCCCTTGCGCGCCTGCGCCCCCTTCTTCGCCCCCTTCGCGGCCTTCGGAGGTGCGGCGCGCTTGGGGCGCTGCCCCCCGCTGAGCCTCACGAACTCCGCCGGAGCGAGCAGCTTCATGTCCACGAGCTTCTGGAAGAGGCGGCTCGCGGCGGCGTCCGGCTTCTCCTGGTCGGTCCGCACGACGAGCTCCGGGTGCGACGGCGGCTCGTAGGGATCGTCGATGCCCGCGACGTTCGTGAGTTCGTGGGCGAGGGCCTTCTTGTAGAGCCCCTCGCCGTCGCGCGCGAGCAGGGTCTCCATCGGAGCGTCGACGAACACCTCGGCGAACCGGCGCACGTCGCGCCGGACCGCGTCCCGGGCTTCGCGGTAGGGGGACAGCGATGCGACGACGACCGCCGCGCCGTGGCGGGCGAGCATCTTCGCGACGACGCCGAGGCGGCGGACCGCGGTGTCGCGGTCCTCCTTCGAGACCCCGAGCCCCCTCGTCAGGATCCCGTCGGGGTCATCGCCGTCCAGAAACTCGACCGGGCGGCCGGCGGCGGTGAACCGCTTCACGACCTGGTTTCCGAGCGTCGTCTTGCCCGCCCCCACCATGCCCGTGAGCCAGATGACGAAGCCAGTGACCTGGTGCGCGTCCATGCTCCCTCCCGGTCCCTTGCGACGGACCGATGACCCCGCAAGATACCCGAATCCAGGGCAGAAATCGCCCCCTCGCACGGGGGCGCCTTTCCTCAGGGTGCACGGCGCACGGGGCTCGCGGGTGGCGGCCAGCCGAGGGCCTCACCCTCGAACTCCCTGCCGTTCCAAGAGAATTTCCGGATTTCTCCCGCCGCCCCCGCGCGCACCGCGACGACCAGGTAGTCGAGCCCCGGCCAGAGGGGCGCACCGCCCGAGGTGGCGAACTCGCGGTCAACCTCGGAGAACTCTGCGTCCCGCCCGGGGTGGGAGTGGTAGGCGGCGACGAGTCCCCCGCCCTCCCGGCGCAGGCGCTTCGCGAGCCGGAGGTGCGCCAGGGGATCGGCCAGGTAACCTCGAGCCGGGTCGTCGGGCAGCCCGGGCGGCGCGCACCCGCGCCCGAGCACGTTCGGGATCGGGGCGACCTCCAGCGCCCCGTCGGCGCGCCGCACGACGAATCCGCACACCTCCCGGTCCGGCTCCGCCTCGGCGAGGGCTCGGATGCGATCGAGGACCCTCGAGGTGTAGACGGTGTGCCCGGGCGGGCGCCGGGGCGTCAAGGAGGCGAAGCCTTCGAGGCGCCGCAGGCGCAGCCCGGCTGGCGCACGCTCGCGCGCGTGAGCGGAGCCCCCCGGAACACCTCGATGCGGCGCCCGCCAGGCTCGGAGGCGGCCCCGGCGAGCAGGAGCACGAGCTCCAGAGCGGCGAGCGCGCCCACCGTCGCCGCCCCCGCGGGCGTCGGGTCGGCGCCGATCCCGGGCCGGACCGCGCACGCGTAGCAGGGAGCGCCTGGCGGAACCACCGTGACCGCCCCCCCCTGGCCGTCCACCTCCGCCACCACGTGGGGCAGGCCGAGGAGGCGGGCCTCGTCGGCCACCGCCCGGCTGACCTCCGGCGACCCCGCGCTGACGAGAACGCCGGTGGGGCGCGCTCCGGGCCGCGGCAGCTCGGCCTGCACGAGGCCCGTCGCCGCCCTCACGGCCTCCGCGGCCGCGACGCCCCGGGGGCGCCCGATGTCCGTCGAGTGGTAGAGGAACCCGACCCCGTCACCGGCTCCCACCGGATCCGGGTCGTCGATGAGGAGCGTGCCGATGCCGGCCTCCGCGAGGTAGGCGATCGCCGGCCCGGTGGCTGGCCCGCCGCCGACCACGCGGACGCGGGCGGCGCGAAGTCGCTCCTGCCCTGCCTCGCCGAGCCCCGGCAAGATGAGCTGCCTCGCGTACCGCGCCACCTCCGCGTCGGTCAGGGCCATGGCGACCCCTCTCCCTCCGCGCCGCGCTCGAGCCGGAGGCGCCAGTCGCCGGCCGCCCCCGGAAGCCGATCGAGTGCGACGACCCGGTGCCCCTCCTCCGCCGCGGTGCGGGGCACGTTCTCGAGCGGCTCGCCCTCCCGGAGCAGGACCTCGAGCAGGTCGCCGGGCCGCAGCCGTTCGAGCGCGATGCGTGTGCGCACCCAGGTGAGCGGGCACGCGATCCCCCGGATGTCGATGCGGGCCGCGGGGGCCGCGATCGCGATCCCTTCCTTCACGCTGCTCCTCCCCCCGGGCCGCCGCCGACCGCCAGGCGCCCCTCGCAGGCCGGGCAGCCGGCCCGGGTACGCACCGGCACGATCCGGGTGCGCGCCGGGCGCGCCTCGTAAACCACGAGCCGCCCGGCGTAGGCACCTCGCTCGCCGGCAAGGAGGCGCAGGGCCTCGGCGCCCATGAGCGCGCCGGCGAAGCCGGCAAGGGCGCCGACGATGCCGGCCTGGGCGCAGGTCGGGACCGTGCCGGGCTCCGGGGGCCCCTCGAAGAGGCAGCGGAGGCACCCCGTCTGCCCGGGCATGACCGTGAGGAACTGCGCCGTGTAGCGCAGGACGCCGCCGTGCACGAGCGGCCGCCTCCCCTCCACCGCCGCGTCGCTCGCGAGGAACTTCGTCTCGAAGTTGTCGGAGCCGTCGACGACCACGTCGACGGAGCGGACCGCCTCGAGCGCGCAACTGGCGTCGAACCGCCGGTCGTGCGCGTCGACCCGCAAGGACGGCCATTGGCGCCGCAGCCGGGTGGCGGCCGAACCAGCCTTCCTGCGCCCGACGTCCCCCTCGCCGAAGAGCGGCTGGCGGTTCAGGTTGGAGGTCTCGACGACGTCGTCGTCGAAGATCACGAGGCGCCCGACCCCGGCCGCGCCGAGCGCGAGCAGCGCCGGGCCGCCGAGACCGCCGGCGCCGACGACGAGGACGCTCTTGCCCGAAAGCTCGCCCATCCGACCTCCCCCTTCTAACCCACCCTCGGCCGCCGGGCAGCACCCGGCTCCGGTCAGAGGGCGAGCACCCGCCCACGGCGCGCATGCTGCCAGATCTCGGGGAGGCTGCGAACCGCGTCGAGCGCGGGACCCACCGCCGCGGGGTCGAGCCCCGCGACCCGGATGGCGGTCTCGCAGGCCACCACCTCGAGCCCGAGGCCCTGCCGCCCCTCGTCGAGCATCCGGGAGAGGGAACCGACGGGGGAGCCGGACGCCGGCGCTCCGTCGTCGAAGCGCCCCGCGGCGAACGCCCGCAGCGCGTCCCCGAACAGCGCCACCACGACCCGGTCGCCGAGCGCCGCGGCGGTGACGGCGAGCGCGGTCGCCTCGAAGCGCGCCTCCCACCCCGGCGAGCGCAGGACGACGAGGAGCGCCCCGCCCGGAGGTGGGTCGCCGGCCCGCTCGCGGTCGCCTTGGGCATCGCCCACCCGCGGATTGTAGCGCCGGGCGGCCGCCCGGAGGAGAGCGGGCGGCGCGCCGGCGGCCGCGTCAGCCGCTTGCACCCCGCCCGACCCTCTGCTACAAACCTGCCCGCTTTCCCGCCCAGGTGGTGGAACTGGTAGACACACCATCTTGAGGGGGTGGCGCCGTAAGGCGTGCGAGTTCGAATCTCGCCCTGGGCACCAACCTAGACACGGACGACCGAAGGGACCCGTCGCCGGGTCCCTTCGCCTTTTTGGCCCGCGCTTCGGGGCGCCTTACCTGCCCGGCGCCGGGGCCTGCGGGGCCGCCGGGACGGGTGCCCCGGCCGCCGGCGGCGGCGCAGCCGGCGCCTCCAGGGGGGGGACCGGCGACGCCTGGAGGGGCGCCGCACGGACCACCGACGCGGAGCGGGTCGCGATGTACGAGAGGGTGAGCGAGGTCAACATGAAGACCCCCGCGGCGACGCTCGTCACCTTGCCGAGGAAGGTCTGCGCGCCGCGTCCTCCGAAGACGGACTGGGCGCCGCCGCCGAAGGCGGCGCCGAGGCCGCCGCCCTTCCCCGCCTGCAGGAGGATGACGAGTACGAGGACGAACGAGACGACGACGTGGATGACGGTGATGAAGACGGTCAACGCAATGCTCCCTTCACGATCTGGACGAAGTCGGCGGCCTTGAGGCTCGCCCCGCCCACGAGCGCGCCGTCGACGTCCGGCTGCGCCATGAGCTCGGCGGCGTTGTCCGGCTTCACCGAGCCGCCGTACTGGATGCGGACCGCGTCGGCCGCCGCAGGCGCGATCTCCTGCAGGACGAGGCGGAGGGCCGCGTGGACCTCCTGCGCCTGGCCCGAGGTCGCGGTCCGGCCCGTCCCGATGGCCCACACCGGCTCGTAGGCGAGCGTGAGCCGCCCCACCTCGGCGGCGCCGAGCCCCGAGAGGCCCTCCCGCACCTGGCGCCCCACCACCTCGAGCGTGCGCCCGCTCTCTCGCTCCGGCAGGGTCTCGCCCACGCAGACGATGGGGTGGAGCCCGGCCGCGAGCGCCGCCCTGGCCTTCCGGTTCACGGTCTCGTCGGTCTCGCCGAAGAACTGCCGCCTCTCGCTGTGTCCGACGAGCACGTATCCGCAGCCCGCGTCCTTGAGCATCGCGGCCGAGATCTCGCCCGTGAAGGCCCCCTGGGCCTCCCAGTGGACGTTCTGCGCAGCGAGCCCGATCCGGGAACCCCCGAGCTCGCTCGCCGCCGCCGACAGCGCCGTGAACGGCGGCGCCACGGCGACGTCCACCCGGTCGGTGAGCGCACCGACCGCCGAGCAAAGCTCGCGCACGAGCGTGCGGGCCTCGCCGGAGGTCTTGTGCATCTTCCAGTTGCCGCAGACGAACTTTCGCCGCGCCACGGTCACTCCTCGAGCACCTTCACGCCCGGGAGCTCGCGACCCTCGATGAACTCGAGGCTCGCGCCGCCGCCGGTGGAGACGTGCTTCATCTTGTCGACGAGGCCCGCCTCTTCGACCGCCGCCGCGCTGTCGCCGCCCCCGACGACGGTCACCGCCGGGGACTGGGCCATGGCGCGGGCGACGCCGAACGTGCCCTCGGCCCACGGCTTCTGCTCGAAGAGCCCCATCGGCCCGTTCCAGAAGACCGTCTTCGCGGCGAGGATGCGCTGGCGGTAGCGATCGAGCGTCTTCGGCCCGATGTCGAGGCCCATGAGCCCGTCGGGGATCGCCGCCCCGTCCACGACAACCCGCTGGGCGGTTTCCTTCGCCTCCTTCGCGCAGACGTGGTCGACGGGAAGCTCGAGGTCCACCCCCCGGGCGGCGGCCTTGTCCAGGATCTGGCGGGCGAGCTCGAGGCGGTCCTCCTCCACGCGGCTCGCGCCCACCGCCACGTTCTTCGCCTTGAGGAAGGTGTAGGCCATCGCCCCGCCGACGAGGATCGAGTCGGCCTTGCCGATCAGGTTCTCGAGGACCTTGATCTTGTCGGACACCTTCGCGCCGCCGAGGACGGCCACGAAGGGCTTCTCGGGCCTCGCGAGCACGCGGCCGAGGTACTCGACCTCCTTCTGGATGAGGAAGCCGCCGGCCTTCTCCTTCACGAACTTCGCCATGCCGGCGGTGGAGGCGTGCGCGCGGTGCGCGGTCCCGAATGCATCGTTCACCCACACGTCGGCGAGGCTCGCGAGCTCCCGGGCGAAGGCCTCGTCGTTGGCCTCCTCCCCCTTGTGGAAGCGCAGGTTCTCGAGGAGGAGCACCTGGCCGTCCTTGAGGTCGGCCACGGCCTTCCTCACCCCGTCGCCGATGCAGTCGTCGGCGAGGATCACGTCGGCGCCGAGCAGCTCCGACAGGCGCTGCGCAGCCGGCTCGAGCGTGAACTTCTTCTTGTCCGACGGGTCGCCCTTCGGACGTCCCAGGTGCGACGCCAGGATGACCTTGGCCCGACCCTTCAGCGCGTGCTGGATGGTGGGCAGCGCGGCCCGGATCCGGGCGTCGTCGGTCACGCGCCCCTTTTCGTCGAGCGGGACGTTGAAGTCCACGCGGACGAAGACGCGCTTGCCCGCGAGATCGAGCTGGTCGATGGTCCGGATTCTCCCCGCCATGGCGTCCCCGGACCGCTACGCGGAGAGGTACTTGGCCACGTCCACCATGCGGTTGGAGAAGCCCATCTCGTTGTCGTACCAGGCGAACACCTTCACGAAGTTGCCGTCGATGACCTGGGTGTTCGTGCCGTCCACGATGGAGGAGGCCGAGCTGCCGTTGTAGTCGATGGAGACCGTCGGAGCCTCCGAATACTCGAGCACGCCCTTCAGCGCGCCGGAGGCGGCCGCCCTGAAGGCCGCGTTGATCTCTTCGGCGGTCGCGACCCTGCCGAGCTCGGCGGTGAGGTCGACGAGAGAGACGTTCGGCGTCGGCACGCGCACTGCCGTGCCGTTCAGCTTCCCCTTGAGCTCGGGGATCACCTCGGCCACCGCCTTGGCGGCCCCCGTGGTCGAGGGGATCATCGAGAGCGCCGCCGCGCGGGCGCGGCGGAGGTCCTTGTGGGGCAGGTCGAGGAGGTTCTGATCGTTCGTGTAGCTGTGGATGGTGGTCATGAGGCCGCGCTTGATGCCGAAGCTCTCGAGGAGCACCTTGGCGACCGGCGTGAGGCAGTTCGTCGTGCAGGAGGCGTTCGAGATGACGAGGTGCTTCGCCCGGTCGATCTTCTGGTGGTTGATTCCGTACGCGACGGTGATGTCCGGGTTCTTGGCGGGCGCGGAGATGAGCACGCGCTTCGCGCCGGCCTTCAGGTGCCCCTCCGCCTTCTCGCGCTCGGTGAAGAGGCCCGTGCACTCGAGCACGAGGTCGATCCCGTTCGCGCTGTGGGGCAGCTCCGCGGGGTTCTTGATGGCCGTGACCTGGATCTCCCGGCCGTTCACCATGATCCCCTTGTCGCTCGCCTTCACCTCGCCCGGGAAGACGCCGTGCACCGAGTCGTACTTGAGAAGGTGCGCGAGCGTCTTCGTGTCGGTGAGGTCGTTGATGGTGACGAAGTCCAGGGTCTTCTCGCCCCGCTCCAGCGCGGCGCGAACCACGCAGCGTCCGATGCGACCAAACCCGTTGATGGCGATGCGCGTCATGGCAGGACCCTCCCAGCCCCTCTCGAGAGGCGAATGTGCGTTTTCGGGGGTGGCATAAGCTACTTGCGGGTCCGCAGAGTGTCAAACGGAAAGCGGGGGTGCCCAGAGCCGAAAAACGAGAAACGGCGCCGGGTTCAGCCCGGCGCCGCCATCGTTGGGGAAAGCCCGGAGCGTCCGCGCTAGACCGCGGCAGCGCGCTGCAGACTCTCCCCGGCTCCCGCCTCTCCACCCTGGGAGCGCAGGTCCTGGGTGACGAGGTCGATGAGCTCGGTGGAGAGGCTCAGCACCTGGTTCGCCGTGTAGCCGCTCGCCCGCAGTTCCTTGAAAAGCGACTTCGCCAGGATCCGGGTTCCCTTCGCATCAAGCATGGGTGCAAGCATCGGCTGACCTCTCTTTGGGCGCTTCTGCCCTTCGATTCGGAGACGCCGTTCGCCAAAGCAATCACCGCGCCAGGACTGCCCCAAATTTCCATTTGTCGTATTGATATGGATAGTTGCGCGATTGACGCGATGCGGTGACCCGGCTTTCGGCGCGTAGTCCGGTTCGCGGTCTCCCTCCGATGCCGCGCCCGGACGCGAAGGGTGCTTCGCAGCGCCGGGCGCTCCCGAAGCGAGTAGATACGTGGGTTCGTGCGGTACCGCGTGCTCGACCTCCACCTCTGGCTCGACGAGGACCCGTCGGTCCTCGCCGGCCGAGTCGCCACTCGCCTCTCGGTCTCGCCGGAGGCGATCCGGGACCTGGTGGTCGTCCGGCGCTCGCTCGACGCCCGCAAGAAGGGGCACCCGCGCTGGGCGATCGAGGCCGAGGCGACCGTCGAGGGCCCCCTGCCCGCGCTGCCGGCGCAGGTCGAGCCCGTAGCGGGTCCAGCACTGCCGCAGCCACCGGTCCGCGAGCCGGCCCTCGCCCCCGTCGTCCTCGGAGCCGGCCCGGCGGGGCTCTTCTGTGCCTGGGGCCTCCTCGAGCGCGGCGTGCGGTCCGTGGTGGTCGACCGGGGCAAGACCGTCGGCCCCCGGCGTCGCGACGTGACCCGCCTCATGCGATCGGGCGAGCTCGACCCGGAGTCAAACATGAACTTCGGCGAGGGTGGCGCCGGCGCCTACACCGACGGGAAGCTCTCCACCCGCATCCGCCACCCGCTGGTGCGCAAGGTCGTCGAGCTCTTCGCTCGCTTCGGCGAGGTGGAGCGCATCCTCGTCGAGGGCAAGCCGCACGTGGGGTCGGACGTCCTGCCCGCCGCCGTCGCCGCGATGCGCGATGACCTCGAGCGGCGCGGATGCCGATTCGAATGGGAGGCCCGCGCCGTCGACCTCGCCACCCGCGGCGGGCGCGTCACCGGGCTTCTGCTCGCCGATGGCCGGTGCCTGCCCTGCGATCGCCTCGTGCTCGCGCCGGGCAACAGCGCCCGCGAGATCTACGAGCTCTTCGCGGCGCGCTCCTGGCCCATCGAGGCGAAGGCGTTCGCGGTCGGCTTCCGCGCCGAGCACCCCCAGCCCCTCATCGACCGGATCCAGTACGGCCGCGCCGCCGGCTCCCCCGGCCTCCCGCCCGCCGACTACCGTCTCGCCGACAACCCCACCGTCGGCGGCCACGCGCGGGGGGTCTTCTCCTTCTGCATGTGCCCCGGCGGGGTCCTCGTGCCCACCCCGACCGAGCCAGGGCTCCTGTGCACGAACGGCATGTCCAACTCGCGCCGGTCCTCGCCGCTGGCGAACGCCGGCATCGTCGCCGCGGTCTCGCCGGAGGACTTCGCTGCCGAGGGGTTCCGGGGCGCGCTCGCCGGCCTCGAGTGGCAGCGCAAGTGGGAGAGGGCGGCCTACGAGATGGGCGGGGGTGGTTACCGTGCCCCGGCACAGCGCCTCGCCGACTGGATGGCGGGCCGCCCCGGTGCGGCGCCCGGGCGGACGTCTTACCGGCCGGGCGTCACCCTCGCGGACCTCTCCCGCCTCTACCCGCCCCAGGTGAACGAGGCGCTCCGGGCGGGGATCCGGTCGTTCGAGAGGCGCATGCGCGGATTCGTCACCTCCGAGGCGCTCCTCGTCGGGGTCGAGACGCGCACCAGCGCGCCTTGTCGGCTGGTCCGCGGCGACGACCTGCAGGCGCCAGGGCTCGCCGGGGTCTACCCCGCTGGCGAGGGCGCCGGCCACGCGGGTGGCATCGTCTCCTCCGCCGTGGACGGGCTGAAGGTCGCCGAGGCGATCTGCCGGGAGCTCGGAGGCTAGGGGATGCGCTACCGAGTCCGGAGCGAAAAGGGCGAAGAGCTCGAGTGCCCGTCGCTCGGCGACCTCCACGCCCTCTACCGGCAGGGTTTCCTCGCGGACGACGACCTCGTCCGGCAGGAGAGCGCCGTTCGGTGGGAGCGGGTCGGCGACTTCCCCGCACTGCAGGGCGAGCGGGGTCGCCGTCGCGAGGGGCGGGGCGCCCTTCTCCTGCTCGGCGTCGCCGCGCTCGTGGTGCTCGCGCTCTGGCTCGCGCTCCGCGGGCGCTGACTACTTGCCGGCACGCCCGTAGGCGTCCTCGAGCCGGACCACGTCCTCCACCTCCGGGGTGGAGACCTCGAGGATGTCGCAGTCGGTGATGGCCACCATGCGGTGCTTCGTGAAGGGGCGCACCCGGTAGCTCTCTCCGGGCTTCATGCGGTGGGTCTCGAGGCCGCCGCCCTCGTCGAGCACGAGCTCGAGCTCGCCGCTCCACAGGTGAATCGTCTCGTCCTTGCGCTCGTGGTACTGCAGGGACAGCTTGTGACCTGCCTTCACGTGAAGGAGCTTGCCCACGTAGCGCTCCGTGTGCGCCCACCAGAGCTCGTGGCCCCAGGGCTTCTCCACGCGCTTCGGATTGTCGAACCTCTTCATCGCCGCTCCTTGCCTCTAGTTGAGGGTCGTCACGAAGCCCTTCTGCCCGGTGTCCCGCTCGAGGTCCCGCAGGTAGCGCTCCGCCGCCTCCCGGGTCTTGAAGGCTCCGACGCGCACGCGGTACCAGCGCCCCTTCCCCGGCACGTCGGCGGCGCTCACCCGGGCCCCCCGCCCCGGGAAGCGCTGCGCGAGGCGCTCCGCTTCGCCGCGGTCCGTCGTCGATCCGACCTGGACCGTGAACGCGCCCGTTCCGCCCAGGGACGAGGCTGCCGCGGGGGGCGCAGGGGCCACCGGGAGCGCCTCGGGCCTCGGCGGCGCGGCCGGCGTCCCCGCGGCGGCGCCGGCGGTCGTGGCGGCGGCGACCACCGAGGCGACGACGACCGGGCCCACGCGTGGCGCCGTCCCGGACGCCATCGGCGGCGGGGGAGCGGCGGGCTTCGCCGCGGCCGGCGCCGAAGGCTTCGGGGGCGGTGGCAGGGTCTCCTGCGGCGGCTTCGGACTCGTCAGCTTCTCGTGGAAGGAGAGCTTGGGCGGGGCCTCGCCTCCGTCCGGGTGAGCGCTCTGGTCGAGCACCGTGAGCAGCTCGCTCGAGGCCTTCGCGGAGGAGGGCGCCGACGCGGGCGGGCGCTCGCGTACGCGATGACCGAGGGAGTAGCCGAGGAAGAACGTGATCCCCAGGGACGCGAGCGCCCCGAGGATCACCGAGGCCACTTGCCTCGCGTCGAGCGAGAACTCGAAGCGTTCTCTGGCAGGTCGGTTTCCGCGCATCGTCCGCCGCGACCCGGTGCCGGGGCGGCCCGATTCTAGACGTCCTCGCCGATATCTCTACTTTCCATGCGCTCCGGCGCCCCGACCCCGAGGATGGCAAGCCCGTTCCTGAGCGCCTGCTTGAGCGCCCGCGCGAGCAGCAGGCGGGCAGCCGTCTTCGCCGGGTCCGAACCGATGAAGCGCTCGCCGCTGCGCTTGCCCTGCGTGTAGTAGGAGTGGAAGGCCCCGATCGTCTCCTGCAGCCAGAAGGCCACGCGGTGCGGCTCGTAGGCGAGCGCCGCCCCGGCCACGAGATCCGGGAGCGCAAGGATTCTCTTCACGAGATCGAGCTCCTCGGGACCGGTGAGGGCGCGGACGGTCTGGAGGTCGAAACGCGGCTCCGGCACGCCCGCCGCCCTCGCCTTCTCCAGGATCCGCGCGAGTCGCGCGTGTCCGTACTGCACGTAGAAGACGGGGTTGTCGAGCGTTTGGCGCTTCGCAAGCTCGAGGTCGAAGTCGAGCTGGGCGTCGGCGCGTCGGGTGAGGAAGATGAAGCGCGTGGCGTCGCACCCGACCTCCTCCACCACCTCGCGCAGCGACACGACGTTTCCCGCGCGCTTCGACATCTTCACGGCCTCGCCGCCGCGCGTCAGGTTCACCATCTGGATGAGGACGACGTGGAGGTCGTCCCGGGAGCCGCCGAGGGCCTCGAGCGACGCCTGCAGGCGCGGGACGTACCCGCCGTGGTCGGCCCCGAGGACGTCGACCAGCGCGTCGGCGCGCTGACGCTTGTCCCAGTGGTAGGCGATGTCGGCGCAGAAGTAGGTGGGCGTCCCGTCCGCCTTCTTCACCGGCCGGTCCACGTCGTCGCCGTGCTGCGCGGAACGGAACAGCCACAGCTCGTCCGTCTCCGAGACCCCCTCCTCGACGGGCGCCGTCTGGCCCTTCTTCGACTTCGGGGGCGGGAGCCGTCCCCGGTAGACGAGCCCCTGCGCCTCCAGGTTGCCCAGGAAGCGCTCCACGGTGCCGGAGTCGTAGAGCTTCTTCTCGGACGACCAGACGTCGAAGGAGACGTGGATCGCGTCGAGATCCTCCCGGATCATCGCGAGGACGTGCGCGACGGCCCGGTCGCGGAACAGCGGGAGCCAATCCTCCTCGGGGGCGTCCAGGTACCGCTCGCCGAACTCGCTCGCCAGCTCGCGGGCGATCTCGCCGACGTACTCGCCCGGGTAGCTCTTCGGCGGCATGGTCACGGCGCGCCCGAAGCGCTCCTGGTAACGGAGGTGGACAGAGCGGGAGAGCGTCTGGACCTGCGCGCCGTAGTCGTTCACGTAGTACTCGCGCACGACCGAGTGGCCGGTCCAGTCGAGCAGGCTCGCCACCGCGTCGCCGATGACGGCGTTGCGCCCATGCCCCACGTGCATGGGGCCCGTCGGGTTCGCGGACACGAACTCGACGTTCACCTTCCGGCCGCGGCCGACCTGGCTGCGCCCGAAGGCGTCCCCCTCGCGCTCGACCTCCGCCAAGGCCGCGAGCCACACGTCCGTGCGCAGCCGGAGGTTCACGAAGCCGGGCCCCGCCACCTCGAGCGACTCCACCTCGCGTCCCCCGTCCACCTGGCGAATGAGGTCCACGAGCACGTCCGCGATCTGCCGCGGGGGTCGCCCCGCGGGCTTCGCAAGCACCAGGGCCGCGTTCACGGCGAAGTCTCCGTGGCGCGGGTCTCGGGGCGGCTCGACCGCAAACGGCGCCTCCACCGCCGGGAGGCGCCCCTCGGCGCTTCCACGTGCGAGGGCCGCGCGGACGATCTCGTGGACTCTCTCGCGCATGGGGGTCCCGGTCATACCCGCGCCGGCGCGCGAGGGCAAGCGATCGCCGTCACGGGTAGGCGTCGAAGGCTCCGCAGCGCGGGCAGCGGAAGGCGCGGACGGAGGCCCCGGCCCGGCAGCTCCGGCAGCGCAGCAGCCGCGCCTGGCGGACGAGCGCGGCCACCACGAGGTCGTGGCGCGCCGCGAGCTCGGACGGCGAGGGCGCCCGCGCCTCGCGGAGCAGCTCCCGGAGCGCGAGCGTCGCCTCCCCGTCCTCGTCGCGCTCCATGGCGCGCCGCAGGTCCGCGAGCGCCTCCGCGGGCCGGCCGGCCTCGTACAGGAGCCGGCCGCGGAGAAGCAGGAGGCGCGGGTCGCCCGCCCGCTCCGCAAGCACGCCGTCGACCGCTTCCAGCGCCCGGCCGGCCGGCAGCGCCGAGAGAGCGGGCCAGGCGAGGAGCGCCGCGGCCGGCTCGGCCCGGAGCGCGAGCCTCGCGGTCTCGGCCGCCTCGCCGGCCCCGATCGCGGCCTCCGCCTCGGCCCGCGCCATGAGCGCGTCGGCACAGCTCGGGTCGGTCTCGACGGCGCTCCGCGCCGCGGCGAGCGACTCCGCCCCCGCCGTCGCCCGCGCCTTCGACGCGAGCAGGTGCGCCATCACGCGCCGGTCCGGCGGACAGTCGCGCGCGTGGACCTCGATGGCCTCCCCGAGGCGGCCCTGCGCCACGAGCACGTCGCGCAGCCCCTGCGCCGCCAGGGAGTCTGACCCGGCGAGAGGCCGGTACGTGTCCGCGGCCTCGGCCAGCATGCCGGCGCGGCGGTAGTCGTCGGCGAGCTCCCGCTCCACGAGGGATCGCCGGGACGGGTCGAGCCCCGGTCGGTGGAGCATGTTGCGATGCAGCCGGATGGCGCGCGGGAGGTCGCCCGTCCGCCGAAAGAGCTCGCCGAGAGCGAGGTAGGTCTCCACCGCCTCCGGGCTCCCGAGGCGCGCCGCGTCCGACAGCGCCTCGATCGCCGCATCCGGGTCGTTGGAGATCATCGACCGGACGCCCTTCAGGTAGGCCTGGGCTTCCTCGCGACGGCGCCGGAGCCGCGTCGCCAGCACCGCGGCCACGACCGCGAGGAGCAGCGCGATGGGGAGCCAGTGCATCGGGACGCCGGGCGGCCGCCTACCGCCCGAAGCCGTCGCGGATCTTCCGCCACGACTCGTCGAGGTGCTCGATCATGACCTTCGTGTCGGCGAGGACCGGCATGAAGTTCGTGTCCCCCGCCCAGCGCGGGACCACGTGGTAGTGGAGGTGGTCGGCGATGCCGGCGCCCGCCACGCGGCCGAGGTTCATGCCAACGTTCAGCGCGTCGGGGCGGTACACCTTCTTCACGACCGCGATGGCGCGCCTGAGCTCCTCGTGGAGGTCGGCGAAGTCCGCCGGGGGCAGGTCCTCGAGGGACGCCGCGTGCGCCCGCGGGATCACCATGACGTGGCCGTTGTTGTAAGGGAACCGGTTCAGCATCGTGAAGGAGTGGGCCGACCGATGGGCGAGCAGGTTCGCGCGCTCGCTCTCCTCCCCCTCCTCCTCCGGGAGGTCGCAGAAGATGCAGCCGGCGCGGCGCGGGGCCTCGATGAACTCCATGCGCCACGGCGCCCAGAGCGGCTTTTCCAACCCGTCCTCCTCCCGGCGCCCCGAGGGGCCGCCTAGCGGGCGAGGTAGTAGACGCCCGGCGCTCCAGCGGCGGCCGATTCGCGCTGGAACTCGGCGCGGACCGCCTCCGCCACCGACTCGGCGACCCTCTGCGCCATTCCGCCGAAGAGCTCCTCGAAGAGGCGGGCGCGCTCGTCCGGCGGGTAGACGAGGCGCGGCTCGCCCTTCAGCTCCGCGAGCTCCTTCGCGAGGTCGACGGCGTCCTGGAACCCCCCGAGCTCGTCCACGAGCCCGAGCTCCTTGCCCTGCTCCCCGGTGAGCACGCGTCCGTCCGCGAACTTCTCGACGTCCTCCACCGGGAGGTTGCGACCCTCGGCCACGGCCCGGACGAACTGCTTGTGCGTCCGGTCGACGAGGTCCTGGTAGTAGGCCCGGTCCTCCGGGGTGAAGTCCTTGAACGGGCTGCCGGCGTCCTTCAGACGGCCGGCCGTCACCGTGTTCATCCGCACGCTCCAGCGATCGAGGAGCCCCTTCACGTTCGGGAAGGCCATGATGACGCCCACCGATCCGGTGAGGGTCCCGGGCTCGGCCACGATCCGGTCGCAACCCATCGCCACGAGGAGGCCGCCCGACGCGGCCACGTTCCCCATGGCACAGACGACCGACTTGTCCTCGGCAAGCCGCCGGATGCCGTCGAGGATCTCCTGGCTCGTCCCCACCGCGCCGCCGGGAGAGTCGATTCGGATGACGACCGCCTTCATGTCGGCGTCGTCGCCGTATCGCTTGAGGAGCCGCAGCACCGGCTCGGACTCCACCGAGCCCCGGCCCCCCACCCCGATGACCCCCTTGATGTCGACGACGCCAATGCGCGGCCCCGAGGCGAGCCGCGGCGCCTCGCCCTTCACGGCACTGTAGGCGAGCCAGAGAAAGGCGAAGAACACGAGGAAGAGGCCGCCGAAGACGAAGAGCACGACCGCGAGCGCGGCGCGGTCGCGCCGAGGGGGCGGCGGCGGCGGCATCGGAGGCCCGCCCGGCGGCGGGAGGCTCCCCCAGGCGGGCGCGGCCGGCGGCGCGGAGACCGGGGGTGGCGGCGGGGCGGGCGGCACCGGCGTCGTGGGCAGCGGCTCGTTCTGGCTCTCTTCGCTCATGAGGCCCTACAGGTAAGCACGCGAGAGGGGGAGCCGCAACCGCACCCCGCCCGGAAATGGAAGCGGGGGGCCGGCGAACCGGCCCCCCGTCCCGTGAAAGCCGGCAGCGGCCGCTAGCCCTTGCGCCGGTTGAACTTCTCCATGAGGTCGCCGAGGCGGGCACGGGCGTCGCCCTGCTTGCGCAGGTACTCGCGGTAGTCGTCGTCCCCGTCGCGCGACAGCGCCTTGATGGACAGGGCCACCTTGCGCTCGTGCGGGTCGATGTCGATGACCTTGACCTCGACCTCCTCGTTCTCCTTCACGACGTCGTGCGGGTTCTCGACCCGCTCGTCGCGCATCTCCGACACGTGGACGAGGCCCTCGATGCCGGGCTCGATCTCCACGAACGCGCCGAAGTCGGTGACCTTCGTCACCCGCCCCTTCACGCGCGAGCCCACCGGGTGGCGCTCGGAGAGCGTGGTCCACGGGTCGCTGTGGATCTGCTTGATCCCGAGGCTGAAGCGCTCGTTCTCGACGTCGATGTTCAGGACCACCGCCTCGACGACGTCGCCCTTCTTGAACTTCTCGCCCGGATGCTTGATGCGCTCGGTCCAGGAGATGTCGGAGACGTGCACGAGGCCGTCGATCCCCTCCTCGACGCCCACGAAGACGCCGAAGTCGGTGACGTTGCGAACCTCGCCGCGGATGACGGATCCGATCGGGTACTTGTCCTCGAGCAGCGTCCAGGGGTTCGGCTCGATCTGCTTCATGCCGAGGCTGATGCGCTTCGCCTTCGGGTCGATGTCGAGCACGACCGCCTCGACGACCTCCCCGGCGTTGAGGAGCTTCGAGGGATGCTTCACCCTCTTCGTCCAGCTCATCTCCGAGACGTGGACGAGGCCCTCGACGCCCTGCTCGAGCTCGATGAAGGCCCCGTAGTCGGTGAGGGAGACGACCTTTCCCTTCACGCGCGTGCCCACCGGGTACTTCTCGTCCGCCCGGTGCCACGGGTCCTCCTGGATCTGCTTGAGGCCCAGGCTCACCCGCTCGCTCGCCGGGTCGAACTTGAGCACGACGACCCGCACCTCCTGCCCGACCTCGAACATCTCGCTCGGGTGGCCGATGCGGCCCCAGCTCATGTCGGTCACGTGGAGCAGGCCGTCGATGCCGCCGAGGTCGATGAAGGCGCCGTAGTCGGTGAGGTTCTTGACGACCCCCTTGAGGACGGCGCCCTCCTTCAGGTTCTTGAGCGTCTCCTTCTTCAGCTCCTCGCGCTCCTTCTCGAGGAGCACGCGCCGCGACAGGACGATGTTGCCCCGCTTCTTGTTGAACTTGATGACCTTGAACTTGAACTTCTCGCCGATGAGCTTGTCGAGGTTGCGGACGGGGCGGATGTCGACCTGCGACCCGGGCAAGAAGGCCTTCACGCCGATGTCGACGGACAGGCCGCCCTTCACGCGGCCGACGACGACGCCCTCGACGAGTTCGTCCCGCTCGCAGGCGGCCGAGATCTCGTCCCAGATGCGCATCTTGTCGGCCTTCTCCTTCGAGAGGACGACCATCCCGGTGTCGTTCTCCCGGGACTCGACGAGCACCTCGACGTGATCTCCCACCTTCACCTGCGGCTCGCCACCGGGAGCCGGGATGAACTCGTTCAGCGGGACCTGGCCCTCGGACTTGTAGCCGATGTCAACGACCACGTAGTCCTTGGCGATCTGGATGACGGTGCCGCCGACCACGCGGCCTTCCTCCACTTGCCCGCTGCGCGCCTCGCTCTCGGCAAAGAGCTTGGCGAAGTCCTCGGTCTCCTGCTCGGGCGTACGGATAGTCTGATTCTCCATTCGATTGAAACCCGGTTCCTGTGGGCTTGAGCCGGCTAGGGCGTCTGTAAGGGCCCTCGTCGTTCGCCGGCGGAAGCTGCGTTGCCCCCTTCTCGATGGTCGCACCCGAGCCCCGGGGATCGAGGGATCGGGCGGGCCGCCGGGACCGCCCCGGCGGCAAGGAAGGCGCGAAGCTACACGGCCGGGATCACTGCGTCAAGCCGGGGCGGCGCGCCGAACGAGCCCAGGCGGGCTGCGACGCCCTCGATGACCCAGTCCGGGGTGGAGGCGCCCGCGCTCACCCCCACCCGGCGGCAGCCCGCGAACCACTCGGGGCGCAGCTCCTCCTCGGTCTCGACATGCCACGTCTTGGGCTGGATCTCCCGGCAGATCTCCGCCAGGTGGCGGGTGTTGGCGCTGTTGCGCCCCCCGACCACCACCACGGCGTCGACCTCCGCCGCCAACTGCCGCGCGTCCGCCTGCCGCTCGTCGGTGTCCGCGCAGATCGTGTTCACGGCGCGGACCTCCTTGTGGCGGAGGGCCAGCGCTCCCACCACCCGCTCGAAGTCCGCACCGATGCAGGTGGTCTGCGCGATGACCGCGACCTTCTTCGCGTCGATCGGCGGGATGGCGCTGCCCGGCCGGACGACCGTGCAGGGCCCCTCCGCATAGCTCACGACGCCCTTCACCTCCGCGTGGTTGGGGTCGCCGACGATGACGAGGTGGTATCCCTGGCGCGAGAGCCGCTGCGCCATGGCCTGCGGATACTTCACGTACGGACAGGTCCCGTCGACGACCTCGAGCCCCCGGGCGCGAGCCGCGTCGAGCTCCGGCTTCACCGCACCATGGGTGCGCACGACGACCGTGGTGCCCTCGGCCACCTCCGCGACGCGCTCCGCGGTGCCCACCCCCATCTCCCGCGTGCGCGCCACGAACTGGGGGTTGTGGATGATCGGTCCGAGCGTCACCACCGGGCCCTGTCCGGCCTCGGCGACGTCCATCAGCTGGTCCACGGTCCGGCGCACGCCCCAGCAGAAGCCCGCCGTCCTCGCGATCTTGACCTCCATGCACGGACCTCCGTGGGTGCCCTTATAACGCGGGGCGGCGGCGGGGCCAGCCCGAGTCGCTAGCCCCTGGCGGCGCGCCGGCGCCGCGCCTCCACGGCTGCGACGAGTTGCGCCACGACCTCGTCGAGCGACAGCGAGGACGAGTCGACGACGACCGCGTCCGCGGCGGGCCGCAGCGGCGCCACGTCCCGCGAGCTGTCGTCCCGGTCGCGTCTCTCCTGGTCCGCGAGCACCGCCTCGAAGGTGGAAGGGTCCCCTCGCGCGGTGAGCTCGCGCCACCGGCGCCGGGCGCGCACCTCGGCGGAGGCGGTGAGGAAGAACTTCAGGTCGGCGTCGGGGAAGACGACCGTCCCGATGTCGCGCCCCTCGAGGACGGCGCCGCGGTTGCCCGCGGCGCAGGCGAGCCGCCGCTGCAGGTCGAGGAGCCCTGCGCGGACGACCGGCCGGGCCGAGACGGCGCTCGCCCCGAGCGAGACCGGAGGGGTGCGGATGACCTCGGAGACGTCCTCGTCGCCCAGGTACACGCGCTGCCCCCGCTCCTCGGCACCCGCCGGCGGAGGGTCGAAGCGGATCCTCACCGAGGGCAGGAGCCCCTCGAGCCGGGCGTCGTCGTCGAAGGCAATGCCGGCGCGGCTCGCGGCCAGCGCGACCGTCCGGTAGATCGCCCCGGTGTCGACCAGGGCGAATCCGAGGCGGGCCGCGAGGCGCCTGCAGGTCGTGCTCTTGCCGGCCCCCGCAGGGCCGTCGACGGCCACGATGAAGGGGCGCGGTGCGGTCACCGCCCGAGGACCTTGCGCAGGGCGGCGAGGGCCTTCTCGTTCTCCGGGCGGGTGCCGACGGTGATCCGGTGCGCCGTGGGGAAGCCGTACCCACCGAGGGGCCGGACGACCACCCCCTCGCGGAGGAGCGCCTCGAACAGATCCTTTCCCGGACGGCCCGGGAAGTCGGCGAGGAGGAAGTTCCCCTGCGAAGGCACGACGGTCGCACCGAGCGCGGCAAGCGCCGAGGCGAGGAAGGGCCGCTCCCGGCGCACCAGCTCCCGCGTTCGCTCCACGTGCTCCCGGTCCTCGAGCGCCCCCACCCCGGCCGCCTGGGCCACGAGGCTCACGTTGAACGGAGCGCGCACCCGGTCGATGAAGCCCGCCACCTCCTTGCGTGCGAAGCCGTAGCCGAGCCGGAGCCCTGCGAGCCCGTAGATCTTCGAAAACGTGCGCAGGACGACCAGGTTCGGGAAGCGCCTCCGCAGGGCGAGGGAGTCCTGGAAGCCGGGGGCCTCGACGAACTCGACGTAGGCTTCGTCGAGGACGACGAGCGCGTGCCGCGGGACCGCCTCGAGGAACGTCACGAGCTCCCGCTCCAGGAACCAGGTGCCGGTGGGGTTGTCGGGGTTCGCGAGGAACACGACCTTGGTCCGGTCGGACAGGTGCGTGGCCATCGCCGCGAGGTCGTAGTGGAAGCGCCCCTTCATGGGGACCTCCACGAGATCGCGCCCGTGCGCCTGCGCGGCGAGCTTGTAGGCGACGAAGCTCTGGGCGCTCGTCAGGACCTCCTCGCCCTCGAGGACGAAGGTCCGGACCAGGAGCTCGATGAGCTCGTTCGACCCGTTGCCGACGACCACCTCGTCCGCGGGGACGCCGAAGCGCTCGGCGATGGCCCCGCGGAGGTAGTAGGCGCTTCCGTCCGGGTAGAGGTGCATCCGCGCGAGCGCCTCCCGGGCCGCCGCGAGCGCCTTCGGCGAGGGCCCGAGCGCATTCTCGTTGGAGGCGAGCTTCGCGACGTCGCGGACCCCGTACTCGCGCTCCACCTCCTCGATGGGCTTGCCGGGGACGTAGGGCTGCAGGGACTCGACGTTGGGGGGCACGAGGGGCATCGGCCGCTCTCATACCACCGGCGGTCGCCGGTCGAGAAGCCCGGCCGTGGTGGCCTACTCCTCGGTCGTGAATACGCCCATGGACCGAAACTTCTGGTAGCGCTGCCTGACGAGCTGCTCCGGGGAGAGCTGCTTCAGCTCCCCGAGCTGCCGGCGCAGCGCCGCGGCCACGTTCTCGCCTGTGAGCTTGGCGTCCCGGTGCGCCCCGCCCGGCGCCTCCTTGACGATCTCGTCGACGATCCCGAAGCCGAGGAGATCCTTGGCCGTGAGCTTCAGGTTCTCCGCCGACTTCTGCGCCTTGGTGGCGTCGCGGTAGAGGATGGAGCTGCAGCTCTCCGGCGAGATCACCGAGTAGGTGGAGTACTCGAGCATGAGGATGCGGCTCGTCACCCCGAGCGCCAGCGCTCCGCCCGAGCCGCCCTCGCCGATGACGACCGAGATCGACGGCACCGCGAGCGACGCCATGACCTCGAGATTCACCGCGATCGCCTCGGCCTGCCCGCGCTCCTCGGCCCCGATGCCCGGGTAGGCGCCGGGGGTGTCGATGAAGGTGATGAGCGGGCGGCGGAAGCGCTCCGCCAGCTGGTAGAGGCGGCAGGCCTTCCGGTATCCCTCCGGGCGGGGCATCCCGAAGTTGCGCAGCATGTTCTCCTTCGTGCCGCGCCCCTTCTGCTCCCCGACCAGGACCACCGGCTCCCCGTCGAAGCGGGCGAGGCCCGCCACGATGGCGTGGTCGGCGCCGAACCGGCGGTCGCCCTCGACCTCGAACCAGTCCGTGAAGATCTGCTGGACGTAGTCGAGCGTGTAGGGGCGGTTCGGGTGGCGGGCGAGCTGGACGACCTGCCACCGGCTCAGGTCGCGAAAGATCTCCGCCTGGAGCTTCTTCGCCTTGCGCTCGAGCTTCAGGATCTCGTCCGTGAAGTCGACGCCGGCGCCGCCCGAGAGCTGCTTCAGCTCCTCGATCTTCGACTCCAGGGCGACGAGGGGTTTCTCGAACTCGGTCGTGTAGGGAACGCGGGCGGCCACGCCGGCCTTATAGCACGGGGTGACGGGGAATCACGGCGCAGTGCGGCACATCCGAGCCACCGCCACCGCATCAAACGGGGGCCTCAGCCACTCGACGTCCGGCTCGCGCCGCAGCCAGATCACCTGCCGTCGCGCGTACCGACGGTGAAGCATGGCGATCCGCCCCGCCAGATCCTCGGGTGCGAGCTCTCCCCGCACGCACGCAACCGCCTCCGCGTACCCGATGGGGAGGCGCGGGGGAGCCGCGCCGAAGCGGGCGACGAGCGCTCGCGCCTCCTCCAGGATCCCGCCACGCGCGATGGCCTGCGCCCGCGCCACGATGCGGCGGTGGAGCTCCTCGCGCGGCGGATCGAGCGCCAGGAGGCGGTATCGGTAGCGACGCTCCGCGAAGCCGTGCGCGGCGAAGAGCTCGCTCTGGGTGCGCCCCCCGGCCGCGATCTCCAGCGCCCGGACGACGCGGACGAGGTCGTTCGGCCGGATCCGGGCGGCCGCCGCCGGGTCCATCGCGGCGAGCCGGGCGTGGAGCGCCCCTCGGCCGTGCCGGGCCGCCTCCTCCTCGAGCCGGGCGCGCAGCGCCGGGTCGCGGCCGGGGGCCGCGACGACCCCGTGGAGCAGCGTCCGGAGATAGAGCCCGGTGCCCCCGACGACCAGCGGAAACCGCCCGCGGGCCGCGATGTCGGCGATGGCCTGGTCCGCGAGCGACGCGAACCGGGCCGCGTCCATCCCCTCCCCGGGCTCCGCCACGTCGAGGAGGTGGTGAGGCGCCGCGGCCCGCTCCTCGGCCGAGGGCTTCGCCGTCCCGACGTCGAGCCCGCGGTAGACCTGCTGGGAGTCGGCGGAGACGATCTCCGCCCCGAGGAGGCCGGCCACCTCGACCGCGAGGCTCGTCTTGCCCGAGGCGGTAGGGCCCGCGAGGACGGCGATGGCGACCTTCGCGTCCACGACGGCCGCCTAGCGCCCAGAAGGCCTTAGCCGCTCCACCAGCCCCGCCAGGTCGACCTGCACCTCCTCGCGGGTCTGCATGTCCTTGAGCTTCGCCCGGCCCGCGGCGGCCTCGTTGCCGCCGAGGACGAGCGCGTAGCGCGCCCCCACCCGCTCGGCCTGCTTGAACTGGGCCTTGAGCTTTCCGCCGCGGGCGTCGAGGTCGCACGGAATCCCGGCCCGGCGAAGCTCCGCGGCCCGCCGCATGCCCTCGCGCCGCCCCGCCTCGTCCGCCGAGAGGAAGAACACCTCGGGTCGCCGCTCCGGGCCGGACCTCCCCGCCGCCTCGAGGATCAGCGCGAGCCGCTCCTCCCCGAGAGCGAAGCCGATCCCGGGCGTGGGCGGGCCGCCCAGGGTCTCCACGAGGCCGTCGTAGCGCCCCCCTCCGGCCACCGCGGACTGGGAGCCGAGCGCGTCGCTCGTGAACTCGTAGGCCGTGCGGACGTAGTAGTCGAGGCCTCGCACGAGGCGAGGGTTGAGGGCGTAGCCGACACCCAGGTCGTCGAGCCCGCGCCGGACGGCGTCGAAGTGGGTCCGGCATCCCTCGCAGAGCCGCTCGATCAGGCGCGGAGCTCCCTCCAGGACGGGCTGGCACGTCGGAACCTTGCAGTCGAGCACCCGCAGCGGGTTCTTCTCCGTCCGCTCCCGGCAGTCTGCACAGAGGCGATCGCCGGCGCGGCGCAGGTAGTCGCGAAGCTCGGCCAGGTAGGCCGGCCGGCAGGCCGCGTCCCCGACGCTGTTCAGCTGGATCGCCGCAGACACGCCCAACCGCCGCAGCAGGTCGTCGAGCATCGCCACCTGCTCGACGTCGATGTCGGGCTCCGCGACGCCGAAGGACTCCACGCCGATCTGGTGGAACTGCCGGTAGCGACCCTTCTGGGGTCGCTCGCGCCGGAACATCGGGCCCGCGTAGAACCACTTCTGCGGCCCCTCCACGTGGGCGCCGTGCTCGATGTAGGCGCGCACGGTGCCGGCGGTCCCCTCCGGACGCAAGGCGAGCATGTCCTCGCCCTTGTCCTCGAAGACGTACATCTCCTTGTTGACGATGTCCGTCGCCTCGCCGACCCCCCGCGCGAAGAGCGCGTAGGACTCGACGACCGGGGTGCGCACCTCCCGATAGCCGTAGAGCGCGAACACCTCGCGGGCGACGCGCTCGATCTCCTGCCAGCGGGCAACCGCACCCGGCAGGATGTCGTTCATGCCCTTCACGCCGGCGATCTTCACGCGGGGGTTTCTAGACGAACGACCCGGCGCGGTCAAACCCGGTCCCTACCGGGCCGGGCGCCCCGGGTCCCGGCGCCGCCAGAGCGTGAAGCCGGCCCCCTCCGCGACCTCGTCCGCATGTTCCGCGAGCCGGGCCGCGTCGCCGCGCGGTGTGCCGCGCACGAGGAAGTAGTCGTACGACGGGCCCATCTCGTCCCAGCGGAAGTCCTGGGGCGCCCATTCCCCGGGATGCGGCGCCTGCGCGCCCTCCCGGTAGCGCAGCGGAATGGATGGAAGGCCCGCGAAGCTGAACCCCACGTCGCCGCCCCGCAGCGCCTGGTAGTACGCGGCGAAGTGGAGGAAGAGGGGCTGGCGGACGGGGCCGCCGCCGGCGTCGAACACGAGGCCCAGGGCGCGCCGCCCGGGCTCCATCCGGTCGAGGAGCTGCCCGAAGGCCCCGGCCTGCTGCTGGAAGGCGGCGACCTTCGCGACGGCGTTCGCGTCGCAGAGGAGCGCCAGCGCCGCCGCCGACGCCGCGAGGCCGCGCCGGAAGCCCGTGGCGGCGCCGGAGACGAAGGCCGGAGCGAGCAGCGCCGCGAAGACGAGGTACCGGCCGTTCAGGTACCACTGGCCCGAGATGCGTGCCGGCAGGAACAGGTAGCAGGCGAGCGCGACGACGGCGAGGAGCTCGCCGGGGCGCGCGCGCAGCGCGGCGCGGAGATCTTCCTCCCCGGAGCCCGGCGGACGCCCGCCGGCGAGCGCCACCGCGAGCAGGAGGAGGACGATCCAGGCCGCCCCCGCGGCGACCCCCGAGCCATCCGCGTACATCCCCCACAGGCGCTCGGGCGCCCGCCCGAGCGTCTCGGCGAGCGGCTCGAACGCCGCACCGAGGTGGAGGAGCGTTCCGTAGCCGGTGTAGCGCGGCGTGTGGAGAGGCGCTCCGCTCGCCCGATTCCACAAGAAGGCGGGGCCGAGCCAGGCCCCGAACAGGACGAGGGACGGCACGAGCGGGCGCAGGCGCCCGAGCGCCCAGCGCGCGCCCCGCCACTGCGCAGCGAGGAGCGTCACGGCGGAAGCGCCGAAGAGCAGGTAGGTCTGCACGTGCGCGAGGAAGAGCGCAGCGGCGGCGCAAGCGAGGCGGCCCTCGCGGCGCGGTTCCTCGCCCCCGAGCCATCGCGCCAAGAGTCCGAGCGCGACGAAGAGGATCGGCATGGAGACGAGAAAGGGGGCGAAGCCGAAGAAGAGGTTCTCGTGCCAGACGAGCGGCAGCGCGAACGCCGCCCAGCGCCAGTCCCGCCCCAGGGCCTGGAGCGCGTAGCCCACGGACAGGGGAAGGGCCACCGCCCACGCCGAGAGCAACAGTCGGTTCGCGAGCTCGAGGGAGACGACCCGCGTGAGGAGCCACATCGGGGCGAGGTAGCCCCAGTACGGATCCACCGCCCGGTCGAGGGCGTAGTAGCGGGCGAAGCCGGTGGCCGGGTCCGCGTACCGCGCGAGGACGCTCGCCAGTCCCAGGTGCTGCGGCATGTCGAGGAAGGGCAGGAATCGCCCCGCCCACAGGGGCGCGGCACCGGCCAGCACGACGGCGCCGGCGAGCGCCCCCTCGCCCCTACCGCTCATGTTCGGAGCGCCGGCCGCCCCGGCCCGCCGATGGCCTGTCCGACCCGCACCGCGGCGCCGCGCGCGATCGCGGGGAGCAGCTCCGCGCGACCGGGCTCGAAGAGGAGGATCACCGTCGACCCCATCTCGAACACCCCGAGCTCCTGCCCCTTCGCGACCGGGATGGGCGCGTCGAGGTCGCGCGCGCCCGGAACCGCCCCGGGGAGGTTCGTGAGCGGAACGCCGTCGCAGTAGGTCGCGCGGACGCGCCCGACGATGGTGGCCCCCACCGCCACGATGGCGACGATCCCGAGCGAGGAGTCGAGCAAGGTCACGAGCCGCTCGTTCGCCGCGAAGAGCCCGGGGACGCAAGCCACCGACGCGGCGTTCACCGGCCAGAGCCGGCCCGGCGCGTACCGCCATCCGACCACCCGGCCGGGCAGAGGGAAGTGGATGCGATGGTAGTCCCTCGGGGACAGGTAGACCGTGGCGTACGCCCCGCCCTCGAAGCGCCGCCCCAGGGCCGCGTCGCAGACGAGCTCCGCCGCGCTGTAGTCGATCCCCTTCGCCTGGACGAGCCGCCCACGGCTCGCCACCCCGGCCTCGGAGACGACGCCGTCCACCGGCGAAACGACCACGTCCGCGCCGGGGGCGATGGGGCGGAGTCCAGGCCGCAGCGGCCGGGTGAAGAACTCGGCGAAGGTCCCGTAGGTCGGGAGCGGCTCGCACTCGGAGAGGTCGACGCCGTAGCGGCGGGCGAACATGCGCATGAGTGCCTGTCCCAGCCGCCCGAGCCGCAGCCGCGTGAACCAGCCGGCGAGCCGGGAGAGGACGTTCTTCGGCACGAACCGCATGGCGGCGATGAAGGCCCGGTCGCGCACGGGCAGAGTCTAAACCATCGCGATGGGTTCGCGACTTCCGCTCCGGCCGCACCGGCGCGCCAGTTGACGCGACCCGCGCACCCAGCGCAGTCTCACTCGCGGAGGTCGCATGGACGTGATCCGCGCCCCGCGAGGGGGGACCGTTTCCTGCCGGGGCTGGGTGCAGGAAGCCGCCCTGCGCATGCTCATGAACAACCTCGACCCGGACGTGGCGGAGCGCCCCGGGGACCTCGTCGTGTACGGCGGCACGGGGAAGGCGGCACGGGACTGGGAGAGCTACCGGCGGATCGTCGCGGCGCTTCGCTCGCTCGGCGACGACGAGACCCTGCTCGTGCAGAGCGGGAAGCCCGTCGGCGTCGTCGGCACGCACCCGGACGCGCCCCGCGTCCTCATCGCCAACTCGAACCTGGTCCCGCGCTGGGCGACCTGGGAGCACTTCTGGGAACTCGAGCGCCGCGGCCTGATGATGTACGGCCAGATGACCGCCGGCTCGTGGATCTACATCGGAACCCAGGGGATCCTGCAGGGCACCTACGAGACCTTCGCGCAGGCCGGGCGCACCCACTTCGGGACGGAGGACCTCTCCGGGCGCCTCGTGCTCTCGGGCGGGCTCGGGGGAATGGGGGGCGCGCAGCCCCTCGCCGCCACCATGCTCGGGGCGGCGTTCCTGGGAGTGGAGGTGGACCCCGCCCGGATCGCCAAGCGGCTCGAGACCGGCTACCTCGACGAGGCGACGGAGTCGCTCGACGATGCGCTCGCGCGGCTCGACGCGGCTCGGCGCCAGCGACGGCCCTTGTCGGTCGGGCTCCTCGGAAACGCCGCGGTGGACTTCCCCGAGATCGCCCGGCGCGGCCTGGCGCCGGACCTCGTCACCGACCAGACCTCGGCGCACGATCCGCTGAACGGCTACGTCCCCGCCGGCCTCTCGCTCCCGGACCTCGCGGAGATGCGGCGGCGGGACGCGGCGGGCGTCGTGCGCCGCGCCAAGGAGTCGATGGCGGCCCAGGTGGCTTCCATGCTCGCCATGCGCGGCGCCGGCAGCCACGTGTTCGACTACGGCAACAACCTCCGCGCGGGCGCCCGGGACGCCGGGCTCGCGAACGCCTTCGACTACCCTGGCTTCGTCCCCGCCTACATCCGCCCGCTGTTCTGCGAGGGGCAGGGCCCTTTTCGATGGGTGGCGCTCTCGGGAGACCCGTCCGACATCCACCGGACCGACGAGATGGTGACGCGCCTCTTCCCCGAGAAGAAGGGACTCGCGCGCTGGCTCGATCTCGCGCGGCGCAAGGTGCACTTCCAGGGGCTGCCGGCTCGCATCTGCTGGCTCGGCTACGGCGAGCGCGACCGCGCCGGAGTCGCCTTCAACGAGATGGTGCGCCGCGGCGAGGTCCGGGCCCCCATCGTCATCGGCCGCGACCACCTGGACTGCGGCTCGGTCGCTTCGCCCCACCGCGAGACCGAGTCCATGAAGGACGGCTCCGACGCGGTGGCCGACTGGCCGATCCTGAATGCGCTCCTGAACGCCGTGAACGGCGCCTCGTGGGTGAGCTTCCACCACGGGGGAGGCGTGGGGATCGGGTACTCGCTCCACGCGGGCCAGGTGTGCGTGGCCGACGGCACGCCGGCCGCAGGCCAGAGGCTCGAGCGCGTGCTCCGGGGCGATCCCGCGATGGGCGTGCTCCGCCACGCCGACGCCGGCTACGACGAGGCCCGCGCGGTCGCGAGCCGGCGCGGAGTGAGGATCCCGTAGGCCCGTGTCCTCCCCTCGCTTCCAGGCCACCCTCGCCGTGCGGCGCGCCCTCGTCGCCACCTGCGACGCCGGACCGAGCGACCCGGGACTCCTCCCGGACCACGCCATCGCGATCAGCGGCCGCCACGTCGCCTGGATCGGCCCCGACGCTGAGCTCGACGCGGTCGCCGACCTCGAAGACGCGCGCCAGGTGGACGCGCGGGGACGGCTCGTCACCCCCGGCCTCGTGGAGTGCCACACGCACCTCGTGTTCGGCGACGACGGCGCCCGGGAATCCGAGTTCGCAGCGCTGGCGGCGGGCGCCGGCTACGCGGAGATTGCCAGCCGCGGCGGGGGCATCCTCGCGACCGCGCGCGCGACGCGCGCCAGCGACGACGAGTCGCTCCTCTGGGGCGCGGTCGCGCGCGCCCGGCGCCTTCTCGCGCACGGCGTGACCACGGTCGAGGTGAAGAGCGGCTACGGGCTCTCCGTCGAGGAGGAGATGCGCCTGCTCCGAGTCATCCGCGAGGTGGCGCGCGCGCTCGCCGGCGAGATGACGGTCGTCCCCACCCTCCTCGCGGCGCACGCCCCGCCACCCGAGCACGCCGGCGACCGGAAGCGTTGGGCCCGGCTCGCCGCCGACGAGCTCGTGCCGGCCGCCGCCCGCGAAGGGCTGGCCGCCTTCTGCGACGCCTTCGTCGCGCCCTCGGCGTTCTCGCCCGAGGAGGCGCGGATCGTCCTCGAGGCAGGACGCGCCTGCGGTCTCGCGGTCCGCCTGCACGCCGACCAGCTCTCCGACGGGGGAGGCGCCGCCCTGGCCGCGGAGCTCGGCGCAGCCAGCGCCGACCACCTGGAGGAGGTGAGCGAAGACGGCATCGCCGCGCTCGGGCGCGCCGGCACCGTCGCGGTCCTGGTCCCCGTCTCCACGCTCTTCGCCCGCGGACGCCGATTCGCCCCCGGCCGGCGGCTGCTCGACGCCGGGGTCCCCGTCGCCCTCTCGACGAACGTGAACCCGGGTACCGCCATGAGCGAGAACGTCGGTCTCACCCTGTCGCTCGGCTGCCTGGAGAACGGCCTCACCCCCGCGGAGGCGCTCGTCGCTTTCACGCGGGGCGGGGCGCTCGCCCTTCGGCTCGAGGACGCGGGGCGCCTCGCGCCGGGACTCGAGGCGGATCTGGTGGTGTGGGGAGCGAGGAGCCCGGCTCACCTGGCCTGGCACATGGGGATGAACCACGCCCTCCTCGTCGTGCGGGCCGGGCGCATCGTGCACCAGGCGGAAGCCTGGACCGCGGCGGACTGCGCTGCCTAGGGCGGCGCCGCGCCGGCCGGTTACCATCTGCCCATGCGCGTCGGCCTCGTGGCGGACACCCACGGCCTGTTCGACCCCAAGCTCGGCGAGGTCTTTCGGGGGTGCGACCTGCTCCTGCACGCGGGCGACGTGACCCAGTCCTCGATCGTCGAAGCGCTCGCGCAGGTCGCTCCGGTCCGCGCCGTCCGCGGGAACAACGACGAGGGCCCCTTCGGCGAGTCCCTCCCGGAGGTCCTGCGGGTCGAGCTCGGCGACCTGCGCGCACTCGTCGTCCACGAGGCGCGGCCCGATCGCCCGGGACCGCGCCTCGCCAAGGTCCTCGATGCCCGGACCGTGGACCTGGTCGTCCACGGACACTCCCACCGCCCGAGCGCCTCCTTGCAAGGGCGGGTCCTCTTCCTGAACCCGGGGAGCGCCGGCCCCCGGCGCTTCGCCCTGCCGCGCACCGTCTGCGTCCTCGCCGTGGAGGGGCGCCGGGTGACGGCCCGCTGGTGGGACCTCGCGACGCCACGGGCGAGGCCCTTCGGGGATCCGTTCGCTGCGGCGCTCTGACGTGGCAGCATGCGGGACATGCCGATCCCCGCGCCCCCTCGCGTCTTGCGCGCCGTGGGCTTCGACGACGCCCCGTTCCTCCGCCGCCGCCGGGGTCGGGTCGCCGTGGCCGGCGTCGTGTGCGCCGGCACGCGCTTCGAGGGAATGGTGTGGGGCCACGTCCGACAGGACGGCTGGAACGCGACCGACGCACTCGCGGGCATGCTGGTCGGCGGCAAGTTCCTGGATCAGCTGCACCTCGTCCTCCTCGACGGCCTGTCCTTCGGGGGGTTCAACCTCGTGGACCTCCCGGAGCTCGCGAGGCGGCTCGCGCGCCCGTGCGTCGCCGTCATGCGGCGGACACCGGACGTCGCGGCCGTGAGGCGGGCCATCGGGCGGCTCCCCTTCCCGGACCGGCGCCTCGCGCTGCTCGCGCGAGCGGGCCCCGTCCACCCGCACCCGCCGTTCCACTTCCAGGTCGCCGGCGGCGACCCGGAGGAGATCGCGCGCGCGCTGGCGAGGCTCACGGATCGCGGCCACGTCCCGGAGGCGCTCCGCATCGCGCACCTCGTCGGAGCGGCGATCCGCCTGGGCGAGAGCGGCCGGCGCGCCTGACCCCGGGCATCGCGGCGCGCTCCGCGCTATAGGAAGGCGCCGATGTGCCGCCTGTTCGGACAGCTTGCCGACCCGCGCTTCGACGTGTCCCTGCCGCTCTGCGGAGCCGAGAACGCTCTGCGGACGCAATCGCACCAGCACCCCCACGGCTGGGGCATCGCATGGTACGAGGGGCGCGTGCCGGTCGTGCGCAGGGGCGTCATGGCCGCCCACGCCGACGAGTCCTTCGTCCGCACCGCCCGCCGCGCTCGCTCGCATCTCGTGCTCGCCCACGTCCGCGACGCCAGCGTCGGGCGCGTCGCCATCGAGAACACCCACCCTTTCGTGGCCGGGCACTGGGTGTTCGCGCACAACGGCACGGTGGCCCGGTTCAAGCGCTCCCGGTCCGTCCGGGAGGCTCTCGAGCGCGCCATCGCGCCGCGGCTGCGTGCGCGCCTGCGAGGCGAGACCGACAGCGAGCGCTGCTTCCTTCTCTTCCTCACCCGGCTCGCCGTGCATACGCGGAGCCGCGCCCCGGGGCTCGAGGCGGTGCGCGATGCGCTCGCGGATGTCGTGGCCGCGGTCCGCGAGCTCGCGGACCGCGGCACCGCTCACTCGACGATGAACTTCCTCGTCTCCGACGGAAGGCTGCTCGCCGCGTGCCGCCACCTGAAACCTCTCCACGTCGCGCCGAACGAGCGCGGTGGCCACCTCTTCGCGGTGGCGAGCGAACCGATCGGCCGCGTCGGCTGGGAAGAGGTCCCGGAGGACTACTTCGTCGGCGTCGACTCACGTCTCCGCGTCGTGCGCTGCCCCCTCTTCGACGGGCGGGCGCCGGCGCAGCCGGCTCCGCGCTAGCTACAGGACCCCGGCGTTCGACTCGCCTTTTCGCCTGAGGGGCGCCGCGCGAGCGGGGTGGGCAGGTCTGCCTCGTCACCCGACCACCGCCATCGCGTTCCGCTTGGCCAGCTCCCGCACCAGCTTATTCAAGTTGAAGCCCAGGATCGCCAGTTGACCGCAGGCGCCCATCATCTCGGCTGACCGTGCCCTCGGCCGATTGAATCCGTACCTTCTGCTCTTCACCGTCCCGATCCCGGCTTCCACCAGCGCCCGTTCCTTCACCAGCGTCTTCCTCATTTCCTCGCCGACCGACCATGCCGCTCGTCCTTGGGGGGCCAGGCCCACTTCCTCGACGCCCAGCCTCTTGAGAGCGGCCACATTCTCCTCGCTGTAGCCGCCCCGGTCGTAGGCATACGCACGCGGTGGCTTCCCGAACAACGCGATGTGGTCCGAGACCGCTCTCACCGCGAACTTCGCGTCCACTAGTTCGCGTCGATCCTTCGCGACCGTCGCCAGGAGATATCCGCCCCGCAGCCGGGTGATGCCCCACGTCAAACCGAACTCGACTGCCTTGCCCACCTTGCCTCGGACGATCGAGTACAGCTCCCGGATGTGGAGGCTGATGACCTTGTCTGACGCCACCCAGCCGGTCCGCAGCCAGTAGCGGATTTGCGGTGTCAGGGCCTTCATCGTTTCGTGGAGCTTCTCGACCTTCGCCCTTGCAACCTTGCCGTGCTTCGTGAGCCGCTGCGACCCTGAGCCCGCTTGCTTCAGCGCTGCCGCCAGCTGTCGCTGCACCTGCTCGGTGATGGCTGTCATCTCGGCCACCATTCGGTCCTTCACGGCCTTGGTCTTGGCAAAGAGCCGGTACTCGCGAATCTTCTCCTTGGCGGCCTTGAAGTTCTTCTTCGCCTTCCCCGCGAACTTCTTGAGAGCATGCCCAGCCCCCTTGCTCGCCCCGGCGACCGAAGTCATGAAGCCGGCCATCAGCCCCATCTCGTTCGGGTAGGGGATCGCCGCTTCCTGCGCTGTCGTGTCCGCTACCACCAGGCTCGGGTCGGCCAGTTCCTCCCCCACTGCCCACTTCACCGCGTACTCGTTGATCAGCTTTACCCCCTCCTCCCCGAGAAGGACGGCGAAGTCGTGCAGGGTCGTGTGATCCGGCGACCACTCCGTTTCCGTCAGGCCGCAGAGGTACCGGGCCGGTGCGTAGTGCCGGATCAGGTCCTCCGCCTCGCGCCAGGTCATGTCCCGCGTCGCCTTGAGCAGCAACGCCCCGATCAGCGTCCGCAGGTGCGGTGGGCGCCCAGCCGCGCTCTTCAGCTTGCCCATGCGGATCTGCTCGACTCGCTCTTCCAGCTCGGTCCAGTCCGTCTCGTCGGTCAGCAGCACCAGCCGATGGTTCTCCTCGATGGGCACCGTCGGTCGCTTCGAACGAAGAAACAGCTCGGGCTGGCGGTTTTGGCTGCGTGCCTTCTTGCTCATGCCGCGCCTCCTCGGTCACGAGCAACCAGATGCCATACACTTAGGGTGATGTCGCGCAAGCGATCGACTCCAATGGGCTTTTCAGGCCGCTCCGCCGCCAGATACCCGTAAAGCGGGAGTCTAATTTCCCGACAAGCTGTAGCTAGCGCCGGGAGCGACCGCTCCCGGAGACCTTGCGGGGCTGGCGCCTCGTCGCCGGCCGGCGAGTGCCCAGGGCGCGGGCGAGAGCCGCGTGGCGGGCGCCCGTGCCCACGACGAGGATGTGGCGAAGCGAAGGGCGCCGCGCGTCGTGGGCGAGCCGGACCTCGAGCCGTTCGGCCGGCAGCGCATCCGGGATCCGATCCGCCCACTCCACGACCAGGGCGCCCTCCGCGCCCAGGAGGTCGGTGAAGCCCGTCGCGTAGAGCTCGTCGAAGTCGGCGACGCGGTACAGGTCGGCGTGGTGGACGGGCAGGCGGCCGCGGTAGCTCGCCACGACCGCGAACGACGGGCTCGCCACGTCCGCCGGCGCCACGCCCGCCCCGCGGCAGATCCCCCTCGCGAGCTCCGTCTTTCCGGCCCCGAGCTCCCCCACCAGCGCGACCACGTCTCCTGGGGCGAGCATCCGGCCGATGCGCAGGCCGAACCCGGTGGTCTCTCGCGCCGACCGGCTCTGGCGGCGGACGAGCGCCCGCGGGGCGCGCCTCGTCAACGGCTCCACTCGGCCCAGACCGCCCCGAGCGCGTCGCACAGGTCGCCGGCGAGCAGGCCGCGCTGGCCCAGGCGGCGCGCCGCGATGTCCCCGGCGCGGCCGTGCACCCAGGTCGCAGACCTCGCCGCGTCCCGGATCGGCAGGTGGCTCGCAAGCATGGCCCCGACGAGCCCGGCGAGCACGTCCCCGGTCCCGCCGGTCGCCATGCCGGGGTTGCCCGTCGAGACGACGGCCGGGATGCTGTCCGGGTCGGCCACCACGGTCCGCGCGCCCTTGAGGATCACGACCGCCCCCCACTCCCGCGCCTTGCGCTGGGCGAGCTCCAGCCGGTCGGCCTGGACCTCCTCGACGCTCGTCCCGAGGAGCCGCGCCATCTCGCCCGGGTGCGGCGTCATCACCACCGGCGACCAGCGGGCGACGCTGGCGATGAGGCCCGGGTGCTCCGCGAAGGCGTTCAGCGCGTCGGCGTCGAGCACGGCCGGGAGCTGCGTCTTCTCGAGCAGGTCGCGGATGAGAGGCCCGGTCTCGGGCCCCCGCGGGATGCCGGGGCCGATCACCACGGCGTGCGCCTCCCGGGCCGCGTCGACGAGAGCCGGGAGGTCGGATCGGCCGAGCGGCCCGGTACCGGGCAGCGCGTGGCTCATCGCCTCCGGTCGGCCCGCCAGCGCGAATGGGAAGACCTCCGGGCGCGCCGCCAGGGTGACGAGGCCGGCGCCCCCGCGAAGCGCTCCGCCGAGCGCGAGGTTCGCCGCCCCGGTGTGGCCCGGCGAGCCGGCCACCACCAGGACGCGTCCGGCGTCGCCCTTGTGCGCCTCGGAGCCGCGGGGCGGAACGAGGGCCCGGGCCTCGGCCTCGACGAGGAACTCCGCGCTCATGGGTACCCGCGCCGCGGCGACCGCCGGCATGCCGATGTCCGCCACCGTGACCTCGCCGGCGAGCTCGGCGCCGGGGTAGACGACGAGCCCCTTCTTCATGAAGCCGAGGGTCACGGTGCGGTCGGCGCGCACGGCCGTCTCGACGGGGTGGCCGGTGTCGGCGGAAAGGCCCGAGGGAATGTCGACCGAGAGGATCTTGGCCCCGCGCTCGCGGAGCTCCGCCATCCGGGAGATGGCGGTCGCGAACACCCCCTCGGGCGGCCGGCCGAGGCCGACCCCGAAGACCGCGTCGATGACCACGTCCCCCGGCTCCGCTCCCATCGCGGACACGGCGGTGGCGTCGGCGATGGGAACGTCGACTTCGTTCGCCTCCTGTCGCATGGTGCGGGCGACGAGCGCCATCCGGTCGAGCGGGGCGAGCGCCACGACGCGCACGTCGCGGCCCGCGCTGCGCAGGATCCGGGCGGCGGCGAACCCGTCTCCACCGTTGTTCCCCGGTCCGCACACGACGAGCACGCGTCCGCCCGGCGCGGTCATGGCCATGGCCGCGTCGGCGGTCGCCCTCCCGGCGCGGATCATGAGCGCGAGCGCGGGGACCCCGAGCTCCTCGATGGCGATCCGGTCGATCTCCCGCATCTCCGCCGATCCGACGATCCTCATGCGCCCTCCCCTTCCAGGACGGCCGCCGCCGCCGCGATGCCGCCGTCGTGCGTGAGCGTGAGGTGCACCCGCGCGACGCCGCGGGCGCGCGCGGCCGCCTCCGCGGCACCGGCGAGCCGCACCTGTGGCGGCCCGGCCGGGCGCACGACCTCCACGTCCGTCCACCGCACGCCCGCCGGTGCGCCGAGCGCCTTGACCACGGCCTCCTTGGCGGCGAAGCGGGCAGCGTAGCCGCTCGCCCGGTCCCGGCGCGCCTCGCAGGTGGCCTGCTCGTCGCGGGTGAAGCAGCGGTCGATGAAGCGACGCGCCCGCGGGGTCTCGTCGCCGAGGATCCGCTCGATGCGAGCCACCTCGACCAGGTCGATCCCTAGCCCGAGGATCATCGCGCCCTCGCCCGGGTTGCGCTCACAGCGCGCGCGCCTCGCTCGCCCCGCGAGCGATGAGCTCCTTCATCTCTCGGACCGCCCGCTCCATGCCGACGAGGACGGCGCGCCCCACGATGGAGTGGCCGATGTTGAATTCCTCGATCTCGGAGATGGCCGCCACGGGAAGGACGTTCTGGTAGTTCAGGCCGTGCCCCGCCGAGACCTGGAGCCCGAGCTTGGCCCCGGCCTTCGCGGCGTCGACGACGCGAGCGAGCTCGCGCCGCCGATCCGCCGCGAGCTTCGCGTCGCAGTACCGACCGGTGTGGATCTCGATGACCTGGGCCTCCACGCGGTGGGCCGCCTTCACCTGGTCGATGTCGGGGTCGATGAAGAGGGAGACGAGGATGTCCGCGTCGCGCAGGGTCTTCACGACCTTGGCGAGGGCCTCCCGGCCGCGCACGACGTCGAGTCCGCCCTCGGTGGTGAGCTCCTCGCGGCGCTCCGGCACGAGCGTCACCTCGTCCGGTCGCGTCTCGTAAGCGATCTTGACCATCTCCTGGGTGGCCGCCATCTCCAGGTTGAGCCGGGTGGAGACGGTCTTGCGCATGACCTGCAGATCCCGGTCCTGGATGTGCCGCCGATCCTCCCGCAGGTGGATCGTGATCTGATCCGCTCCCCCCAGCTCGGCCAGCAGCGCCGCCGCCACCGGGTCCGGATAGAAGGCGCGCCGGGCCTGGCGCAGGGTGGCGACGTGGTCGACGTTGACTCCGAGGCGCGCGACGAGCATGGGGGGCAATCTACCCTAGAACCCGGCCGGCTTCCCGTCCCAAGAGGCGCTCACCCGAGCGCCCGGCGCAGCTCGTCCGCGATCCGCTCCGCGTGGCTCCGGATGGCGACCGCATCCGGACCCTCCACGAGCACGCGGGCCTTGTTCTCGGTGCCGGAGAACCGCACGAGCACGCGCCCGGCCGCTCCCAGCGACCGCTCCACCTCGCCGATGGCGCGCTGCACCCCGTCGAGGCCCTCGAGCGGCCGCTTCTCCCTGACGGGGACGTTGATCTGCGCCTGGGGCACCGGCTCGAAGCACCGCGCCAGAGCGGAAAGGGGCTGGCCCGTGCGCTTCATCACCGCGAGCAGGTTCAGCGCGGCGCACACACCGTCCCCGGTCGTGACGTGGTCGAGGAAGACGAGGTGCCCGGACTGCTCCCCGCCGAAGTTGTAGCCTCCGCGGCGCATCGCCTCGACGACGTAGCGGTCACCCACCTGCGTGCGGAGCACGGCGCCGCCGAGCTGCGCCAGGGAGCGCTCGAGCCCGACGTTGCTCATGACCGTCGCGACGACCGTCTCCTTGCGCAGCGCCCCCCGGCGCAGGAGGTCCCGCGCGACGACCGCCATGATGGCGTCGCCGTCGACGACCTGACCCGCCTCGTCGGCGACGATGACCCGGTCGGCGTCGCCGTCGAGCGCGATGCCGATGTCCGCTTCGTGCCGCTTGACGGCGGCGGCCATGTCCTCCGGGTGGACGGCGCCGCACTGGTGGTTGATGTTCCGGCCGTCGGGCTCGACGTGGAGCGGCACCACGCGCGCGCCGAGCTCCTCGAACACCGCCGGCGCGACGTGGTAGGCGGCCCCGTTGGCGCAGTCCACGACCACCGTCAGGCCATCGAGCGTCAGGTCGCGCGGGAACAGGGACTTGAGGAAGACGACGTAGCGCCCGATGGCGTCGTCGATCCGCTTGGCCTTGCCGATGAGTTCGGCAGTGGGACGCAGCTCGTGGAAGCCGTCGGGGGCGCCCTGCCCCGGCTCCGCGAGCACGAGCCGCTCGATCTCCAGCTCGGCGTCGTCAGGGAGCTTGAAGCCGGTGCGGTCGAAGAACTTGATCCCGTTGTCCTGGTACGGGTTGTGACTTGCGCTGATGACCACGCCGGCGTCCGCCCGCATCGACTGGGTGACGAAGGCGATGCCCGGCGTGGGCAGGGGCCCGCACAACAGCACGTCGACGCCCATGGAGCAGATGCCCGCGGCGATGGCCGTCTCGAGCATGTATCCGGAGAGGCGGGTGTCCTTCCCGATGACGATGCGGTGGCGGTGGTTGCCGGAGCGGACCTTCCAGGCGAGCGCCCGCCCCAGCTGGAGCGCCATCTCGGCCGTCATGGGGTGGACATTCGCCACCCCGCGCACGCCGTCGGTCCCGAAGAGGCGCCGCGCCTCCCCCGGGACCGATCCGTTGTTCCGCTGCGCGTCCATCCGGGGCCCTCCGAGACGGAGTCTAGCCTGCCGGCGCGCCGCGGCCAGCTTCCCGCAGCGCCCGGGCGAGCCGAGCCGCTTGCCGCGCCGGGGCCACGTCGTGGACCCGGACGAAGGCAGCGCCGGCGAGCACGGCCGCCGTCACTGCCGCGAGCGTCGCCGGGAGGCGCTCGCCCACGGGCGCCCCGGTCGCAGCCGCGAGGAAGCTCTTGCGCGACGGGCCGACGAAGAGCGGCCGTCCGAGCTCGTGCAGCTCGGCGAGACGTCCGAGGATCTCGAGGCTCTGCTCCGCCGTCTTCGCGAAGCCGATGCCGGGGTCGACGAGGATCCGGCGCCGGTCGACGCCGCGCCGCTCGGCGCGCTCGACCGCCTCGGCGAGCTCCCGGCGGACCTCCCCCACGACGTCCCCGTAGGCCGCCTTCGACTGCATGTCCCGGGGCGTCCCGCGCATGTGCATGACCACGACCGGTACCCCGGCCTCCGCGACGAGCTCGGCGAGCGCCGGGTCCGACAACCCGCGGACGTCGTTCACCATGGCGGCACCGGCGGCGAGCGCCCGGCGAGCCACCTCCGGCTTGGACGTGTCGACCGACACGGGCAGGGGGAACCCCGTCGCCTGGAGGCGCTCGAGAACGGGGACGACCCGGGCGATCTCCTCCTCGGCGCTCACGGGGGGAGCCCCCGGCCGGGTGGACTCCCCGCCCACGTCGAGGATGTCGGCCCCCTCCGCGGCGACCCGCAGGGCGTGCTCCGCGGCCGCCGCCGGGTCGAGGAACCGGCCCCCGTCGGAGAAGGAATCGGGGGTGACGTTCAGCACCCCGACGACGTACGGACCGGGGGCGCCGAACGTCCTCCGGCCGATGCCGATGGGCTCCCAGCTCACGGGGCCCGCCCGGGACGTCAGGCCTTCCCCGGCTCGGCCTTGGGCAGCCCGCCGAGCGCGTCGAGCAGCCCGGGCTTCCGCGCCTTGTCCTTGTCGCCCCGCTCGGACGGCGGGGGCGCCTTCGGCGGCGGCGGCCGCGAGATGGTGCCGCCCGCCATGATCACGTCGACGTCGGCGAGGTCGAGCGTTTCGTGCTCGAGGAGCGCCTCGGCGATCTTGTCGAGCTCTTGCCGTCGCTCGTTCAGCACCGTCTTCGCGCGCTCGTATTGCTCGGTGACGATGCGGCGCACCTCGGCGTCGATCTCGCGCGCCGTCTGCTCGGAGTAGGTCTGGGTCGAAGCCATGTCGCGGCCGAGGAAGACCTCTCCTTCCTTCTTCCCGAAGGCGAGCGGGCCCATCCGGTCGCTCATGCCCCACTCGCAGACCATGGCGCGCGCCATGTTGGTCGCCTGCTCGATGTCGTTGCCGGCACCGGTGGTCTTCTGGCCGAACACGATCTCCTCGGCAACGCGCCCGCCCATGAGGATCGCGATCTGGTTCGTCGCGAACTCCTGGTTGATGTTGAGGCGGTCCTCCTCGGGCAGCTGCTGGGTCAGGCCGAGCGCGCGGCCGCGCGGGATGATCGTCACCTTGTGGAGGGGATCGGCGTTCGGGAGGATCCGGGCGACGAGCGCGTGGCCCGCCTCGTGGACGGCCGTGGTGCGCTTCTCCTTCTCGCTGATGATCATGGAGCGGCGCTCCGTGCCCATGAGCACCTTGTCCTTCGCGAACTCGAAGTCGTTGCCCTCGACCCGCTCCTTGCCCTTGCGAGCGGCGTAGAGGGCGGCCTCGTTGACGAGGTTCTCGAGGTCGGCGCCGGAGAAGCCCGGCGTCCCTCGCGCGATCTTCGTGAGATCGACGCCGGTGTCGAGCGGCACCTTGCGCGTGTGCACCTTGAGGATGCCCATTCGCCCGTTCAGGTCGGGGCGCGGCACCACGATGCGGCGGTCGAAGCGGCCCGGCCGCAGCAGAGCCGGGTCGAGCACGTCGGGCCGGTTCGTCGCGGCGATGAGAATCACGCCCTCGTTCGACTCGAAGCCGTCCATCTCCACGAGCAGCTGGTTCAGCGTTTGCTCGCGCTCGTCGTGCCCGCCCCCGAGCCCTGCGCCGCGGTGTCGCCCCACCGCGTCGATCTCGTCGATGAAGATGATGCAGGGCGCGTTCTTCTTGCCCTGCTCGAAGAGGTCGCGGACGCGGCTCGCGCCGACGCCGACGAACATCTCGACGAAGTCCGACCCCGAGATGGAGAAGAACGGGACCCCCGCCTCGCCGGCCACGGCGCGGGCGAGCAACGTCTTGCCCGTCCCGGGCGGCCCCATGAGCAGGACCCCCTTGGGGATGCGACCGCCGAGCTTCGTGAACTTCTTCGGGTCCTTCAGGAAGGCGATGATCTCCTCGAGCTCGTCCTTCGACTCGTCGATGCCCGCCACGTCGGCGAAGGTCACCTTGTTGTGGTGCTCGGTCATGAGCTTGGCCTTCGACTTCCCGAAGCTCATGGCCTTCCCGCCACCCGCTTGGAGCTGGCGCATGAAGAAGAAGAAGAGGAGGAAGAGGAACGCGAGGGGGAGCCACTGGACGAGGGCATTCACCCAGAAGGAGTTCTGCTCCGGCCGCTCGTAGAGGACCTTCACGCCCTTCTTCTGGAGCCGGTCGAAGACCGAGGCGCCCGCGTCGATGGGCCCGACGGTATGGAACTCGGTGCCGTCGCGGAGGTGGCCCTGGTAGCTCTGGTCCTTCACGGTGACGTCCCGGACGTCGCCGGCCTCCACCTTCGTCACGAAGTCGGAGAACGCGAACTCCTTCTGCTCGCGGCTGTGCTGGGCGAAGAACTGGTAGAACGCCACGAACATCAGGATGAGGACGACCCACAGAAGCACGGTCTTGTAGGACTGGCGCACGGCTTTGGAATCCTCTCGTCCGGGCCGCCGAGGTTAGGTCGACCCAAGTGGGTCAATATAATAGCGAGCGGCGCCCACGCCGTCTGGATTTCGCCTGCTCATCCGGGGACGAGGCGGATCGAGACGCCCGAGGACTCGGACCGCGCGCCGAGCGCGGGGATGGCGATCACGCGCCCGCGGCTGTCCGCGACCACCAGAAGGCGGTCGCGCTCCTCCCGCGGGACCTTGCGATCGATGAGCCACGCCTTGAGCTTCTTCGAGCCGGGCGCGCCGGCCGGCCGGAATCGATCCCCGGCGCGTCGGCTCCGGAGCCACAGCGGCCAGGCGACCGTCCCGCCCGGCTCGACGTCCACCTCGAGGAGGCCGCCGGGGACGGCGTAGCGGCCCGGGCCCGGCAGTTCGACCGCGGGGACCCCGGGCGAGGGCTGGGGGGCGCGGCGGATCTCCAGGGCCCCGTAGGCGCAGCGAGCCTCGAGGCCCCGCGGCAACGTGGCCCTCCCCGGCCGGCCCCGCGAGAGAAGGCGGAGCACGGCCTCGACGTGGCGCGCCTCGAGGTGGCGGCGCGTGCCCGCGGCAGACCGCCAGAGCTCCCGCACCACGCGTCGGCGCACCGCCCGAGGCTCCTCGAGTAGACGCGCCACCTCCGCCCGTCCGGTGCCCGCGAGCGGGCGCGCCCGAGCGGCGAGGGCGCGCTCGTCCGCGCGCAGGAGGTCGGCGGAGCGGCCGAGCGCGCGCTCGGCGCCCGGCGACAGCGCGCGCAGCACGGGCATCACCTCGGCGCGGACGCGGTTGCGGAGGTAGCGCGGCGTCGCGTTCGTCGGGTCCTCCAGGAACCCGACGGCCCGGTCCCGGAGGTAGGCGAGAACCTCGTCGCGCGACCGGTCGATGAGCGGTCGAACGACGAGACCTCGCCTGGGCGGGATGGCGGCGATGCCGCGCGCGCCCGCCCCGCGCAGGAGCCTCAGGATCACCGTCTCCGCCTGGTCGGAGGCGGTGTGGCCCGTGGCGATGCGCGTGAACCCACCGCGAGCCGCCTCGGCGCGGAGCGCGCGGTAGCGAGCTCGCCGGGCGGCCGCCTGCACGTTCCCCGGTGCGAGGGTGACCCGGCAGCGCCCGAGGGGAACGCCGAGGCCGTCGCAGACAGCGGCGCAAGCGTCCGCCTCCGCCGCGCCGCCGGGGCGGAGCTGGTGGTCGACGTGAACGGCGGCGACCCGCGCGATCGCGCCCGCGCGCGCGAGCGCGGAGAGGCATGCGACGAGCGCGGTGGAGTCGGGGCCCCCGGACAGCGCGACGAGCACACCGTCCGCGCTCCCGAGGAGCCGCCGACGGCGGACGGTGGCGAGGACCGATTCCTCGAAGGGGTGGAGCCTGCGCTTCAGGCGCCCGATTGTGTCTGGCCGGGGTGTCCGCCGTCCATCTGCCCGGGGCGCGGGGCGCGGGGGCCGCCGGATGCGACCCCTTAAGGTTAGGTCCATTCGGGTGTTGACCGGAGCAGTCCTCGATATGATTGTATGTAGCGGGGTCCAGGGGTCCCCCCCTCCCCCTCTGGGCCCTCAGGGGGGCCGGCAGATTCAATGCCGGCTCTCCTTTTTCATCTGAGATCGCCCGCTCTCCGCATCCCACGCGCGCAGGTGGGTTTCTTGACCGGTTTTTTCCCCCGGCGTATGAAAGTGGGCGTCTATCCCATCCCGCGGGAGAACCGATGCCTGGCACCGACAAGCGCAAGCAATCCCTGTACTTCCCCGAGGACATGCTGAACGAGATTCAGGCCGAGGCCAACCGCCAGGACCGCTCGCTCTCGTGGATCGTGCAGCAGGCCTGGAAGATCGCCCGCTCGGAGATCATGCGCTTCCCGTCCGTGAACGACGTGCTCTCGGGTGTCGCCCGCGAGGACGAGCGCGAGGAGCGCGAGCGCAACTCGTAATTCCACACCCGTGCCGGCGGCGGCCTCCGGGCCCCGCCCCGCTCCACGGCGCGCCTGGGCCATCCTGGCGCGCCGACGCGTTTTTTGACTGACCCGGCCGCGACAGGTACGAGAGGGGCATGCCCAAGCCCCCTCCCTCCGACCCCGGCGCAGGCGAGCCCACAGATCCCACGCTCGAGACGGGCTTCGACGAGGTCCCCGCCGAGGAGGCCCGCGGCCAGGACGAGCGGTGGGCGGAACCGGGCGATACCGTCACGAAGCCGCTCGGGGAGCGCGAGTTGTCCGCGCTCGACGAGGACGAGGAGGTGCCGCCCCGCCGACCGCCCCGGCGGTCCTCCCGAAGCTTCCAGCTCGGCGCAGGCGTGGCGATCGCGATCGCGCTCATCGGCGCCGGCCTCCTCTACCGGGCGCACCACCGGCGGCAGGTGCTCGAGAAGGGACTCGCCCGCGCGCAGGACATCATCCGACCCGACACGTTCGCCGGGTATCGCGACGCGGCCCAGCTCCTCGAGCCGCTCGTGGCCATCGACCCGCTCGAGGCGGGCTCGCTGCGGGCCTTCGCCCTCGCCATGCTGTCGAGCGACTACCGCGACGAGCAGGCCGGTCCCGCAGCCGAGGCACTGCTCGTCGCCCCGGAGCGGGCGACCGAGGTCCCGCCCGCCGCGAACGTCGCGAGGGCCATCCTGGCGATGGGCAAGCGCGAGGCCGGCACCGCGGCCACCTTCGCCGCGCGCCAGGGCGGCGGCGCCCTGGCCGCGGTGGTGCAGGCGCGGCTCGCCCTGCTCGCCGGAAACCCGGCCGGCGCTCTCGAACCGCTCGCGGAGGCGCTCGCGGCCGACCCCAAGCTCCCGGCCGCGCTCGCGGTCCAGGGCGACGCGCTCCGGCGCACCGGCGCCCACGACCGCGCGCACGCAGCCTACCTGGCGGCGCTCGACGGGTCGCCCGCGCACCCGCGGGCCGCCTACGGCATGGCCAAGCTCGCCCTCTCCGGGAAGGCCAAGGCCGAGGAGGCCATCCCTCCCCTCCAGCGACTCCTCTCCGACCGCACCGGCACCCCGCAGAACGAGCGCGCGCGGGCCGCCCTGTACCTGGCGGCGCTCCTCGGCCGGGCCGGCGAGCGCGCCCGGGCGCAGCGCGCCATCGACGCCGCCGAGCTCCAGGGCAGCGACCGCGCCTGGCTCGAGAAGGCGGTCGCCGAGGAGGAGCTCTCCCGGACGGGCTTCCGCGTCGTGGACGGCGCGCCGTCGGCCCTCCAGAGCGCCAGCGACGACGACCCGTACGAGCCGCCACCTCCGCCGCCGCCCCCGCCCCCGCCGCCTCCGAAGAAGGCGGAGAAGAAGGTAGCGACCCACGCCACCGCGAAGGCGAAGCCGCCCGCGAAGGCGAAGTCGTCGTCCAAGTCCTCGACCAAGAAGGCCTCGTCGAAGAAGTCGAAGGCCCACAAGAAGCCACCCGCCCCGTAGAGAGGGCGGCGGCATCGCCCCCAAGGCGAGCCGCTTCGGGAGCACCCCTCCCCGGTCTGCACGTCTCCCGGGCAGACCGCTGCCCGGAGTGCGCGCAGCGCTCGCCTGCACTTGCCCATTTCCCGTGCAACCAGGCTGCCCGAAGATCCGGCACGAGGAGTGCACGAGTCGCGGGCACCCCTTCCCTTCCCGGAGGATCTACCCGTGACCCCCATCAACTCGGGCGACACCGCGTTCGTCCTCGTCAGCGCCGGCCTCGTCATGCTCATGACCCCCGGGCTCGCCTTCTTCTACGGCGGGCTCGTCCGCGCGAAGAACGTCGTCCACACGATGATCCTCTCCATCGTCTGCATGGCCATCGTCGGCGTGCTCTGGGCGGTCGTGGGCTACAGCCTCGCCTTCTCGCCGGGGCGCTTCGACGCCTTCCTGGGCGGCGCGCACTGGTTCGCGCTCCGGACCGTGGGCGCCGAGGCGCAGAAGGACCTCGCCCCAACGATCCCCCACGCGGCCTTCATGCTCTTCCAGGGCATGTTCGCCGTGATCACGCCGGCCCTCATCTCGGGGGCGATCGTCGAGCGCATCCGCGTGAAGGCCTTCATCCTCTTCGTGATCCTCTGGAGCCTCGTCGTCTACTCCCCGGTGGCGCACTGGGTCTGGGCGCCGGGGGGATGGCTGCGCCAGAAGGGCGTGCTCGACTTCGCCGGGGGGACGGTCGTTCACATCAACGCCGCCGCCGCGGCCCTGGTCGGGGCGCTCGTCCTCGGGAAGCGGCGTGGCCTCCGCACGCCCACGGTGCTGCCCCACAACGTGCCCTTCGTGATCCTCGGCGCCGGGCTGCTCTGGTTCGGTTGGCTCGGGTTCAATGGCGGCTCCGCGCTGGCCGCGAACGGGGTCGCCGCCTACGCCTTCACGAACACGTTCTTCGCCCCCGCGGCCGCCGCCGCGGCCTGGGGCCTGCTCGAGCTCTTCCTCTTCCACGGCAAGATGTCCGGGGTCGGTCTCGCCTCCGGCGCCGTCGCGGGCCTCGTCGCCATCACCCCCGCGGCGGGCTTCGTCAGCCCCGCCTCGTCGCTGGTCATCGGAGGGCTCGCCGGCATCGCGTCGCTCCTCGCGGTCCGCTACCGACCCCGCCTGGGCATCGACGACTCCCTCGACGTCTTCGCCGTCCACGGGGTGGCGGCGACGCTGGGCGCCCTGCTCACCGGCGTCCTCGCCTCGAAACTCGTGAATCCGGACGGCGCGGACGGGAGCGCAAGCCTCCTCGGCTGGCAAGCCGTCGGCGTCCTCGCGAGCATGGCCTGGTCCGGCGGATTCTCGTACGTGCTCTACAGGCTCGTGGACTTCGTCTTCCCGCTTCGGGCCGACGAGCAGGACGAGTGGTCCGGCATGGACGCCTCGGAGTCGGGGGAGCGCGCCTACATCAACGCGGACATGGAGTCGACCGGGGCGGGCACGGTGGGCTAGGCCCGGGCTCGGCTGCCCCGCCGGTTCGCACCGGGTTGCATCCTGCAAGGCCCGGCCGGGGTTCGGGGCATTCGGGGTCGCGTGCGCGAGCGTCGCCCAAGCCCGTGCCCGGGCGACGCGCAGCCCCCGCCTTTTCGCTGGGCAGCGCGGCCGCGGAGCGGCACGATCCCGCCACCGGAACTGGGTTCCCGGCCTCGGCACGCGGGGTGCAGAAGGGCGACGGCGCGACACGCGGAACTACTACTCAGAAAGGGGAACGCAGTGCGCAAGCTCTTCCTACTCTCTCTTCTCGCTCTCCTGGTGCCGCTCGCCGGCGTCGCCGAGGAGCCGGCCGCCCCAGCGCCCGTGGCGGCGGCCGCCACCACGGCGCCGAAGTGGTACGAGGCCATCGAGCTCCACGGCTACGTGGACAGCTACTACGGGCTCCGCCTCGGCGCACCCCAGAACGCCTTGAACTCGTTGCGCGCGTTCGATCAGCCGAACGGGTTCGTCCTCAACCTGGCGAAGGCGACGGTCCTCATGAACCCGACCGCCAGCGTCCCGGTGGGCTTCCGGATCGACCTCGGCTTCGGCAACACGATGAACGTCATCGCGGCGGCGAGCCCGTATCTCGGCCCCACCTACAACGTCGACGCCGCGAACGCCTTCAAGTTCATCGAGCAGGCCTACGCCACCCTCAAGCTCGGCGACTTCACCCTCGACCTCGGCCGCTTCGTGACGAGCGCCGGCGCCGAGGTCATCGAGGCGAAGGACAACTGGAACTACTCGCGCTCCCTGCTCTTCACGTGGGCCATCCCGCTCACGCACACCGGTCTCCGGGTCTCGTACGCGACCCCGGGCATCGATGGGCTGACGCTCCAGGCGGGGCTCGTGAACGGCTGGGACGTCACGGTGACGAACAGCCCGTTCAAGACCCTCGAGCTCGGGGCGATCTACAACGGCCCGGAGAGCACGGTCCTCTCGCTCATCTACCTCGGCGGGCCGAGCCCCGTCGCCCCCGGCCCCATCGCGCCCTACCCCGACGCGACCTACGGCCCGGTCGCGAACGCCTACGGCGGGTGGCAGAACCTCCTCGACGTCGTCCTGCAGCGCGCCTTCGGCGACTTCACGGTCAACCTGAACGCCGACCTCGGCATCCTCGGCGGCGCCGGCAACTGGGGTGGCTTCTCGATCATGGCGAAGTACGCGGCGCTCGGCGACAAGCTCCGCATCTCGGCGCGCTACGAGTACTTCTGGGATCCGAAGGGCCTGCGCGTCGGCTACATCTCGGGCCAGTACACGGAAGGCACGGTCACCTTGGGCGTACCCATCGTGTCGAACGCCGAGGTCCGCCTCGAGTACCGGCTCGATCACGCGAACCAGCCGATGTTCTACGCGGGCTGCAACAACGACAACACGATCGAAGCGGCCCTGATGGCCTGGTTCTGAGGCCTTGCGGGTGGAGCGGGGGCGGACTCGGGGTGGCGGGCCCCGGTTCGCCCCCGCTTCGCTTGCAGGGTCGACGGGGAGCCGGTCAGGTCGCGAGGTGGGCGAGCACCGTGTCGAACACCAGGAACTCGAGCCGGTCCCGCTCCCCGTCCGAGATCCTGCTGAAGGCGAAGGCGACCCGCACCGAGGTGGGCAGGACCTGCGCACCGGCGACCCGGGCCTCTGCCGCAACGGCGTCGCCGCCGGGCAGCCGCAGCTGCACGCGCAGGCCCTCGTCGCGCGGCGGGGCCTTGGCGAGAAGCGCAGCGAAGCCGCCGCTCGAGATGTCGAGCGTGACGGCCCGCACCTTGTCGAGCGACCACTCCAGGTCGGCCTGCAGCGCGCGGGCGACGCGCAGCGCTCGCCGGGGCGTCTCCCCGGGCCGGAGCGCCGCGCGCTGCGCGGCGAGCATGGCCCGGGCGAGTTCGTCGCGCCCGGCACGGTATTCGGACCACCCGGCTTCGTTGAGAGCCCCGGTGCGGGCCTTCTCGTGCAGCGCCTTGAAGTGAGCGACCCACTCCCGCAAGCTCATGCGGCCACCTCCGCGCCACAGCATAGCCCTGCGGACGGCGGCTCGCGAACCCGCGCTCGCCGCGCCGCCTGACCGCGAAGCGGGAGGTGGCGCGCTAGAGCGCGCTCTTCAGCTCGGGGGCCGGCTTGAAGCCGACGGTCTTCGTCGGAGCGATGTGGATCTCGACGCCCGTCCGAGGATTGCGCCCCACGCGGCCCGCCCGGCGCTTCACCGTGAACGTGCCGAACCCCGGCATCTGGAAGCGCTTGTCCTTTCGGATCGCGCGCGCAAGCTGCTCGAAGACGGCGTCGACGAGCAGCGCGACCTGCCGCTTGGAGAGGCCCCCATGGGAAGCTTGCACCTTCTCGATGAGGTCGGCCTTGGTCATGATGTTGGCGAGCCCCTTCCCTTGCGGAGGAGCGCGACCCTAGCGCCCCGACAGGGGCGCGTCAAGACGCGACGGGCGGGAGCCACTGGGAGCAAAGGTGCACCCGGAGCGCGCTCCGCCCGACCGCGATCTCAAGCGTCGACCGTGCCGGCCGCGCCCCGCGAGCGGATCCCGAGGATCCGCCGGGCCTCCTCCGGCGTGGCCGGCGCCCGGCCCGCCTCCCGCGCCAGGCGCACCGCGCGAGCGACGAGCTCGTCGTTGCCCGCCGCGAGGACCCCCTTGGACACGTAGAGGTTGTCCTCGAGCCCCACCCGCACGTGCCCGCCATGCCGCAGCGCGAGCTCCGCCATGGGAAACTCGAAGCGGCCGATCCCGGCGACGGCCCACTGCGCGGGCTCGGGCATGGACTCGAGGAGGAAGCGGAGGTTCCGCTCGCTGCCGCTCATTCCGCCGGGGACGCCCAGGACGAATTGCACGTGGTAGGGGTGCCCGAGGTGGCCCTTCTCGAGCAGCCAGCGCAAGGTCTCGAGCATCCCGGCGTCGTAGACCTCGCACTCGGCGACGAGATCGCGCTCGCGGATCGACTGGGCGATGCGGACGATGTCGGGCCGGGAGTTCACGAACACGCCGTCGCCGAAGTTCATCGTCCCGAGGTTGAGCGTCGCCATCTCCGCTCCGGCGACGAGCGAACCGAGGCGCTCGTCGACCGACATGCCGATGGCACCGCCGGTGGAGCACTGCACGACGACGTCGGAGCCCGCCTGGCGGATTCGTTCGACGATCTCGCGAAAGTGCCGGCCCTCCTGCGACGGCCGGCCGTCGGCGTGGCGCGCGTGGAGGTGCACGACCGCCGCTCCCTCGCGCCATGCCGAGAGCGCCGCCTGGGCGATCTCCTCGGGCGCGTACGGCACGGCCGGGTTCTGCTCCCGAGTCACCTCGGCGCCCACCACGGCGCAGGTGATGATGACCTTGTCGCCCACGGCGCTCCTCCCGGCTAGCGAAGCCTCTGCTTGGCCTTCGGCACGACGCAGGTTCCGACCGCCCGGCACACGACCACCGGCTCCTTGAGCACCTCGGCGGCGCTGTCGGAGAGGTCGGGCCGGGGCGCGATCACCTTCCGCGCCTCGAAACGCATCGCCCGCGACGTTGTCCCGACGCGCGTGATCTCGCCCTCCGCCTCCACGTAGTCCCCGGCGTGGACCGGCGCGAGGAACTCCACCTGCTCGTAGGCGCGGAAGAGGCCCTCGTCGCCGTCGCGGCGGACGAGGAGCTCGGTGGCGACGTCGCCGAACAGCGCGAGCAGCCGCGCCCCGTCGACGAGGTTGCCGCCGTAATGGGCATCGGCCTGCGACATGCGCACCCGAAGGACGACCCGGTTCGCCATCTCGCCTCCTAGGGGCTCTGCTTCCCCATTCGCTCGAGCATCCGCGCGACGATGAAGTTCGCAACGTCGGAGGGGCGCGTGCCTGGCCCGAACCCGGCGTCGTAGCCCAGCTCGAGCGCGAGCCGGTGGTCGATGCGCGGTCCGCCCAGGATGGCCACGACCCGGTCGCGCACGCCCGCGTTCACGAGCTCCTCCACGAAGGCGCGGGCGTTCTCCTTGTGCACGTCCCGCTGGGTCACAACCTGCGAGACGAGAACCGCGTCCGCCGAGCGATCGCGGCAGGCGCGCGCGAGCACCGCGTTCTCGACCTGGGAGCCCATGTTGTGGGCGTCGAAGCCCGGATAGCGTTCGAGCCCGTAGTCGCCGGCGAAGCCCTTCATGTTCATGATGGCGTCGATGCCGACCGCGTGCGCGTCGGAGCCGGTGCAGGCCCCGATGACGACGACGCGTCGCCCGATGTCGCGGGCGATGATCTGGTTCAGCTCGTCGAAGCCCTTCTTGCGAGCCACCACCTCCGGGACCTCGATCGTCCCCAGGTCCACGGAGACGTCGGTCCGCCCGTAGACGACGAAGAAGCTGTACCCCTGGGCGGCGCGCTCCATCGCCGCCACGTGCACCTGGGTCATCCCGAGCTTGCGCGCCATCTGCGCGGCCGCCTCCCGCGCGCGCTCCCCGGCCTCGACCGGGAGGACGAACGACAACTGGACCACGCCGTCGTCGCGCCGATCCCCGTAGGGCCGGACCGTGTTCGCCGGATTCCAGTCTCTCGGCGGGCTCACCGCGATCCTCCGATCTGCGCGCTCCCGACGAGGCGCTTCTGTGCGTCGAGCATCTCCCGGGAGAGGGGCGACCGCCCCGCAAACCAAAGGCGATACTGCACGCCGCCGTCGCAGGTCGCCCAGGCCCAGCCGTGCCAGCCGCCGCGGTCCGCCTCCTGCTCGACCGCCTTGCGCCCCGCGAGGGTCGAGGGGTGGCGCTGGACCGCGGAGAGCCCCGCGGCGCCCCGGTCCAGGGCCGCCTCCGCCCCCGAGAGGCACTCGGCCTCCGACCCGGCGTCCGCGTGCGCGCTCGCCTCGATGGTCGCGTCGTCGCCCGGCGCGACGATCTTCACGTGCCTCTCGTCGCCCGTCGCCTGCCACGCGGTGGGGGCCTCGAAGGACAGCGCGCCGACCGTGTAGACGCTTGCGCCCTCGGTGGCGGCCGGGCGGGTCGCCACCCGTGCGCAGCCGGCGAGCGCCGCGAGGGCAGCCAAGGGGTACGCGGCCCTCACGGTGCCCCCTCCAGCATGTCGAGGAAGGGGTTGAAGTAGTCGGGAGCGCGCTCGACGACCCCCCCGAGCCCCTTTCCCCCGTCCTCGCCCCGCGCCACGTCCCCGAAGCGGGCCTTTCCGATGGCCGCGAACAGCCCCTCCTCGGCCACCTCCTCGAGGAGGCGCAGCGCCCGCAGCAGCGTCTCGCGCGCCCGGCGCTCCACCGCGCCGTCCGGCCGGAACTGGATCTCGCCGCCGACCGACCTCCAGGCCCGGTAGACGTAGTCGGCCGTCTTCAGCGCCACGTAGCGGTCCATGAGGAACGGGTTGTGCATGGCCTCCGTCATCATCCCGAGCAGCTGGATGCTCTGACCGGTGATGCGCGCCACCACGTCGGCCATGGCGTCGTAGGCGTGGCTGAAGAAGATGTCGCCCTCCTTGTGCTTCGTGGGCGGCATGTACTTGATCGGCGCCTCCGGGAACAGCGTGCGCACGAGCAGGGCCTGCGCCAGCTCCCGGACGATGGTGTCGTCCCGCGCGGGGTCGATCTCGAAGCTGTGGCCGAGCCCGAGCAGCCGGTCGGGGAGGCCCGCTCGCCGGGCGAAGGACTCGTTGATGAACTGGCTCGCGATCACGGTGTGGGCGGCCTCGTCCGCGTCCGCGGTGGTGATGTAGTTGTCCTCGCCGGTGTTGATGATCACCTCGGCGAACGCGCAGATCCGCCGCGAGAAGTACTGATCGCACAGCGTCCTCTTCATATTGATGTCGCGGAAGAGGATGCCGTACATCGCGTCGTTGAGCAGCATGTCGAGCCGCTCCCAGGCCGCTGCGAAGGCGATCTCCCCCATGCACAGGCCCGAGGCGTAGTTCGTGAGCATCACGTAGCGACGCAGGGCGCGCGACTCCTCGTCGAGCGCCTCGCGCATGATGCGGAAGTTCTCCTGGGTGGCGTAGGTCCCCCCGAACCCCTCGGTCGTGGCGCCGTGAGGCACGTAGTCGAGGAGGGACTGGGCCGTGGAGCGGATCACCGCGATGATGTCGGCGCCCGCCTGGGCGGCGGCGCGCGCCTGCTCCACGTCGTCGTGGATGTTCCCGGTCGCGACGATGAGGTACTTGTGCGGGCGGGGTCCCATGCCCAGCTCGGCCCGGAGCGCGTTGCGCTCCGCGACGCGCCGGCGGAGCTCGTCCCCGGCTGCCCGGACCTCCGCGCGGACCTCGGCCCGGAGCGCCGCGTCCTCCTCGCGGGAAAGAGGCTCGGGGTCCCGCGGCAGCGAGGAGAGCCGATCGGCGACCTGGAGGGGGTCGCGCGCGCCCCTCCGCAGCGCGTAGCCCCACCAGTAGGCCGCTCCGCGGCCCAGCAGCCCCCGGTCGTGCAGCGAGTCGACCATGACGTTCACGAGCGGCACGCCGCGCGGCCCCGCATCGTGGAAGCCGAGCAGGCGCAGGACCGACCGCTCGATGGAGACCGTGGTGTGGCAGCGGACGAATCCCATGACCGCACCGCTCACCCGGTCGGAGAGGGCGCGGCACCGGTCGACGACGTCCCGGTCGAGATGCAGGTCGGGCACGGCCCGTCCGTCCGGCAGTTGCATGCGTCATCCCTATGCCCGTTGGAACGGACCGGCAACATCCGGTCGCCCCCGCCGGAAGGATCGATATCGGGCGGCGAGCCGCGCGATCGAAAGCGCCGGGCTCGCCCCGGAGACGACGGCCGCGAGCGCCTCGGCCACCCCCTGGTCGGCGGCGAGCCGGCGGGGCCACGCGCCGCGCGGCGCGCCATGGAGGCGAGGCGCGAGCAGCACCCCGAGGGCGAGCGCCGTGCCCGATCGGCTCGCGGCGAGGCGCATCCGGTAGATGTTCCCGAGAAGCGCCGGAGGCAGGGGCAGCGCCCGCCTCCCGAGCACCCATGCGCCAAGCTCCCCCGCGGTGCGCCCGGACCACAGCGCGTAGCGGATGCCCTCCCCGGCGAGGGGGTCCGCCCCCAGCGCGTCGCCGGCGAGGAGGACCAGGCCGCGGTGGACCGGACCTGCTGGATCGAACAGGCGGATCGACCAGGCCCCGGCCGCCCCGAGCGCCTCCCGCTCGCCAGAGCCCTCGCGGGACAGCCAGCGGGTGAGGCGTCCCGAGAGGTCGCCGGCCGCAGCCGTGGAGTAGATTCCGGCGCTCCCCGCGCGGGCGCCCTCGCCCTCGAAGAGCCAAGCGTAGCCCGCCACCCCCGCGTCGAGGTCGAAGAGGAGCTCCCTGCGCCCAGCGTTTCGCGCCGCGACCTCCCGCAGGGGGGCGCGGCGGCCCGGGGGCAGGCCGAGCAGACGCCTCGAGGCGCCGGCGGCCCCGTCCGCCGCCACCGCGAGCCGGAACGCGACCCGGAGGTCGCCCGCATCGGCGACGCCACCCGTCTCCCGAAGCCGCAGCGCCCGGAGGGGAGCGTCCTCGATGACCTCGGCGCCGGCAGCGCGCGCCTGCGCCACGAGGTCCGCGTCCCAGGTCCGCCGGTCCACGATCGCGGCCGGGCGCGGCAGGCGCACCCGCCCGCTACGTCCCTCCACGCGGACGACGGCATGCTGCGCCGTCGCGTGCGCCACCCGCAGGGCGAGACCGGCCCGCTCCATCTCCGCGAGGCCGCCCCCGGGGATGGCTCCGGCGCAGAGCTTGTCCCGGGGAAAGCGCGCCGCGTCGACCACCACGACCCGCAGGTCAGGGGCGCGCCGCCGGGCCGCCACCGCGGCCGCGCAGCCGGCGGGCCCCGCGCCCACGACGAGGAGGTCCGCCTTCAGGGGGATCCCTCCCGCAGCACCCTCCCGAGCCGCTCGACTCCTGCGACCGCTCCGGTGCACGCACCCCCCGAGGCCCCGTCGACCCGGACCCGCACGAGATCCCCGCGCGAGAGGCCTCCGCGGTCGAGGCGCACCGGGGCGAACTCGGAGGAGGTCCCTTCCGCGCCGTCGGCCGTCGCCCGCTCGACCACGACCTCGAGTTCCAATCCGGCGAGCGACGAGAGAAACGCGCGCCAACGCTCCGCGGAGAGCGCGCGGAGCTCGGCAGCGCGCTGCTCCACCTCGGCAGGCGGCACGCGCCCGGGCATGCCGGCGGCATCGGTGCCGGGCCGCGGCGAGAAAGGGAACACGTGCAGGTAGGAGACCGGGAGGGACCGCAGCCGTGCGACGGTCAGGCGGTGATCCTCCTCCGACTCCCCGGGAAATCCCACGAGCACGTCCGCCCCCAGGCAGGCCCGCGGCCAGGCCCGCGCGGCGGACTCCACCGCGCGCGAGAGGTCCCGGGCGCACCCGGGCCGCCGCATCGCCCGCAGCACGGCGTCCGACAGGCTCTGGAGCGGCAGGTGCAGGTGGCGGCACAGGACCGACCCCGCCTCCCCGTCGAGCAGGCCGAGCGGCAGCTCCAGCGGGTCCACCGAGGAGAACCGGAGGCGGCGAACCGCTCGCCGCCGGACCACCTCCTCGACGAGCGACTCGAGGGAGCTCGCCGGGGCGAGGTCGCGTCCGTAGGCCCCGAGGTGGACCCCGGTGAGGACCACCTCCGGTCGCCTGGTGCCGAGCGCCGCGAGGCGCCGGAGCGCCTCGTCGCGAGGGAGGGAGCGCGACCGTCCTCTAGCCGCCCAGACGGCGCAGTAGCTGCACCGCCGGTCGCAACCGTCCTGGACCTTGAGGGCGGGGCGGGCCGGGCCTGTCGACGCGGGCGGCGGGGCGGTCCAGGCGGGCGAGGCGGCGGTCGCGCGCCGGAGCGCCCCCTCCGGATCCTCCCCGGCGTCGAGGGCCTCCACGAGAGACGGCAACGCGGCGTGCGCGGTGGCGCCCACGACCGCCGCAACAGCCGGCAGCCCGCGAAGGGCTGCGGCCTCCCCCGGGGCGTGGCAGCCGGCGACCAGGATGCGGGCGCCGGGATGGTCCCGCGCGGCCCGGCGGATGGCCTGCCGGGAGGACGAGGCCGCGTCGCCGGTCACCGTGCAGGCGCTCACGACCACCCAGTCGGCGCGCTCCCCGGGCGAGGCCGCGCGATAGCCCGCCCCGAGTCCCGCGAGGAGCGCCTCGGCGTCCGACCGCCCCACGCGGCAACCGAGGGCCACCACCGCGACGCGCCTAGCCGCAATGCCGATCAGTTAAGGGCCAAGGGATCGGAACGAATGGGCAATTTGGCGGCGCCGCTCGCATAGTTGCCTCGCAGGTCCGTGAGATCATCATACGGC
>Ga0335069_10000592_pt1 | contig 60801 bp, 41 predicted proteins | sample Lox_Sample_11_FD_206714 | JGI IMG/M metagenome (GOLD analysis project Ga0335069, IMG submission 206714) | Soil microbial communities from Loxahatchee National Wildlife Refuge, Florida, United States - Lox_Sample_1.1 | ecosystem: Environmental > Terrestrial > Soil > Wetlands | place: USA... | reverse complement strand
TAGTAAAGCCACGTCCTCTCGTGCCCGGGCGGGTCGGCGAGAATGCGCTCGCCGTATCGAGCGATGTAAAACGCTTTGATCTCTTCCTCCGACCTGCCGGCCGCGACCAACTGCTCAACCTCAGCCAGCATCTGTAGCGATTCTTCGGAACGATGAATGGCAATTGGTTCGCGCCAGCAGCAGGGAGAAATCAGCTCGTGCGTGAGCTTGGTGTAGACCAAAGTTTGCGAAGGCGAAAGCGCCTGCTGCGGAGCGGCACTCGCGATGGCAATCAGGTGTAACCCTGCAGCGACGATCATGATCGAATTGAAAACTCGGCGCCTCATTGAGGCCCTGCTGACTTATTCGACCCCATCGTGTTGGCGGCTCGCGGGTCCGAGAATGCCGGGTTGGTGAGGAAGCTCTGGTCGGTGAGTGAGTTCAGGAACGCGATCAGGTCTCGAACTTCACGATTATTGAGCTTGAATCCCTCAATGAAATCGCTGCGAAGAGGATTGGGCCCCTTGCCGGAAATGGCGCTGTGGCCTTTGACGGCATAGTGCTGTTTGATCACGGCCTCCAACGTCGGCAGGGAGCCGTCGTGCATGTAGGGCGCTGTGACAGCGATGTTACGCAGCGTCGGAGTACGAAAGGAGCCTTCGTCTTCGGCATGTAAGGTCACGTCGCGCAGGCCGTGGTCCCATGCTTTGTAGGTGCCCTGGCCATCTTCGTTATAGAGACCGGTGTTGTGGAAGCCCTGCTCCGGGAAGGCCTGGCCTTGCTGGATGTGGTTGTCGGTGAAGTTGACGCCGTCGTGACAGTGATAGCACTCCAGCCGTTCGCCAAAGAAGAGGGCCTCTCCTCGCTTGGCAGCAGGGGAAATGGCATTAGCGTCACCCTGCTTGTAGCGGTCGTACGGCGAGTTAAAGGAAAGCAGTGTGCGCTCGAAGGCCGCTATTGCCTTGGTCAAGTTGGGAAGGTTGATGCGGGCATCGTCGGGAAAAGCCGCGGCAAACAATGTTGGATATTCCAGGTCAGCCGACAAACGTGCGATGAGTTCATCTTCGTGTCCGACCATCCCCATCTCCAGCGGATGGTCCCCAAAGAGCGGCACCAGCATCTGGCGCTCGAGCGAAGTGATGATGGGATTCGCCCAAGTGTACGTTGGGTAGTAAGCAACGTTAGCCAGGGTCATCGCGTTGCGCGTACCGTCAAGGCCATTGACACCGCGGTGGGTACGCTCGCCGTCGGTGAAAGCCTTTGCCTGCTGATGGCAGCTGCCGCACGACAGAGTCAGGTCGATCGACAAACGCTTGTCGTAAAAGAGAATGCGCCCCAGCTGAACCTTGGCTTGGCTCATGGGGTTGTCGGCAGGTACGAGCGGCACAGGCGCCCACACAGGCTTGGCCCACTGGAACATCGATTGCGATGGCTGCGAGTCGCGAGCTTGTGCTCTCCACCACGCCGGCCCGCAAAACAGCGTCAACGCGAATGCGCCGAGCGCAAGTAGCAGCGTCGGACGCCTTCGAATTAAGCTGCAACAACTACGGGACCCAGGTGACATTACTTCGCCTCGCGATAAAAAACCACTTGAGGACTTGCAGGCGCACTGCGAAACGGGAGTCCGAGCGCCTTCATGATGGGAATGCAGTCGGGGTCGTTTTCGCCGGACATGCAGCCCGGTGCGGTGTTAGGCGTATTGGTGGTGACATCCGAATCTTCCAGCAGCTTGCCCAGATCAAAAATCACCACATCCTTCACGGGATCGAAGACGGGCAACGCCACACTCACACGGTTTGGGTTCTTGCATTCTGTTGCCGGTGCAGTCGTCGGACTCGCGCTGGCACAACCCGTGCTTCCCAGATGAACAGGAAAACCGCTGGAGCGAGGAGAACGGTCCCCTGGAGCCTCTCTGTGGCCAAGAGTGGCATTTTCTTCGGTCATCGGTTTGGCAGTGGCGGCAGAGTTACCCGCTAAGGCCACTTCGGCACGAATGAACTTGTAACCGCCTTGCCAACTCCAGAACATCGCCGTCATGTTGAGCGGTGACGGCGCGGAAATCGGATTGCCGTGATTTAGCTCGAAAGGGACTCCAACCGTGAACCGAAGGCCGGTGTATTGACCGGCAGGAACGCTACCAGTCACAACGGAATGCATGGCGGCATTCCCGTTACGACAGGCGCCCTTGCCGTCTTCCAGGTCGACCAGCGCCACCGACTTGTACTGCCAGATGCCGTCCTGATCGAGAGTGACGGGCACGGCCTTGCCGCTCGTATCGAGCAGCTCGACGTCCGATACAAAGAAGCGAAGATCCTGCGGCGTAACAGTGCTCTTTTTTATCCCGATGCCTTCGTACTGGGCACCGCACGCAAGAGGTTTGCCAGCCAGCCGCCCGGCGAAGCTGATCTCGATGTGCGGCGGTGAACCTGACTGTGCCATTGCCGCAGTTGAAGTGAGTAAGACGACGAGGTAAAGCAAAAGTGTTACGTAAGAGTATTTCGTTTTCATGAGACCTTCCCCAGAAACAAACGAAGAAGCACTAATTGACACGGTCACGGCTCTGATTTCCGCGCGCGTGACAAATACACGCCTGACTGTCCATTGTCTTCGGCCGTCCATGTCACATAGACACGTCCGCCAAGCCCGGCCGTTACAGTCGGTCGCTTTGCCGACGACGTAATGCCCGGTACCGCGACTGGCTCGGAGAGTTTGCCACCGGAAGTAATCTCGACCAAATACACACCGAGCCCACTCCATCCACTCTGCTTGTCGGGATCTCGACCTTGGAACACGAGCAAGGCCCGACCGTCCTGTGTGACAGAGAACCAGGGATAGTTAGCATCGAGGATCTTTTGCGAGGCCTTCACCGCAGGTGCCCAGGTCTTGCCGCCGTCGTCAGACCAAGTCAATCGCACACCGGCAATTTGCGGAGAAGCTTCCGTGAGCCAGGCGACGTAGACGCGTTTCCCGACACGGGCGACAGCCGGTCCCGAATCGGGACAACCATCGATTCTCCAGTTGTCTTCGGCAACACGCTTCGGCTGTGAAAACGTCTGACCGCCGTCGGTGCTGACGGCAACAGTCATGTCGTGAATCGGGCCGGGGTAGATATGACGCCAGAAAACCATCACCTCGCCTTGAGGCCCGAAAGAAATCGTCGGCCGGCAACAGGGACAAATCTTGCCGGCGACGCGCACGTTTTTGCCAAAGGTAGCGCCGTGGTCCGTGGACTTAGCCAGGTAAACCGAGTAATTGTCGTCGGAGTCGCCGACTTGATCGCGGGTGTCGATCCAGACAGCGTAAATGTCGCGATTAGGCGCGACAGCCAGCGAGGGGTATCCGCTGAAGCTCTTGCCGGATTTGTCCGTGATGGTAATGGGCTTCTCAAAGCTCGAGCCCCAAGTCAGCGAGCGCGCGAATCGCAACTCGCCTCCTTCATTCCAGGCCGCCAGCGTGTCGTCCTGCGAGACAAAGAAGGCCGGACCGCTTTCACCGTGAGAGGTGACACGTTTGCCCGCTTCGCTCACCCAGACGGGCTTATCAAAACTGTCTCCACCGTTCTCGGAGGTGAGCGTTCCAAGCCGCGTTTGTTCGCCATCGCCGAGGACAGCGAGAATACTTACGGTCGGCGACGAAACCCAGTCGGCTCCCACGCGGCCAGAACGAGATGGCGCGACGCCGGCTTGCGCAATGACTGGCCGTGGCGCGGGCTCGAAGGTGTAGCTCGGCTTCGCTTGCCTTTGGCAACCGCAAGACAAGGCGAGCATGGCGAGTGCGCTCGTTAGGCAGAGAATCGGGCCGGAGAAGGGCCAGCTGCAAGCCGATCTGGGTGCGCATCGTACGCGCTTGATGAAAGGTCTTCGGTACTGTGTAGAGGTCATTAGAGTTGCCCCTCCTCGCACGGTGTGGGAATAGCTGCTGAACCAGCAGCCCTCCGGTTGGCAAAACTTATAGCTTGCGAAGCAGTGAAACGACGGACTTCGCGCTTTCTCCACCAGATGTAGACACCTGTAACGGAAAGCATGGTGACGAAGAGGCCGAGCACACAGACGAAGATCTGGTAGGGCCGGCCGAAGACGCGGGCCATGTGCAGCGCGTAGAGCCAACTCTCGACAGTATTGCCCCTGCGCACACCGGTGGGTTGAAACAAAGAGACAAACTCCCCAGAATTGCCATCTAGCTCGATGTAGGTGCTGCCTCCTTTCGGCGATCTCCGGAACACGTCGCGGCTACTGCGAATTTCGTAGGTATAAGTGCCGGTTTCGGGGTTGTACGCCAGTCCCAACGGTTGTTCGACTTGGAAGCCATGCAGTGTTGCCTGTTCTGCCATCAGTTTCTCGCCGGCAGATTCCGCGCTGTGCCAGTTCAGTCGCGGACGCTCGTTCGGGACAGGGAGAGCTGTGCGTGACTCGCGCGGTGATTGGTAGTCAAATGCAATCCGAATGACGCGCTCGTAGACTGGACGCAAGTTCATCATCACGCTCGACCACGCGAAAAAGAGCAACACGATCCACAGCCAAAGGCCTGCGGCACGATGCAGATCAAGGTTGACGCGGAAGCTACTGGCGCTCCACTTGACCTCCCAGGCAACTCTCCAGCGGCGCCAGAAGCCGCCCGATCCACGAGGCAGCGTGAGATAGAAGCCCACGAAGCAGTCCAGTGTCCACAGCACGGCCAAAATGCCGAAAAAGGTCCAACCGAAATTGCCTAACGTAAGAGTCCAGTGGACTTCGTAGACAAAAGGCATGAGGTTGATAATTCCTTGGCTAAGGTCGCCGCGCATGCGCCGACCCAGTTCCGCGCCCGTCCACGGGTCCAGATAGAGTTCATCGAAGCCGAGGTCGTAGGGGCGTCCGGTAGAGGGATCGATCTTTGGCTCGGTGTAGACCTGAACGTGATCCGGCTCGGTGAAAACCACGCCACGCACTCGAGCGCCGGGCACGAGCGCTTCGGCCCGAGTTGCCAGAGTCGCCAGATCGAGTGGGGCAACGCCGGGACGCACGTTAGCAAACAACTGCGGCGCGAAAACTCGCTCCAGTTCAGTGTTGAAGGCCAGCAGAGAGCCCGTAACGCCGATGATTGCAAGGAAGGCCGCCATGAACAAGCCGTTCCAGCGATGAAACAGAAGTAGCGCAGAGCGAACATTGACCGTTCGACGAGGCCTGACCGGCGAGTCGCGCAAAGCGGGATGTCGGATGTTGCTCAGTCCGTTCCTCCTAATTGTCTGAACGACCGGCGACAACGGTTGCGGGATACTCACCCGCGATCCGGCGTCTCTGCACTCTGGCAAGCTTTCTTGCCTTGCGTTTCTTCCACCAGATGTACACTCCCGTGACCGAAAGCACGGTCAGGACAAGACCGAAGACGCAGACCAGGAGTCGGTAAGGCAGGAGGTCGCGGATGTCGCCGTAGTGCAGCCCCCACAGCCAGGTACTCACGGTGTTACCGGTGTGCTGTCCGCTGGGCAAACCGACATCGCGCAGTGCGCCGGTGTCTCCATCCACCCAGACGCTGGTGTCCCATCCGTGCCCGCGAATGTCGAGACTGCTGCGCACCGCATAGGTATACACGCCGAACTCCGGGATGTAGGCCATTCCGTACGGCCTCGTAATCGTGAAGCCATTCAGGCCGGCTTGTTGCGCCATAAGCCTTTCTCCGGCGGCCTGGGCCGCGTGCCAGTCGAGCTTAGGTGAGTCCAAAGGGTCCGGTCGCATCACCGAGCGAAAGATGTCTTCGTCCGAGCGGTAGTCGAACAACGCTTTGGTCACCGGCTCATAGACCGGCCGCAGCGTCAGCATGACGCTCGACCATGCGAACACGAACACCAGTAACCAGAACCACAGTCCGCCCGCGCGATGGAGGTCGAAGTTGACTCGGAAGGCATTCGCTCGCCACTTCACCCGCCACGCATACTTCCATCGTCGCCAGAATCCGCCTTGGCGACGGGGGAGCGTCAGATAGAAACCGATGAAGCTGTCCAGCGTCCACACCAGCGCCACGATGCCCAGTATCCAGGTGCCGGTGCTTTTCATGGTGAGAGTTGCGTGCAAGTCGTAAATGAACGGCAGCACGTTGACCCGACCCTGGCGCAAGTCGCCGTCCATGCGGCGACCTAGTTCGTCACCGGTGTAGGGGTTCAGGAAGATGTGGTTGAAGTCCAGCCGATACGGTTTGCCGGTCGCCGGATCGATGCGCGGCCTCATGGCGACCTCCACCTGGTCGGGGTCCGCCTCGAAGTAACCCACCCGCGCCTGAGGAGCCAGCACCTCCGCCTTCTCTGCCAGTGTTGCCAGGTCCAGCGGTTTCTGCTCCGGCCTCTCCTCGGAGTAGAGTTGCGGAGCAATCACCTTTTCCAGATCCTTGCGAAAGGCTAGGATGGATCCCGTCAAGGCGACGACGATGAGGAACACCGTCATCCCCAACCCTGCCCAGCGGTGGAGGAAAACCGCTACTGCGTGAATGTTTTCAGCGATTCGTCGCGCCGCCATGACTAAAACTCCACTCGCACCAGCGGCAGCACGGTAATGGGCGCACCCGGCATTGCCTGGCTGGGACTTACACCCACGAAATACCTTTTGTCGAACAGGTTGTTGATGTTCAGCTGCGCCGCTAATCGTGCCCGCTCGAACTTCCACGTGTAGCTCGCCATTGCGTTGACGATGGTCCAGCCCGGGATGCGATCCGTCGAGTACGTCACGCCGTCAGGCGACTCGTACGCCACCTGGGAAGTACGGCCGACCAGCCCGGCACCGAGCGACAGTCCTCTCCACCGGCCGCGCTGCCCGTTGTATACCGCCCAGAGGCTGCCGCTGTCGTACGGGGCGTCCGGGAATTGCAGCCCCTGCAAGCTCGGCGTGTTCGTGTCCTTGGTGATGACCGCGTTGATATACGAATAGCCGCCGATCACTTTCCATCCCGACGAAATTTGTCCCGACACGTCAATCTCGAAGCCCCGACTGCGGGCTTGCCCAATCGCAATGGTGTAAGCCGGGTTTGTGGGATCCGCGCTTGGGATGTTGTTTTTGGTGATCTGGTAAATGGCGGCGGTCGCCACCAGTCGCTTCTGGAACCACTCGCTCTTTACCCCGACTTCGTACTGCTGCGCCGACTCTGGCGGCAGAGTCTTGCCGTCCGGTGTCAGGCTGCCCAGCGGCGTTGCGCCGTAATTGCTGGTGAACGAGCCATATACGCTCCAGTTTGACTTCGGCTGCCACAGCACGCCCACGCGCGGCGTCGGCACCGCGGTGTCCGACACACTGGTGGCCTGGCCGTAGCCGTTGTTGTAGGTATTCACCCAGTTCAGCCGGATGCCCGCCAGCACGTAGATGTTCTTCGGCAAGGACACCTGGTCCTGCACATACGCCCCGTATGCCGTCTGTCCGTTGTGCACCACGAAATTGTTGGCCGGGTCCGGCGGTACATACGGCTGCCCATACACCGGGTTGTAGATATTGATAGGAGCCGGGAAATAGAAGTTGGCGTCGTAGTGCCCGTCTTGGCCGTAGTAGTCGAATCCGGCCAGTAGCGAGTGTTTCATGCCCAGTGCCGTGAAATGCCCCGTCACGTCAGCCACGACCTGGTTGGCCAGGTGATAAAAGAAGTTCTCCGTTAGGCCGATTCGCTGCAGGTCGCCGTTAGAGTCGGCATCGCCTGTGTAATAGATGCCGTTCGGCGACGGGTTGTCGATGTACTGAGACCGGTATGCCACCCGCACTGCCCAGTTCTTTTTGAACTCGTGCGTCGCGATGACTTTGCCTGAGTACTCCGTCACGTACGTCCGGTTCGTGTTGGGTTCGGCGTAATTGCTGCTGATCGGAACGTTGGCCGGCGTGCCGTTGCCGAGGAACGGAATGCCGTTGTCCAGTACCATCGACCCGTTGGCGTAATGAAAGGTCGAGATTACTTGCGTCCGTTCATTCGGCCGCCATGCCAGCGACGGAAACATCGAGAACCAGTTGGTGTACACGAAGTCGCGAAACGAGCCCGCGTTCTCGTAATCAATAGGTATGCGGTATGACCAGTGTTTTCCAAACAATGGCCCCGTCGCGTCAAACACCGTGCGATAGAAGTTGTACGAGCCGAACTCTTGTTGCAGTGAATACATCGGCGCGTCCAGCGGCTTCTTGGTCACTACGTTGACCGCTCCGCCAGGTTCCGCCTGCCCGTACAGCACCGACGCCGGCCCTTTCACCACCTCCACTTTCTCCACATTGGCCATGTCGATGGGGAACCCCGCGGTTGAGTACTGGTCCAGCCGCAGGCCATCTTCGTAGGTCATCTCCTGTGAGTCGAAGCCGCGGATCGAGAAGCTGTCGTTGGTTCCATAGCTGTCGTTGTTGGGAATCACGCCGCTGACGTTCTGAATCGCCTGATCGAGCGCCACGACTTGCTGGTCCTGCAAAACCTGCTGTGGCACGACCTGCACCGAGATCGGCGTCTCCATGATCGGCATGTCGGTCTTGGTCGCGCCGACGGAGTTTGGCAAAGCGTAGACGCCCTCCGCTGAGACACTGATCGATTGCTGCACTGTCGCCACCCGCAAGGCAATTCGCAACCCGGCCTCGATTCCGACGCCGGAGGGGACCGTAACTTCCTGCAGCTCAGTCTGGAAACCTTTGCTCTCAACTTTGAGCGAGTATGTTCCCGCCGTGACACTCTCGACCACGAAGTGGCCTTCCGCGTTTGTCACGGTTACTTTGATCTGTTGGCCAGACTTGTCACTTATCGTGACTCTCGCACCCGCGATGGCGCTGCCCGTCGTGTCCACCACACTGCCTTGCAGGCGACCCGCTTGGGCCGTTGTTTGCGCGAACACCAGTCCCACCGACAACACGACAAACATCAACGTCCGCGTAGCAAGGTGCCTGCGTCCGGTAGGCGCACCGAATCTCGTTTTTCCCACGGTCTCTCCCCACATCGTCGCCAAAGTAGGGCGACGCCTCCCGTCCGCGCGGAAGCAAATAAACGCGCCAGCCGCAGGGCGGTAGTTAGCTCAACTTCTGATTTCGTTTAGCTGTTGAGGCGAGAATCGAGGTCCGGAGGCCCGCGTGGGGAAATCGCGGATACGTCGCACAATTGGAGCCTGATTCCACGAAACGCGGGAACGAGCTCACTGCTCTCCCGGATACATTGGGCCCTTGACGGATTGTGGGTGATGGCCGTCGCGGCTGGTGTCGCTCGGAGGCTACGATAAGGACAAGGGTCTGGCTTAGTGCTAGCCCGCGGAGAACCGGCAGTGTCCGCCCCCATCCCCGCCATCGCCATCATCATGCAATGATGTTTGCCGTCTCGCCGGCAGCATTCGGGTACCGGATCACCGGCCGACGCGATTGCCAGCGGAGACACCGGTCCCCAGGCAATCAGGCAAAACACCAGCGCTGCCATCAGCCGACGCATAGGTTTACCAAAGCTACCACACCGAATTTGACGACAACAACTCAGTGTTCACGTTGCTTAGGCGCAAGTTGACCGAAATGCGCAGTACATTATGTAAGATGCTAATCCGCCGCAAGTTTTGCAGGAGACGGGCTCGCCTGGAGCCGACGCCACCTCAACTTGACGTACGACGCTCTACCCGCGAATATCTGGCAGGCAAAAGTTGAGATGCAAACTTGCCAAGGGCAGATTGTATTAATGGAAGGGGTCAGGTAACCAGAAAACGTGCGTGTCATTGAAAACTGTTTCATCAGAAGGGGTCACCCCATCACCCCATTCAAGCTAGGTGTGCCATAAGTGTGCCGTACGCTTCGGTCCCAAGTGAGCTAAAGTGCTTCGTTTCAATACCGGGTCAAAACGCTTCCGTGCGGGCTCGGTTGTGGGTAAGTTATTGATTCTGGGGTGAGAAGAAATATTTCGTTGCTCCGACCCTCGACTACTCTTAATCAGTAGGTTGAAGGTTCGATTCCTTCCGCGCTCACCATTTATTATCAACAACTTACAAGGCTTTTCAAAAAACCGCTGACGCTTACCGAGTCAGTTGACCTGGCATCCCTCGAGATTGCGTTCTCCTTTCGGGTCATAAAGATACGCCTTAGAAAATCTGAGAGGTGTGCCGTGGTTGTCGGGGAATCAGTTGAACAGAGAGCTTAACCTCTTGGATGTTCTTCGTATCCATATTATTAGCCGGGCTGTGGGAGTTGGGTGTGCCCTAGGTGTGCCGTGATTGAAGCCGTCAGCAAAATCTTCAGCGAGTCCATTAACCGGAGCAAGATACCCGTGCGCTGCTTGGATGGCAACGGATCCCAGATTCAACGTTCCAACGTTGGTCGAATGTCTTCGTGTGGGGGCGACGCGCCGTTTCGGAAATTCACCTCTGTTTGGTTTGGCTCTCAGGCGACCGATGGTAATGTTCCTGTCAAAGGTAAAGAGCGAAACCTCTGATCACGTCCATGTCCGAAAGATTTCCAGAATTTCGACATTTTTCGATCGACGTCCGGAGACACTAGGAGCTGAGCGGTTCGCCGCGTGCAATGCGCCGGCAAATGTCCTGCACATCGCGGTCGATGTGATGCCAGAACTTCTGAACCTCACAGAGGATGACTTGATCGAGATGGTCAATGCAGGTCTGATTCCAGCAACGGTGACCACCCAGACGAGGGCCGCCTTATGGCAGCAAGTCCTGCCCAGTCTGAAGCCGCATCCTGAAATGGTTGTCGCCAGCGGCGTAGATATGGGTTGGGTAATGCGCAAGAACAACCCTGAACTGAAGAAGTTGCTCGATGAGTTTGCCGAGACTCATCGCGAGGGAACATCGTTCGGGAACACGCTGTTGCGCCGATACTTGCAGAACACCAAGTGGATCAAGAACTCAACGTCAGCGGACGAAATGAAGAAATTTGCGTCCTACCTTGAGTACTTCAAAAAATACTCGGGCCAGTACAACTTTGATTACTTGATGATTGCAGCTCAGGCCTATCAGGAGTCGTTGCTCGATCAGTCCAAGAAAAGCCGCGTCGGAGCCGTCGGCATCATGCAAGTGATTCCAAAATTTGCTGCGGCCAAGCCGATCAGCGTGCCCGACGTCAGCACCGCAGATAAGAACATTTTGGCTGGCGTGCGCATGTTGCGTAACATCGCCGACAGGTACTTCAACGATCCTGGCATCGACCCGGTCAACAAGACCTTGTTTACATTCGCCAGCTACAACGCCGGTCCGAACCGTATTGTGCGCCTCCGGAAGAAAGCGCAAGCCGATGGCCTCGATCCCAACAAATGGTTCGGCAACGTGGAACTGGAAGTTGCAGAAGACGTCGGCCAGGAGACCGTGACATACGTTGACAATATTTACAAATACTTCATCGCATACAAACTCTCGTTCGAAAGGTCGGAAGAGAAGAAGAAGGCGAAGGCGGCCGCAAGCTGACAATTGGCTGGCTGCCGGCATTTGGTGATTTAAGAAGAACTCCCAATCGCGCTGATACTCGCGACGGGCAGGACTTCTTCTGTAGATGCCCAAACAATGTCGTGCGAAGAATTTCGTGGAATCGATAACGGAGGAATGATGATGGGCTACTCGTCATGCAGCAGAGGATTCAATAACTCACAACGCAGCTTATATGGAGTTCGTCCTTGGTTCGTTAGCTGGGCCGTGGCTATAGCGATTGTTCTATTGGCTGGCGAGTTGGCCCCAGCAGCAGCGCAGGACAAACGGCCCAACATCCTGCTCATCGTGGCCGATGACATGGGCTGGTCCGATTCGGGAGCTTACGGTGGCGAGATCTTCACTCCAAATATCAACCGCCTTGCCAGCCAGTCGCTTCGCGGAACATCGCGGATCATACCCAGTTCTGCCTTCGCCATGCAGCTACCAAGGACGGGTGTGGCCGCGGATTTCCGATTGCCCTCTACCGACCAGGTTTCTCTGGATTATCAGCGCGAGCTTACAAGGAACATGGTCATACGGATCGGGTATGCGGGAACCTGGGGACACGGACTGTTGCAAACGGCGGATGGGAACCCAAGACTCCCGTGCGTCTACGGGTCTGGTCTGGCCGGAACCAACACCTGTAACAACACCGGCATCGATCCGTACACGGGTGCAAATGTACCGACTGTCCTCGCTCCCCAGGTGGATCCCACACGGGGAGCCTTGATGCTGCGGGCGAACTCCGCCAGTTCTTCTTACAACGCCTTGCAGGCAAGTTTCGAGAAGCGGTTCAGTCAAGGCTTTGCCGCGAATGTTTACTACACGTGGAGTAAGTTCATCGACACCGCATCCGACATTTTCGATGGGTTTGTCATGGATCCGTTTAATCCCAACGCCGATCGCGCAAGATCGCTCTTTGATTATCCCCAGCGATTATCGGCAAATGCGGTGTACCAACTGCCGTTTGGGAAGGCGCGGGGAGGCTTCAGTGATCGAGTGCTTGGTGGCTGGCAGGTCTCGACAATAGTCACGCTGCAGAGCGGGGCGCCCTTCTCGGTTCTCAACGGCTCAGACCCTGCGGGTGAGCAGGCAGGCATCGACGTGCTCGCCGGCGTTTCCGTCAGGCCCAACGTCTATACCAACCTCGACGTTTCGCATATGTCTGTGGCGGAACTCTACACCCTTAACCAGAAGCTGCGCAATCAGGCACTCGCAACGGCGGCGGCCAACTTCAATGCGTTGCCGCCGAAACCGTGCGTTCCCGGCATGCTTCCCGGCGCTGCTTTGAACAACCTCTTATTCGCACGGGCGACGGCACGAATCACGTGCTCGCCGACGGGCGTACCTGCCTACACGGTCGATTTCAACGGCGTCGAACCAGGACAGCGCTTCGGTGCCGCTGGCCGCAACATTCTAAGGTCCGACGGGCTCCAGTCGGTTGATCTGAGTGTCGCCAAGAACACCCAACTCAACGAGAGATTCTCATTGCAGTTGCGCGCGGATGTTTTCAATCTGTTCAATCACCGGAATTTCGGAGTTCCAGACGCGCAGGTCAACTCTGCTAATTTTCTCAATCAGTGGGCGACCGACGGCGGCAACCGCCGAATTGTTCTAGGCATGAAAGTACTCTTCTAGTGCCTCAGGCTGCTCCTTACTTCGATTTCTCGCGCAAGGATCACGGGCCACACGCAAGTGGGCTGTTCGGTACACGTGAGGCAAGCAAAACGCGAAGTCGTGTTCTGGAAAGTTGGCCGGACGGTCTTGGTAGAATCACGCCCATCCTGCAAAAGAAACGTCCCGATCATTCGGTTGAGATGGCAACCCGTACCACGATCCTTGTTTCAACGGAAAGGGTCAGGTAACCGGAAAATGGCACGTGTGTCATGCAAAACTGTCTCACGATAAGGGTTCACCCAGTTCACGCCGCCAGTTAGGTGTGCCATAGGTGTGCCGTACGCTTCGGTCCCAAGTGAGCTAGATTGCTTCGTTTCAATACCAGGGCAAAACGCTTCCGTGCGGGCTCGGTTGTGGGTAAGTTATTGATTCTGCGGTGCGAAGAAATATTTCGTTCCTCCGACCCTCGACTACTCTTAATCAGTAGGTTGAAGGTTCGATTCCTTCCGCGCTCACCAAGCCTATTATCAATGACTTACAAGGCTTTTCTACCAGCCCTGACGCTTACCGAGTCAGTTGGTCTGATATTCGAGCCGCGTAGCGATCTTATTTCCTATCAAGAAGATACGCCAGAGGCCGACCGAAAGGTGTGCCGTGAGTTTTGGAGGGGTCAGTTGACCCAGATCTAAGCCTCTCTAATTTAATGCTTGGCGAATGTGGTTGGCGGCACTGATCGGTTCAAGTATGCCGTGACCTCTCATTCATAGCAGTCTTCAAGTCCGCGCAATCCTGACTTTCGCGTTCACTATAAGGCAATGCACTCGAGTTCCAAATAGCTGTGCTCGCCGTAGTGGATGCTGTTTCTCGAAAAATACGGCGGTACTTGCATGTCGAACTGCTCATAGCCGTGGCTGACATCGCTCCTCAGGATGTCCGTGCGGCTGCCGATATCCAAGCGTAGCTTCTCGCCCTTGCGAAATACCGCCGGTCGTGGCGTCAGGCTGAAGCGCAATGTCACGGGTTCGCCCGGGACCAGCGGCTCCGGCTTGTCGATGTCGATTGCTATCTCCACATCGGTGCTGCGTTCAGTGTCGATGTGCCGGCACGCTGGGCGAATCGACCCCATCGACAGGAGATGGTAGCCGCCGCTGGCGTCTACCCGACCGAAGCGCGCAATGACATGCGAGTCGATCTCCGAGCAACTGAAGCGCAACGACAACGTCACCGAGCCCGCGAACTCGGTGTCTTTGTTGACTACCGATTCGAACGTCAGAATTGGGTTGGCTACCTGATTGAGTTCTGGTGGCACGATCGCACCAAACGGAACCGCGCCCCACGCATTCTTGCCGATCTCCGGCAAATCCTCTTGTAAATGATGAGTGGCTGCGTCCGCCCCAGCTGACGACAGGTAGAATCGCACCTTCTCGCTGCCGGGGATCGGAAATGCCGCCGCGCCGCGATACTCTCCCTCCGGAGTTCCGTCCATGTAATACCGCACCGGAGCCTGCGACGCATAGCCGTTATCTGCGCCATAAACAACGTGGTCGAAGAACGCGAGCGCCTCCAGCTGCCAGCGATACACTGGCAGTGCGTATTCCGGCGGAGTCATGATCAGCCACTTCCGGTTGGGCGGCGTGCCAGCGTTCTGCATCAGGTCGTATGCGCCAAACTGATGCAGGTTAAACGCACCCATATCTTCGACTACCACAAACGGCACCTCAATCTGCTTCAACTGCGCATGCGGTACCTCGGGAATACTGTTCTCTGCACGGGTTTTGCCGTCGAAAATCCACTCCGCAAACATTTCACGGTACTTGCGCGCTGGCACGTGCTTCTTGAACGCGTTCATGATTTCCGTCATTCGGCCTTGTATCGCCGGCTCCCACAGGTCTTTCAGCGGAGAGTTGAAGACGTGGCTCATTGCCGCTCTTAGCAGAGGCGGTACGTGCAGCTTTTCTTGCCCCTCGGTGAAGTTCGCGCCCATCCACAGCGTGAGGAAGTCCACCTGGGGCGCGCCTCCGAACATCACAACTTGCCGGAAATAGTCGGTGTCGAGTCCGTTGGCGAAGAACGCCTTCAACGACGGCGGACGCCGCACCGCCACCTCGGGCTGCACCATGGCGTAGTAAGAGGTTCCGAAGAGCACAACGTTTCCGTCGCACCAGGGCTGTTCGGCGCACCACTCAATTACGGCGACGTGGTCATCCACGTCGGTGCTGTTGAAGAAAACCCCGCTCTCGCCTTGCGAGCGCCCCATTCCTCGCCGCGACACCACCACGTGGTTGTAGCCGCGGTCGGTGAACACTGCCGACGATCCGGTTTCGTTCGTACCCGTGGGCGCGCCCGTCTGCTGCAACTCGTGACTGTAGGCCGCAAACAATACAACCGACGGATAGCGCCCCGCTTTCTTTGGGGTCGCAACGTCGGCTCCCAGCGAGATGCCCTCGGCGACTGGAATCATCTGGTCGGCATGCAGTGTGCAGCCGAGGCCTTGATGCGCCGTAGCGCCTGGCGTCCATCCGGCTGTCTGCTGCTGGCGAACGTCGCCTTTCAGCGAAATCAAATTGTCCAGCCACGACGGATGCTCAAAATTACCGCTCATGGCTACCTTGCCTTTCCTTCAGCCACCATCGCGTCGAAATACCGCGCCACCGAATCCCATTCGCCCTTTTTCGCCGCTAGCCCCGTGTAGCCATCCGGACGCACGACCCAGAGCCCGTCCTCCGCAAACGGCACTCGCAATTTCTGCTCGGCTACGCTCGCGTACCTCTGCAGAAAACCAGCCGGCATCCCGTCCGCATCCCCGAACACTGCGAACCGCGGTGCATCACCGGTGCCTACCGGAGGCTCGTCCACAGAAATCGGCGCCCGTTCTCCCGGAGCGGGATCGCCATGTCCCGCATTCAGCGGACTGTGCGCGTACCCCAGCGTGACCTCTGACACCAGGTTGGCCGCAAACTTCCGCACTGGGGCGAGTCCCAGCATCAAATGCGCCATATGATTGCGCACTTCCTGGGCTAGCTTGTTGTCCAGCATCGCCATCTCGGTCACGCGTCCGGTTACCTTCAGGACTTCAGCCGCAATCGGGCTGCGCTCCTCACTGTAGCTGTTCAGAAGATTGTCGGGAGCGGCTCCCCGCACCACTAGCGCCAGCTTCCACGCGAGATTGCAAGCGTCATGCATGCCGGTATTCATACCCTGTCCGCCGGCCGGGCTATGGACGTGCGCCGCATCGCCCGCCAGAAACACTCGTCCTGCGCGGTAGTCTGCGACTTTGCGTTCACTGATCCGGAATGCTGACAGCCACACTGCATCCGTGGCCCGCACTCCGCCCGGATAGCGTTTGTCGAGAATGTTCCGAATATCCTGCAATGTTGGTTGCGGAAGTTGCGCTTCGCCATCCGGCACTGTGCCCGCATCGGCGATAATTCGGTACCGGGTAGCCTCAATCGGAAAAGTCACCAGCACGCCATCGGAGTGCCAGATGGCGTGGATCTCCGGTATCCGTGGCACTCCCTCCAGATAGACATCCGCGAGTACCCAGTCAATTGGCGAGGTGGTCCCGGCAAATTCCTTGCCGAGTCGTTGCCGTACAGTGCTGTGCGCGCCGTCGCAGCCAATCAGCCAGGCGGCTTCGGTCGTCTCCTCGGTCCCATTCCCATGACGTAATGTCGCAACCACCGTATCGCCCTTGTCGTTGAAGTTCAGAAGTTCGACCTCGCGGTCAACTTTGATTCCGATCTCCGCCAGCGAATCTTCCAAGATGCGTTCCGTCTCGCTCTGCGGGAGCATCAGCGCAAAACGATAAGCCGACTCGACACCATCGAACGTCAGCCGGCCGATGGTCTGGTCGGCGGCGCTGAGGTGCGCCGCCTCTACCTTGTATCCTGCTGCCACCATTTTGTCGGCGATGCCTGCACGATCCATCAGCTCCAGCGTACGGCTCCACACGACAAGAGCTTTCGACAGGTCGGTTCTATGCGCAGCCTGGTCCACGATACGCACCTTTACACCGTAGCGCGCCAGCTCCAGCGCCATCGTCATGCCTACCGGCCCTGCGCCAATAATCAAAACGTCTGAGTTCCTCATACGAGAAGTCCTTTTAATAGCGGATTTAGCTTCAAACTTCGGCAAGCACATGATCGAACTTGACCTCGAATACGGCATCACCCAATCGAGGTAATTATTTCCGGGGCCTTCGTGGTAGCAGAAAAACCCTGCATGTCGGGATGTGCCGGCAGGACTAGGACGGGCATAGTGGCAACATCAAATCCACGGTGGCCCGGCCCCCCCCCCACCCCCGACAACCCCTCCCGGGCCACCGTCAAATTCAACCTTCGTCAAGGAGTTAGCGAAATGAGAAGTACGCGTTGGAAGATGTGCTCGCGGATTCTGGCGATGCCCTTATTGCTGCCGATATTTCTGGCGGCCCAAAGCAGCGTCAACCCAATGGCCCGCTCTGGCAGCGGAATTTTCGTGAGTTACAAACGGGCTCCAGTACCAGCCCTGAACCCCGACGGCGGCATCAATGCCAATGCCAGCCTCGCTACCCAGACCGCCGTGCAGATCGCCAACCTGACCGAGAGCTATCCGACGAATGGAGTCACGAATACGTACGGCCCGGTCCGCCTGCTGCACACCTACATTTGTTTGAATCCGGTTGGTGTTGCGCCCGGAAAATGCAACAACACCAATCCGAACCCCACGGTGCTGACGTCGTCAGACCTGGCACAGATCGATCAGCAATTGGCGAAGATTCAGCCTGCCGGTGTCAAGGTCATCCTTCGTTTCACTTATAACTTCCCCGATAGCAACCAAACCACCGGCGACGATGCGCCGCTGGACGTGATTCTGCAGGACATCGAACTGCTCGCACCGCTCGTGAAGAAATACTCCAACGTGATTTATGCCATGGAAGTCGGCTTCGTCGGTTATTGGGGCGAGGAACACAACTCGACCTACGGCAACAATACGATCGCCAATATGAGCGCCATTCTGCAAGCGGAGGCCAAGGAGTTTGGCCCCTATGTCACTTTGCTGGAGCGCGATCCCGTGGTCTTGATGGCGCTGGAGCCAAGCAAAGGTCCGCTATTCGGAATCCATGACGACCGTCTCGCCGGCGACGCGACCGACGCCGACACGTGGAAGAACAAGAACTATCTCGAACCAACGTACAGCTATCCGGAAGCGGACATCCGCGCATTCGGCCAGTCGCGCAGTTCTATCAGGCCGTTCACCGGCATCTTCGGCACCTTCTACCCAACGCTGCAGAATTGCCGGGATTTGGCAGGATACTTCCAGCAAGTGCATCTCTCCGCGCTCAACATCAGTGAGGGAGACAGCCAGATCTACGCCAACATTCAGGATTGCATTCCCCGAATTTTCTATACGGCCGGCCCGCAGATTTCCCTGCTGAGTGCGACTACGGACGTCCTGCCGAGGGCCGGCAGCACGGTCCAGTTAACGCTCACGCTGACCAACTACGGATATTCGCGGTTGTATGTGAAGCATCCGGTATACGCAATAGTTCTCGACTCGCGGGGGAGGCCGCTACCTTCGATTTCACCGGTACCCCTCGATATCACTCAGGTCACGCCAGGAAGCAAAGTTACGGTGTCAGCAAACGTTACCGTCCCGTTGCTTTTGCCTTCGTCGGGCAAACTGTCCATGGCGCTTTGGATGCCCGACCCCGATCCAACACTCGCCATGGACCATCGCTACAACTATATGTTGAACAACGAGGGCGTTCCCAACACGGCGAGTGGCTACAACGTGTTGTTCTCGTTCAATCCGTAGTCTACGGTCCTCCTGATCGAGCAGCTCACGGACTACGGTGCCCTGCTCGTCAGGCTTGGAGAGAGCTCTCGCCGCCTAGCAGCCATCTCTTGTCTTGTCGCGCGGCGGCCGCCGCCCATTGCGCGCGCATGTCACGTAATGTCCATGTAAGGGTCTCGTCAGGGATCAGGTACCCGCCGATGCCGTCCGTAAACAGAATGTCGTAAATCCGCTTGCTGGCGGCATCGATTTCGGCCGCACTGGGACTGCCAGCAACCGGTGGTGCCGGCAACACGATGGTAATGGTGTTCGGCTGCTGTGGGATTACTTCAATTCGGTAGGTGCCTTCGGGCATCGAGCCGAAGTACTCCTTGAGGGCGGTAATGGGATCATCGATCAGATGCTGGCGCACCTTGGCGTCGCGGCGCAGCAGGCAGTAATGCTCGGTAAAAATATCTTGTTTATCGCTCATGGATTGTTCCTTCGAAAGCTCTCGCGCATGCGTAACAATTCCAGCTTGAGTGCCTGTGGCATGATCCAGCAGAAGAGATCTCCGCTTTGCCACAAATCCATTTGATTGATTACCTTGTCCTGATCTTCTGTGGGTTCTGCGAGCGGCGGGATCACGAAGGTGAGGGTGTCGCGTCGTTGTTGGCGGACGTCGATCTCGATCGCGGACGAAACCTCTACGCCGATACTGTGTAGAGCCTGACGCGGGTCATTCCGCAATAGTTCGGCAAAGGCAGGGTCCGTCCATGCCAACTCGACGAGACACTGCTCCAGGCTCGTATCGTTTCTACTGACTTTCGTTTCCTGCACGTTATCCCTCTTCTCTTCATCTGGTTATTTGTGGAACATTCCGCTATTCGCCGGTTCTACTTCAACTTCGATCAGTGAAGGCGCGTGGCCGGCGATTGTCGCAGCCAGTGCTTTTGCAAAACCCTCGGGCGACGTAACCCGTCGCGCCGGCAAGCCATAACGGGGGGCACAGTTTTGGTTGGGGAAATTCCCGCGCCCGCAGAGTGGTGCCGCAAGAGGTTGTTGCTCCAAGCACCACCCACACGGGCTCAAGGGGCGCGGGTAACGATCCAGCTGATGACGGGAAGCGGGACGCCTTTGTAAGGCCAGAGGAGAATCAAGGAACCGGCGTGGCCGGCGTTGACAGAGAGAGCCCAGTCGGGGTGGAGCTCCGATAGGAATATTTTGTCGCCCGACGCCTCGCTGACCACCCTCCAGCGTTGGCTGGCCGCGTTAACCACGCATGGCGACTGTATCAGCGCGTTGTAGACGTTCTGGCCCGGCGTCTCCATGCACAGTCCACTGTTGACATTGATAAACTGCACCACGTTGACATTCCCTACCGGCTTGACCATTCTCCACTTCTGGCTGGCGTCCCCCTTGGGCACGGACTGCTGTAATTGCGCTCCGGCCACCCTACTTGAGCCGCTCACGTCGATCACCAGGCCCGAAGCTCTCGATGTCATCACCACGGTGGTTTCGACGTTAGGGCGGTAGACCGATTCGACTAGTCCGTTTGCGTGCACCCACGCATAGCCCTCTGTCTGCTGCGGAGAGATGTTGGGAGCTGCACCGGGGAACGAGACGATGCTGATCACCCGAGAACCACCGTCGTTACCTCCTGTGGACCCATAGAAGGGTGCGTCGCCGAACGAATAGACGCCGCCGTCGTCGGCGACGAGCCAATAGCCATTGATCTTCGTATCGGCGGCTATGCTGACGGCAATGCCAGTCACATTATGGCCGCCGGGCTTCTTCCCGCCCGTGGAACCATAAAACACCGCGTCGCCAAAGCTGAAAACGCCCCCATCGGAGCAGACAATATAGTAGCCATTTCCGGACAAAGTGGCGGCGATCCCGGTCACGACTCCCTCGTTTCGCGCATCTCCATAATGCTGTGCATCTCCGGCCGTCCACACCGTCCCGTCACGGGATACCGCCCACAACCCCTTCCCGCTCGGGGTCGCCGCCGCCGCAACAAGAACCTCCTGCTTCGTCGGCGAGGAAGGAAAGTTCGAGCACTTGCTCAAATGGCCTTCACAAAGGACGGGCACGCCTCCACCGCGAGATATAAGATCCCCCGTGGGAGTTACAACCCAATACCCGTGGCTGCCCGGGACAGCAACAACGCTACCGCGAACCGCGACATTCTCGTACTTGGGAGCGCCGTCTACCGCCAGCGTTTCGCTTATTACGGAGACATCTCCGTCGGTCTGAACCCAGAACCCACTGTGGGGAGCTTTGGCGATGCTGGTCACCACCTGGGATGTGACAGGCAGGTCTCCATAGCCAGGGGAAGACGCGCGGGCACAGCTCGGTGCCAGCCAGAAAATAGCCGGAATCAACAGGCTTAGCACACCGGAAAGCGATCGAATACGACAACCTCTGGGCTTTATTTGCTGAGTCATAACGTGTCCTTCCATGGTTCCCTAATCGGCAAACTGTGTCGCGGCGGGCCGCCGAAAGATATGGCGGTCCCCCTGAGTTGAGAATCCAACAATCTGGTCAGATCGTTTTGGGCGATCTTTGTTTCCTGCTGCATGTTGCCTCTATTCTCCAAGGTCATTTACGGAACATCCCGCTGTTCGTCGGTTCTACCTCAACTTCAATGAGCGAGGGAGTGCCGGAGGCGATCGCTGCGGCCAGAGCCTTGGCGAAATCGTCGGGCGACGTGACCCGTCGCGCCGGGAGGCCGTAGCCCGCAGCCAGTGACACGAAGTCGATGCCAGGAAGGTCCATCCCCGCGACCACCTTTGTATTGAGAAATGAGCCGAAGTCTTTCAGCGCTTCGTAAACTCCGTTTCGGACGATCACAAAAGTGCACGGCAACTTGTGCTGTGCCGCGGTCCATAGACCTGTGATGCTGTAGTTTGCCGACCCATCGCCGACCAGAACGACCACGGGGCGCTTTCCGTATGCAAGACTGACACCTACCGCGGCTGGCAGCGCAAAGCCAAGTCCTCCACCGGCGCCGCAGAAGAAGCTTTTTGGCCGAGTGATCGCAGCCGTTTCCCACCAGGAAGCAAGCGACGGAGATTCCGTTGTGAACACAGTTTCGGGCGGGCAGACGCTCGCCACGATGCGATTGAACTCTTCGACCGTGACTTTAGAACCGCCGGAAGGAACGCGCGGAGCAGGGACTTTAGGCTGAATTACCGCCGGTATTCGTTTCATGAGCGGGATCAACTGCTCCATTGCCACAGCTGGGTCGCCAACTATGGCGTCGCCCATGGGAGCACGCGCCGCCTGGTCCGCATCGGCGGTGACCGTCACCAATGCTGTGCCTTTTGGCAGATAAGCTCCGGGCGTCCACGCGTGATAACGAAATGCCGGACCGCCAAAGACGACCACGAGATCGTAGCCGGCAAGTTGCTCGCAAACCCCGGAGATCGTGGTGCTGAGAGTACCGAGAAAATTGGGATGGTTGGTCGGGAAAGGAATTCTCGCCGGCTCACTGACCAGGAACACGGGCGCGCCACATATCTCCGAGAGCTTCACTCCGGCCTTCCAGCCGAGACCTGTATCGACGTCTGCGCCCATCACGAAGAGAGGCTTGTGGGCGGCGTTCAGACGATCGGCGAGTGTCTTGAGTTGGTGCGGCTGAGGTATCGGCTGCGCTGCCACGTGGCGGTCGAGGAGCGAAGAGGTTTGATCGTCGTTGGCTTCGGCCCGCCAGTCATCGAGAGGAATCGAGACAAAGACAGGGCCGGAAGGGGCCGCCACGGCAAAGTGCGCGGCTCGGGCGATGACTGCCGGTACCGATGCGGCATTGGGAGCTTCGAAGGACCACTTCACTAGAGGGCGGGGCAAGTCAATCGCGTTGCGGCTGGTGAGTTGACCTTCCAGCGTGAGCATGGACCGAACCTGCTGACCACTCATAATGACGAGCGGAGCTCCAAGCACCTGAGCGTTGACGAGAGTACCCATGGCTTGACCCACACCAGCGGCTGCATGAAGGCTCACGAGCACCGGCTTTCCGGTCACCTGGCAATAACCGTCGGCCATGGCGAGACCCGCTCCCTCGTGCAGTGCCAGAACGTAGCGGAAGTCGCTGGGTAAGCGATCGAGAAATGGAAGTTCGTTGGACCCAGGATTACCAAAGATGGCGGTCATCCCAAGTGAACGCAAGATCTCGTACGTTGCATCATGAACAGTGGCCATAAGAGCCTTTCAACTTGAACGACAGCTGCTTGAGATTAGGTACCGACGAGCCCAATCCGCCTTTCAATTTCGGCGGTCCGCATAGCCGGGCGGAAGGTCCTTGGGTGCGCAGGCGATGACGCTATCGTTGTCGCGCCCGCAGTCCTCGATGAACGTGATGTTCGCGAACTCATCCACCAAGTCCGTGGGATAAGTGGGACCTGCATCCCGATACTGGCGCATCAGGTCCAGATGCTCGTTCTGATAGACGACGATCTTTTGCGGGTTGTCGACGATCCACTTGGGAAAGAAGGTCGCGCCATGCACCCGGCGTTCGGCAAGATTGACCGCCACGCTCACGCAGGTTCCCGTCGGTTCGACCCACGACACTTTGAATACGTTGTCGGCGAGTCGCACGATGTGCGCTTCCTGATCTTTCACCCAGCGTCCGCCGACGATGCCGATGTGCACGCGATATTCCGCTGTGCGGTCGTTCTTGATGTAGAACTCATATTGCCAGCCGTTAGCGTAGGTATAGATATAGTGCTTCCCCACGAACGGAGCGATCTCTGCTGGCTTGGTCGACTGGAAAGCGTCTGACATTTTTTCCGTCCTTCTGTTTAAGCGGCTCGCCCACGGGCAGTCGCAGTTGTAGGTTTTGTTGGTTGAAGGTTGTTTGCGGGTCAGCGCGGCCGCACCGCCACGGTGACGGAGCCGAAGTCCAAGGTGTCATAGTAGTGATCGGCGGGGTACCGTGCTGTATAGGTGTGCGTGCCTGCCGAGATATCAGTCACAGCGAAAGTGGCCAGGGTGCCGTTGGCGGAGAGGCTTCCCATGCCGATTAGTTCGGAGCCCTCATAGAACAGGACCTGATTAGTAAGTGCTGGTGCGCCGATCGAAAGCAGTCCCGGCTGTTTGCCGTAGCTGTCAGGCACAAAGAGCGTGGTTTGCGACATGATGGGCTGCACCACTGCATTCAGGGTGATTGTGTCTCCCGCAAACACAATCGTCCGAAGGGTTGTCGCGGCAACATTTTTGAGTCGTGGGTCCAGAGTGAAAAACAGTTCCCCGCTGACAAACGGCATCGTGCCCGTGCAAGGGTAGGCCAGCGACGGATCATTCACTGAGGTCATCCCGTCGTAGGTGTTGTTTTGCAGAACTAGATGAGTTCCCTCGTAGTCCTCTTTCTCCTCGGTCGAGTCTGCATACAAATGGCTGAGGGCCGGAGGATACACATTCGTGCTGGTGGTTAGCGAATTGCCCAGCGCCATGATCGACCCGAGCGAAGTTGCTCCCGAGGTGAAGTCGTCGAAAACGACATTGTTCAAAGTGGACTGGTTCGTGCCATATGAGCCGTCAGATTTCTGGGCTGCGGCCAGGAACACCTGGTACGTGCCTTGACCTTGGATGGTTCCATTCAGTGTGGTCTCCAGGAGCTGCGATGTCGGGGCCAGCATATGGACGTTCTGGAAAGTGAGTCCCGTGACGATGGGAGGGTTGTCGTTATTCACGAACTGAAGGCGGATGGGCTTCACTATGTCGCGGATGCAGGCAGATTGGAAGGTGATGTTGGAAATCTGCGCCCCAGCGGCACTGCCGTTCTGACTCTCATCGGTAATTTGCAGCGCCTCCAAATCATTCGTGGCATTCGGTAGCGCCTGGGCGTAGGTGTTCAGCCCGTACTTCGCTTTCATCTCCTCTTGTGTCACTCCATTCACCGTGGTGCCGGAAACACTGGGCAGATCTCCCGTGAACTGCAGGTTCCGCGCGACCAGGTTTGCGACGCTGATTCCGTTTCCCAGAATCGTGATTCCGCCCTTGGTGTACCCGCGGAAGTGGTCGACTGTAATGTCCTGCATTGGAGTTCCGGCGGCTACGAAGACAAGCTGTTGGTCGCCGTTGGCGACCGCAGTGTCGTACACCGTCACGTTCGAAGCGTCGATGTCAAAGCCATCCGTATTCGGGATATTCCACGGCGATTGCACTTTGACACCCCAGATCGTCACATTCTTGCCGTGCAATCCCACGGTGTGGAAGGGGGGATTGCGGATCGTGAACTTGTAGAGGGTGAAGTTGCAGTTCGGTTGGGTGGTCGAGCCCGTGCAGGCGGGGATCTGCTTTTGCGAGACTCCTGCCGAAATCACCTGCGGGCTGGCCTGCTCGTTTTGTCCGCTCCCGCCGTTTGAAAAAGTGCCGGGACCAGGGAGAACACCGCATTGATCGGTGCTTCCCGGCGAGTTCTTGCGGTTCTTGTGTATCGTTAGTCCCCACCAGGTGCACTTGTTGGCCCAGATACCGCCCAGCAGCAGCTTGTCGCCTTGCCCGTCGATCACGCCGTAGCCGTAAACGCCGCTGTACCCGTTCAGGGTGATCAATGGTAAACAGCCTTTACCCACCTTGTAGGTGGCCACGGGGCCATAGTTGCCGCACTGAATAGCCGGGGTCGATGGGTCCTGATAATTGCGAGGGTCGCGGGAACCATAGACCGTCACACCTGCATCAATGATCAACGACACCCCGAGAGGCAGGTTGACCGGATTGATAAGGAATGCATTGTGAGAGTCGTCCGCGCCCAGAGTGAGCTCAACCGCCTGTCCGCTCCGGCACTCGTTTAGTTTGCTTTTGAGGGTTGCGGTTTCGGCCTTCGATTCGGCGTTCTGTTCCTGTGCCGTCTGTCCAATGACCGGCCCATCCAGTGGAGTGGAACTAAGCGGCGCGGCATAAACCGCGCAGGTCAGCGGAAGCTTGGGTTCAGTAACTGTGCGCGTGTCCTGGGCCGAAAGGTACACACTGGATCCGAGCAATTGGGCTACGAGAAGCGTAAGTAGAACGCGAAACTGCATAATTCCTCCTGGATGTTTTGACTTGGTCGCAGTATGAGAGAAAAAGCCGGCGGTGACATCACGACATGCAGTTCTTTTTTCGTAACCCGAACGGGACAGCTCTCGCTACTCACAGCAAGGGGCGTTGCTGTACCCCTATCGAGTTAGAGACGCTGGGGAAAAGTACTAAGTGAACAGAGCTTGCACCGCAGCGGTGTCGAAATATCCGGTGACTTCGACCAGCTTGTCTCCAGTCACCCGGACCACCCAACAATAGTCGTTGACGTACACGCCACCCTTGGCCAACGGAGTCTCGCCGTGCCATTCCACGACGACGGCATCGCCCTCGGCCACCACCCGTTTCACCTTGCACGATGTGGGGTCGGCAAATACAGCCAGCAACGGCTGGTACGTCTTTTCCATGTACTCCTTCTTGCTATGCGAGACGCCGGAGATGGGCGTCGTGCCAATTGCCGTCCACACTACGTCATCGGCTACCGAGTCGAAGAAGCCGGAAGAGTCACCCGCCTCCCACTTCGCAAAAAGGTTTGTCACAAGTTCCTTTGCATTCATGTCTGTCTCCTGATTCTGTTAGCGGACCGCACTGGGTTACAGGTCTCGTCAAAGTAGCCCCTACTGCGACCGCTGACGGGCCGTGGGCAGAACTTGCCGGCTTCGCCGTTAGTTCACAGGCGACCAGCCCTCAGAGGGATTGAATTCCTGAATCGATGCTGCGATTTTGTAAGTGTCGGGGCCCAAGTTCCGCTCATAGACCACGCCGTCGCTGCCCGACATGAAGGTCATGATGCCGGTCTGCCCGTATTTCGCCGGAGTTGCAAGAATGGCGAAGCCGCCAGTCATCTTTCCGTTCACGATGTAGCTCTTCGCTCCGCCATCGGCAGCATCGCCTTGCGATGTCAGAATGCGCAGGATGTAGCCATCCAGCACAAAGGGCTGCCCGGGAGCCAGCGAGCCCCTCGACGACTTCGGCAACTCGGAGAGAATTGCAAGGGGGCTAGGTGACTGCTTTGCCGACACAGGCCAATACAGGCCGTCCCGCTTGCTATCACTGCTTATGATCCGCGGTGTGTATTCGTTGCCGTTTCGCGAGAGAAGAGAATATAAATCTTCAGCATCCGCAAAAGCGGAGCACGCATCCATCGCGAGTAATTCGTTTCGGCCGATGCGGCGGGCGAGAATTTCCTGATTTCCCGCTGCCATATCAAAGTACCAGCGCGAATCGGAGTTTTTCGCCAGCGGTACCGGGAATGGATAGTTGTCGACGCCGATGTAGAGCACCTCGGTGCCATTTGTCATCGCGACCCAACGATTCATCTGGCCGTACTGGGCGACAAACGCCCGTCGCGCTGCCCGGTCTTGTGCGGGATCTCCGGAGCCGACGACATCCTGCGAGTCTGGCCCGAGAATCCGTCGAAGCTCAGCAGCGTCGTTTGTTTGGTTCGCTGCCTGCAGAGCTTGACCGGCCTCCGATGGAGTCGCAAAAGTGATTTGTGCTGTTGTTCCGCCCGTCGCGGCGGAGCTGTCTGATGCAAAAAGAGACAGCGCGAAAAGAATCAGAAGAAGGACCGCCGGATAAATCAGCGGCACGTCCAAGTTCGTTGAGAATTTCTTCCTTAGCATCTTCATGACTGTGATCACCCATTCTGAGATACGTTCTTGGTGCTTCTGCCTGCACTGTCGGGCTTCTTAACGCCGGTGCTCTCCGCCGCCGCCATGAGGAGCAGGTGCGTGAGCAGGTGCGCGGTGCATCTGCGGGCGAGGGGGATGCGGACGCATACTCTGATGTCCGCGGTTTGATTCCGCACGGGCTGCACGACCGTTTCCGCTCATCGCCGACCGGGGACGTTGCTGCTGATGCCCCATGGCCGTGGGATAGCGCTGGTCGCCAGGATGAGGGCCGTTCTGTGGTGGGCGATAGCCAGGCATACCGCCCGGTTGGCCAGCAGGTTTATAGACTTGCGGCCCAACCGTGCCGGAGGGATTGTGTTCAACACCGCCGTTGCCGCCGATCAGACCATGATTGCCATTATTGCCGCCATTCGGCTGATCGGCTGGATTGGTGCCCGGCACATCGGGGTGCCAGTGCCCGCCAGGACCGTAGTAACCGTTCGGGTGATACGCGCCGTTCGGCCCGTAGTGCGTATCCACCCCAGGACGATAGGGATCGGGATGGTTGCCGTTCCAAGGGTGATAGCCGTTGTAACCTGTGTTGTTCCAAGTTCGATTATTGATGTAGGTGTTGTTGTTATAAATGATGGTGGAACCGCCGCCACCCCAGCCGCCCCAGTTCACGTTCCAAGCATTCCAGCCCCAGCCTCCGCCCCAGCCACCACCTCCAACCACCGCACCAACGGCAACTCCGGTTCCGAAATAGAGACCCGCCGAAACCACTGGTACCGCAGGAGGTACATAAAGCGGTACCGCTACCGGTGCGCCATACACGACGGCTGGGTTGTACTGAGGCACATATACAACCTGAGGATTGGCGGGCTGGATCACGATGGTGTTAGCCGACGGCTGCGTCACCGTGATCTGACTATTGGACTGCAGCGTCCCCGCCGCCTGTGCCTTGGCACGCATCGTCTGCACTGCCGCCATCACATCGGACTGCTGATATGCGAACGCTTGTCCGAGGCTTGAGGTCCACGAGAGGTTGTTCGCCAAATTGTTCAGCACAGAGGGGAACTGGGTTAACGCTTTGACGCTGGGGTCCCACGTCTGCTGATCGACAGCTTGCGTCAGAGCCGTCCCACTGAGGCTTTGGTTTTGCCCGAGCCAAGTGTCCGCCTCGGCTACTTCGTCGGGATTTTCCGAAGCTGCCAGGACCTGCGCCACCAACGCGTCGGGATAAAGCGCGATGGGAGCAACCAGAGCATCGAGCTGATCCGAAGACAGTGGGGCCGGCGAAGGCGCGGAACTGCTTCCGGTATAGCCGGTTGCGGACGGCGTGGCAAACTGAGACTGAGGAACGGATACCGGCGTCGGCGGTGCTAGTTCCGGTTGCGACGCGTAAACCGTCCCCGTAGCTGGTGAGTTGGCCCCGTCGCGCACGGCTTGCCATTCCGCATGCTTGCCGCGAAATCCATACTGGCCCAACATACTGTCGTCGGAGACCCGTCCCCGAAAAGTCATGACATTTCGCGTTATCGTGCTGAACGTAACGTGCTGGCCGTTGACCTCGCCGCGAATCGGCCCAGCCTGGTTTGGCCCTTCGAAGTACCCGCTCAGTTGATTGCCGGTTTGCGTAATCTGAACGTGCTTTACGACGGTTTCGCTGTTGTCCGTGTTGGTCGCATAAATCGTCCAGTCGCCGCCGATATTCGCCGACGCCTGCTGGGCGAGCGCCGGGGCACCCAGTGTGAGCGCCATGAATACGATTCCGACGAGCGTTGCGATTACTTTCCTGTCCTGCATGACTGTCCTCCAAATCCGAAGCTGTGGCACGCGACTTCTATCTGGGCTGGTCGAGCGGAGTTTGGACCCCGACTCTCCACCCGCTGTGTGCTTCCCTTGGCATGTCCGTACTATGCAGCCATGGCGATGCAGGGCACATCACCGCATAAGAGGTTTTTGGCATAACGCTCTCGGGGATGCGCAGGCATACCACGATGGGGTGATACCGGCGCGCGGTTCCTACCGCTGATGGTCAACTGCGACCTTGTATTGGCCGAAAGTCAGTGCTCGGATGACCGCCCGCCGCCTATACTTGGCATACAGTCATAGGGTGCAATGCAGGATCGGATGCGACACTTCGATTTTTCTTCCTGCGGGCGGAAGCGGCGCCAGGCCTCGTCCACATACAGGACGTTCGCCGCAGTCTTGGTGCTTGTCCTGCTTGGGCTCTGCTCGAGCATCCAGCTTCGAGCACAGTATCGGTACGACGTCTGGACTGCCGATAACGGCCTGCCGCAGAACATCGTTCGTGGCATATACCAGTCCCCGGACGGTTTTCTCTGGGTCGCAACCTTCGACGGCCTTGTCCGATTTGACGGAGTGCAGTTCAGAGTTTTCAACAAGAGCAACACTCCGGGCATGGCGTCGAACCGGATTGTGTCTCTTCACGGAGATCGATCCGGCAATCTTTGGATGAGCAGTGAGGGTGGCGACCTCACTCTCTATCGGAACGGCACATTTCAAAGCATGGGAGCAGGCCAGGGAGTGTCGGAGAAGTCAGTCCGAGGGGTGACCGGCGACGATGCCGGCCACGTCTGGATACTCAGCGGTGACAAGATTGAAGAGTGGCAGCAGGACTCAGGTCGGTTTATCGACGTCACCCCCGCGCAGCTTCAATACAACATCCTGCTTTGGGACAACGAGGGATTCTGGGCGTCCGACGGTACCGGTCTGCACTGTTTCGCCAAAGGGAAGTTCCTCCATTACGCTCTCCCGCGTCAGTTAGCGCAGGCATCTATTCTGTCGGTTGCGCATGAACACAATGGGATTGTCTGGATCGAAACGAAGGACAGGCGGTACTTCAAGATCGAGCCGGGTAAAGCCGCCATAGCCTTTCGCCAGCCACTCATCACCTATGTCGCTGAAAGTGGACACTCGTGGAACTTGCAACTGGGTCACGAGCTCCTCCGCACGGTCGAGTATCTGAACGCCAACAAAACTTCAAAACTCGGCTTTGTTTCCATGTATGAGGATCTGGAGAAAAATCTCTGGCTAGGTACTGAAGGGAACGGGCTGTATCGCCTACAGAAGCAGTCTATTGTGGTTCACTCCAGGCAGCCTGGCATGACTGAAGACAATATTTATCCCATCCTTCAAGACCGTTCTGGAGCCATTTGGATCGGCGCCTGGAACATGGGCTTGAGCCGATACTTCGATGGCACGTTCACTGCGTTCACGCCCGCCGAAGGTCTTCCCAGCAAATTAGTCACTGCGCTCTATGAGGACAACGAAGGCCAGCTTTGGGTAGGCACCCACGGCGGCGTTTTTGTCTATAAAAACGGCCACTTTCACCGTCCCACCCACCTCGCCCTTCCCGAGCGTTCCGTGGTCCAGGCGATCTCTCAGGACAGTGGCGGTACCTTTTGGTTCGGCACCAATCGCGGTTTGGTTTCACTGACAAAAAATGACACCACCCTCTTCACGACGACGAATGGTCTAGCCACGGATGACGTGCGCGTCGTCCTCCCAACCCGATCGGGTGAACTCCTGGTTGGAGGCTACGGAGGACTTACCCGTATTCGAAACGGCCAGTTCTCGCACTGGACGGAACGTGAGGGCCTGCCTAGCAACAATGTTCGCTCTCTTTACGAAGACAACGACGGCGTAATCTGGATTGGCACCTACGATGGAGGACTCGGCCGCTTCAAGAGCGGAACGTTCACTCGCTTCACCATGGCCAATGGCCTTTACAACAACGGCGTGTTCCAAATTCTCGAAGATAGCGCTGGAAGTCTGTGGATGAGTTGCAACCGCGGCATCTATCGTGTCAAAAAGCAGGAGTTGAACGACGCTGCCGAGGGGCGACGCGCCACGATCTCGTCGATTGCCTACGGCAAGGTTGACGGCATGGCGACCGTCGAATGCAACGGCGGCCTGGCACCCGCCGGAATAAAGACGCGCGACGGTAAGCTGTGGTTCCCGACTCAGGCCGGCATAGCCGTTGTCGATCCTGCCGCCGTCTCCTACAACCCGCATCCGCCACCGGTAGCCATCGAGTCCATCGTTCAGGATCGAACCCCCATACCTTCGACAAAAGCAATTCGCCTTCCTCCGCATGGGCAGAATATCGAGATTCAATACAGCGCTCCCAGCTTCATCAAGCCGGAGCAAATTCACTTTAAGTATCGGCTGGAGGGACTTGATTCCAGTTGGATTGACGCAGGTGGCCGCCGTACTGCGTACTATTCTCACCTTCCGCCCGGCGAATATTCTTTCCACGTGATCGCGGCGAATAGCGACGGCGTGTGGAACGAAAACGGCGCGACCATGGCCTTTACGGTATTGCCCGCCTACTATCAGACCGCGTGGTTCCGCTCCTTGTGCGTCGCGGTTTTTGCGGTGCTGTTGTGGGTGCTGTACCGTCTTCGCCTTCGCCAAGTCGCGGCACGCATGCAAGCCCGGCTCGAAGAGCGCTTGTCGGAACGCGAAAGAATTGCGCGAGATCTGCATGACACTTTGTTACAAGGTATCGCCAGCGCTCACATGCAGCTCGACGTAGCCAACGACCGTCTGCCCGGCGACTCGCCCGCGAAACCGCTCGTGCAGCGGGTCCTCAGCCTGATGGAGCAGGTGAGCACAGAGGGAAGAAACGCGATACGAAGCCTCCGTTCCTCCGAGTCCGAGAGAAACCGGCTTGACGAAATGTTGGCTCGCGTACGGGACGAGATAGGCGCTCAGCAGGCCGTTGACTTCAGAGTTATTGTGGCAGGTGAGCACAAGGACCTGCAGCCACTGATTCGTGACGAGGTATATCGCGTCAGCCGCGAAGCTACCATCAATGCATTCCGGCACGCGAATGCCACCAGCATCGAAGTTGAGATTGAATATGCCGCCCATAAACTCTGCATTACTGTGCGAGACAACGGGTGCGGAATCGATGAGAAGCTGCTGCAAACGGGCCGTGAAGGGCATTGGGGCCTTTCAAGTATGCGCGAGCGCGCGGAGAAGATTCACGCTAAGTTAGACGTTTTCAGTCGTCCTGGCGCAGGAACAGAAGTGCAACTTTCCATCCCGGGCACTGTGGCATATGATCGCGCCGACAGGGACAATTGGTGGAGTCGGATTGTGAAACGGCTTGCTGCAGCGTATAAGAGCAATATTTCAGCGGCCAGAGAGTGAGAAATTTTGAGTGAACAAGAACGTATTCGCGTTCTGACTGTCGATGATCATCCGCTGCTGCGCGAGGGAATCTCCACGCTTATCAACAACCAGCCCGACATGTGTATTGTGGGAGAAGCTGGCACTGGCACCGAGGCTCTTGAGCGGTTTCGCGTGCTTCATCCCGATGTAACGCTGATGGATGTGCGGCTTCCCGACAAAAGTGGTATCGATGCCATGATCGCGATTCGAAGCGAATTTCCGGACGCCCGCGTCATCATGTTGACCACATCGGAAGGTGACGTGGAAATACAGCGCGCCTTGGGAGCCGGTGCCCAAGGATATATCCTGAAGAGCATGCCCCCGAAAGACCTGGTTGAGGCAATTCGGCTAGTTCACGCCGGCAAGAAGCGGATACCTCCCACGATTGCAGCCCACTTGGCCGAGCACTATGCCGACGAGGACCTCACCGCTCGCGAGATCGAAGTCCTCCAGCAGATCTCCGGCGGCAATCGCAACCGCGACATTGCCGATCGTTTATTCATCTCGGAAGAAACTGTGAAAGTGCACATCAAGCACATTATGGAGAAGCTGGGCGCAAATGATCGCACCCAAGCCGTCGCGATAGCCCTGAAACGCGGCATCATCCATCTCTGATTGCTGTACCCCGATAGTGTTAGTGGAAGATTCCAAGCCTTAGGGATTTCTTTTGCTTCGCTGACCGCTAGCCTCTTATGAGGCGGCAAAGACTCCCGTCTGCGAGGCAGGCTTGTCAATCATCTATACCCGATTCCCAAACCGCGGAGCAGGCATTGGATTGCTGCTTTTGCGCGTGGCCATTGGAGTGACGCTGATCCTCCATGCCGGCCTGTTATTACAATTCCAGGAATCACGGATCGCCGGCGTCGCAATAGTCGTGATTGCGCTTTTCAGCGGTCTGGCGCTGCTGGCGGGCTTTCTTACTCCTATCGTTTCAGTCGTTGCCTTCCTGATAGTCGCCGGCACGGGGTTTTCCCGGTTGGCCGGACTCAGTGGCGGTGTGATCGCAGGCTATCAGGCGTCTCTCGATGTCGTGGTCATGGCTGCGGCTATCGTCTTGCTTGGCCCCGGGGCCTTCTCCGTCGATGCCCACCTGTTTGGCCGCCGCAAGATCATCATTCCTCCTCCATCCCCGTCGGAAAGAGCGTAGTTCAAGGGCCTTACCGAATTCCCGCAGAGTTACTGTCCCAGGGTTCAGTGCATGCCACTTGGGAGCTATGCTGCTTGTTACTGCGCCCGGAGGAGATTGGAAGATAGCGATTGGAACAAAACCGCTTCAGTTCCGGTTGTTCCGCATCGTACAGAGGTTGGCGGTCACTTCAGCCAGTCCTGCTCGCGGTACCAGGCGTTGGTCTCCCGAACGCCGGCTTCCAGACTGTATTGTGGCGAGGTTTGCAGGTCCGTCCATATCGCACTGCTGTCGCATAACCAGTTCGAGGCGGACATTTCCGTCAGTTTCTCCGAATTTAGAAACGGCAGGCGGCCGAATACGCCGTTCAATCCTTCCCACAGGGACACGAATGCACGCATTGGTACCCGAGGCACCCGCACCCTGCGCGTCTTTCTCCCGAGGGTCTTCGCAATGGCCTCGGCCAGATCGTCCCTCTCATAGACCTCGCCGTCAGAGAGGATGTATGCCGGTTGACAGCGCCGGGCGCTGAGCAGTCCGACAATGGCCCTGGACAAATCTTTCACATAAATAAACGACAACGCCTGCCGGCCGCCCGTTAGATCCAGGTCAATGCCTTTATCGATCAACTTGAAATACCGCAGAAAGTCGGGATCGCGGGGCCCATAAACCGCTGTGGGCCGAACGATAACGGTGTTCAACGAACTCAACGGTCGCAGACCTATTTCCGCCTCTAGTTTGCTCTTACCGTAGGACGACACGGGACATTGCGGATCTCGGACGCGGATTGGATTGAACGTCGATTCATCCCCTGGTCCGTGCGTTGCCAAAGAGCTCACGAAAATAAATCGCTCCGGCGGCTTTCCGGCCTTGCGCAGCGCCTCTGCAAACTGGATGGAACAATCGCGGTTCACCCTAGCGAAGTCTTCCCGCTTGTTGGCTTTGGCAATCCCCGCATTATGGATGACGAAATCGAAGCCGCCTTCCTCGCTGTTGAATCGCCGCAGCCGGGATAGCATCTCCTGCGGCGAGGAGAGATCGCATGGGAAGAAACGAATGGCTCGGTCCTGCAGGAAGGCTTTGCTGCTTTGCGGCCGAATGCCGGCATAGACAGTAAATCCTTGCTTCAGAGCTTCCTCTACAAGAAAACTCCCAATGAACCCACTGGCTCCGGTAATCAGCACCTTTCGGGATTGCATATCCTGGGGCATGGCCAGTTCAGCTAAGCTCTTTGATAAAGCAACGTCTGCGCTTGTGATTAACAGCGGTGAACGAATCCCAAAATGCCATGATTCGGTTGTTGCTTTCGAGGTTTATATTCGACTCCGCGAACCGGACACCGGCCTTGGCATAGGCCTGGAAGATCTCCGATATTACCAGCGCGTTGACTCCTTTCCCTTGCAAGTCAGGTCGAACGGCCACGAGATATAAGTCGGCGACGGGGTTGCGTTTCATGGCCCGCAATAGATGAAAGAACCCTGCCGGGAACAGACGGCCTCCGCCCTTTTGCAGAGCCGCGGACATGGACGGCATAGTGATGGCAAATGCGGCCAGCTTTCCGGACCTATCCAGAACGATGCTGACAAAGTCGGGCCTTATGAATGAAAAGTACTGTTTCGTGTAATATTCGATCTGCTTTTCGTTGAGCGGGACTGCCCCGTGCAGGTGGGCGTACGCATCGTTGATGAGGCGGAAGATGTCGGGCGCATAAGGAAGGATGTCTTTCGACTTCTTCGCCTTTACCACTTGCAGTCCCAGTCTTGCCTTAGCGACCGCCGCCACCCGGCCTATCCGGGGAGGGATCGTTTGCGGAATTTCGATTCTGAATTCCAGCCAGTCGGCCTCCTTACCGTACCCTAGGACCTCCATGTACTGCGGATAGTAAGGATAGTTATAGATGGTCGCCATCGTCCCTAGTTGATCGAAGCCATTGACGAGCATCCCTTCAAAATCGAGGTCGGTGAAGCCGAGCGGACCATGCACAGCTTCCATCCCACGTTCTTTCGCCCAACCTTCCACCTGTTGGATCAAGGCGCGGGCAATCCGAATGTCCTCTTCGAAGTCAATCCAGGCAAACCGCATATAATTTTGGTTGCATTTGACATTGTGGGCGTGGTTGATGATGGCCGCGATCCTGCCGACTACCCTTTTACCGTTCAGTGCCAGCCAATATCTGGCTTCGCAATAGGCGAAAGCCGGGTTTTTGTCCCTGTCAAGAGTGTTCCGCTCGTCAAAGCGAAGCTTAGGGACACAGTCGGGGTTGCCCTTGTAGAGCCGGTACGGAAGATCGATAAAGGCAGCCATCTCCTTGCGTGAGACAACTTCCTTGACCACGATTTCTGTTGATTGCGGCATACTGTTGTCTCGGCCCCTAAGGCCCTCCGAGTCCTCTGGGCCAACCCCTGCGCAGTCATCTCGTCTCGAAGACTCGGAGGACATGGGAGCCGCGGAATCAACTTTCGAATGTGCAATGTCGTCAGATTGCGGAAACGGCGGCATGGCGCAGGCCTCCTCTCAGACCGGAAAATTCGAGAGCGGGAGCACTGAAGGTGTGCGGACGGATCTTCGCCAGCGCATCGGCAAGTGCCGAAACGGTCCGGCGAATCTGCTCCTCACTGTGCCGCGCCGTCACAAAGAATCTCAGGCGCGTCAGTTTCTCATCCACGGCGGGGTACAAGATCGGTTGCACGTTGATACCTCTCTCTCCCAAGGCCTGAGATAGCAGCAGGCAATTATGCGAGTTACCGACGATACAGGGCACAACAGGGGAGCCTTCACTCATGCCGGTATCAATGCTCTGTTGCCGGCTCAGTTCCAGGAAGAGCCGGCTGCGGTCCCTGAGCGTGGTCACCAGTTCCGGATGAGTGCGCAGCTTACGAAGTGCCGCCAGCGCGGCCGCGGCATTGCTCGGCGATAAGCCGACACTATAAACAAAGCCGGAATTGCTGTACTTCAAATATTCGATCAGCTCAGCGGAGCCGGCGATGTACCCTCCGCACGACGCAAGAGACTTCGACAACGTGCCCATCCACAGGTCAACGTCCTCGGGCCTGACATTGAAATGCTCTCCGATACCGCGGCCCGTCGCGCCCAGCACGCCCAGGGAGTGCGCTTCATCCACCATCAGCAGCGCGCCGTGACGGTGTTTGATCTCAACAAGGGCCGGTAGAGGAGCAATATCCCCATCCATGCTGTACACACCCTCGACTACAATCAGCACCCTCCGCGCGCTTCCGCGCGACTGGCGAAGAATCTGCTCCAGGGCGTTCATGTCGTCATGAGGAAATGGCCTCCGTTTCGCTCCCGACAACTTGATGCCGGTGAGAATCGAGTCGTGCGCCAGGCTGTCATGAACCACCATGTCTTGTGGCCCGACAAGCTGACCGATGACGGTGACGTTGGTAGCGTGTCCACCTACCATGGCGATGGCATCCTCACATCCCAGAAAGTCGGCTATCTCCCGCTCCAGTTCCCGGTGCAGAGGCTTCTCGCCCGATACCAAGCGGCTGGCACTCACCGAGGTACCGTATTGCCGTACTGCATCGATCGCAAATGCGGTGATCTCGGGATCGCCGGAGAGCCCCAGATAGTTGTAGGAAGAGAAGTTCACATACTCCCTCCCGCCGATCATGGAGGTATCGCTGGCCACGCTCTCGTGAACGGAGAAGTAAGGGTTGTGCATGCCTGAATTTTCCAGCTCGCTTACCCGCCTGCGAATCGCTACGACCTCGGGGAACTTAGCGATCTCCCAAGTAGAGGGATCACTGGGGCGGCTCTTAGCCGTGACGGTAGTGCCAGCCGCTCCCCCTTTCACCTCTGGGGACCCAGCTGCGGCTCGCTGAGCGGCCGATGGGAACATCACTACTTTGCCGCCAGGTTTAGAACGGTTGTCTGCCCGAGGGGTCGCATCGGTAAAGGGCATGCGATCACTGGATGGCGATGAATCTTGCTTCTTGCCCGGGTCCATGCGCAGGCAATCGGGAGCGGCCTGCGGCTCTTCTCCTCCGACAGGTGCATTACGAGCAGACACATCCAGCCCGACTACCCGGCTGATAAGTTCTTCGATGGTTATGTCGCCGCCGAGTACATCTTGCGGAATTTCGGCGGCAGATTGAAACTCGCGCGTCAAGGCGACATACAGATCGATCGCCATCAAGGAGTCGAAGCCGAGATCGGAACCGAGCCGCCGTTCGGGCACGAGTTCCTGCAGGGGATATGAGCTTACTTCCGCAACCAACTCGATCACGCGCGCGGCAATCGTGGCGGCTTCGCTGCCTATAGGTTCTGTCTGAGCCCCAGCGGGTCCCTGTACAACTTGAGGCAAAGCATCCAAAGTTGAGCCGGACAGAAGTCTGAGGCCGACAGCAGCGCTCTTTATCTTCCTGGCGTCAACGATCCAGAATGAGCGCGCCGGAGCCGGTGGGATTGGCGAGTTCGCCGTTTTGGCGCCAGCGTAGCGAGATTCCGCCGTCGGCGCGGGCTGTTGAGCCTCCTCCAAAACTACGTGGACGTTAGTGCCGCCGAAGCCAAAGGCGTTAACCCCTACGCGCCGCGGCGCACCGCCCAATCCATGCAGGGGTTCCGCCAGTGTCGGGATATAGAAGCCAGATCCTTCCAGGCCCAAACCTTCGCGAGCGGTTTGCAGGCCGGCTTGCGGCGGAATGGTTCGGCGGTCGAGCACGAGCACCGATTTGATAATCGAAGCGATACCCGAGGCTGCCAAAGTGTGCCCAATGTTCGCCTTCACCGAGGTAACCGCGCAGCGTACCGACTGTGCCCCTCTATCCCTGGCGTTCTGCTGCAGGGCGCTAATCTCGGTCATGTCGGCAACTGGCGTCGCCGTGCCATGTGCCTCGACATAGCCCACGGTGCTCGGGGAGATGTTGGCGTCGCGGTACGCACGAGCCAGCGCTTCCACCTGGCCTTCGACCCGCGGCGTCATCGGACCATCGCCGCGACCGTCGTTGCAAAGGCCGACTCCGCGTATCACGGCCCAGATGTGATCGCCGTCACGGATTGCATCGTCGAGAAGCTTTAATACAATGACTCCTGCCCCTTCGCCGAGAACGAAGCCGTCGGCACCGGAATCAAATGGGCGGCACGCATCGCTCTTCGACAATGCACCAATCTTGCTGAAAGCCACCATCATGTCTGGGGTACACATGGCATACACGCCGCCCACAATGACCGCTTCACAGATCCCCTGACGCAAGTGGAGGACCGCCTCGTGAAGCGCTGTCAGGGTGGACGAACACGCTGTGTCAATCACGAGCGCGGGGCCTTGCAGATCGAAAGCAGCGTTCACGTTGCAGGCAATCATGTTGAGCAGGCCGCCGACCACGGAATACTGTTGCATCGGGCCCACCGCTCGTACGGCGGTTGCGAAAGCATCATCCGGCAGGTCCGGGGCCTCGCCCAATTGACCGCTCAAGATCTGGCGCGCGCGCACGCGGCTGACCATCAAGTCCTTGTATTCGGAGACCGACGCTCCGATATAGACGCCCGTGCACCGCGGCAGCGAGCGGTCTCCGTAGCCTGCGTCATCCAGAGCCAATCGGGTCTGGTCGAGAATCAAACGCTGCTGCGGGTCCATCGCGACAGCACGGCGTGGTGGAATTCCATATCGCTCCGGAGAAAACGAGCGAACATCGCGCAAGCAAGCCGCCTTCTTCGCATAGGTCGTGTCTGCTTCCCGCCGGTTCGTACCGTGAAAGAGCGAGTGATCCCAGCGGTCGGCCGGGATTTCCTGAAAATGCACCGCTCCGTCGCGGATGGTTTGCCAATACGATTCGAGGTCGGGCGATCCCGGGAATGAGCAACTCATTCCAATGATGGCGATTGATCGAGAGTCGGTCATGTTATTCGCTCCGCTTACGCTAGCCACGCGATGGTGGGCAGAAGATTGTTGATTAAGGGAAGCTGTCGTGCTCCCTGACTTGTCTTGGCCTGACGCCTCTTCACTGCACCGCTCGGAGGAGTCCCGGCTGATTGGCCGCAATCAGTTCGATGGGTGCCAGAGTTGCGCGCTCATCTTCGGCAACCGTGCCGTTTTCAATTCGAATCGTTCGATCGGCAAACTCAATGACGCGAGGATCGTGGGTCACGATGACAACAGCGCGTCCCAGATCGTGCGCCAGGCCACAAAGCATCTCCATGATGATTTGGCCCGACACCCAATCCAGGGCCGCTGTCGGCTCATCCGCCAGAATGATTCGTGGGTCCCCAGCGAGCGCTCGCGCAATGGCCACTCGCTGCTTCTGGCCGCCGCTCAGGTTGGCTGGAAGTACCTCGGTTTTGGCTCCCAGACCGACTTGCCCCAGAAGTTCGTGGGCACGCTCGCGCGCCGGCTGCTTGGCGGTTCCCTTAAGACGCAGCATGAGCTCAACGTTCTCCGCAGCCGTCAGGGTTGGGAAAAGGTTGAAGCCCTGGAACACGAATCCGATGCTGTCGAGGCGCACCTGTGAAAGCTGCCTCTCCGGTAAGTGGGCCACTTCCTCACCGCCGATGCGAACGCTGCCCGAGCTGGCACTCAGGATGCAGCCCATGATGGACAGTAAGGTCGTCTTGCCGGAGCCCGACGGGCCAACCAGTATGGCGATCTCGCCGGCCTGAACGTCCAAATCCACGCCACGCAGAGCGGCAACCTCGAGGTTGCCCTCGGTGTAAGTTTTCGTAACGTTTCGTACTGTGATTGCTGGCGTCATCAAATCTCCTTCCCTTCTTCAGCCTTTGAAAACAATTGCCGGATCGAGTCGTGTTACCTTGTTGATGGAAACCAATCCTGCCCCCATGCACATGAGCACTGTAACGACGAATGTGCTGAACACGATTCCCCCATTGATAAGGATGGGAGCGCCGGCCGGCTGGGCATAGTGAACCACCAGCAGGCTGGCCAGCAGGCCCGCACCGTATCCAAGAAGCGCCGCGATGGTGGCCTGGATTAGGATCACCTTGTACACACAGCTGTTGGGCGCACCCATTGCCTTCAGGGTGCCAAATTCCTTGATGTGATCAATGGTCGTCGCATAGATTGTCTGAGCGACCACGACGAATCCCACGACCAGGCCTAGGGCAGCGGCCAGAAGAATGGCGATGCCGGCCCCGGTAGTGAACGTCCAGTGGTACCGCGTCATCCGGCTAAACTCCGAAGTCGTGTAAACGCTGACGCCTCTGACACGGTCAACGATGTTCTGCTGGACCGCCTGCGCGTCCGCACTGGGCTCTATCTTCACCAACAAGAACTGGACTCGGTCATCCGCTATGGATCCGAAGTTATGCGCATTCTCGGCACTGGCAAAAACGTAGGGTTCGGTAGTGAAGGAGCGGATGCCTTCGCTGAATGCAACGACCCGTGCACGGTGTCCAGCAATCTCGACAACATCTCCGATGGAGGCCACGCCCAGCTTGGATTCGTAGTTCCGGTCAATGATGACTCCGTCAGGGATCTTCAGATCTCGAACACTGCCCTCAGCAAGTTGCCATGGTCCGCCCATGCCGAACCCAGGGTTGAAGCCCACAACCTGGATGATCGTCTGTTGGCCATCCGGCCGAGTCCATAGCGCAGGGCGATGGAGGAACTCCTGAACGTCCGCTACTCCCGGCACGCTCTTCACTTGGTAGAGTTTCGCCCGGCGGAACGGGGCGCCCAGTTCCAGGTAGGGCACGCTCTCGGCAGTCACCCAAAGGTCTGTTCCGGAGTTGTCAATGAGATTTGAGATGGATCGCGTAAACCCGAAATAGAGACCTAATTCGACGACCACAAGGACGACAGCGAAGGAAACTCCCGCCAAGGTTGCAGCCAGACGAATCCTGTCGTGGAAGAGGTTTCGTTGGGCTAGAAGGAACATGGCTGACCCTCCTCCCGAGGCTGCACTCGAAGGTTCGGCGCGGCGCCGTTTGTCTTTGGCCAGCAATGCCCCGCCGCATTCCCTTCTGTACTTCCTTTAGGTCGTTTCGTTTCCATGGCAGTACTATCCGCCGTTTCGGCCCTGGACACATCACGAGATGGAAGGTTTTTGGGGTAACGCAGGAGAGTTTCAGCGCTCTACCACTTTCTCGTAACGCCGATAGAGCAATCTGGGCAGGGTGGACTGGCGTTCGAGCGCCAAGTAGTTTCAAGTGAGGGGATTACACAGGAGAGCCGGCGTTCAGTGGAGTATGCAACAGGATTCGCCTCGGCTGTTGGTAGCGCGCTCGCCCATAACAAGCGCCAACTGTTTGAGTACCGCCATGGACCCCCGATCCGATGGCATGCGCGGCCGGTCAACATCGGGTCCGTGCTCACGGCGGAGTTGGAAATACTCTCCCCGTTGCGGTGGTGCTTACGCAGCACAATGCCGTCGATCGAAGACTTGATGAACGTCTTGTCGTACTGGGCCTGGGCCTGGGCCTGGGCCTCGTTTGCCACAGCCAGGCGCAAACCGCCTTGGGCGATGGCCACATCCACTTCTCGCGAAGCTCCGTTCAACAACGAATTATGTTGGCGTTCCTGTTCATATTCGTTTTTGGCCACGTTGTATTCGCGTGAATAGCGCTCCAATTCTTCGCGCGATACGATGCCGCTCTGGTACAGGGATTAGGTCTCGCCAATTCCGCCTGGGCATTCGCGCTTACGGCTTCTGCGCTGCGGGCGGCCGCCAGGGCTTCGGCGCGCTCCTCACTTCGCGCTCCATTAGTAACCTCCCGCAGTTTCGCTTCCGGCCTCGCCTCGGTACCTCGAGGTGATCTACCCACATAGTGTTACGCCACCGCCTCCACTCTTAGGTAGCAAAAAAGCCTCTTATCTCGGGATGTGCCAAACCCGGTCGAGGCCTCACAGTGATTACGATGCAAGGCCGAATACATTTCGCCAGGCCCCGTTAGCAATCGTAAGGATGGAGACTTCCGTGAAAAAGAAAATCGCAACCGCCGCACTTGGTCTGGCGTTTCTGGTGATTTCGGTAAAGATGCCTCCCGCACTTCGCAAAATGGGCCGCTCCGATCGCCCGGCGCCGCCACCCCAAAAGGTCGAAATGATCGCCGGGCCCGGCCGAGTTGAGCCGATCTCGGAAGAGATCCAGTTGGGCTCGGAGTTGAGCGGCAAGCTGAAGACCGTCGCCGTCCAGGAAGGTGAATCAATCCACAGAGGGCAGCTCCTGGCTGTCTTGGAGAACGACGACTACCGGGCCCAGTTGGCCTCCGCCGCGGCTGAGGTCGAGACCAAACAAGCTTTGCTGCGCAAGATCATGAACGGAGCCCGTGAGCAGGAGCGCGGTGAAGCGCAGGCATCCGTCCGCGAGGCACAGGCCGTAGCGTCAAACGCACAGGCGGAGCTGGCGAGGCGACAGGACCTTTTCCAGAACGGAATCATCTCGCGCGAGGAACTGGAGCGCTACACCCGTGCCTATGAAGTAGCCAGGGAGCAGTACCAGGAGAAATCGAGTCATGCCTCGCTTCTCAATAACGGTCCGCGTGAAGAAGACCTTGCATTTGCCCAAGCTGACCTCCGCCTGGCTCAAGCCAATGAAGCCCAGGCCCAGGCGCGCTACGAGAAGAGCTTTATCAAATCTCCGATCGACGGAGTTGTGCTCCGCAAGCATCACCGTGACGGCGAAAGCGTTTCCAGCTCGGCAACGACGCACGATCCCGTCCTGACTATTGGCGATACGCAAGTGCTGCGCGTGCGCGTGAACATTGACGAGATGGATGTAAACAAGGTGCGCGTGGGCCAAACGGCGTACGTTACCGCGGATGCCTATGGCAAGCAGAAGGTGTGGGGACATGTCGTGCAGGTTGGCGAACTGCTCGGTCCCAAGACCATCCGGACCGACGAGCCGACCGAGCGCGTCGACCGAAAATTCCTCGAGACGATTGTCGAACTCGATCCCGGCGCGCAGCTGCCTATGGGACTTCGGGTCGACACTTTCATCGTTACCGAGGGTGAGCGAGCCGCTGCGATGCGGCCACTACGACCGCAGATGTAGGACACTGCCGCCGGAGTGACGTCGGTAAGTTGGCAGTGTGGGAGGCGTACTCGCAGTCCTGGGAAACCCAATTGCCATTCAACTCGCATGGACCAACAATCGGTTAACGCACAGTCTGAGAGAAAGGGAATTATGAGTTACCGCTCTACGAACTCGTCCTCCTTCAAGAACATTCGCTTGTGTCTTGCAGGAAACAAAGCGTCTGGCGGTCGTAGGTTCAGCGGCCGAGAGTGCTGCCATGTCGACATTTGCCTGGTTATGGATCTTCGCGGGGCGCTTGTCGCCGGAAAACAGTTCTCTTCTGCCCGAGGACGAAATCCGGCTTTGACCCGTGCAGCGCTGGATTCGGCACCGCATTGTGTTCTGCCTCCGCAGAGGACAATGGCAGGTGTGCCATAGGTGTGCCGTACGCTTCGGTCCCAAGTGAGCTAAAGTGCTTCGTTTCAATACCAGGTCAAAACGCTTCCGTGCGGGCTCGGTTGTGGGTAAGTCATTGATTCTGCGGCGAGAAGAAATATTTCGTTCCTCCGGCCCTCGACTACTCTTAATCAGTAGGTTGAAGGTTCGATTCCTTCCGCGCTCACCAATATTTAGAATCAACAACTTAGATAAGATTCCTGCAAAATTCTCCAACTTCCCGCACAGTCCTCTTCCGCTCTCTTCTAGTCTTAGCCTAGTTTTTTCAACGACTTACATACGCCGCAGAACTACTGATGCACAATCAGTCGTGGAATTCAGACGGGGGATGAGCTGCTTGTAATTGAACAAGATGCACCTCCGCCCGAAGCTCTGTGGCTAAAGTTTGGCTGTGTTGTGATCTTATTCATACCTTTTTATGCCTTGCGCATAACCCGGTTGCCGCCGATGCAACCTGCGCGCGTTTGATAGCATTACACCCTGTTTGAGCCATTCACATTCGCAAGAAGCTCCGGGGTTCTCAACAACTCTGCTTCGGCGCTCATTGACCAGCTGGGGGATAAACGTAAGCTCTCCGGAGATCCCGCAGGATCAAAAGGCAGTGTAAAGACGTGGGCGCGGCCCACACCTTCTACCAAGGAAAATCAAACTCTTCCTTACGCCGTGAGCCGGGATCTATCGGCACATGTCAGCATCGGCCGTTAGAACTGACCCGCTGGCGCGGCGGACTTAGCTGAGTGCCCAGTCGAGATGGGTACCGAGGCACTGCATCTCAAGGGCAGGGATGCTCTCGAGCGGGAACTCGCTATGGCTCACAAGCCCCTGTGCCGCCGCTCACTGCCGGGCGACTGACCATGAGCAAGGATTAGTAGTTATATATTTACTCTCATAACGGAGACGGAAGATGGCGCAGACCTTGGTAAGTGAGCCGGTAAAGGCTCGAACAGAAGCGATCGAATCCCGGTCGGAGCCTACGAGGACGAAGGCGTTCAACTCGTTTCAAATTGCACAAGCGCAATTTGACAAAGTAGCGGAGTACCTGGGGCTCGATCCGGCGACTCGTGATCTTTTGCGCTACCCGCTGCGGGAATACCATTTTGCGATTCCCATACGCATGGATGACGGCAGTACGAAGATCTTTCGCGGCTTCCGCGTTCAGCACAATGACGCCCGTGGCCCGGGAAAGGGCGGCATACGCTTCCACCCGCAGGAGACGGTGGATACGGTTCGCGCGCTGGCCATGTGGATGACCTGGAAGTGCGCGGTGGTAGACATTCCGCTCGGCGGTGCCAAGGGCGGAGTGATCTGCGATCCGCACAACTTGAGCGCCCACGAGCAGGAGCAGATTTGCCGTGGATGGGTACGACAAGTCGCCAGAAACGTAGGCCCGATTTCTGACGTTCCTGCGCCCGACGTCATGACAAACGCCCAGCACATGCTTTGGATTCTCGACGAGTTCGAGCACATCAATGGCGGGCACTATCCTGGCTTCATCACCGGTAAGCCTGTTGACATGGGCGGCTCGCAGGGCCGCACGGAAGCGACAGGATACGGCGTGGTCTTTACCTTGCGTGAGGCTCTGAAAGAGCTGGGGATCAAACCGGAGAACACGACGGCCAGCGTGCAAGGATTTGGCAACGTCGCGCAGTACGCGATTGAGCTATATCACCGGCTGGGTGGGCGGGTTGTCGCGGTGTCTTGCTGGGACCAGTCCGATCAGTGCTCCTACACTTATGGCAAACGCGAAGGAGTTGATCTGCCGCAACTGCTGTCAATCACGGACCGCTTCGGCGGCATTGACAAGGCCAAGGCAACGAAGCTGGGGTACGAACTGCTGCCGGGAGATGCCTGGATCGAGCAGAACGTGGACATTCTCATTCCGGCGGCAATCGAGAACCAGCTCACCGCCAATAACGTCGGCAGGATCAACCCGAAAGTCCGACTCATTGCCGAGGGAGCAAACGGTCCCACCACACCTGACGCGGACTTTGAGATTCGCAAGCGTGGCATTCTGCTGATTCCCGACTTCCTGGCAAATGCCGGCGGGGTTACGTGCAGCTACTTCGAGCAAGTGCAGAGCAACATGAACTACTTCTGGGAAAAGGACGAAGTGCTCGGCAAGCTCGATGTGAAGATGACCGCAGCGTACTACGCTGTTTCTGAGCTGGCTCGCCGTGAGAATCTGTATATGCGGGATGCGGCTTATGCCATAGCTATCGGCCGTGTTGCGAAGGCTTGCCACGAGCGCGGTTGGGTATAGAAGCAGGCCGTAGCCGTGAGGCCAGATTGCAGACGCGCAGCCGTCGTGGCTGCGCGCCCACCGGAGTGAGCCATGGTGGAGACCAAGCTCGCAGTTCCTGATCTGCCGGTCTTCGACCGTAACTTTTGGGACGGCACCTTTCGCTTCACGCGCATCGGTTCCGGGCCGCTCGGTGGCAAGGCTGGCAACCTGGTCTTCATTAAGGACCTGCTGGCGCAGGCCGTCGGCGCAGGCCAGTTTCCCGGATTTGAAGTGAACGTCCCCACGATGGCGGTCATCGCGACCGACTATTTCCAGGCGTTCATCGAGCGCAACCATCTCGATAAACTGGCGGTTGAGGATCTGTCGGATGACCGCATCGGCCATGCATTTCAGCAAGCCGACCTCCCGGTTGAACTGCTGGGTGATCTTCGCGCCTTGAGCCTGCAGGTCAAAACCCCTCTCGCCATCCGCTCGTCGAGTCTCCTAGAAGACGCGCTGGATCGTCCGTTCGCCGGCGTTTACGCCACAAAGATGATCCCTAACAACCAGTTCGATGCCGATACGCGTTTTCGCCGCCTGACGGAGGCCATCAAGTTCGTTTACGCGTCAACCTACTTCCGTGAAGCTCGGGACTACATCAAGACGACTGGCCATGACCCGCAAGAAGAGAAGATGGCCGTCATCATTCAGGAGGTCGTGGGGCTTCGCCACGGTGATCGGTTCTATCCCAATCTCTCGGGAGTTGGACGGTCATACAACTTCTACTCGATCCCTCCGGCTCGGCCGGAAGATGGCGTTGTCAACCTTGCCCTTGGACTCGGCAAGACGATCGTAGATGGGGGCATCTCATGGACTTACTCACCGGCATATCCCAAGAAGCCGCCTCCGTTTGAATCGACCACCGAGCTGCTGCGCGGAACCCAAACCAAGTTCTGGGCAGTCAACATGGGAAAGCCGCCAGCGTTCGATCCCGTCAGCGAAGTGGAATACCTGGTGTACGCAGACCTGAAAGACGCCGAGGCAGACGACACTTTGCGTTATGTCGCCTCTACTTTCGACCCCGCGCGTGAGCGCGTCATTCCCGGCACTGGCGCGCGAGGGGCCCGCATTCTCGACTTCGCTCCATTGCTGATACTTGAACAAGCGCCCCTGAACGCACTCATCCAGAACCTGCTACAGGCTGCTGAGGAAGACCTCGACGCAAAGATCGAAATCGAGTTCGCCGTCACCATCGACCAGCCCCGAGGCGAGGCGGCCAAGCTCAGGCTGGGCTTTTTACAGGTTCGGCCCATGGTCGTGTCGAACGAAACGGTGGAGGTCACGCCTGAGGACCTTTCCAGTCCTGATGCGATCGTTGCATCCGACATGGTGATGGGCAACGGCATCGAGGATGAAATTCAGGACATCGTGTACGTTCGCCCCGAGAATTTCTCCTGCATGAAGACGGCCGAAATCGCCAGCGAAGTAGGTGCGATCAATCGCGAACTGGTTGAAGAGCGCCGGCCTTACCTGCTCATCGGCTTTGGCCGCTGGGGTAGCTCACAACCTACGCTGGGAATCCCGGTCGATTGGAGCCAAATATCAGAGGCCAAGACCATTGTCGAGACGACGCTCCCCGAAATGAACGTCGAACTGAGTCAGGGCTCGCACTTCTTCCACAATCTCTCCAGCTTCCGCGCCAGCTATTTCATGCTGAGACACGACAGGCCCTTCTCCATAAACTGGGATTGGCTCGACCGCCAGGTAGTCGTCACCGAGACTGAATTGGTTCGCCATATAAGGCTCGCGACCCCGCTTGTGGTAAAGGTGGACGGACGTACGGCGCGTGGCGTAGTGATGCGCTCTGGGCGAGGACATTAGGCGAGGACAACGAATGAATCGAGAGGAGACCCAGGTGGCTTCCATCCTGCATGAATTGCAGGAGCGAGCAAAGGAGCTGAACTGCCTCTACCGCGTTGACGAGTTGCTCAACCGCTCCGATCTGCCGCTGGAGGACATTTTCCGCGGCATCGTGGAGATACTTCCACCCGGCTGGCAGTATCCGCACGATTGTCAGGCCCGCATCGTGCTTGAGGATAGAGCCACTGAGTCGGCGAACTTTCAGCCGACCGAATGGGTCCAAAGCGCTGCCATCATCGTGCAGGGCGAAAAACTAGGCAGTGTAGAAGTATCCTACCGGGAACAGATGCCGCGCTCGGACGAAGGTCCCTTTCTGAAGGAAGAACGCCAGCTCATCAACACCATTGCCGACCGCATGGCCGACCACATCATGCAGCGGCGGCTCAAATCGGCGTTTGCCGGTCTCTCAGCGGCTGCCGACGGAAACGTTCCACCACGGGGCGAGTGGCGCATCGTACTCGACTTTCTCCGGGACACCGACCCCATCCTGCTGCAGAGAATCTCGCGGAAGCTGGTCAACCATCTTGCGTGGAACGGTGTCACCGAAGCCAAGCAGCTACTGCAGCGCAGTGGCATTCCCAAGGAGAACGGAGGAGGCGAGGCCGGAGGAGAAAATCGCCCCATTGCGCGCGACGGCTCTGTCGCATTCAAAGACCTTACCAGCGCAGCGTTCCGCATTGCCAATGAGCGGCTGGGGGATGCGGAGATCCTGGAGTGCCTGACGACGTGGATCAAAGAGGAGAAATCCAGCTTCCTCGTGCGCGCATTGGAACAACTCGACACGGCGCTGGGAGAAATAATCGAAGCCATCGAGCGCTTCCGTCACACAGACATTGACGAGACTGACTTATCACTCTCTATACAGAAAGGGTTACGGGTATCGCTCATCCGGAGGTTCTTCTCTGAGAGCCTGGACTTCATCAACGTTGCCAAGAATGTTGTTTGCATCAAGGACTTCTACGACCTGCTGGGCAAGATCATCTTCCCGCCACGTTGCCATGGAAAGCTCGGCGGCAAGAGCGCGGGGCTATTCCTGGCGAAGAAGATCATCGACAAGTATGCGCCTTCGGGCAGCCTGCTACAGCAGATCAAGCTGCCGAAGACGTGGTTCATTACCTCCGATTGGATATTGCACTTCATTCATCACAACGAATTGGAAGACGTGCTCAACTGGAAGTATCTGGAAATTGAACAAGTCCGGCAGGAATATCCGCACCTGGTGGCCCTGTTCAAGAGTTCGTCCTTTCCATCGGAGCTGGCCAAGGGCCTGTCTCTCGCACTCGACGACTTAGGTGATCGGCCCATTATCGTACGCAGTTCCAGCCTTCTGGAGGACCGGGCTGGTTCGGCATTCTCCGGCAAATACAAGAGCCTGTTTCTGGGAAATCGTGGCACAAAGGAGGCGCGTCTCGTGGCTCTTATGGATGCCGTTGCCGAAGTCTATGCTTCTATCTTCGGGCCCGATCCCACCGAATATCGCGCCGAGCGTGGACTGCTCGACGTTCACGAAGAGATGGGCGTCCTCGTGCAGGAGGTCGTGGGGCAGGAGGTTGATAAGTACTTCTTCCCGGCATGCTCCGGCGTGGCCTTCAGCAATAACGAGTTCCGCTGGTCGGCCCGCATCAGCCGCAGCGATGGCCTTATCCGCATGGTCCCGGGTTTGGGCACCCGCGCCGTGGATCGGGTCGTGGATGACTACCCGGTCCTGGTGGCTCCCGGACAGCCAACACTGCGGGCCAATGTCACAGTCGACGAGATTCTCAAGTACTCGCCTCGACGGATGGACGTGATTAACCTGGAAACAAACTCGTTTGAAACCGTCGAGGTGCAGGAGATACTCCGCACCTGTGCCGCCCGCTACCCGCAGATACGGCAACTGGTTTCACTGGTAGACCACGACCGCGTCGAGCAGCCGGTTGGACCTATGCCTGATCTGGGCACAACGGATGCTGTGTTCACCTTCGAGGGGCTGATACGGAAGACGCCATTCGTCAGCTACATCCGAGAGTTGCTTGCTTTGCTGCAGTCCCGGCTCGGTTGCCCGGCGGATATTGAGTTCGCCTACGACGGCAGCGACTTCTACCTCCTGCAGTGCCGCCCGCAGAGCTATAGCGGTGATGCAGTGCCGGTTGCAATCCCGCAGGACATTCCTGCCGACCGATTGATCTTCTCGGCGAACCGCTACGTGTCCAACGGGAGGGTTCCCGAGATCACGCACATCGTCTATGTCGATCCGGAGGGTTATAGTAATTTGGCGGATGAAAGTGCCATGCGCGACGTGGGGCGCGCAGTCGGCCGGCTGAACAAGCTGCTTCCCAAACGCCAGTTCATCCTCATCGGCCCTGGACGCTGGGGAAGCCGCGGAGACATTAAGCTGGGCGTACCCGTGACGTATTCTGACATCAATAACAGCGCCATGCTGATCGAGATAGCACGGCAGAAAGGGAACTATCTTCCCGATCTGTCGTTCGGCACCCACTTTTTCCAGGACTTGGTCGAGGCGTCAATTCGCTATCTTCCGCTTTATCCCGATGATCCGGGAATCGCCTTCAAAGAGGACTTTTTCCGGGGTTCACCCAGCGTGCTCGATGAACTCCTGCCTGAATTCTCGCGCCTCTCGGATGCGCTGCGTGTCATCGACGTGGCGAAGGATGCGAAGGGGCACATTCTCCGCGTTCTCCTGAACGCCGATCTCGATCAGGCTGTCGCTTTTCTGGCTCCGCCCCTGAAGGAAACGGAGCTTGTCCAACCCGATGTCAGCACCGGGGGCCGTACAGGCGAGGAGCACTGGCGCTGGCGCTATCGCATGGCACAGAGAATCGCCGAACAGCTGGACCCCGCGAAGTTCGGCGTGAAGGCTTTCTACCTCATTGGCAGCACAAAGAACGCGACGGCGGGCCCGCAAAGCGACATCGATCTGCTAATCCACTTCGAGGGAACGGAGGAGCAGCGAAGAGAGTTGACACTCTGGCTTGAAGGTTGGAGCCGCTGCCTGGCAGAAATGAATTTCCTTCGCACGGGATATTGCTGCGATACTTTGCTCGATGTCCACCTCATTACCGATATCGACATCGCGGAGCGTTCTCCCTACGCCGTCAAGATCGGAGCTATCACTGACGCTGCACGCGAGCTGCCGATCGGCGGCTCTTTTGCCTGTCAGTGAAGTTCCGATCGCGAAAGCCGGAAGAGTTTATAGAAATTGCTCATGCTGTTCTGTTCTGCGTTAAGTATAGTTTCTGAACTGCGAAACAGTACACGAAATCAAGGTTAGGGATGGTGCTGTTCCGAGGCAGCCGGCACCAATCGCAAGTAAACCTGTTTCGGCAAACGCGTCTGCCAACGCCCAGTCGCTTCTGCGAAACCCACCAGACCGAAAAAGATGGCCGCAATTCCGAAAGCGAAACCCCAAGCGCTTACGGCACGCCGCCTCTTAAGCCCGTACGTTGCGGTCGCGATGAGTGTGTCTTTGGCCGGACAGACGGCAACGCATTCCAGACAGGCGGTGCACTCGGCGGAGCGAATTTGTACGAGCTTGTCCACCGGGAGCGAAGACGGGCATGCCTTGGCGCATTTCGCGCAGTCGATGCACGTGCTCTCAGTGCGCGTGATGCGCACCGGGCTCAGCAGCGACGCAATGCCAAGAAAGGCGCCGTAGGGGCATAGGTAACGGCACCAAAAGTTTTGTACGAGGATCGAGGCAATTACCAACCCAAGCGCAACGCACGCAGCTGCTCCGCTGAGACAACGGAAGAAGTTAAGCATGCGCACATCAACGATCAACGCGTAAGGGCTTCCCAAGAATTCCGCAATGGCTTCGGCTGACATGATGCCTACCGCATACGCGAAAAATCCGAGCAGCAGATACTTCAACGAGCGCAGTGCAAGGTCAGCCCAACGTGGCAGTTGGAAATTGCGCCGGAAGATGAAACGTCCGAGGCGCCACAGGTACTCCGAGAATGTGCCGACCGGGCAAAGCCAGCTGCAGAACGCTTTGCGTAGCGCGAAGGAGATTAAAAGGAACGCTGCAAATAAGAAGAATCCTGCTGGGTGGACGCGAGGCACATGCCGAGTCAGCAGGAAGAATTTCAGCTGCATCAGCCCCTCTATCGGCAACCAACCTTCCACGCCGGCAGGACGCTTGACTTCCGTGGTGATGCCGCCCGATTCAGCCCAGCGGACCCACAGATAGAACTGCACCCCGATCCAGACATTCAAGCTAAGGAACAACATCAGGAAGCTACGTCGCAGCGCCTGCGAGTGATCGCGGTCTGTGCGGCGGATGAGCTTCTTGTGCGAAGGTGTCGGTGCCCGACGAAGCCCTGGCATCACGGTCGCGCGTAGTTCTTCCGGAGGCATTTGCTGCAGGGCTGACACTGATCCTCACTCTCTACTCCCGAGCTTAACGAACGGTTAACCTGCGGCCTATGACTTAGGTCACAAGCGTAAAACTCGCCGAAGCAGCAAAGCAACATGGTGGTGTCGAGAGGTAGCTTTCTGGCAGCATTTTTAGTTGTCGCAAATTTGGCTAGACTCCCGTTTAGGCTTCCCCATAGGGAGGAGCATACTCGCTATCAGTTCCCGGACTTTGCGACGCGCTCATTGGCCGCGTTACGGATGCGAAATAAGGCGAACTTGTACGGGAGGCTTGCTAAGGAACGTGGTAACGAGATTCACGGCGAAGATCGTTACTGCGGTCAATTCGATCACTGCCGAGTACGGGAGCCAGTACCATGCACCAGGCAGAATGTCCTGGTAGGCGAGGATTTCCCCACTTACCCGTAGAGCGCAGCCGCAGGTGAGCAGCAGGAGCCCGGCAAACATCAAGTTGCTGCTGTACAGCAGCCGCATGCCGGAGAAAGCGGGCAGGACTCTCTGCCCGACGCAAAACACCATCATGGCGACAAACCCCACCGTCAGCGCGTGGCGCGACGCTCCCCAAATGCCGGATGGATCGGCCGTGCTTGCTGCCCAGACGCCGAGCGCGCCTGCAATCAGCAGCCAAACGTAGGCGCTGCGCAGGAAATAGGGAAAACTGGGATGCACGCCCTGCGTCTTGGCAGGCTTCTCCGGGCGGTTGAAGATTCCCAGCGCCTTGATGGTGAAGAACGACGCCAGAAAGACCGCAAGCATCGACAGGCGAAACCAGCCGCTGAGCCCGAAGGCCACGCCTGCAACCAATATGCCAGTCGCGAATCCGAGAATGCGTTCTGATACGCTCCCGGTCCCGAGAAACGTTGGCAGCCACTTGGCGCTGAAGCCCCACACGAACGGAACCATGAAGCCCCATGCCACTAACACCAGGAAGCGCTGATCGAAGACCTGCGGGAACGCAGGACCGGCACCCCGGAACGCAAGCCAAAGCGATGCTGCGAAATTCAGCAGCAAAGTGAGGAGCAGGCCGACGGAACCGGCGATTACCACGAAGATCCACGCCTCCAGGTGTCCTTCTTTGCTGTCGCCGGACGCCTCAGGCCTATGCTGTGAGACGGCCCGGAAGAAGATAAGGAATGCAACCAACTCCATCGCCGCAGAGAGTGGCAACAGCGTACGCCAGTGCCACAGGTACACGTTTGTGAACCAGCGCAGCAGGACGCCTGTCATCCACAGACCCGCGGTAAGCCAGGCTACGCCAAGAGCAAATGGACGTGCGCCGCGGCGCAGCTTGGGCAAGGAGTAGTAGCCGATGCCGATGATGAAGCTACCAATCCACCCGAGAATCTGTGCATGCCCATGGGCCTGGATCCAAGTGGCGGAAACGCTTTCCGCCGCGTGACGCCCACTGATCGAAATTAAGTTCCATACTCCGAGGAACGTCCCCGGCAGAAGCATGAAAAGCAGCCCGCCAACTATGTAGAACATGAGCAGGCGGGACAACTGCACTTCGCGAGCTTTCATCTGCTCGTACGCGAGCAGCGCGAATGCAGCTTCCGACTTCGGGCTGGACCAGGGCAAGGTTGACATCGCGCTTCTCATACTCCTCGGCGACCGGCTTCCATCGCCCTGGAGCGGGGGAAGAGCACGTTGTTCTCAAGGTGGATGTGTTGGTGTAGGTCTTTCTCGAAGCCTTGCAGCGCGTCGTACAGCGTGCGATAGCTGACGCAGGCATCTTCGGGCACCTTGTAATCGCTCGTCGCCTTGCGCAGGGCCCGCAGCGCGTCGCCGGCGCCGTCGTGCTCCTGCATCATCATGCGAATGGGATTCATCACTGTGCCGAACATCGCCGGAGGCGCAGGCTCACCGGCCAATACGCTTTCTTCCAAGCGCTGCACGTACGGGAAGAGGATCTGCTCTTCTTTCATCAGGTGAACGTGAAGTTCTTCGGACAGCGCCGAGAAAAGTTCCTGCACGGTGAACAGTTCCGGGTGGTTTTTGCCGTGGACTTCGACGACCTTAGCGGTCAGTGCCATAATGCGCGGACATTCCGAGCGGATGAAAACGTGATGCGTGCTGTTGATGTGCCCGATCAGGTCAGCCAGCGGTAGTGCCTGCCAATCCTTGTCGCTATCGGAGGCGGCGGCTTCGGCGCATCCCTCGAGTCGGGCCAGCGCTTCGTCCACACTGACGTTCACCTGCGCACAGGCTTCGCTGAGCGTGCGGTTGCCGCCACAGCAGTAATCGATTCCCAGTTTTTCAAACTCCCTCGTGCAACTCGCGCTTTCGGCTGCGATTTCGCCCACAGTCTTCGTCGCCGCGATGGTCATGATCTTCGCTCCTATTGCGGGATTTTCCGGCATGCTTCCCGCCGGCCCTCGTCTTGCAGGCTATGATCGCTCGCACCAAGCCACTATGACTTCTGTCACGGGAACAGGAGTTTCCGGCGTGAAAGGAATTTGCTGGGTTGAGACTTTAGTCATTGTGCGGTAAGGACAGCTTTGCTGAAATCAGTACATGAATCAGAACGCAGTCCCCATCGATTTCAACGAACGCCCCTACATCGTGATCTGGGAAGTGACCCAGGCTTGCGACCTCGCCTGTGTCCACTGCCGCGCCAGCGCGCAGCCTGATCGGAATCCGTTTGAGCTCTCCACCGAGGAGGGAAAGCGGCTCATCGACGAAGTTGCGCAAATGGAAGTGCCCGTATTTGTGCTTACGGGCGGCGATCCCATCAAGCGGCCTGACCTCTTTGAGTTGATCGAACATGCTCAGGAAGCAGGCGTTCGCGTATCGCTCACCCCCAGCGCAACTCCGCTGTTGACGCGCGACATGGTCTATCGGTTGAAGCAGTCCGGTCTGGCACGACTCGCGGTGAGTCTGGATGGCTCCCACGCTGCGGTGCAAGACGCGTTCCGCGGAATGTCGGGCTCGTTTCACCGCACCATTGAAGCGATCAGGTGGGCGAACGAGGTCGGCGTGCCCGTGCAGATCAATACCACATTTAGCCGGCGCAATATCGACGACTTCGATGGCATAGCAGCGTTGATAGAGTCGAGAAAGATTGCGTTGTGGAGCGTGTTCTTCCTGGTGCCCACGGGGCGTGGCAAACTGGCTGATCTACTCTCGGCAGACGAGTTCGAAGCCATTTTTGCCCAGCTGTATGCACTGTCGAAGCGGGCTCGTTTTCATATCAAGACAACGGAAGCGCAACATTACCGGCGCTACATCCTGCAGCAGCAAGTTGCCGAAAAGCGCGATGCAACTCTGGAAAGCAAGCGTGCTCCGAGAAAAGAGCAGGACACGATTGGTCGGGCGCCCTGGGGCTTGAACGACGGCAAAGGCTTCGTATTTGTTTCGCATACGGGCGAGGTATTCCCCAGCGGTTTCCTGCCGTTTTCGGGAGGGAACGTGCGGTCGGAGTCGCTAAGGACAGTTTATCGCGAGTCTCCAGTATTCCAGCAATTGCGCGACGCTGACCGACTCGGGGGTAAATGCGGTGCGTGCGAATTCCGCCACGTTTGCGGCGGCTCACGGGCTCGCGCTTTCGCGCTCACCGGGGATCCCATGGCGGAAGAGCCATGCTGCTCGTATGTGCCAAAGAACTACCTGCCGCCGGCGGATGTCCCTGCGCCGCACCGACGGAAACCGGCAGCGCTAAACGTGCTATGACTGGATATTGACATCATCTCGTGGAAGCGTCGAAAAACAGGAATCGACTGATCCGTTGCGCGAAGAGCGTTACGCGCCAGACTCCTGCAATTCCGCTTCAAGCTTCTTCAGCGAGGGTATGGTTACTTGGCGGTTGTCCACGCTGATGAGCCCTTCCGATTGCAAGCGGCTGAGATTGCGCGAGACTAACTCTCGCACTGTTCCGATCTGGGCGGCGAGTTCACTGTTGTTTGCCGGAATGGTCAGTGTGACCGCATCGCCATTGCGCGCAGGCGCAAACTTACCAAGCCGAACCAGCAGAGCGATTAGACGATGACGCACGGTCGTGAACGACAATTCTTCGATAATGCCGACCAGTCGCCGCAGGCGGCCTCCCACGACAGCCAATACTTTCAGTGCAACGTGCGGATGCTGCAGGCAGAGCTTCTGAAAATCGTTGCGGCTGAAGAAGAGCAGCGTGCTGTCAGTGAGGGCCTGAGCGGATGCGGGATAATTTCCGCCGTCGAAGACAGGCAGTTCGGCGATCGAGTTGCCCGGGCCGTCGATGGAAAGGACCTGTTCGCGGCCGCCCGCCGAAGCCTTGTAGATGCGCACGTTACCGGATTGCACCACATACAGCCCTGCACTAGGATCCCCTTCGGTAAAGACCATTTCTCCCGATGCATACTTTCGGGGCACTACGTGCGAAGTGAGGAATGCGAACTCCGTTTCAGACAGGCCGGAGAATAGTTGCACACGCTTCAGCAGTGCCAGTTGAGCCGCTGTTTCGTGGAGCAATGCCATGCAGACGATTGTACCCAACGACTCGACTCGCCCTTGCTTTCGCCGAACCCATTGCTCTAGCCGTAAACCGTGTGAAAATGTAAGAAACGAGCGGCCCGCAGAGCTGTGTCTCGCGCCTTGGTGCGCTCGAAGATCTGCTCGGGTAGTTCGATGGTATTGATTCAAACGGAGGCCATCTGTGATCGCAATGAGCCAATTGCAGAATCGCGTACTGTGGCTAAAGTCACGCTTGGCGCGAATCCGTCTTCAAACCCGTATCCATCGTTCGTGACAAAAGCCATTGGCCGCAGAGCCGCGCCCGCGCGACGATGCCTCATCTTCGCATTTCAGGCGCTAACCTATGCAGCAAGCCACCCAAATCTTACGTCAGGAACACGAGGTTATCCTGGGCGTACTCGACGCTACTGAGAAGACCGCAAACGCCATTGAATCTGGCAGCACGGTGCCGGCCGAAGTTCTGCAGGGAACCGTTGACTTTCTGCGCAGGTTCGCCGACGCGCAGCACCACGGCAAGGAAGAAGACCATCTCTTCCCCAAACTCCGCCAGTCTTTGCCGATGGCTGGCGGGTCGGTGAGCATGATGTTGATGGAGCACCAGGTAGGCCGGTCGCATATCGCCCGTATGGCAGCAGCCGCAAAGTCGCACGCGGAAGGCAACCTTGCCGCCGGCGCCGAGTGGGCCGACGCCGCCCTGTACTATGCGGCGCTCCTAAGGGAGCATATCTACAAAGAGAACAACATCCTGTTTGCCATGGCGGAGCAGGTTCTCACACCCTGCGAGCAAGAGCAACTGGCCTCTGCGTTTGCAGAAGTGGACGCGCAGAAAATCGGCGACGCTGAGGGCAAGAGACTTTTGCAGATTGCCGAAAACCTGTGTGCACAGGCCGTCGGGGTTGCGAGCAGGTAGCTCAGAAATGATCAGTGGATTCTGAACGATGTTGCCGCGAAGTGACGGTTAGTCCTTCATATCGTGAATCCAGGCCAGGGCGCGTCCAGCGGCGGGAAATCCCAGGGTTGTCACACTGAGCATGACGACGTGCTCCATCTCTTCGATGGTGATTCCGGCTTCTCGCGCGTGGCGAACGGCAGAGTGCGTGCCACCCTCGGTGCCGGCTGCAATGGCAAGGGCCAGTTTCACGAGCCGTCGGGTCTTTTCATCCAGCGGACCGGCCTCGTGACAGGCGTCAGCGAGAGCCGTGAACCGTTGCCAGACTTGGGGATGCGATTTGCGGATACGATCAGCGGAACTGGATGGTTTCGGCATCAGTTCCTCCTTTAGCACTTCGTCAGGCTTGGGAGCGATTCAGTATACGACTGACCCGGTCGCTGCCGGTTCCATGTCAGCTTGCCATGAGCGAATCCGGAGCGGAATTAATCACAGAATCATCGTGACTTTAGTCATAGCACGCAGTCACGGGCAAGCATAGCGTTACAAATGAAAGCACCGCCACAACAGGCAGTCGATGGTGGACGAAGCGCGCTACACAGTCCGCATGGGCGACCGCGAGTACTGGCGGGAGCAGATCAAGTGCCAGTTCGCCTGCCCCGTGCATACCGATGCGCGTGGGTATGTGCGAGCCATTGCCGCGGGTGACTACGAGCGGGCGTATTTGATCGCACGCGGCCCCAACCCGCTCGCATCTCTGTGCGGGCGCATTTGCGGCGCTCCCTGCGAAGCCGCCTGCCGCCGCGGCACCATCGACCAGCCCATCTCCATCCGCGCTCTGAAGCGGTTCGTCTGCGAGAAGTTTGGCAGCGATGCCCGAAAAGATGCTGGGCGCGAGCTGTTTCCGTACGTGAAATCCCACACCGAAGCCCGTCAGTGTGACGACCTCGATGAACTGAGCCATCTGCTGGAATTCCTCGCCGATGCCGAGTTCCCCAAGCCCACTTGTGAGCGCATCGCCGTCATCGGCTCGGGTCCCGCTGGGCTCGCCGCTGCCCACGATCTGGCGCTCATGGGTTTCCGTCCAACCATCATTGAGATGGAGCCCTACCCCGCGGGCATGCTCTATACCGGCGTGCCGGGTTATCGGCTGCCGCGCGAGTTGATTCGTGCCGAGGTGGCGGTCATCCAGTCGGTCGGCGTCGAGATTCGCTGCAATACGCAAGTTGGAAAGGACGTGAGTTTTGCCGATTTGCGGCGAGACTTCTCAGCCGTCATTATCGCCTGCGGAGCAAAGCGCTCGCGAGCCTTGCCGATTCCCAATTCCGAGGCGATCGGCGTGGTCGGCGGCGTGGATTTCCTCCGCGATGTCGCGCTCGGCAAACAGGTCGAACTCGGCCAGCGTGTCGTCGTCATCGGCGGCGGTAATGTTGCCTACGACGTTGCCCGCACAGTCTTGCGCCAGGAGGAATATGACGTCTCCCGCACCGCGGCGCGCATGGCCGGTGTCCGCCAGGTGAACCTGGTCTGCCTGGAATCTCTGGAGGAAATGCCCGCCGATACGGTGGAGATCGTGGAAGGGCATGAAGAGGGTGTTATCCGCCACAACGGATGGGGCCCCAAGGAAGTGCTCGTCGAAGAGCGGAACGGTCAGAAGTTTGCGCGCGGCGCCCGCTTTGTACGCTGCACACAGGTGTACGACGAGAACAAGCGCTTTGCGCCGAAGTTCGACGAGTCTAGTACCCATGACATTGAGTGCGACACGATTCTCCTCTCTGTGGGGCAGTCGGCAGATCTTAGCTTTCTCGACGCGCAGCGCGACGGCATCGAGATGCGCTCGCCGCAACAGATCGTCAATGATCCAACGACGGGCACAACCTCCGCGCCCGGGGTGTTCATCGCCGGCGACGTCGCGTACGGGCCGCGTCTGATGATTCACGCAATTGCCAGCGGCAAGCAGGCGGCGCGGTCGGCGTACCGTTTCCTTCGCGGCAAGGAAATTGCGCCCGAAGAGGTACAGTTCCACTTCCCTATCGAACATTACCATCGCGAGAAAAACTACGAGCGGCGGAGGCGCCAGCACATACCAACGCTGTCGGCGGAAGAGCGACTGAAGAGCCCCACGGCGTTGGTCGAAATCGGTTATAGCGAAGACCAGGCTGTGGCAGAAGCTGGCCGCTGCCTCGATTGCGGCATCAACACCATCTTCGACGGGGAGCGCTGCATCTTGTGCGGCGGCTGCGCGGACGTGTGCCCGACGGTGTGCCTGAAGCTGGTGAGCTACGACCGGCTGGGCGAATCGGCGGAGTTGCAAGCTGCGGTGCGTGACCTCGGTCTCGACCCGTCTGATCTCTCCGCCATCATCAAGGACGAAGAGCGCTGCATCCGTTGCGGGCTGTGCGCGCAGCGCTGTCCGACGACCGCCATCACCATGGAGCAATTCAATTTCGCGAAGGAGTGGAAGCCATGTCCCGCTTAGATCCACCTCCGGTCACCCGGCGCAGCTTTTTGAGCATGGCTGCGATCAGCAGCTTTTTCGCCGCCATCGGAACAGCGGTCGCAGGAATCCTGCGGTTGCCGAATCCGGCCGTGCTTCCCGGCCCGGTGCGCCGCTTCAAACTCGGCCCGCCCGAGCAGTTTCTGGCTGGCAGCGAGACGCCCTTTCCCGACGACAACCTCATGCTGTTTCGGGATGACGCCGGCTTCTACGCCATCTCCACCACGTGTACCCACTTGGGTTGCACCGTGGCCCGTTCAAAGGAAGGCTTCGCGTGCCCATGTCACGGTTCTCGCTTCGACCATATGGGCAATGTAGTGGGTGGCCCGGCTCCACGGCCTCTGCCCTGGCTGGAGGTTAGCCGCGCGGCTAACGGCGAGCTGATTGTTCATGCCGACA
>Ga0335069_10000591_pt1 | contig 60807 bp, 45 predicted proteins | sample Lox_Sample_11_FD_206714 | JGI IMG/M metagenome (GOLD analysis project Ga0335069, IMG submission 206714) | Soil microbial communities from Loxahatchee National Wildlife Refuge, Florida, United States - Lox_Sample_1.1 | ecosystem: Environmental > Terrestrial > Soil > Wetlands | place: USA... | reverse complement strand
CGTGAGAAACAGAGATGCACACGCGATCGATGTACGTGACCACAACACCAAGGCCAAGCAGGAAGGCAATGCGCCAGCGGCGATGGTGCGCAGCCGGCGCCAGTGGATCGCTTGTTGCTGATTGAATTTCCTGAGCTGCCAACCGTATCTCCCGTGGCCCGTGTTACTCGGCCGTTACCGCGTTTCCCTGCACAACCACGTTTTCCAGCGCTCCGATCGGATCGATCGTAATCCGCACCGTGTCGCCCGGCGCCAGCGTGAACGAGTCGGGTGGCACAATGCCGGTTCCGGTCATCAGATAGGCTCCGGCGGGAAAGCTGTTTTCCCTGAAGAGATACGACACCAGCACCTCTGGCGCGCGCTTCAGCTCTGCAAGAGAAGTCGCACCCGAAAATCCCGTCGCTCCACCGCGCAAAATCTCCAGCCGGATCGGCGTCTCCGACGGCAGCGGCTCACTCGCCACCAGCATGCATGGGCCCAGCGCGCAACTTCGGTCATAGACCTTGGCTTGTGGCAGGTAGAGCGGGTTCTCGCCCTCGATATCGCGTGAACTCATATCGTTGCCAACGGTGTATCCGATGATTTGGCCGCGCGCGTTGATTACGAGTGTCAGTTCGGGCTCGGGCACCGACCACCTGGCATCGCTGCGAATCCGCACATGGCTGCCTGGTCCGGCAACCCGGCTCGCCGTTCCTTTGAAAAACAGCTCTGGCCGTTCCGCTGAATAAACGCGATCGTAAAAATCTCCTCCGCCCGCATCCTTCGACTCGGCCATGCGCGCGCTGCGGCTGCGATAGTAGGTCACGCCCGCTGCCCACACTTCCTGGCTGCCGATTGGCGCCTCGATGCTTGCCGCGCGAAAATCTTCAGCAGGTCGGCCGCCCTCGATCACCAGCCTGAGATAGCCGCGCAGGTCGTCGTGCACGATCAGTGCATCCCAGGATGATTCCGGAACGGGAAAAAACTGCCCGCCTTCCTCCACGAAATTTCCGCTCCTTGTGCGATACAGCTTCACGCTTCCTTCTCCAGTCGATCGATAATTCCTTCGGTATCGTAAACGCAACCACCCCACACGCCGCCGCTGGCCGTCACCAGCGCGGCCCACAGCCGGGTGTCCTCCGGAAGACCGGGATGCGGCGCAAGGTCCGCGCGAGGCTTGCGCAATGCGAGCCGGCGTGCGCCTTCCTCGCCGTCAAACCGGTCGGCGTCCTCGCCCACCATGTCGACTGATCCCCCCAGCGCAGCGCGATCGATCACGATCTCAATCGGGTCGCCTTCCCGCACCTTGCCGATAGGTCCTCCTGCCAGCGCTTCGGGCGACACATGCCCGATGCAAGCGCCGGTCGACACCCCACTGAACCGCGCGTCGGTCAGCACGGCAACATGCTTGCAGTGGGGTAACTGTTTTAGCGCGATCGTAATCTGGGCGATCTCCTCCATGCCCGCGCCTTTCGGGCCGCCGCAGATCAGCACGATTACGTCGCCCTGAGCGATCTTTCCCTTCTTGATCGCATCGATCGCTGCGGTCTCGGTCACGAACACCCGCGCTGGTCCGGTGTGCCTGTAGACATTGTCCGCGCCGACCAGTGACGGGTCGATCGCCGTGCACTTGATCACCGATCCTTCCGGCGCAAGATTCCCCATCGGAAAACACACCGTCGAGGTCAACCCGCGCGAGCGCGCCCGGTCGGGCGTCATGATCACATCGTCCGGATCGATCCCGTCCTGTTCCCGCAATGCCTTGCGAAGTGCCGCTCGCCGCGGACTCTCGCGCCACCAGTCGAGACAGGCGCCCAGGGTCTCGCCACTCACCGTTCGCGCCTTCTCGTCCAACAGTCCCGTCGCGCGCAGCGCCAGCATCACTTCAGGTACGCCGCCGGCAAGAAAAACCTGCACCGTCGCGAAGCCCTGCGGGCCGTTGGGCAGCGCGTCCACCAGGCGCGGAACACTGCGATTGATCTCCGTCCAATCGGCAACCGTGGGCCGCGTCAGGTCGGCCGCATGCGCAATCGCCGGCAGGTGGAGCAAAAGGTTCGTCGATCCACCGAAGGCAGCGTGCAAGACCATCGCGTTGCGCACCGCCGCGCTCGTTAGAACGTCGCGCGCTCCCAGGCCAAGCCCCTCGAGCCGCATCGCGGCCCGCGCCGACCGCCGCGCCGCGTCAAGCCAGATCGCATGACCCGAAGGCGCAAGCGCCGTGTGCGGCAGAGATAGCCCCAGAGCCTCTCCGACGACCTGCGACGTCGCCGCCGTGCCTAGAAACTGGCATCCGCCTCCGGGCGAGGCGCACGTCCGGCAGCCAACCTCCGCGGCATATTCCAATGTGATCTGCTTCTGCGCAAAGCGCGCGCCGATCGATTGCACCTTGCCCGCGTCTTCGCCCGACTCGGGCAGCAACGTCACGCCACCCGGCACCAGCACCGCAGGTTTGCTGCCGCGCGACGCCAGCGCCATCATCATCGCCGGAAGCCCCTTGTCGCAGGTCGCCACGCCGATGAATCCCTTCGCCGTCGGCAGCGACCGCATCAGCCGCCGCAAAACCGTGGCCGCATCGTTGCGGAACGGCAGCGAATCCATCATGCCGGTCGTGCCCTGGGTGCGGCCGTCGCAGGGGTCGGTAACCGCGCCGGCGAATGGTTTCGCCCGCAGCGATTTCAATTCCCGGGCCGCCTCGGCCACCAGCAGTCCCACTTCCCAATGCCCCGTGTGGAACCCCAGCGCGATAGCCTCGCCGTTCTCCGCGCGCAGGCCGCCGTGCGTGCTCAGAATCAGAAACTCGGGATCGAGAGCGCGCGCCGGATCCCATCCCATACCTACGCTCTGCGACAGGCCGAAGAGGTTGCCCGATGGCTCAGTCAGCAGCATCTCAGCCGAAAGCGGCAGCGCTCCCGCCGGGCCGGGCGCATGGGTGGCTACGCGGAACAGGCCGCGCTCTTCCCCGGCCTGCTCGGCCCCGAGCACTGAATGGAATGAAATGGATTCGATGGGAACGTCCTACCCGCTGTTAAGTATAGAGGTCGCTGGCAATTACCCGGCTGCCCTCTTCACCGCCTCGCGCGTGAACTGTCCATCCACCATGCGCAAGATGCCGAGCGGATTCGGGTCTTTCAGCTCATCGGGCAGTGCCGATTGCGGAAAATCCTGGTAGCAGACTGGTCGCACAAAGCGATAGATCGAGTAGGTACCCACCGAAGTGGCGCGGCTGTCACTGGTGGCGGGATACGGCCCCCCATGCACCATGGCGTGGCAGACTTCGACACCTGTCGGAAAACCATTCACGATCAGCCTCCCCGCCTTGCGCTCCAGAATTGCGATGAGGTCGGCGAACGCAGCGAGATCCCCTTCCGACCCGTGCAGCGTCGCCGTCAGCTGGCCCTCCAGGCCGCGCGCCAGAGCTATCAATTCTTCGCGGCTTTCGTAGCGGATCACCAGCGCGGTCGGCCCAAAGATCTCGCCTGCCAGCTCCGGATCGCGCACCAGCTCGCTGCCCTGGATCTCAAACACCACCGGCATGGCGTAGCTGGTCCCGCCGCCGTCTGCAGATGCACGAGCCAGGGTCTCCACGCCAGACTGCTTTCCGCGCCCTTCAACACCCTTGCGATAGCTCTTCGCAATTCCCTCGGTGAGCATGGGCGAGGTCGCGCCTTGCTCCACGTGTTTTTTCAGATCGTCCAGAAACGCTTCTGCGTTCGCATTGTGCGGCAGAAAAACCAATCCTGGCTTTGTGCAGAACTGCCCCACGCCCAGAGTGACCGAAGCAAACAATCCGCTGGCAATCTGCGGTGCCCGCGAATTGAGCGCCTCGGGCAGCACAAAAACCGGGTTCACGCTGCTCATCTCCATAAAGCAGGGGATGGGCTCCGGCCGGGCCGCCGCGCGTTCCATCAGCGCCTTGCCTCCGGCAAGCGAACCCGTGAATCCAACTGCTTTCACCTTCGGGTGCTCAACCAGCGCCGCCCCAATCTCTGCGCCAGGACCAAAGAGCAACGCAAAAACACCCGCCGGCAGCCGGCACTCGTTCGCCGCGCGGGCGATCACCTGCCCGACCATCTCGCTGGTGCCGGGATGCGCGTGGTGCGCCTTGACGATGACAGGATTGCCGGCCGCAAGTGCCGCCGCCGTGTCGCCACCTGCCACCGAAAAGGCTAGCGGAAAATTGCTTGCGCCAAAAACCGCCACTGGGCCCAGCGGACGCATCATCGAGCGGATATCGGATCGCGGCAACGGCTTGCGCTCAGGCTGAGCAGGATCGATGCGCGCGTTTACCCATGATCCCTCCTCCACGACCTGCGCGAAGAGCCGCAGCTGGTTGATGGTGCGCGCCGCCTCGCCTTTGAGGCGCGCTTCGGGAAGCGCGGTTTCGAGATGGGCACGCTCCACAATCTCCGCGGCAGCCGCCTCGATCCCGTCCGCAATGGTTCGCAGAAAGCGCGCCCGCTCGCGCCCCGCGGTCTTGCTGAAGATCGCGAATGCCTCGTCGGCCACATCGGCAGCTACATTCAGATCCTCAAGAGAGGCGCATCGATAGGCTGGCTCGAGCCGCTCACCGGTAGCGGGATCGGTCCCGTGGAACGCCTCGCCCTTCCCTTCGCGCGACGCGCCGTTCACAATCGAGCAACCGTGCAATGCAAGCGTCGTCAGCATGAATCACCTCTGGTGCAGGGATGAGGGAAAGGGGATTGGAAAAAATGTCACCGGGGTTGGTTTCGTAGTCCCTGTTCCCTGTTCTTCACTCTTCCCCAATGTCTTCGTTCCACACTTCAGCGTGCTTGGCGATGTAGCCCGCCAGCAGTTCCCGGCACTCGCGGTTGTCCAGATCGATGACCCGGACACCGTTTTCGCGCAGCCAATCCAGCCCCCCGGCAAAGTTGTGGCTCTCGCCCACCACTACCGTACCGATACGGAACTGGCGCACCAGCCCGCTGCAGTACCAGCAAGGTGCCAGCGTGGTCACCATCACCATGTCGCGGTAGTTGCGCTGCCGGCCGGCGCGGCGGAAGGCATCCGTCTCGCCGTGAATGCTCGGATCGCCCTGCTGCACTCGACGGTTGTGCCCCCGGCTCACCAGTTCTCCGGTTTCCCTGAACATCGCCGCGCCGATGGGAATACCCCCTTCGACGAGGCCATGACGAGCCTCTTCGAGAGCTACAGCTAGCATCTTCTCGTATAGGTCCACATTCGTTATCTTAGCGGAGGGAGCGGGGTTAGAGGACGGAGGCAGTATCGCGCGCCTTCAGACTCGGGACACCAGTGCCGCTGACTGCGCGTAGCGCGTGAACTCCGCTAAACCCGCTCGCTCCGCTAATTCACCGTCAGAACCAGCTTCCCAAAGTGAGCCGCATCGTTCATGCGTTCCAGCACTTCGCGCGCCTGGCTCCAGTGGAACTCCTCGCCCACGGGCCGCATCTCCGTTAGCTTGATGGCCCGGTTCATCTCCACGAAATCGCTGCGCGAACCCACATAGATGCCATGAATGCGCGCCACTTTATGAAGGATGATAGGAATCGGAATCGGATCCTGGGTCGGTGCCAGCACGCCCACCTGCGCAACGGTCCCGCCCGGACGAATAGCCTTGAGCGACCTCGCCAGCGTACCCTGTCCGCCCACCTCGACCACCAGGTCCACTCCTTCGCCTGAGGTCTGGTCCATTGCCCAGCGGTCCCACTCGGGATTATCGCGATAGTTCAACCCCGAATCTAGGCCAATCGAGACCGCCCGCTGCAGCTTTTCGTAGCTCGACGAGATGCCCAGAACCCGCGCACCCTTGAGCCGCGCGAATTGAAGAGCGAATATGGAAACTCCTCCCGTGCCCTGGATCAGAACTGTCGAGCCCGGTTTCAAATCCGCAGCAGCCAGCGCGTTCCATGCCGTGACGGCCGCGCACGGAAGCGTTGCTGCTTCCTGAAAACTCAAGTGTTCGGGGATCCCAACCAGGCCCTCTTCTCTGACCACAATGTAATCCGATAGCACGCCATCGATGTCGCCCCCCAGCGCGCCGCGGGCCTTGGCCGCGGTCAGCGGCCCATCCAGCCAGTTCTGCATGAAGATGGCCATCACGCGGTCGCCGGGCTTCCAGATGGTTACCCCCGCGCCGACAGCCACCACTTCCCCTGCCCCGTCGGAACACGGAATGCGAGGCAGCTTCATTTTGGGGTTGTACAGGCCCTTCACCATCATCAAGTCGCGAAAATTGAGTGAGATTGCACGAATTCCGACCAACACCTCACCGGGGCCCGGTGCCGGCGTGGGGCGCTCCACAAACTCCAAGGAATCAATACCGAACGATGATACTTGCCATGCCCGCATGGGAAACCATTCTCCTTCCTTGGTTCCGCCCACGTCAATCTTCGGTACGCAGTCCAGTAAGACACTCATACAATGAACTCATCGCTGGTTTGCACTAGGGAGGGTACTTTGGAGAGTAACCCGAGGAGGGAAAAATGGCAAATTCGCTGGGGGACGGCTTGATGACTGAAGAATCCCGGCGCGCGGCCGAGCAACTTCGCGCCGCGCGCGAAAGGCAAAAGCAGGCGCTCAACCTGCAGCGTGAGAGCATTCTCTCGCAAAGAACATCGAACCCCGGCCGTCGCGCCGCACTGGAAGCAGCCCTGGCCCAGGTGGAAGCGCAGATTCAGTCGATCGGCTAGTTCAGCCCTACTGCTCGCGGTGGATCAGCAGGGTGTTCGCCTGATCAACTGACGAGAGCGAGACACGTGCGATGTTCACGTGTTCCGGGCGCGTCACCGCCCACAAAATCACGTCGGCAATGTCTTCGCCGGTCAGCGGTGTCATGCCTTTGTACACCTTCGCGGCCCTCCCGGCGTCTCCGCGGAAGCGCACCAGGCTGAAATCGGTTTCCACCAGCCCCGGGTCGACGCTGGTCACGCGCACCGGCGTCCCCAGCAAATCCTCCCGCAATCCGTCATTGATCACGCGGGCCGCCGCCTTGCTGCCGCAGTAGACTGCTCCGTTGGGATACACCAACTCTCCCGCCATCGAGCCCAGCGTAACCACGTGGCCGCGCCCGCGCACCACCATCCCGGGAACTACCGCGCGCGCTACATAGAGCAGCCCCTTGATATTGGTGTCGATCATCTCTTCCCAGTCTTCGATTTTTCCGGTATAGAGCTTGTCCATGCCGCGGCTCAGGCCCGCATTGTTCACCAGTACATCGATCGCGGCCCACTCCTCGGGTAACTCGTCAATCGCGCGTTGCACCGCGTGGTGGTGTCGCACGTCCAGGTCGATCGAGTGCACAGCCTCCGCTCCCCGATCGAGCGCGCGCGAGGCAACCTCGGCCAGCTTGCCGGGCCGGCGCGCCGCCAGCAGCAGCCTTGCCCCCTCACCCGCGAACGCCATCGCTGTGGCCGCGCCAACACCGGCGCTTGCTCCTGTGATAAAGACGATCTTTCCCTTCAATTTCATGGGCCCCTCAGCAGCTCGATCTATCGTCATCTTAGATTCTGGTCGAGTTGCGCATTTGTGACATCCGATACTGGCCCACCGCCCAGTCTTCCTGGCCCAGGCCCGCTGCCTTGGCTTCAACAAACATCTGCGCGAGCGCATCGGCCAGCGTTAGGCGGGTGTTGCGCTCAGCCGCTGCCTCCCGCAGCAGCCGCGTGTCTTTTTCGCCTAATTCGATGGTGGCGCCGGGCTTCTCGGGCGGGTGCAGCATCACCTTGCTGTAGGCGGCATAAAACGGCGACTGAAACAGCGCGCTGTTGACCGTCTCGAAAAAGATCTCCGGTTCAATCCCCTGCCCCTCGGCGTAAACAAACCCCTCGCTGAGCGCGTACGTCATCGCGCTGATCAGAAAATTGCCGCCGAGTTTTACGGCATGCGCCTGCCTGGGCTCCGTGCCCACCACCGAAATGCCGCGCGCCATCGGCTCCAGAGCCGGCCGAGCCCGCTCCACGGCGGACTCCTTGCCGGCGACCACGATCCACAGTCTCCCCAGTTCCGCCACATTCGGTCGCCCGAATACCGGCGCTCCAACAAAATCGACGCCATGCTTCGCATGCTCGCGCGCCAGCCGTTCGCTCAGCGCGGTGCTGATCGTGCTGCACGAGATATGCAGCGCGCCCGGAGAAAACGCCTCCATCAATCCATTCGGGCCGAAGACCACTTCTTCGTTTGCTGCATCGTCGAAGAGCATCGTGATCACGGCGTCGGCGCCCAGCTCGGCCTCGGCCGGCGTCGCTGCGGCAATCGCCCCTTCACGCAGCAGCGGCTCCGTCTTGCCCTCGCTCCGGTTCCACACCCGCAATTCGTGGCCCGCCGCGATGAGCCGCATCGCCATCGGCGTGCCCATCTTCCCCAAACCCAAAAAGCCAATCTTCATGAGCAGATTGTAGAGGAGAGGGTTCAGGGTTCAGGGATCGGTGATCGGTAATCGGTGATCGGTGTTCAGTGATCCTGGAGCAGGAGCGCGCTGAAGCGTTAGTTGGTCCTGCCCATCGTCTCGTCCCTGCTGAAGGCGCACTCCTGGCACTGGCACACGCGGCGCAGATACTCCCACGAATAGATCCCGCCGGAGTGCCCATCCTGCCAGTTGAACTGGATCGCGTAGCGGCCAACGGGATGCGCGCTCGCCGGCTTGGGCGGCGGCGCGTACATGGGCAGCAGCGCGGCGGGTTTCGGCTTTGGCTGGCCCGGCTTGCGTCCCTCCTGGTTGCGCTCATCCACGCAGGTTGCACAGGGGCACGCTTCTCGCAGCCACGCAAAACTCCATGCACTCCTGTGCCCATCGGCCCAGTCGATCTCGAGGCCCTTGCCCTCAGTCAGCAGCACGCGCACCTTCTCCGGCGTCACGGCAATCTTGGGCAGCGGCTGGCTCCGCGCCTCCTGCCGTTCCTGTTCATCCTTCGACGCGAAGCGAATGCCTTCGTGGCTCATGACTTCAGTGTACAGTTCTCAGTGATCAGGGGTCTGGACCCGTTTACCGGCAGCCGCCACCCTCTTCCAAGCACGAATCCGTCTGATTTCCGATTCTTGAAGCCGGTTTTCCCATCACTGATCGCTGGTCCCCGACCGCTGCTCACTGCTTCACAAAGAACCACGCCGCCATCCCCAGGCCGATGATCACGACCAGCGCCCGCAGAGCCGGCTGCGGAACCCGGCGCGCCATGCTCGCCGAAACGTACCCGCCCACCCCCGCCGCCACCATCGCCGCCAGGCAATAACGCCATACCACCTGGCCTTCCACGATGAAAATCACGAATGCCATTCCATTGGCCAGCAGGTTGGCGACCACTTTCAGTGCGTTGATCGCGTGAATATCGCGGTAGCCGAAGAGTGCAAGCAGGGTCATCAGCAGGAATCCCGAGCCGGCGCCAAAATAGCCGACATAAAAACAAACCACCATCGTCGCCACAAAAAGGGGAGCCCTTCGCGGCGCATGGATCTCGCTTGTCGCTTCCCGCTCGGCGCGTCTGCGATTGAGTCGTGCCAGCGCACGCGACACCGGCCCGCTGATGGCAAAAGTCGAACTCGCGCCCAGCAGCAGCCACGGCACCAGATGCATGAACGTTCGCTGCGGGGTGTTCAGCAGGACCATTGCTCCGACCGTCCCGCCCGCGAGACCGGCCGCGCCCATAAGCCACGCCATACCCAGGTTCTTGCGCACGTCTGGCCAATATGCCGCAATCGACGTGAGCTGTCCCGGCCAGATCGCCACCGTGTTCGTGGTATTCGCCTGGACGGGCGGAATGCCCACGCCCAGCATCGCCGGGAAGGACAGAAACGATCCACCGCCGGCGACCGCGTTCAGTACTCCGGCCAGAAACGCCGCCACCACCAGCCAAACCCAGCGCCAGTTGATCCCCGCCGCCAGACTCTCAAAATGCGTCATGCGCATTTCATTGTAGAGGCCCCGCGCGCCAAATACCGGGGCGTCATCTCGGTCAGGCTCCGCCGCGCAGTTCGCCCACAAATTTTGCTTTTCCAATCAGTTGGAGCGCGATATGCTCTTGCCATGCTTCCCCGCCGCTTTCCTGCCGTCGCGGGACTGCTGTGTCTTGCCCTCGTCTTCACCACGGTTCATCTTGCTGCCCAGTCCGACGCGCATGGCCCGGCCGTTCCCGCATCGAACGCTCCGCTCAAGCTCGATGGCGGCGCAGTCACGCTTTCCGAACTCTTCGGCTTCGAGCGTACCGCGGCCATTTCTACTCAACCGGTACAGAATATCGCTCGTGCGGCCAGCACCTTCGGCCAGGAAGACGACATCACCGTGCTTACTCTCACGCTTGCCGGAGCGCCCGCCCATGCGTAAGCTCCTGCTTCTCTTTTTCGCTTTCGCGCCGGCGCTCAGCGCGGAGTCTCTCATCACCATCCCTCCGCAGCAGTGCGTCTGGCGCGCTGGCGACGACCTGAGCTGGGCCGCGCCGTCCATCGACGAATCCCTCTGGCGGCCCTATGCACAGTGGAAGCCGAACCCAACCGAGTTGCAGATTTGGATTCGCTGCCGTGCCGGCCTCTCTCCCCTGAATGGCGCAACTCATCCGGCCGTCCAGGTCGGTCTCTATGCTGCCTACGAACTCTATCTCAACGGAAGCAGGATCGGCGGCAGCGGAAACCTGCGCGACGGAGACTTCAGCCTCAATTCCATCCGCACATTCCCTGTCTCCACCCAGTTTTCTCCGGGCCAGACCCTCCTTGCTCTGCGCGTCACCCGCCACCGCAACCTGGCCGTTGGCGGTCCCCTTCCCGGTCTGGTCACTCAGCCGCTCGAACTCCGTGCCGGTGATGAAGACCTGCTCGACGCGCTGCGCGCCCGAACCATCTTGCAGCGTTCCTCTTCTTACAGTGCGACGGTGGCTTGCTACGGCATCATCGGTATCGTCTCCATCATGCTGCTCGGCCTGTTTCTTTACGATCCCAGCCGCCGCGAGCTCTTGCTGCTCAGCCTTGCCGCGCTGAGTGTGGCAGTACTTCGGCTGAATGAGTTTTGCACGCTTTGCCATTTGGACTATTCGCTCAACGCGTGCGTGGCCATTGTTACCGCGGTCAATCTGGTCTTCTCCGCGACCCAGGTCCCCTTCTTTTTCGTACTGGCCCGGCGGCGCATTCCCCTCTTCATCTGGATTCTTTGGGGCATCGCGCTTCTGACCCACGCTTACGCAGGATTCGACGCCTTCCTCGGCAGCCATGGGCCATTGTGGCTCAGGGAATTCAATCAGACCCTCGTCCTTTCCGTCGCGCTTCCGGCTCACTCGATTCTCACCCTGTCCCCGCTGATTGCTTTCTGGCCCTATTCCCGGGTCGCACCTCGCATGCGCCCGCTCGCCGCACTGTGCGTTCTCTGGGGCCTCGCCGACTTGATCTGGTTCCTCGTCCAGGGCGCCCAGCTCATACCCAACCCCGCAGCCCATAGCCTCTTCGCGCACTGGCAGGTCTCACTCCTGCAGGCACGAGGCTTCATGACCGCCGGCGTGCTCACTACGTTGCTCGGCCTCCTCTTCCGCGAGCAGCGCCAGGCCACGCAGGAGCGCACCATGCTGGCCAGCGAAATGGCGTCGGCCCGCGAGATTCAGCAGTACCTCATCCCTGAGAAGCTGCCGCCCACGCCCGGGCTGACCATCCGCAGCGTCTATCAGCCCTCGCGCGAAGTAGGCGGAGATTTCTTCCAGGTTCTCCCCGATCCGCGCGACGGAAGCACACTGATCGTTGTAGGCGACGTGGCCGGAAAAGGACTTCAGGCCGGTATGCTGGCGGCCCTGATTGTCGGCGCCATACGCACCGCATTCCAATTCACCTCCGATCCCGGCAGAATTCTGGCGCTCTTGAACGGCCGCCTGCAGGGCCGCGGCCTCGTCACCTGCCTGGCCATGCGCATCGATCAGGTTGGGAATGCCGAGATCGCCAATGCCGGACATCTGCCTCCATATCTCAACGGCAAAGAAATGTCGCTGGACGGTGCCTTGCCGCTGGGCGCGTTGCCCAACACTCCCTTTACGGCGACCCGTGTCCGGCTCTGCGCGGGCGAGTCGTTATTGTTTGTCTCCGATGGCGTGATCGAGGCGCGCAATCCAGCCGGCGAGCTCTTCGGCTTCGAGCGGGCGGCGGCGCTTTCGACAGGATCCGCTGAAAGTATCGCCGGCGCTGCACAGGCGTTCGGACAGGAAGACGACATCACGGTGCTCACGCTCCAGTACGCTCCAGCCGAGGTGGCGCATGCGTGAAATCTCCGGTCCCCTGCGCCGCGCCAAAGTCCTCGCACTGGCGCTGATCCTTCTCGCCCCCGCGGCCCTCGATCGTGCGCAGTCGATCGTCGCGCACAACGCTGCCGGTCCTGCACGTCTCGACGGCCCCTGGCTCCTCTACGAAGGCGATCCTCCGGGCGGTCCTTTTGCCTCCGTCGATCCTCGTCCCGGCCAGGTCTATTGGCTCAGCAGGGGCCGCCCCGCGCCGCAAGGCCCCAATGTAGTCTGGCTGCGCGCGACCGTCACCTTGGACGCGCCCATCTCCAATGCGTCCTTGCTGATCAATCCGAACGCCGACGATTGCGCGGTATTCGTGAATGGCCAGAAAGCCGCCGACTGCGCCCGCTGGCCCCGTACTACTATCGCTGCGCGGCGTTGGATGCTGCTGCATTTGTCGACCGGTCCTGCCCAGGTCAGCCTTCGCATCGTCGGGCCTCTTGGCCACACTGCAAAGCTCCCGCGCAGCAGCGACGTGCTCGTTGGTGAGACGCGTGTTCTTGAAGACATACGCACGGCCGATGACGCAACGCACCTTTACCACGCGCTGCTGCAAACGTTGCTCTGTCTCGGCGAACTCCTCGGCGGAGTCATCCTGCTGCTGGCCTACCGCAACGACCGCGGTGCGCGCGAGTACTTATGGTTCGCCGCATTCCTATTTCTCGACGGCACCATGTCGCTGGAATCGGTCTTCAACGTGGTTTACCCGCTGCTTCCTCTCTCCACCGGCCCGCTGACCAACGCTCTGGGGATGATCGGCCGCTACGCGCTCCTGGTTGGCTTCATCGCCGCCTTCACGGGGGTTCGTCTCAACCGCTGGTTGCGCGCCTATCAGGTCCTGTTGCTGGTTGTGCCCGTCTTCATTGGCCTGCCCTATTTGACCGAGCAACTGCCCTGGTTGCCCCGCGTCTCGGATCATGCGTTCGACTTGATCCTGCTCCTCATTCAAATGCCGTTTATCGCCGGCTCGCTGGGTTTTCTGGCTTGGAGATGGAGACGCGGCAACCGGGAAGCCGGCCTGCTGCTGCCTTCGTTTCTGCTCGCCAGCGCCATCGAAGTGCTCGGGATTACAGTGCCCTGGTTCAGGCAGTTCCATGCCGGACGGTTCGGCTTTGAATATGACGACCTGTCGATGTTCTTCTTCCTCATTTCCATCGGCCCGGTTCTGCTGTTCCGCCATCGCCGCGTCAGTCTCGAGCAGGTGCGGGTCACCGCTGAGTTCGAGGCTGCTCGCGAAGTTCAGCAGAGGTTGGTAACCCCCCCACCCACGGTTCCCGGCTTTCAGATCGAATGCGAGTACTTGCCGGCCGCTCAGGTGGGTGGAGACTTCTATCGAATTTTGCCGGAAGACGATGGAGGAGTTCTCGTCGTAGTGGGCGACGTGAGCGGCAAAGGATTGCCTGCAGCCATGACTGTCTCCGCCATCGTCGGTTCGCTGCGGACGCTCTCGAGCGCTGCTCCCGCTGAGATCCTCCGCGCACTCAACCGGTCCCTCGCCGGCAACCTTCGCGGCGGATTCGTCACCTCCCTCGTGGCTCGCCTCGGCCCCGATGGATGCTGTTCGCTCGCCAGCGCCGGCCACCTCGCTCCGTATCTCAACGGCGAAGAGCTCGCGATCGAGAACGGTTTTCCGCTGGGCCTCGATCCCATTGCTATCTATCGCGAATCGCAAGTCCAGGTCCCGCCCGGCGTGCAGCTTACGCTGCTCACCGACGGAGTGGTCGAGGCTCGCAGCGCTTCCGGCGAGCTCTTCGGGTTCAAGCGCACCGCCGCCATCTCCGGCCAACCCGCCGACCAAATCGCCCACGCTGCGAAGCAGTTCGGACAGGAAGACGACATCACCGTGCTCACCCTGACACTAGTTCCCGGGACCAGGGCACATGCCTGAAAGCCGCCAAGCCAGAATCGTCCGAGCCGCTTGTGCGGGCTTGATTCTAGCGCTTTCCACGCCCGTAATCTCCGTCGCGCAGAGCAAGCCCGCCGAGCTTGCGCAGTGGCGCTCAGGACTCTCCGAAATCGATGAGGGCTGGGCCGAACATGACGGCGATAACCCTCGCTGGTCGCAGCCCGATTTCGATGACAGCTCCTGGTCGCAGGTCGATCTCGATGAGCTGGGCCCCGCGCGGACAGGCTGGCGCTGGTATCGAAAACGCGTCCGTGTCGGCCCCGATTTTCCCAACGTTCGCCTGATGCTCGAGGGCGGCACAGGAACCTACGAGATTTACGTCAATGGCGGGCGCCTGCCGGGGGCGAACCTGAACTCCGAATTCAACGTCCACCGTCCCGTCGAGCGCGTCTTCACGCTCCAGAATGACGACGGCGACTACTCGATCGCGCTGCGCACCCACCCGCCTGCCAACTACGCCAACTACAAGTTGCCCCTTTTTCTGTCTGTCACGCTGGGCAGGCCCACAGCCATCGGGTACGAGCGCGCGGCCCTCCAGGCTGACCGGCTCAACAGCCTTTGGCCCTCGCTTGCCATCAACCTCCTGCTCTGCATCGCTGCCATCGGCGTCCTGTGTCTCTATCTCGGTCAGCGTACCCACCGCGACTACCTTTTTCTCGGCCTCTATCTTTTCGTTCTTGGGCTCTCAAACGGCCTGTGGAACCTCCAACTGGCCGGCGTCGCGCCCACCTCGCTGAACTTCCTCGGCTCTGACCTGCTGGTTTACGTCTTCACGATCCTGCAAATCGAATTCACCTTCAGCTTTGCCGGCAAACGGCCGGGCCGCACCATCCGCGTTTACCAGGCTGCGCTCCTGCTGCCGTGGATTCTCGCCGGATTTTGCTGGGTCGGCCGCTTCCCCGAGGACACATACGCTCTGATCGAGGCCGCCATCACCATCCCGGCGGCGTTTCTTCTCACCTCGCTCCTGCTGATCTGGTACCGGCGCGGCAATCGCGAAGCCGGTTGGCTGATCATTCCCAGCCTGCTTCCGCTCAGCGCAGCCGCTTTCTTTGACCTCGGCTATGCCTCCATGGTGTTGGGCTGGGGTCGGTTCGATTTTCTCGACTCCCCCATCCCCGTGGGCCCGCTTCAATTTCAGCTCGCCGATCTCGCCAACCTGCTCTTCCTCATTGCCATCGCGATCGTGATGTTCTTCCGCTTTACGCGCATCAGCCGCGAGCAGGCGCATTCCGCCGCGGAGCTCGAAGCGGCGCGCGCCGTGCAACTTCGCCTCGTGCCCCCGGCCGGGAACGTTCCCGGATTCCATATCGAGAGCGCCTACCTCCCGGCAGCCCATGTAGGCGGAGATTTCTATCACATTCGCCGCTATGATGACGGCAGCCTGCTCGCCGTTGTCGGAGATGTAAGCGGCAAAGGATTGCCGGCGGCGATCGCCGTTTCGGCCATCGTCGGCGCGCTGCAGGCAATGCCCGATCTCGAGCCGGCGCGCGTCCTCGGGGCTCTCAACCGCGGTGTCTACACGAACGCGAACGGCGGTTTTGTAACCTGCTGTGCCGCGGTCATCAGCGCAGACGGAAAGGCTGCGATTGCCAACGCCGGGCACCTGCCGCCCTACCTGTGCAGTTCGCGCTCCGCAGAGCCCGGCGCCCGAGCGATCGAGTTGCCCGTCGAGTTTGGACTCCCGCTCGGCATAATCCCCGATGCTGAATACTCCGAAACAGCCCTCGAGCTTGCGCCCGGCGATACCCTCACCCTGTTGACCGACGGCGTCGTCGAAGCCCGCAACTCCGCAGGCGAACTCTTCGGCTTCGATCGCACAGCGGCAATTTCCACTGAATCGGCCCAAACCATTGCTCGTGCGGCCAGCACCTTCGGCCAGGAAGACGACATCACCGTCCTGACCCTCACCCGAACTCCCGCCTGACGCGAAACCGGCTCCGCATAAGCCCTCTCGTCCCATGAATCGAGTCCTGTCAAGCCTCGATTGCAATAAAATTTGATCAAATATCCCTTTTAAAATCAGAACATAAGATCGCCATTTCTCTTATATTAGCGTTATACGCTCATATTTTATGAATCATTTATGCTATAGTTTCATCAGATGGATTGAGCGGTGGTGAGCCCCGAGCTCCTACCCCAATTCACAAAACCTTAGATTCACCAGGAGGAATCAAGTTATGGCAATCACCCGTTGGGACCCGTTCCGTGAAGTCGTAGCCCTGCAGAACCGCATGAACACCCTGTTTGGCAACATGAATAATGAGACCGAGAGCCCGCTGACCACCGCGAGCTTCGTGCCTGCGGTTGACGTCTATGAAGATGACAAGAAGGTCGTCCTCAAGCTCGAAGTTCCGGGCATCGAAGAGAAAGACCTCGATGTTCGCGTTGAGAACCACACCCTCACCGTCAAGGGCGAGCGCAAGTTCGAAAAGGAAGAGAAGGAAGAGAACTTCCATCGCATCGAGCGCCGCTACGGCAGCTTCTATCGTGCCTTCTCGCTGCCCTCGACGGTCGACACCGAGAACGTCGACGCCAAGTACGAGAATGGCGTGCTGAAGCTCGAGCTCAAAAAGAAGCCCGAAGCTCAGCCCAAGCAGATCAAGGTCAACATCGGCAAATCACTCGCCGCGTAAGAGCAGTTTTTCGCTGCTGGCCATCAGCTTCTGGTTTTCTGGGCTTTGGCTGGCGGTACATTTAAGGCGCCGGGGCATGCACGAATCCCCGGCGCATTCGTTTATTCACAAACAGAAATCGAAAATCTTTCAAGAGCGACTGGACGCACGGCTCCGCGTTGGATCAAGCTAGGAGCTAGCGGCTGGAAGCTGGGAGCTGTTTTTCATGGCAATCAACTGGGAAAAATTTACGGTCAAGTCGCAGCAGGCCCTCCAGCAGGCACAGGCACACGCTGCCGAGTTCGGCAACCCCGAACTGCAGCCCGTCCACCTCTTGCTGGCGCTGGTCGAAGACCGTGAGGGCGTGATTCCTGCCGTCCTCGAAAAAATCGGCGTGCCCACCGAGCGGCTCGAAACCGAACTGCACCAGGTCGAGGAAAAACTGCCTCGGGTTTCGGGTGCATCAGCGCAGCCGGGCTTGAGCGCCGTGCTCAACAAAGCACTGGAGCAAGCCTTCCGCGAGGCCGCCAACTTCAAAGACGACTACGTCTCCACCGAGCACCTGTTGCTCGGCATCGCGGGCCTGAAAAACGATCCCGCGCAGGCCGCCCTCGTCTCTCTCGGTGCGACCAAAGACGCCATCCTCAAGGCGCTCACCGCCGTCCGCGGTTCGCAGCGCGTCACCGATCAGAATCCTGAAAATAAGTTTCAGGCTCTTGAGAAGTACGCCAAAGACCTCACCGAACTTGCCCGCCGCGGCAAGCTCGATCCCGTGATCGGGCGCGACGAAGAGATTCGCCGTGTGATCCAGGTGCTCTCGCGCCGGACAAAAAACAATCCTGTTCTGATCGGAGAGCCTGGGGTCGGCAAAACCGCCATCGTCGAGGGCCTCGCCCGCCGTGTCGTCTCCGGCGACGTGCCCGAAGGCCTGCGCGACAAACGCGTAATCTCGCTCGATCTCGGTTCCATGCTTGCCGGCGCAAAATATCGCGGCGAATTTGAAGACCGCCTGAAAGCTGTCCTCAAGGAAATCGAAGAGTCCAATGGGCAGATCGTTTTGTTTATCGACGAGTTGCATGCCCTCGTCGGCGCTGGAGCTGCCGAAGGCGCCATCGACGCCTCGAACATGCTGAAGCCGGCTCTCGCTCGCGGCGAACTGCGCGCCATCGGCGCTACCACGCTCAACGAGTACCGCAAGTACATCGAAAAAGATGCCGCACTCGAGCGCCGCTTCCAGATCGTCTACGTCGGCGAGCCCAACGTCGAAGACACCATCGCCATTCTGCGTGGCCTGAAAGACCGCTACGAGCAGCATCACAACGTGCGCATCAAGGATTCGGCAATCGTCGCCGCGGCTACGCTTTCGCATCGCTACATCAGCGATCGCTTCCTGCCCGATAAGGCCATCGACCTCGTCGACGAGGCCGCCGCCTCTCTCGCCATCCAGATCGGCTCAAAACCGACCGAAATCGACCAACTCGAGCGTCAGCGCACCTCCCTCGAGATCGAGCGCGCCGCCCTGAAACGCGAGACTGACAAGAACAGCAAGGAGCGCCTCGCGGAAGTCGAGCGCGAAGTCGCCCAGCTCACCGAGAAGATCACCGCCCTCACCGCCCGCTGGAGCAAGGAGCGCGAAGCCATCGGCCGCATCGGCGAGCTCAAAAAGAGGATCGAAGATCTTCGCCTTGAGATGGAGGAGCAGACCCGCAAGGGCCAGCTCGAGCGAGCCGCACAGATTCAGTACGGCGAGCTGCCCAAGCTCGAAGCAGAGCTGAAAAAGCTGAACGCCGCCCAGGATGGCGTCGGCAAAGACGGCGCCGCCGCCCGCATGTTGAAAGAGGAGGTCGACGAGGAAGACATCGCCAAGATCGTTTCCAAGTGGACCGGCATCCCTGTCTCGCGCATGCTCGAAGGCGAAGTCAAGAAGCTCGTTCAGATGGAAGACCGCCTGCGTGAGCGCGTCGTGGGCCAGGACGAGGCTCTTCGCACTGTCGCCAACGCCATTCGCCGTTCCCGCGCCGGCCTTAGCGATCCCAAGCGTCCCATCGGTTCGTTCATCTTTCTCGGACCAACCGGCGTCGGCAAAACCGAAACCGCCCGCGCCCTCGCCGAGTTCCTCTTCGACGACGAGCACGCGATGGTTCGCATCGACATGAGCGAGTACATGGAAAAACACGCCGTGGCTCGCTTGATCGGCGCGCCTCCGGGCTACGTCGGCTACGACGAGGGCGGCCAGCTGACCGAGGCCATTCGCCGCCGGCCTTACGCGGTCATCTTGTTCGATGAGATCGAGAAGGCGCACCCCGACGTCTTCAACGTCCTGTTGCAGGTGATGGACGACGGCCGCCTCACCGACTCCAAAGGCCGCACCGTCGACTTCAAGAATGCGGTGCTCATCATGACCTCGAACCTGGGCGCAGCAATGCTTTCCGGCGAAGCGCTCAAAACCGAGCACGACTTCGACATGGCGCGCGAAAGCGTGATGCGCGTCTTGCGCGAGCACTTCCGGCCTGAGTTTTTGAACCGCGTCGACGACATCGTGATCTACAAGCCGCTCGGCAACGCGCAGTTGAGCCAGATCCTCGAAATGCGGCTCAACGATATACGCCGTCTGCTCGAAAACCGCGCAATCTCGTTCGAGCTCACCGAGTCCGCTCGGCAGTTGATCCTGAAAGCCGGTTCCGATGCCGCCTACGGCGCCCGTCCGCTGAAGCGCGCACTGCAGCGCATGGTGCAGGACCCGCTCGCCATCAAGATTCTCGACGGCGAAGTGCTGCACGGTGCGCACGTCAAGATCGACGTCGACCACAAATCGAACCAGCTCGTCTTCGAACCCATGGGCCGCGAAGCCATGGCGTGACCCGCTGCGGTGGGCAGCTGCGCTTCGCGCCGTGCCAGAATTCCGCTGGACCGCGTTGAAGCGCATGTGCCCTGTAGGGGCAGCAGGAGAATAGCCCCGGATGGAGTCCAGGCAGAGCGAGGACGCAATCCGGGGATCGCCCGAAATATGATTCGCAGCCCCGTAGGGGCGATGGAACGACGCCGCGACTCTACGCTGGGATCTGAGCACAGGGTTGGAGTTCTCACTCAGACACTTCGGGCACAGGCTCTCCCCCAAAATTCCATTGACCATCCCGCCGCAGCTCTGCCACCCTCAGAGCATCCCCGGGAGGTCCCTTTGGCAACTGCATCCGCAGTGCAACCCAATCGAAGAGTGCTGCACACCCGCGGCAACTGGAGCTCGCGCGACGATCGCCTGCCCTCCGCCATCTGGCTCGGCATCTTCTGGGTCGGGGTCCTCGCCGGATTCGGCCTCGATTTCCCCCGCTTCCTGCATGAAAGTCCCCCCGCGACCTTCGTGGTGCGTGTGCACGCATTCGTGTTTTCCGCATGGCTCCTGATCATCACGGCGCAGGTGCTGCTTGTGCTGCGCGATCGTGTCGCATGGCACCGCAGGCTGGGCTGGTTCGCTGCAGGTTGGGCTTGCCTCATGGCCGTTTTGGGTCCCTGGGCTGCCATGGCATCGCAGGCCGCAGACCTGCACGGTCCGGAGTACGATCCGCCCTTCCTCTCGGTCAACATTGTCGATATCGTCGGATTCGTGGCACTGCTCGCCTGGGGCATCACGCTCAGGAAGAACCCCGCCGCCCACAAACGCATGATGATGCTGTCGATGGTCGCCATTGCCGACCCGGGGTTCGCACGGTTCGCTGAGTGGCTCTGGCCCACAGAGCCGCTCCATGTGATTCCGTGGTTCTTCTACACCTTTTACGGAAATGTACTTCTCCTGATGTTGATGACGGCCTGGGACTGGTGGCGTGGCCGCCTCATTCGCTCCTTCGTCGTTGGCGCCGCGGCCGTTCTCGTTAGCGAGATCGTTTGCGCGATTTTGTATTTCTGGAGCCCGTGGAAGACCCTCACCGCTGGATGGGTCCTGGCCTGGGCAAGGCATTTCGCTTAGTCTGAACGGTCCCAGGGAATAACGGCCGGCAACCAAGAGCGGCAGGGAGAAAGCTGCCGGCTGCGGTTCGTGCCGCCCTCGCCAACCGCCTTACTGTCTCAGCTCTACCAGCGTCGCTCCCTGCCCGCCCTCGTTCTGAGGCGCCTCTGCGATTCCCGCCACGTGCGGGTGGCTTTTCAGAAACTCACGCACCCCGCGTCGCAGAATTCCCGCGCCATGCCCGTGAATCACGCGCACCTTGGGCAGCCCGGCCAGAAATGCGCGGTCAAGATACTTTTCCAGTTCCCCGGTCGCCTCATCTACAGTCCGCCCGATCAGGTTGATCTCCGTGCGCATGTCGTCGGGGTTCGCGCTTGTCACCGAAACGTGCACCCCGGCTTGCCGCCGCGCCGCAGCAAGCGGATCGGCCTTTGTCGCCGCCGCGCCTGAACCCTCAGCCAGCTCCTCCCTCTTCACCCGCATCTTGATCGGTCCCAGCGCCACTTCAAACAAATCTTTCTCAATTTCGCGCTGGACCACCCCGACTTTGTTCATGCTCTTGATCAGCACGCGATCCCCGGCCGCAACATGCTGCAGCACGTGGGGTCGAGCGTTGGCATCCCCCTGATCCGCCCCCGTGCGGTGCGCGACCACTGTCTGGTTAAAGCTCTCCTGGAACTCGCGCCTCAGCCGGGTAATGCGCCGTTCCGCTTCCTTCGAAAGCTTCTGTTGCGCCACCCGATCCTCAATCGCGCGCACGTTCTCGCGCACCTGGTATTCGAAGTCCTTGACCAGCGAGGCTAATTTGCCTTCGAGTTCGCGCACGCGGTTGCGCACTTCGGTGTCGCCCTCGCGATCCAGCCGTTTCCGCTCCTGGTTCAGTGCGTACTCCTGTTCCCTTGCGGCTTTGCGCTCCCGCTCCAGATCCGCCAGTTCTTTGTGCAGCTTGTCGAGAAAGCGCGCAATATCCGCCTGCTGCGAACCGAGCCGCTCACGCGCGGCGCCGATGATCTCCCGATTGAGCCCCAGCCGTTCTGCCGTTTGAATTCCCGCCGACGCGCCCGGCACGCCAAGGTGAAACTGGTAATCCGGCGCCAGCGTCTTCTCGTCGAAGCCCGCAGCAGCGTTACGCACACCCTGCGTGTTGGCTGCATACACCTTCAGCGAAGTGTGATGCGTCGAGATCAGCGTCCACGCTCGCGCCCGAAGAAAATGCGCTGCCACGGCGACGGCCAGCGCCGCACCCTCTTCGGGATCGGTCGCCGACCCCAGCTCGTCGAGCAACACAAGCGAGCGCTCGTCAGCCAGCCGCGAGAGCCGATCGAGATTCGTGATATGCGCGGAAAACGTCGACAGCGCCGCCTCGATCGACTGCGCATCCCCGATATCGGCCAGGAATGCGCCGAAGACGGGAAAGCTCGCTCGCTCCGCGGGCACCGGAATCGCCGCCTGTGCCATCATCGCCAGCAGCGCAACGGTCTTCAGTGCGACCGTCTTGCCTCCCGTATTCGGGCCGCTGATGATCAGTTGCCTTTCGTCCGCAGTCAGTTCGAGATTCAGCGGGACAATCTGGTCGCCGCTCGCGCGAAGCCGTCTCTCAAGCAGGGGATGACGGGCTCCCTCGACCCGCAACACATCCGGCCCAAAACTGGGTGGGACACAGCCAAACGTTCGGGCGAACCGTGCCCGAGCCAGCAGGCTGTCAACCAGAGCAAGCACTCCTGCGCCCTCCACCAGGGTCTGCGCGTAACCTCCGACCTGCCGCGTCAGCGCGACAAAAATGCGGTGAATCTCTGCCTGCTCCTCCTCGATCAGTCGCACCAGCTCGTTGTTCTGCTCGATCGTCTCCAGAGGCTCCACAAACACCGTCTGCCCCGAAGAACTCGCGCCGTGGATCACGCCCGTCACGCGACGCTTCAGCTCCGCGCGCACCGGAATCACAAACCGTTCGCCGCGAATGGTGATCACTTCGTCCTGTGTCGCGCCTTCGCCAGTCAGTTTTCGCAGCGCCGATCGCAGGCTCTCCTCAATTGCCCGTTGTTGTCGCTCCTGCTCGCGTCGGATCCGGTTCAGCTCCGGCGATGCATCGTCGGACAACGACCCATCGGGCAGGATCTTGCGTTCGATCGTCTGCGCCAGTGGACGCAAATCGGCCGACAGCCCCGCCGAAAGCTGCGACAAACCCGGCAGCTTGCCGGCGAGTCGCGCCGGTGGTTCCCGTATCAGCATCTGCCACGAAGCGATATCGTTCGCGAGCCGGGCCACAGCCTGAAGTTCTGCAGCCTCGAGCGCCGCCCCCTCAATCTGCGCTTTGGCTGCAAGCTGTGCAGGACCGAACAGGCCCCCAAGTGGAACGGAAACCTGCGCCTCCAGCAGCAGCCGCATCTCGCTCACCAGGCCATGCTGCCTGCCGATCCACTCTTCATCTATTGAAGGCCGCAGCGCAAGAATCGCCTCGCGCCCCAACGGTGACGCCGCAAATCCCGCCACCAGCGCGAGCAGCGGCTCCCACTCAAGCGCATCAAAATCAGCGTGCTCGACCGGCGACGGAATCGGATCAACAAGGGGCATACTCACTCATTATCTCAACGCATCGAAGCTCTTCCCTAATGCTCTCCGTTCTCCGTACTCTGTTGCCTGTTGCCTATTGCATGTTGCCTGTTGCATAAATAGAGCCTTGAAGGGGCACGACTTCAGTCGTGCCGAAAAAGGGCCTCATCGATGGCGGGGCTTCAGCCCCCGAGGGGTGTTTTCGAACTGCCTCAAATCATTGATGCAAACCAGTTCTCGTCCCTGCCTCCTCCCACCTCGCTACCACCGCGCACGCCAGGCAGTTGCCAATCACATTCATCGCCGTGCGCCCCATGTCCATCAAAGTGTCCACGCCAAGGATCAACATGACAGCCGCTGCGGGAATGTGAAACGACGCGGCGGTTCCCATCAGGATGACGAACCCCGCGCGCGCCACACCTGCCACTCCTTTGCTCGTGAGGACAAGCGTGGCCAGCATCACCACCTGCTCTCCGATCGTGAGGTGCATCCCGGCGGCTTGCGCGGCAAAGATGGCCGCCATCGAGAGGTACAGGCTCGAGCCCGTCATGTTAAAGCTGTAGCCGGTAGGAATCACGAACGTGACGATCCACCGCGGCACGCCGAACTCTTCCATGCGTTCCATGGCCAGCGGCAGGGCAACCTCCGACGTCGTCGTCGCAAACCCGATTGCCGCCGGTTCAGCCACAGCAGCAGCAAATCGACGGATTCGGATGCGCGCCAGCATCGCAACCGGCAGCAGGACCAGCAACACGAACACCGCCAGTGCCGCATAGTAGGTCGTCACGAGTTTTGCCAGCGGCAGCAGCGTCGTCAGTCCCATACCGCCAACCGTATAAGCCAGCGATGCGCCCGCCGCCACCGGCGCCATCAACATCACAATCCGCGTCATGCTGAACATGGTCTCGGTCAGCACCTGCAGCACCTTCACAAGCGGAGCACGCCTCGGCTCAGGCAACAGGGCCAGCGCCACTCCGAACAGCACCGAGAAAACCGCAACCTGAAGAATCTGGTTCTGCGCCACAGCTTGCGCGATGTTCTCGGGAAAGACATTCAGCAGCATCTCCTGCCACCCGGGATGCGCGGCGACCGGCGAAGCCGCAACCGCCGATGGCAGTGAGACGCCCAACCCCGCATGCGAGATATTGATTGCAACCGCGCCCAGGACCAGCCCCAGCGTCGTCACCACTTCGAAGAAGACCAGCGCCTTCACGGCGACGCGTCCCACGCCGCGAAGCTCTCCATGTCCGGCGATGCCCGTCACCAGGCCGCCAAAGATCAGTGGCGCAACAATCATCCGGATCAGCCGCAGGAAGATGTCTCCAACGAAGCGCATCTGCACAGCGAAATGCGGCGCGTCGAATCCAAGCTCAGCCCCGGCCAGCATGGCGAAAAACGTCCAGGCCAACAAAGACCGGCTCCGGAAAACCCGCGGCAGCATCAGTCCGAACGCGGCGGCTCGCAGCGCCAGGGCCATCTCTCTGTTGCCGTGCACTATCGACGTTGCCACGCCGGTAAGAAACAAAACTCCCGCCGCGGCGACCAGCCACTTCCACGCCAGGCTCGAGGCGGCAGGTCTCGCCTGCGCGTGCTTCGCCTCGTCCTGCGTTTCCTGTGTGGGATTCGTGTTCATTCCGGAGCCTGGATTGGTAACCATTATTCTATGGCCATGCCGAAGATTGCTTTCCTCGAGTGCTCGCGATGTTGCCTGCATCTCGACGCTGCCACTCCGCAGACAATTTGCACGGCCTGCTCTGGACCGCTCTACGTCCGCTACGCCTTTGCCGAACAGCCGGCTCGGCCCATGCGCACTGATGTGGGCGAGAGCTCCGCCGATGCGCGGAACGGGATGTGGCGCTACAAGATCGTGTTGCCCGACGCTGAGCCCGTCACTCTCGGCGAGGGATGGACGCCGATGCTGCGCGGCCGCCGGCACGCCAACGTTTGGCTGAAGGACGAAGGCGCTAACCCGACAGGGACCTTCAAAGCCCGCGGGCTGGCTCTCGCCGTCACCATGGCGAAGCACTACGGATTGAAAAGGCTCGCCGCGCCAACGGCGGGCAACGCCGGCGGAGCGCTCGCTGCCTACGCTGCGGCGGCCGGAATCGAAGCCCACATCTTCATGCCCAAAGACGCGCCCTTGGCTAATCGCGTCGAGTGCCAGGCCTACGGCGCAAAGCTCACGCTTGTTGATGGCCTGATCTCTGACTGTGCGCGAATCGTTGCTGAGCATAAGAGCGCCGAGGGCTGGTTCGATATCTCCTCGCTCAAAGAGCCGTTTCGTGTCGAAGGCAAAAAGACCATGGGATACGAATTGGTCGAGCAACTCGGCTGGCAATATCCCGACGCGGTCTTCTATCCCACCGGCGGCGGAGTCGGCCTGATTGGGATGTGGAAGGCTTTCCAAGAGATGGAAGAGCTGGGATGGGTCAGGGGCAAGCGGCCAAAGATGATCGCCGTGCAGGCGGCCGGATGCGCGCCCATCACTCGAGCCTTTGAGAACGGTGAAGCGGCTTCACAAGCCTGGCAGAACGCCCGCACCTTTGCCGCCGGGTTGCGCGTGCCCAAGCCTTACGGTGACGCGCTGATCCTCGAAATCGTGCGGGCCTCGGGCGGCTGCGCGCCCTCGGTGACCGACGACGAAATCTTCACCTCTTTGCGGGACTGGGCCGCTCACGAGGGCATGCTGCTCTCGCCGGAAGGAGCGGCCGCCACTGCAGCCTACCGTCAGCTCATCTCCAACGGCACTCTGCGCCCTGAAGAGCGCGTGGTCGTCTTCAATACCGGATCGGGCGCCAAGTACTCTGAAGAGATTGCCGCCATGTTTGCCCGGCAGGCGGAAAACGCGCAGGCCGGCTAGGAATCGGCCTTAGTCGTCGTTGCCGAAGGCTTTGCCGGAGCAGGCGAAGCTGGCGCTGATTTTTCTCCGGTGCTGGCCGGCTTCTCGGCGGATTCAGAGGACTTCTTCGTCTCCGTTGACGTCGAATCGCCGCCTGTCTTTTCCGCAGGCGCTGGCGACTTGCTCGCGTAGTCGTTTACGTACCAGCCCGCACCCTTGAACTGCAGACCAGGTGCAGTCAGCGGACGCTCCAGCTTGCCCCCGCACTCGGGACACTTCTTCTCGGGCTTGGAATTGAACTTCTGGATCTTTTCGAATCGATGGCCGCACTCTGTGCAGCGGTACGGGTACAGGGGCAATTCTCCATCCTCTGCAAAAGGGAATTTTCGGCTCTATGTGTATTGTACCGGCGGAGCGTCATCCTTGCGTAGCCATCGCCGCCCCGCCGTCTCAGGAACTCCGTTGCCAATTCCTCAATGCACCCGGATGTGTACCGAAGCGCTCACATGCTCCCAGGCCAGCGTCAGCGTGCCCTTGCCGCCGCCATCATCAGTCAGCGTGTAAGTCAGATCCTCCACGAGACCTGCCGGCGATGCCATCATCATCTTCGTTTTGCCGAGATCCTTTGCCGGGTCGTAAGCCAGTCCCCATTCGCCCGTTGCCTTGCTCACAATCAACGTCCATTGCGCCGGATCCGAGATGTCGACAAACAGCGTGTACTTCCCCGCGGGAACGTGCAGGTCGCCGATCTCTATATCTCCATCGGTCATGAGCGTCGTCGCGGCGTTCGCGCCGGCGCGCCACACCGGATAATGCGGATCGTGGCTGATCAGGCCGTCGCTGGTGAAGATGTGGCCTTCGCGCCCCTTTACGCGCGGCGAGTTGTAAGTGATAGTGATGGCTTTGCCGGCGATGGTCGCCGCCACAGTGGCCGGCGGGCTGGCCATCGGCCGTTGCTGAGCGAGCACTCCCGTCGCAGCAAGCAGAAGACCGGTACAGACGATGAGACTTTTCATAGCGATGTTTTCCTCCGGGCAGAGTCTCGTCTTTTACTGGCGCGTCTCTGACGCGATGATTGTCGCACCTCGCGGCCTGGTCTCGAAAGCCGGGCCGGAAAGTCACCCGAGCAGCCTGCTATCATGCGCCAGAGGCAAGCTATGGCAGAAGCCCCTGCAAACCCATCACCGGGAGGTCGCTTTCGCGCGGCCCTGGCTGCGGAAAACCCGCTGCAGGTGGTTGGCACGGTCAACGCCTACGCCGCGCGCCTGGCTCAGGCAACGGGTTTTCGCGCCATCTATCTTTCTGGCGGAGGCGTCGCCGCCAACTCGCTGGGCCTTCCCGATCTTGGCATCAGCACCATGGAAGACGTTCTTACCGACGTCCGCCGCATCACCGCCGCCTCCACGCTTCCTCTCCTCGTTGATATCGACACCGGCTGGGGCAGCGCCTTCAATATCGCCCGCACCGTCCGTTCCATGATCTCTGCCGGTGCCGCCGCCGTCCATATTGAAGATCAGGTCAGCACCAAGCGCTGCGGCCACCGTCCCGGCAAAGAGCTGGTCTCAGCCGATGAGATGTGCGACCGCATCAAGGCCGCCGTCGACGCTCGCACCGATCCGGAATTCGTCATCATGGCTCGCACCGACGCCATCGCGAGCGAGGGACTCGGATGCGCCATCGAGCGCGCTCGCGCCTACGTGGCGGCAGGCGCCGACATGATCTTTGCCGAAGCCGTCACCAAACTCGACACGTATACCGCGTTCCGCAACGCTGTCGGCGCTCCCATCCTCGCCAACATTACCGAGTTCGGCCAAACTCCGCTCTTCACACGCGACGAGCTCGCCGGCGTCGGCGTCGACATCATCTTGTATTGTTGCGCTGCCTATCGCGCCATGAATGCCGCGGCGCTCAGGGTCTACCAGGCCATCCGCTCCCAGGGCACTCAAAAAGACCTGTTGCAGCAGATGCAAACCCGGGACGAACTCTACAAGTACCTCGATTACCACGCATACGAACAGAAACTCGATGCGCTGTTCGCAAGAGACAAGCTCAAGGGAGGTTCATGATGGAGCCGACCCTCGACAAAACCGTCGCCGTGCTCGAACGTACGCCGATCTCTCTTGACGCCCTGCTGCGCGACTTGCCCGAAAACTGGACGATGCGCAATGAAGGCGACAACACCTGGACGGTCTTCGATGTCATCGCCCACCTCATCCACGCCGAGCACACCGACTGGATTCCGCGTGTTCGCTGGATCATGCAATTTGGCGAGTCGCGCCCGTTCGAACCGTTCGACCGTTCAGGTCACCGGAATCTGGCGCAAGGCAAGTCGCTGGGAGGGTTGCTGGATGAGTTCGCCCAGGCGCGCTCACAAAGCTTGGGCGAGTTGCGCTCGATGAATCTGCAGGAGGTGGACCTCGGGCGGCGCGGAACGCATCCCGCGTTCGGCGCGGTGACGATGTCGCAATTGCTCGCCACCTGGGCCGCGCACGATGTGAATCATCTGCACCAGATCTCGAGGATTATGGCGCACCAGTACCGCGACGCTGTCGGGCCGTGGCATGCATATCTGGGCGTCATGCACTGCAAAGGTCACAGTTCGTCCGCATGATGTTAGACAGGTGCCCCTCAACCGGCAAAAACTGGCGCACTTGGAGGTCAGAACTTGAGCACGAACGAAACCGACTCTTCTCCGGCAATCTTCAAACCCAAGAAATCTGTCGCGCTCTCAGGAACGCCCGCCGGCGAGACCGCTATCTGCACCGTGGGGCAAAGCGGTAACGACCTCCACTACCGCGGATACGACATTGCCGACCTCGCCGCGCATTGCCAGTTTGAAGAAGTTGCCTATCTCCTGATCCATGGCAAGCTGCCCAACGCGGCAGAGCTGGCTTCTTACAAAGCCCGCCTCAGCGGTCTGCGCAGTTTACCCTCCGCGGTCGAGCAGGCCCTTGAATTGCTGCCTCCATATGCCCACCCCATGGATGTGCTGCGCACCGGCGTTTCCGCTCTCGGTTGCGTGCGTCCTGAAGGCGATCAGCACACCGAGCCCGGCGCGCGCGCCATCGCCGACACGCTTCTCGCGTCCCTGCCCTCGATGCTTCTTTACTGGCATCACTTCTCGCGCAACGGCAAGCGAATCGTCGTAGAGGCCGGAGGCGAATCGATCGCCGCGCATTTTCTCCACCTGTTGCATGGCGCCGCCCCCAGCCCCGAATGGACCCGGGCCATGCAGATCTCGTTGATCCTCTATGCCGAGCATGAGTTCAACGCGTCCACTTTTACAGCGCGCGTCATCGCCGGGACGGGCTCCGATATGTACTCCTGCATCGCCGGCGCCATCGGTGCTCTCAAGGGTCCCAAGCATGGCGGAGCCAACGAGGTCGCACTCGAAATCCAGCGCCGCTATCCATCACCCGACGCAGCCGAAGAAGACATTCGCCGGCGCGTTGCCAATCACGAAGTCATCATCGGCTTCGGCCACCCCGTCTACACCATCAGCGACCCGCGCAGCGACATCGTCAAGCAGCAGGCGCGCTCCCTCGCCGTCGACGGCGCGGGCAAGCGTCTCTTTGCCGTAGCCGAACGCATCGAGGCGACCATGCACGACGCCAAGCGCATGTTCCCTAATCTCGACTGGTACTCGGCCGTCGCTTATCATGCGATGGGCATTCCCATCGAGCTCTTCACACCCATCTTTGTCATGGCGCGAACCGCCGGCTGGTGCGCCCATGTCATCGAGCAGCGCGAAGGCGGCAAGATCATCCGCCCATCGGCCATTTACACCGGCCCCGAGGATTTGACATTCGTCCCGCTCGCTCAGCGAGCTTAGATTCGGCGTTTAAGGATTGATCGGAGTTGATCGAATCATTCATCTGTCATCCTGAGCGGAGGTCGCCGTGGCGACCGAAGTCGAAGGATCTGCGGTTGTTCTTCAAGAAATTCAGGTTCACCACTGTAGCTGACAGTTATGAACTCGATCCGTACACTATCGGCATGACGCCTCATTTTGAATTGCTGAGCTGCCTGGTGGCTCTTGCCGTCGTTTCCGGCCCTTACTCATCAGCTCAAAACCCAAAGCGGCCAAGTCGAGTGTTGAATTCCGCTCAGGCGGAAACGCTGGTAATCGCCTCTCTTTCAAAGCAACAGAAACGGTTACATGGGATCGAGGCCGAGCAATCCAGAGACCCCAACTCCCCTCAATTTCTGTTCTTTACGGTCGTGTGGGCCCCTCCAGCAGACTGGAGCGGGAGCGTTGTAGTAGGAAATTATGCAGTCGATCCGAGAACGGGCGACGTATGGAGCGCGACAATGAGCTGCACGGAAGAAAGCAACAGGCAATTAAGGGCCCTACAGCGAAATTTGCGTACTGAGCTTGGACTTTCGGATGCCGAATACAGACGACTCAAAACAACTGGACCACTCTGCGAAAGATAGGAACTCTGTGCAAGAAACGGGAGTCTGTGTGTCCTCATCCATCTCGAACCAGCGCCCCGCCCCCGACAAAGTGCTCACCGACATTGCCGATTACGCGCTTGATTACAAAATCGAAAGTCATCTCGCCTATACCACAGCTCGCCATTGCCTCCTCGACACCCTCGGTTGCGGGCTTGAAGCGCTCGATTACCCCGCCTGCACCAAGCTTCTTGGCCCCATTGTCCCCGGCACCGTCGTTCCCAACGGCGCTCGCGTCCCCGGCGCCAATTACATACTCGATCCCGTGCAGGCCGCCTTCAACATCGGAGCCATGATTCGTTGGCTCGACTTCAATGACACCTGGCTCGCCGCCGAGTGGGGACACCCCAGCGACAATCTCGGCGGCATTCTCGCCACCGCCGATTGGCTTTCGCGCACTGCCCTCGCCGGCAACCAACCGCCCCTGACCATGCGCGACGTGCTCACCGCCATGATCAAGGCCCACGAGATCCAGGGCTGCATCGCGCTCGAAAACTCATTTAACAAGGTTGGCCTCGATCACGTTGTCCTCGTCAAAGTCGCGTCAACCGCCGTCGTCAGCCAACTGCTCGGCCTCACCCGCGACCAGACCATCAATGCCGTCTCCAACGCCTGGCTCGACGGCCAAAGCCTGCGCGCCTATCGCCACACACCCAATACCGGCTCGCGCAAGAGCTGGGCCGCCGGCGACGCCACCAGCCGCGCCGTTCGGCTGGCCCTCATGGCCCGCTCCGGAGAAATGGGTTATCCCTCTGCGCTCACTGCCAAAACCTGGGGATTCTACGACGTCTCCTTCCGCGGCCAGCCCTTCAAATTCCAGCGGCCCTACGGTTCGTACGTCATGGAGAACGTGCTCTTCAAGATCAGCTACCCCGCTGAGTTCCACGCGCAAACCGCCGTCGAAGCAGCGATGAAAATCCACCAGCGTCTGGATCAGGCACGGCTCTCCTCCAAGACCATCAAGAAAATAATCATCCGCACGCACCAAGCCTGTCTGCGCATCATCGACAAGAGAGGTCCGCTGGCGAACCCCGCCGATCGCGACCATTGCATTCAGTACATGGTCGCCGTTCCTCTCCTCTTCGGTCGCCTCACTGCCGCCGACTACGAGGACGCCGTCGCTTCCGATCCTCGCATCGACGCTCTCCGCGACCGCATCGAGTGCATCGAAGAGCCGCAGTTCACTCGCGACTACCATGATCCTGAAAAGCGCTCCATCGCCAACGCACTTCGTACCGTTCTCGAAGACGGAACCGTGCTGGAAGAAACGGTCGAGTACCCGATCGGCCACAAGTGCCGCCGCGATGAAGGCATCCCCTTGCTGATCGAGAAGTTCAAGACCAACTTGCGCCGCCGTTTCACCGAACTGCAGCAGCAAAGCATCCTCGACGTCTCGCTTGATCCCGACCGCCTTCAAGCGATGCCCGTCAACCAATTCGTTGACCTGTTCGTCCCCTGAACAGGACTGCCCGCCCTTGTCACAACGTGATTCAACGTTCTGGACTATAGTGTTGCCACGCTCGCATTCGTCCAACGGGGAACCCTTTATGTCCTTGCGTTTTGGTTTACCATCATTTCTGCTCATCGTTGCCGCTTGCCATGGTTTTCTCTTCGCTCAGCGGCCACCCAACGGCAATGTCATTTACCAGCAACTGCGCAACTCCTTGCCGGGCCCTGAAGTCATTACAGTCAAGAACCTCGAACTCCGTCGCGACGCGGCCAGATTCACCTTCCGCAGCGGCACGTTTGCTCTCTACGGAGAAATCAACGGCAAGGTCACCGGTGCTGTTTTTCGGGGCGACGGCCACCTGCATATCACACCGCCCACACCCGAGGAGCGTCACAATCTCTCTATCCTGAACCACTCAGAAGAATTCGACGAAGACTTCGGCGAGGCCGTCTTCCGCTTTACTGACTCCACTGCCGCCGAGCTCCGCAAGGCCTCATCGGGCCCCGGACAAACCGACAGCTCCGACACCAAAACAGCTCGCGACCTGCAGCTGTTTCTGCGCAGTCATTCCGAAGGGTCCTACATCGGAGACGGAGGCACCTATTACTTCAAAAAGCTCTACGGCAATCTCGACCTGCGCCTGCTTGAGGATGTGCTGAGCCCGGCCCCGGGCGAGTATTTCTTTGCGGCCATTCACGGCCGGCAGAATCCCCACCTCTTCTTCGTCTTCGATCCTCACGGGGTCGAAGGAGTTCAGCCTGAAGAATTAGCCTTGCTCCGCTGGGATGGGACAGACGACGCTGAAACCATCCCCCTCGCCTTTCATCGCGCCATCGCGTTTGCCAACGGTACGGCCACGGGCAACGAGCACAATGCGGCCTACAAAATCCTGCGCGAGGATCTCGACGTGACCATCGAGAAGAATGGCTTCCTCACTAGCCTGGCCACCGCCGAAGTGCAGGCGCAGCAGGATGGAGTCGCCGTCGTCCCGCTTGACCTCTATCCCACCCTGCGCGTCAGTCAGGTAACCTCCGGCAAGGGCGATGCGCTCGATTGGGTGCAGGAAAACAAGGACCTGGATCCCGACTTCGGCGTCGTCCTCGCCGCACCGCTCAAGAAAGGCGAAACCACCACCATCAAGATCGCCTACGGCGGCAAGGACGTGGTGCTCAACGAGGGTGGAGGCAATTACTACCCCGTCGCGCGCGAAGATTGGTATCCCTCCTCCAGCCAGGGGCTCGGCGATTACGTCTCCTACCACATGCTCTTTCATGTGCCCAAAGGCCTTGAGATCGTCGCTACCGGCACCAGGGTCAACGAAAACAACGAGGGCAAAACCACCACAACGGAATGGAAAACCGAGACCCCGCTACCCGTCGTCGGCTTCAGCTTCGGCGACTTCGCAATGAAAGAGGCGACCATCGGAACTCCGTTGTCAGGACAACTGGTCGTCGACGCCTACGCCAACAAGAACCGGCCCGACATGATGGCTGCGCTCGCACAGAACCTGCAGGACAACAACACCAGCCTCGGCTCGCTCAGCAGTACCCCGATGCTGGCCAACGAGCTAAGCCAGGGCCAGGCTGCCGCGCAGATCTACACCGATTTCTTCGGTGCGCTCCCCTTCCCGCACATCGCCCTCACGCAGCAATCGGCCTGCAACTATGGCCAGAGCTGGCCCATGCTTGTCTATCTGCCCATCTGCGGTTTCCTCGATCAGACGCAGCAGCACTTCCTCGGCCTCGGCGGCGAAAACTTTAACAAGCACATGTACTGGGACGTAGTCACGCCGCACGAAGTGGCGCATCAGTGGTGGGGGCAAACCGTCGGCTTCCGCGGCTATCGCGACCAGTGGATGAGCGAAGGCTTCGCCGACGCATCAGCCTCCATCTTCTTGCAGATGACCCGGCCCAAGCCCGACGACTTCCTCCATTTCTGGAAAGAAGAGCGCCGCATCCTTACCGAAAAAAACGAGTTCGGCTTCCGCCCCATTGATGTCGGGCCTCTGACCATGGGCGAACGTCTCAGCTCGCCCAAAGCGGGCTGGAACATCTACGGCGACCTCGTCTATCCCAAAGGCGCCTATATCCTCCACATGCTTCGCATGATGATGTGGAATCCTAGGGAAGGCGAAGGGCGTTTCAAGGCCACCATGCACGACTTCGTAAATACCTACCGCCTCCAGGCCGCCACCACTGAGGACTTCAAGGCCATCGTCGAAAAACACATGCTGCCCAGCATGGACCTCGAAGGCAACCACACCATGGACTGGTTCTTCCGCGAGTACGTCTACGGCACCGATCTTCCCGCCTACCACTTTGAAAGCGACTTCGCCCCCAGCGGCGACGGATGGAAGCTGCACTTCAAGCTGGTGCAATCGAACGTCGACGCGAAATTTGCCAACTCCGTTCCACTTTATCTGCAGCTGGCCGATGGCAAGGTCATTCGCCTCGGTAACCTCTCCATCCACGGGCCAACCACCCTCGAGCAGACGGTGCAATTGCCCAAGCTTCCTGCACCGCTCAAGAAGGCCATGATCAATTACAACTACGATGTACTTTGCACCGACAACTGAGAGGGAGTCTTTTTGCCTGCTCTCGCTTCCATCAGCGTGAACGCTTTCGCCAGCAGCTCGGCAATCACCGCGAGTGTCAGCCCGCCAATCGCATCCGCAATGTAGTGCCAGCCCGTCGTCAAAGTCGAAATGATCACGCAGACCGCCAGCACGATCGCCGGTATGCGCAACACCCTGATCGAACACAGCGCGATGCAGGAAACGATCGCCAGCATCACGTGAAACGACGGAAAACAGATGATCCCCTTGTCGTCGGGGCTGAGCACATGCAGGCTGCCGCTGCGCAGCGTTAGGAACAGCGTCTCGCAGGTCCGCTGCTGGGCGGAAGGCGCAAAGCCATACACAGCCCACGGCCCGACGGCGGGACAAAAGGCAAACATCAAAGAACCGCATAGGGTCGCGAACGAAGTGGCCACTATCAGCTCTTTTGCGGCCTTCCAGCGGTACGCTAGCGTGGGAATCATTGCGCTCAGCACCATCATGGAAAACAGCGTGTCGTAACTGAGCGAAAAGAATCGCGCCGCCCATGGATGATTCGCCATGAAATGAAGAATCGTCGGTATCTGCAGGCCCAGCATCTGGTCGAAACCGGCCAGGCCGTCATCCCGCAGCGGCATGGTCGACCGCGCGGCGAGATAGACGGGGAATCCCAGCAGCTTTCCCATCAGAAGCGACCAGAAGATGATGAGGCAGGCCTGAAAAAAGCGCTCGAACTTCGCCCAGCGGCAATAACCGGCCGCCAGAAGCAACACAACGAAGCTCATGGAATCGTTGTAGGTCGGCGCGCGTAGACGGTAGTTCAGCCGCGTTACGCAGACCACCGCCATTGCAATCAAAAGCGCGCACATGCCGGCCATGAACAGATGAAAGAAGCGGTTATCCGGGTAAGTCTCGCGCGGAATCTCCGGTTGCGCGCCCCGATGGGGGACCGACTCGATCTGCGGCATGCGTGGATTATAGAGGCGCGTTTCTACCGCGCCGCCGGCAAATCCTCCGGCGCATCAAACGCAGCAATCGCGCAAATCGCCAAAGAGGAAAACACTGCTAGTGTGCACTTCACGCTGAAGCAGTCCCGAGTGCCCGCAAGTTTCAAAATGCTGTTACGGGTTCATTCATCCCTGTTAATCCTGTGCCCGCCGTTCTCACTTACGACTGCTCAGCCTCGCGCGCTCCGGGCTGGCGGTCTTTCAGGTCCGCGGGATGATTCTCGGCGAGAACATCGTTGAGAACTCTCTCAATCACATCCACCGCATCGCGCACCGGCTCCGTGGCTTCAGGGCTCGCCGCGTAGGTAATGCATTCGATGGCTTGCAGCGAGTTGCGAATCCGGTCGGTCATCCATTTGATGGTCTCAAGGCGGTGCAGCATTTCAAGCTTGCGGCGCCGCACGATCATCTGCCAGCGCCAGGTGCCGATAAATGTCAGCGCGCCGGCCAGAGAACTTCCCACCACCCGCACCGGGCCATGGTCGTGCAGCCAGTCGTTATAGATGAGCCACTGGATGAAGATGGCAACGGCGAAAACGAATATCCCGGCGAGGATGGAGACGAGCCAGATCGTAAAATCCGAAACGATCTGCCGCGAGAGCGGAGTTTCAGGGTTGGGCTGCATCGAATCGCGCTGCGCGGGTGCCGGAAGCCGATACTACGAAGCTAGCACAATCGGGCCCGGAGCGCGGTAGTGCCTCAGTTTGAGCCACTGCCCGGAGCGCGTGACGGCAAAAAAAGCGCGGACCCCGGGGTCCGCGCTTCGTGATTCTCCGGCTGAAAGCTCTTCTTACGCCTTCGCCAGCACCGCTTTGCCCAGCTTCTCCGCCACCATCTCGTGCGCGTGCGCGAAGAACTCATCCTTTGCGATCTTGCCCGCTTCAAGATCGGCCAGGATCGCCTTCTGTGCCTGGTACTCGCGGTTCACGATGCCAGCCTTCGACTGCAGCATGCGCCACGCCTTGCGCCGTTCCACGCAGAACATCACCAGTTGCCGTGAGAGTGCGTAGTATGTGGTCTTGCCGCCTTCATCGGACAGGGTGATGTACACGCCGAAGTCGGGAATGTAGCTGCGGTGCTCAGGCAACAGATAGTAGCGGTAGACCACGTCCTGCTGCGTAATGCGCACCAGCATGTTGTCGAGCGGGATCATCTTTTCCGCCTGCTCCGGCTTGATCTTCTTCAGGTGGTTCCGGAAGCGCGCTTCCGTCACGCACCAGTGCGCCACTGTGTAGCGAGAGGTTTCGCCCGTCGCCTTCGATTTGGTTTCGTACCAGTCGAGGTCCGGCGCCGGATTGCCCTTCACGTCGAGCGCTTCCTGGTAGCTCTCGCCCTTGCGCGGATCGAACACAAACTCCGGTACGCCGCGCGAATCGCGCACGCGCTGCGCCTGATGCAGCGCCATGTCGTCAGGCACGCCGTGCTCCGGCTGGCAGGTCGTAAAAGCCTGCAGGAACATCGTGCCGCGATACTCGAGCCCATCGAGAATCGCCCGATAAAGCTTCGGCGCGTTGGCCATCGATACCTGCGCCACGAACGGCGACCCGTGCCCGCCAAGGAACGTCTCCGCTACCGTCTTTTTCTCGGTGTTCTTGCCCTGCGTCGCCGCGCCGAACACGTTCATGTCGTTGCCGCCCAGCATCGGCGTCGAATCCGAGTTCTGGCCCCCGGTATTCGAGTACACCTGCGTGTCGAGCATCAGCGCCTTCACGTTAGGGCGGTTCTGCAGGACGACCTTCGACATGTTCTGGTAGCCGATGTCGCCCATGCCGCCGTCGCCGCCAACCACCCACACCTTCGGCAGTTCCTTGATCTCGTCGTCGGTCATCAGTGCATCGGTGAAGTGCGTGAAGTGATAGAACTCCTCTTCGCACACGCCCTTGCCTTTGAGGACGATGTCAGCCAGCCGCTCGGGAATCACGGAACGGCGCGCGTGGTCGACGATGAAACTCTCTCCCATCAGCCAGCCCACGGTGATGCCGTCCTGAAAGAGCGAATTCATCCATGGATAGGGATGCGGATTGTTCGGCGATGTTGATCCGTATACCGTGTTGCAACCCGTGTGCGCGGCCATGGCCATCACGCTCATGCCGTTCGCCAGCCGGCCGTCGATCGGCTGCAGGTTCTTGTGATTGAATGCCTCGGTCAGCAGCACCGCCGCAATCGCCTCTACCAGCTGCGCGTCGGTGATCTCGCCGTGCTCTTTCTCATAAGCCGCAATGCGTACCTTGGTGTCCGTTGTCGTTTCGCCGCCCAGGCCCATCACCAGATGCGCGATCGCCTGACGCAGCCGCGCGTAGTCTTCGGGATTGCTCTCCTTCAGAGCAGCCAGGTTCGCCGCCCCGGCTTTTTCCAGATCGCCGGCCATGGCAACGAAACGGTCGCTCTTGGCGTGGAAGATTGGCCGCATGTAAGCCTCGGTCACCGCGGCGATCGAACGCAGCACGCTCTTTTCGCCGCAACCCGCGCAGGCGCCGTCGCCCGACACCAGCGCATCGTAGTTCGTCCGCACCATCAGCATGTTGCGCAGCGTCGCGGTCTTTGAGTCGGCCGGGTTCGCGCCGTTATACAGACCCAGATACTTCTGCGAGGTATCGGGCAGCAGATCCAGGAAGGCCGTGCCGCTGGTGTGCTCCGCGTTCACCTCTTCCGTCTCCTGCACCATCTTCAGCGCCTGGTGATCGCCGCAGGCCGTCACGCAGGCCGCGCATCCCTTGCACAAGTCGCTTACGAAAATCGAGAAGATGCCGCCCGAACCCGCCTGCTTGCGCTCCGGCGAAGAGAAGATGGCGTTCACCTTCTGGTAGGCCATCGGCACCTTCTCGATAATCGAGTAGAACTGCTCCTTGGCCTGCGCGGAGAATCCGTCCACAGATTCCGTCACTTCGCGAACAATCGTTGGCAGCGGCGTTCCCGTCTTGATCTCGGCTACCATGCGCGCGCGGGTTTGCTTTTCGATCTCCGGCAGCTTCTCCAGCATCTTTCTGCGCTCTGCCGGATCGGCCACATACCGCGTCACTGCGGTGCTCAAAACCGTCCCCAGATCCTGCGAGCAGTTGGGCAGCGCCGTGTCCGGGCAAACCGAGATGCACTCCATGCATTGCGTGCAGTTCTCAGGAATGTAGAGCGGCGTCTCGCGCCGCGCCACATACTTCGAAGCCGTGTCTCCCGTTGCCGCCGCAATCACGCCCATGGCCGACAGCGGCGTGGCTGGCTGGTTGTATCCGTAATCCGACCGAAACTCCGCATCGAACGCCTCAATCGTCGAGATCGGCGTCCTCGGTCCCTGTCCTTCCGGCGCAGAGTGCGACCGGCAACCGGCGCCAGTGGTGCAGGCCGCCCCAGCAAATTCCGGAACCGCAACCTCCTCGAAGATCGGCAACAGCGCCTGGCCGCGCAGGCTGGAACGATCGGCCGCCGCCAGATCGCCGATCGCGATCTCCTTCACGCGCTCGAAGCCCTGCGTCATCACTTCCATGTTCGACTGCACAACGGCGTCGCCGAGCTTGCCAAACTTCTTTACATATTGTTTGTAGACGACGTCGCGGTACTGCTCCCGCGTGATGCCAAACTCCTGCAGCATCGGGCTGACTGCGAAAAACGCGCCCAGGAACGCATTGCCCTGCATGCGCAACTGCAAGTCGCCGCGATCGGTTGCCTTGCGTGCAATGTCAAAGCCGGGCAGCGTGAACACCCGAATCTTTTTTTCGATAATTTGTTTGCGCGCCCAGATCGGCAGGTTCCGCCAGGCGTGCTCGCCGTCCACGTCCGATTCCCAAACCAGGCAGCCGCCCTCCTGCATCCCGTCGAGCGGGTTGGTGTGCGTAAACGCTTTGGGATCGCAGCACAGAACCACCGTCACGTGCCGCAGATCGCAGTTCACGCGAATTCGCTCTTTTGCCGCGACCATAAAATAGCTGGTCGGCGCGCCCTTCTTCTCCGATCCGTACTTGGGATTGGCGCTGACGTGAATCACTTCCTTGGGATTGCCCAGCTCATCTGTCAAGTGGTCGCGCTCAAACAGCAGATCGTTCAGGTCGCCCAGAATCGCGCCCAGGTTCTTGCCGGTAGTGATCGCGCCCCAACCGCCAATGGAATGGAAACGCACAGCGACCGCACCCTCAGGCAATAGCGATGGCATCTCGTCGGCGATCACGCTGTACGGGTGGTCGATGCCGAGAACCACGAAGTTCGCGTCATCCGCCGCGCTTTTCCCATCCTTGCGCTTGCGGCCCGCGGTCGCGTATTCGAACGCGCCGATAATGTGCTCGGGGCGGAAGTCGCGTGATCCCAGTCCATAGCTGCCGCCGAAGAACCGCGGCGCCTCGGCAAGTCCGATCTTTGGCAGTCCTTCCGTTCCTTGCACCGCCTTCGAAAACGCCGTGCGAATGTCGCGGCCCAGCGGATTGTCGCCGGCCAGCGCTTCGTCGGTCCGCTCCACGATGATTACGTTCTTCTTCCCTCTGAGCGCGTTCACCAGCGCTGCTTCGGGGAACGGCCTGATCACGTTGACGTGAATCGACCCCACACTCGATCCCCGCGTCTGGCGCAGATGATCCACCGCAGCCTCGATGTTCTCCGCCGCCGAACCCAGCGAAACGAAAACGGTGTCGGCGTCCTCCGTCTTGTACTCGCTGATCAGCCCGTACCGCCGGCCCGTCAGCTGGGCAAAATCTTCGTATGCCTCCTCCAGGAACTGCAAAATCGGCTCGGCGAAGTTATTCCTCCGCGCAATCACACCCTGCATGTAGTGTTCCTGGTTCTGCACCGGACCCAGCAGCACCGGATTCGTCAGGTCCATCATCTTCGGCACGCGCCGGCGCGTCGCTCCGAACAATGTGCGCTGCGCCTCCGTCGGGCACTCGATGATGTCATCGGGCGCGCCGAGATATTCGCGAATCAACTCCGACTCATGCTTGTAAAACGTCCGCTCCAGGTGCGTCGTCAGGAAGCCGTCCATGATGTTCATGCCCGGCGTGAGCGAGAGCTCCGTCACCCTGCGCAGAATCAGCGCCTGGTCGGCGGCCTGCTGCGCGTCTTTGCCGAAGAGCATGATCCAGCCCGTGTCGAGAGCGCCGTAGATATCGTCGTGACCGCAATGCACGTTCAGCGCATGTTTGGTCAACGCGCGCGCGCCCACCTCCAGCACCATCGTCGATCCCTTGCCGGGCGCATGATAGTACTGCTCCACGCCATAGACCACTCCCTGGCCCGAGGTGAAATTCACCACGCGCTTGCCGCACACCGAGTGCGCAATCGCGCCGCCCTGGGCCGCATGCTCGCCTTCCGTTTCAATGGCAATCGTGTTCCCGCCAAATACGTTCAGCTTTCCCTCGGCAAATGCCTGCTGGAACAGCTCGCCACCCTCTGTCGAAGGCGTGATGGGATAAAACACGCCGGCATCGGCAATGCGCGTCTCGGTGTGATACGAGACAAGCTGGTTCCCATTCGCGGTGACGCGAATTCCCGGATAACGAGCGGCAGCCTTCATAACGTTTCTCCCTCACCTGATCAGGAATCGATGCAAACTAGGTCGACACCCCAAGTTGCCGTTTTCACAAGAAGACAGCACCCTGCTCGTCGCCAAGGTCCTACGTGAATTCCTGGTCAGTCTCGCGACACGTCTCCCGTGTCGGTTCCATTGCTAAAAGTCTCTCAGGCCAACTCAGTGAACGGGCGCAGCCAGAAACACGGATTGGGCTACTGCGCTTTCGCCGGCGGCGGAATCTGATGTTCCCTGTTCACTCCCGCGATCTTAACTGTTCATTGGGCGTGGGGAATTCGGGAAACCCAAGGGGAGGGCTCTCCATCTCTCAGTATGCACCCATGAATGGAGACGCCATCCCAAATAGCGAGATGATCGCGCGTCCCAAAACCCCAATAAAACCATGGCTTTGCCGTCACGAGCCTTCCCTCGCCGGACTATAATTCCCCCAGCTTCAACCACAGGAATCTTCAATGGACCAAGCCGGTTCCCAGTTCGCCATTTATCCCAGCCTTAAAGGTCGCGTCGTTCTCGTCACCGGCGGGGCAACCGGCATCGGCGCCTCGCTCGTCACCCAGTTTGCTCGCCAGGGTTCGAGAGTCGCCTTTCTTGACGTTCAGGACCAGCCCGCAGAGCAGCTCGTCCGCGGCCTCGGTGAAGAAGGCTGCCCGCCGCCTCTCTACCTTCGCTGCGACCTTACCGATGTGGCCGCTATGCGCACCGCTGTCGATCGCGTGCTCGCGACCCTTGGCGCCGTCCACGTCCTGGTCAACAACGCCGGCAACGACCAGCGGCACCCCATCGACGAGGTGACACCCGAGTTCTGGGATCATTCCATCGCCACCAATCTGCGGCCTTACTTCTTCATGGCCCAGGCGGTTGTCCCCGCCATGCGTGCCGCCGGGCGCGGCTCCATCGTCAACATGAGCTCCATCGCGTGGATCATCCCCAACAAGGGAATGCCCGTCTACGTCACCGCTAAGGCGGCGATCGTCGGCCTCACCCGCACCCTCGCCCACGATCTCGGTCCCTCCGGGATTCGCGTCAACGCGGTACTTCCCGGCGCCGTTGCCACCGAACGCCAGAAACGCCTCTGGTACACGCCTGAGTACCAGGCCGAAATCCTGGCCAGCCAGGCTCTCAAGCGCCAGATCGAACCGGACGAAGTCGCGCGCCTTGTCCTCTTCCTCGCCGCCGATGACTCCGGCGCCATCACCAACCAGAGCTACATCATCGATGCGGGTTGGGTGTGAGCTCTCCGACCTCTGACCCCCGCCCCTGACCCCTGATTCTCTGCGCTACCATTAAGAGACAAGGAATCTGCATTCATGTTTGTCGTGGTCTGGAAGTTCGAGGTCCCGGAGGATAAGGTTGCCGCCTTCGAAACCGCATATGGTCCCGAAGGCGCCTGGGCGCGCCTCTTTCGCACCTCACCGGACTATTTGGGAACCGAGCTGCTTCGCGACGCCTACGTGCCCGGGAGCTACCTCACCATCGACCGCTGGACCAGCGAGGATGCCTTTCGCGCCTTCCGCAAACAGCACGACTCCGAATACGAAATCCTCGACCGCCAATGCGACGCGTTCACCGGGAAAGAAACTCGGGTGGGCGCATACACCGGCTAGGGTGCCGGCCCCATGAAGCTATTGCAGAACGAGAACATTCTCGGCAAACTGCGGACCTGCCAAGTAGCGGATGCCCTTGTCGAAGGTGACGAGTACGGCGTTTTCTTTGATCGCCATTCCCAGCAGATAAGCATCGGTTACTTGCTGATGGCCGGAGATCCGGCTCGAAAATGGCGCTGTTAAAGCGGTCCAGCCTTCCGTGATCTGGCAAAAACGATGGCCCGGCATCCTCCCGATTTCGGCCAGTACTGCGGCCGCTCGCTCAATGCTTCCGGCTCCCATTCGAGTCGATGGATTTGCCGCCAGCCGAATGTAGGCCGTTTCAGTCAATGGGCAAGTAGCCCACTCGGCCCCCTTCAGTGCGTCGAACCAGTTGTGGGCTCTTTCGAAAAACTCATGCTCATCGCTGCTCAATGCCACCAGCACATTCACATCGAGTAGGTAACTCCTATTCAACGTCATCCTCCGAATACCTTTTCACCATTTCAGAGGTGATGACCTGCCCCGTTCTGGGAAGCAACGGAAATCCGTTTTCAGAACGCCGGACCTGCGGCCTCGGCCCCGGCGCTTCCTGCGTCTTGCGGATCAGCTCGTCTACCGCGGCACTCAGCGTAAGCCCGCGTGCGCGAGCGTAGTACATCGCGAACTCGTGAGTCTCTTCACTGAGTGTGATCGTGGTTCTCATACGATCCATTCTGCATCAGATTTACAATTGATGCAATTTTCAGAAAATGATGCGTACCATCACATATTGCGCTATGTTGATAATCTGATGCATTGCCCCTGAACCGATGCAATTTCAGGCCCTCAACCGTGACTCCCGGCACAGCCCACGGTTCACGTTCCAAATTTTCCCTCTTTCTTCGCCATTTTTCCCTGTTTTTCAGTGTTCCGTCCTGCTACAATCCCTTGGAATTCCTAAGGAAGCCCACGCCTTCAGGCCTCAAAAAGACCCGAAAAACGGCTGGCTGGCCTGCTTTTCTTGATCAAGGAGCCCTCCCAAAATGCCCATCGTCGACGACCGCGCCAAAGCCGTAGAACTCGCTCTTCAACAGATTGAAAAACAATTCGGAAAGGGGTCCATCGTCCGCCTTGGCTCTCGCGAGGCGCTCTTGCCCATTGCCGTCATCTCCACAGGTTCCATCAGCTTCGACGCCGCGCTCGGAGTCGGCGGCGTTCCCCGTGGCCGCGTCACCGAGGTCTTCGGCCCCGAATCGTCGGGCAAAACCACCATTACCTTGCAGATCATCGCCGAGGCTCAACGCAATGGTGGCCTGGCTGCTTTTGTCGATGCCGAACACGCGCTCGATCCGGGCTACGCCAAGAAGCTCGGCGTCGACGTCGACAATCTCCTCGTCTCCCAGCCCGACAGCGGCGAACAGGCGCTCGAAATCACTGAGGCCCTCGTCCGCTCGGGAGCGATCGACGTCCTCGTCGTCGACTCCGTCGCCGCCCTCGTTCCCAAGGCCGAGCTCGACGGCGAAATGGGCGACTCCCACGTCGGTCTCCAGGCACGATTGATGTCGCAGGCCCTGCGCAAGCTCACCGGCACCGTCTCCAAGTCGCGCACCGCTCTCATCTTCATCAACCAGATCCGCGAGAAAATCGGCGTCATGTTCGGCAACCCCGAAACCACCACCGGCGGCCGCGCCCTCAAGTTTTACTCCTCGGTCCGCATCGATATCCGTCGCATCGCTGCCGTCAAAGAAGGCGACACCGTGGTCGGCTCGCGCACCAAGGTCAAGATCGTGAAGAACAAGGTCGCAGCCCCCTTCCGCGAAGCCGAATTCGACATCCTCTATGGCGAAGGCATCAGCCGCGAAGGCGACGTGCTCGATCTCGCTGTCACGCACAACATCGTCGAGAAATCCGGCGCGTGGTACAGCTATGCCGGCGAGCGCATCGGCCAGGGGCGCGAAAACACCCGCGGCTTCCTCAAAGAGAACAAGGACATCTACGCCAGGATGGATGCCGAGCTGCGCAAACGTCTTAGCATCGGCGCTCCCAAGGCCGAAGTCCCCGAAGTTCCCGCGGGCGGCGAAGCCCACGCCAAGGAAGTGGTGAAAGGGCGGAAGGGATAACCGCTCAGGAATCAATAGACTCGGACGAATAAGGACGAATGGAAAAGTGATCTGAAACCAGGGTCCCCTCCCGCCTCCTTTCCCTGCACAGTTTCAAACTCGATTCGCGCCCACCAACTGCAGTCCGCGGGCGACGATAAACCCACCGAGTGTATACTGACCGGTCTTTACGCCCTATAAGGGCGAAGGAGCCGGAAATGACACCCCTTTCACGCCGCGACCTGCTCAAATCCAGTTTGCTGGCGTCTGCCGCTGCCGCCGTTACGCCTGTCGAAGCCGCGGCCCGCGCCGCCGGCGAAACCTCCGGTCCGCTTCCCGAGTCCGCGCCACAACAATCCTCCACCGGCCCAGCCCCGTCGAACCCAACGCGCGAGCGCCTCCTCCTCGACTTCGGCTGGCGTTTCCATCTCGGCGACGCCTGCGACGCAACTAAAGACTTCGGCTTTGGCAGCGGCCGCTCCGGCAATTTTCAAAAGACCGGAGGATTCCTCACCGCCAGTTCCCTCGCCTTCGATGACATTGATTGGAAGCCCGTCGATCTTCCCCACGATTGGGCCGTCGAGCTGCCTTTCACCAACGATGCTGCGCTTCAGAGCAAAGGCTTCTATCCTCTCGGTCGCAGCTACCCGGCGACCAGCGTTGGCTGGTACCGCCGTGTCTTCGAAATGCCTCCTTCCGACGCAGGCGCGCGCATCTCCCTCGAATTTGACGGCGCCTATCGTCAGGTGACCGTGGCCCTCAATGGTTTCTACATCGGCCAGCACGACGGCGGTTACGACCCCTTCCGTTTCGATGTCACCGATTTCGCCAACTCTGGCGGCCGCAACGTCCTGCTGGTTCGCGTCGATGCCACCGAGAGCGACGGCTGGTTCTACGAGGGCGCCGGAATCTACCGCCATGTGTGGCTTGTCAAAACCAACCCCGTCCACGTCAGGCAGTGGGGAACCTTCGTCAGCTCTGAGATCAAGGCAGGTGCAGCTACGTTATCCATCCGCACTGAACTCAACAACGACGGTCAAACCACTGCCGACGCGCGCATCGTCTCCACGGTCCTCGATCCCCAGGGCAACGCCGTTGGCAAAGCGGTTACGCCCTCCGCACAAGTCCTCGCAGGCTCCGAGCAGGTATTCGATCAGAAGATGGCCGTGAACCAGCCAAGGCTGTGGTCGCTGGAAGAGCGAAACCTCTACACGCTTGTCACGGAAGTGCGCGTTGGCGGCGATGTAGTCGACACCTGCGAGACGCGCTTCGGCATCCGCTCCATCCAGATCGACCCCCAGAAGGGTCTCTTCCTCAATGGCAAGCCGGTCAAGGTCAGGGGTACCTGCAATCATCAGGACCACGCCGGTCTCGGCGCTGCCCTGCCTGACTCCGTCCAGTACTATCGCATCCGCAAGCTCCAGGAGATGGGCTCGAACGGCCTGCGCACTTCGCACAACCCGCCCACGCCCGAATTGCTCAATGCCTGCGACGAACTGGGCATGCTCGTCTTCGATGAGACGCGCATGATGTCGTCGAATCCCGAAGGCCTGGCCCAGTTCGAGAATCTCGTCCGCCGCGATCGCAATCATCCCAGCGTCTTCATGTGGTCTATGGGCAACGAAGAAGGCACTGCCAATACCGACCGAGGCGTGCTCATCCTCACGGCCATGAAAGATGTCGCTGCCAGGCACGATGGCACGCGCCCCGTCTCCATCGCGCCCACGGGAGCCATCGGCGCCGGAGGCCTCGCGGTCGGCGATGTCATCGGCTACAACTACATGGACCCCGGCGCCGAGGCCTACCACCAGGCGCATCCCGAAAAACCTGTCATCGGCACTGAAACCGTCAGCGCCGTCGGTACACGTGGCATCTATGTCACCGATTTCGACAAAGGCTACGTCGGCTCCTACGACCCCTACACTACGACGGGCCGCGCTTCCGCCGAGGGCTGGTGGAGTTTCTGCGACGCACGAGAATGGCTGGCCGGCGGCTTTATCTGGACCGGCTTCGACTACCGTGGCGAGCCCTCACCCAACGGCTGGCCCAACATCAGCTCGCAGTACGGCATCATCGACACCTGCGGTTTTCCCAAAGACACCTTCTACTACTACCAATCCTGGTGGACCGCGAAACCCGTTCTTCATTTGTTCCCGCATTGGAACTGGCCTGGATACGAAGGAAAAGAAATCGCCGTCTGGGTCCATTCCAATCTCGACAAAGTCGAGCTCTTCCTCAACGGCCAAAGTCTTGGCATAAAGGAGATGAAGAAAGACTCGCACCTTGCCTGGAACGTCCCATACGCCGCTGGTGCCATCGAAGCCCGCGGCTACAAGGGCGACTCCGTCGTGCTTACTACCCGTCGCGAGACCACCGGCGCGCCTGCTGCTCTTGCCATCACAGCCGACCGCTCCGACATCTCCGCCGACGGCGAAGATGTCGCCATGTTTGCCGTCGAGGTTCATGATGCGCAAGGTCGCGTCGTCCCTATTACCGATAATCTCGTCAGGTTCAAGGTCGCAGGAGAAGGAAAACTGATCGGCGTCGGCAACGGTGATCCCACCGATCAGGCATCCGACAAAGGCACCATGCGCAAGGCCTTCTCCGGGCTCTGCATGGCCATCGTCCAGTCCACAAAATCCGCAGGAAGCATCACCGTCGAAGCCACGTCACCATGGCTCACGCCGGCGCGCATAACCATCGCCTCAAAAGCAGTCACTCTCCGACCCCAGGTAGCCGCGTGGCAGAGAGAAGTGCCTCAGGGCTCGGGCATCACCGGCCTCTGGAGGCCCGAGCAGGATAGTGGCTCGCAGATCTTCACGCTCCGCCAGGAAGGAACCACTCTCACCGGAACCGTAGAAGGCGTTGGAGTAAGCTGGGCCGGCGGATACGACGCGCCCGCGCACATTACAGACGGTCAGGTCGATGGCGAGCAGATCAGCTTTAAGGCTGGAAACGCGGCCTATTCAGGTCGCGTCAATCGAGACTCCATCGATCTCGAGCGCACCCCCAACCTGCCCCCGCGCCCGCGGCCTGCGGTCCAACCCGATGCTTCGCGGCCTGCCGTTGGCCCGCCGCCCGACGGAACGGATCCTTCCCGAAGCCCCATGTTCCGACCGCCGGGTCCCGTCGCCATCGTCTTGCGTCGCGTCCAGCGGTGACGATGTCGAACTCGGCCCAAAATGCCGAAGACGTTAAACCGCCTGAGCCCGCTTCCATAAGCGACGACCGCAACATCCCCGTAAAACCGGGGTCGTAACTTGCAGATCACATCATCTGAGGAGATCCGTGCGCGTCTCTCACCATCCATCCATTCTCCTGTCGCTGACGGTTTTCTGCTTAGCGTCGTCTCTGTTCGCGCAGAAGCATCTCAACGCGCCCCGCTCCGACGGCCAGTCAACACCGTTCATGGTCTATAGCGCTGTGACTACCGGCTCGGGTTGCGCGCCCCTCGCTGTCATCTCGCACGGGGCAGGCGGCTCCGAGTACGGCTATCGCTATCTGGCTCAGGGCATGGCGCAGCTGGGCTACACAGCGGTTGTCATGGGACATCGGGAGAGCGGCTTCGCCGCGCTGCAGAGCGACATCCGTCAATCCGGCTTTTTGCCCGGCTTGACAGCTCTCGTCGCCGATCCCACCGCCGAACGCGACCGTTTGCTCGACGTCGGCGCGGTTCTCAAATGGTCCGACACCCAATGCCATGCCCCATTCCGCGTGCTTCTGGGCCACTCCATGGGTGCCGAAACCGTGATGCTCGAAGCGGGCGCTTCGAATATCGTGAATCTCGGCTCGCCGCCCGCTGACCAGAATCGCTTTGACGCTTACGTCGCGCTCTCACCGGAGGGTACCGGCGTTGTCTTCTCGGCAAACTCCTGGAGCGGAATCCATCGGCCCATGCTGATCCTCACCGGAACGCGAGATCAATCTCTGAAAGGTGGAGCGCAGGCTCGCCTGATTCCGTGGACCAACCTGCCCGGAACGCCCTCACATTGCCAGTGGGAAGGCGTGATCGATGGCGCCACGCACATGAACTTCGCCGGGACCGGCATCGGCAGTGACCGAGTCGAGCCGCTCGTCACTCAAACCATCGGAGAGTTTCTTGCTGGAGTCCGCGCAAGACAGTGCACCCTCCCTAGTCCCACGAACGGAATGAACCTGCAGGCCAAATAGCGCTCCGCTGTCGCAAAACCAGAATCGCTATAAACCGAAGCCGAGACTGCAAAGTCGGCGCGACCAGCAGGGAGCGACGACCCTGCATTGCATCTAAAGGGCCTCATCAATTCTGGTTTTGCTGTAGACCCGGGCACTGGCTTCCTAAAACAGCGTCCGTGCCGCCACCGCGCCTTCATGCCGCAGCAGCCACAGCTTGCGCTCAATGCCGCCGCCGTAGCCGGTAAGCGATCCATCGGAGCCGATCACGCGGTGGCATGGCACCACCACCCCGACCGGGTTCGAACCATTCGCCGTCCCCACGGCTCGCACCGCCGCGGGTCTGCCTATTCTCTTCGCCAGCTCGCCATAGGAGATCGTCGTGCCGCAGGGAATTCTCCTCAGCTCGCGCCAAACCTCCTGCTGAAACGCCGTGCCCTCCGTCTTCACTGGCAACTCGTCAATCGCCGTCACTTCCCCGGCAAAGTACCGTGCAATCTCGCGCGTCAGATCCAAACCGCCGGAAACTCGCTCGAGCCGGTACCCTCGTTTGCCATAACGTCCCTCAAGCCATCCCTCGAGACCGGCTTTGCCATCCGTCCAGTAGGTTGCGCGAAGATTGCCCTCCTCGTCCGCAACAACTTGCATCTCGCCAATGGGCGTCTCGAGCCGGTCAAGAACCAGTGCTAACATTCGCTTCGTTCGCGCTCCTTCACGATTCTCGCACCGTGGATGAATGGTCCGAAACCATCAGACGATACACTGGCTCAGGTTAGCCTCTCAATGCGATTTCTCTGCCTCCATCACGGCGACATTCTCAGCCCGAAACTCTGGTCGGGCACGCCGCTTAACATCCTCAAGACCCTCAAGGCGCAAGGCCACGATGTCATCGTCGAAGGCAACCTCACACCCGGCACGACCCTGATAGGCCGCGTCAAGGGCAGGTTCTACAAGCATCTGTTTCACAAGCTCTATCTCGTTGATCGGGACCCTTACACGCACAAGCGCCGCTCGCGCGACGCAAACCGGCGCATCCGTGCCGCCGGCCGCCTTGATGCGGTCATCGTAACCCAGATCGGGGATGCCGCCTTCCTCGAGTCCGAAGCGCCGATCATCACTGTCCACGACGCCACGTTCTTCCAGATCATGGATTACTATCCTGGATACGAGCGCAGCGGCTACGCCAAAGAAACCATCGCCGGAGGAATCGCGCTCGACAAAAAAGGCCTTCAGCGAGCCAGCCACTGCATCTTCTCTTCCCACTGGGCCGCCGAGAGCGCGCATAGCGACTACGGAATTCCCCCCTCCAAGCTCAGCGTCGCCTCGTTTGGTGCCAACCTCTCAAGAGTTCCATCCCGGGCCGATCACCAGGCGTTTCTCCGGCACCGCGGCGCAGGAGCCTGCAAGTTGCTCTTCCTCGCTAAGGAGTGGTATCGGAAGGGCGGCGATATCGCGGTCGAAACAGTGAAGGAGTTGGATCGGCGCGGGCTTCCTGTCGAACTGCATGTCGTGGGATGCAAGCCCGAAGGCGATGTGCCTCGCTTTGTACATAGTCACGGCGAGCTTTGGCGGACCGATCCAAAGCAAGCGGACAAGCTGGACGCCCTCTTCGAAAACAGCGATTTTCTCCTCATCCCGACTCGTGCCGAGTGCTTCGGCCTGGTGTTCTGCGAAGCCGCCGCCTACGGACTACCGGTTATCACACTGGCCACCGGTGGTATTCCTGAAATCGTCTCGCCCGAATGGGCCATCGCCCTTCCTCCTCCTGGCTCCCCGGCGGTCTTCGCCGATTGGATTCTTGGGAATTATCGCGACCGCGAGAAGTATGCGCGCCTCAGCGGCGCCGCGCGAGATGCCTATGAGCAGCGCCTCAATTGGGGAGTCATCTGTGACCACATCGTCGCAGTGACCCGCAAGCTGCAGACTGAGCGCCCGATCGGCGCCGTACCACCCGGCGAGCGTTCCGCGACCGTGCCTTAGAATTCAGAGAGACCGTCCCCATGCCCGTCAAAGCTCTCTATCCCGGCACCTTCGACCCGCCGACCAGCGGCCACGTCGATCTCATTCAGCGTGGAGCGAGGATCTTCGACCACCTCACCGTCGCCATCCTCGTCAACCCCGTCAAGAATCCGCTCTTCACTGTCGAAGAGCGCGCCGAGATGCTTCAGGAGATCGCCTCCGGCATCGGCAATGTTTCTGTCGCCACCTTCGACGGCCTCATGGTTGAATTTGCGCGCCGCCAGGGCGCGTCCGCCGTGCTGCGCGGCATTCGCGCCATCTCCGACTACGAACATGAGTTTCAGATGGCTCTCATGAACCGCCGTCTCGCTCCCGAGATTGAAACCGTCTTCCTCCAGCCCGCCGGCCGCTACTCGTTCGTCAGCTCCCGTATGGTCAAAGAGGTCTTCAGCTTCGGCGGCGATATCAGCGGGCTCGTTCCGCCCAACGTGCTCAAACGCCTCCACGACCGCATCAGGAACGGCGCGTAGCTCCCGCTCGCCCGGCAGTTGGGATTGCGGCGGCGTCCCTCGATTCTCTTCAAACCTCGACCTCATAAACGCAGCGCCTGAACCCTCCAATCATCCCGGCGGTCACAAAACGCTTGCATCCTCTTTGCTCCCACACTAGGCTCGGGACGTTCTCAACACACCGGCTCCCAGCGGAGATCGTAATGAAAACACGGCTTCTCGCTCTGCTCTGTCTCACATGCGTCCTGAGCACCGTCATAGTGCACGCGCAAGCGCAGAACTCTACTGACACAACTGCCCCCAGCTACGACATGAAAGCCCAGGCTCTACTTGACCTGCAAGGCGTAAACAAGAAGTTCGTCGATCTCGTCCAGGCAATTCCCGACGCGAAGCTCACTTGGCGTCCTGCACCCGGCACACGCTCCTTTGCCGAAGTGTTTCTGCACGTCGCCGGAGAGCGCTACGGAATTCTCAGCATGATGGGCGCAACTCCTCCGCCATCGTTCAAAGCGGAAGGATTCGAAAAGTCCACAACCGAGAGGGATCGCATCGTCGAAAACCTGAATCGGTCCTGGGATTTCGCGAATGAAACGATCAGCGGCATGACCAACGCGGACTTCGCAAAATTGCTGCCCAAGCTCGGCCCGCAGGCTAACCAGGGCGACGTCGTCTACATCCTCGTCGCCGATGCGCACGAACACCTGGGCCAGCTCGTCGCCTACGCCCGCGAAAACGGCATCGTGTCCCCTTGGACGCAGGAAATGCAGAAGAAGCAGGCAGGTGCCGCCGCCAAATAAGAGGGAGCGACTAAGGCATGGCTAACTCAGAAGGTGCGGATAAGAGGGCGCCTTACTGGCCGACTGCTTTGGACGACAGCGCGAAGGCGAGTTACGAACGCAATGCCGAAGTCGCGGACTGGCTAACCACCCGCCTTGCGTATCGCCTCGGCGTCGGCAATATCCTGCGGCCTGCCCGAGGCCAACTTTGAGACGATGAGGTCGTCGCGGCCCATGAAACAAGCCTTAAGATCGCTGCTCTCATCAATGGTCACCTCGACGCGACGCTCCCAGGCCGCATCGAAATCCACCCCCGGAAGATCGGCGAGGATGTCGATGGCCTGTGGTTCGTGGCCGAACCGAAAGAAAGTGCCGCGCTCGACGAAATCCTCAGGGCGAATCCCCTCGAGCGGAGCGCCGAAATCGGCCAGGGCCGCAAAGATGGCTCTCCCGTTGGATGGATCGGCTTGGATCAGAAGATCGATGTCCTTGGTGAACCGGGGTTGTGCGTGGTAAGTCACCGCGTATCCGCCGACAATCATGTATCTAACGCCATGGGATTGGAAGGCGGACAAAAGGTCTTTGTGATCTTGCAACATCCGGCCTTCCCTTCTTCCCTTTGAGGCTATAGGCGATCTCAATCAACTCATCGACAGCGTCCAGCCGCTCACGCGCAGTCCGGCCTTGCCAATAGCGGTACTCATCAGCCTTCATCTCATCGAGGCTTGTGTATTTGCGCAGGATCGGTTCCACGTCTCATTGTCTCACCAACGTTGCATGGCTTCAACGTTTGGTACTGCGCCGACCCAGTATCCAACGTTTCGGCCAGTGGCGATAAGCGGACCTGTCAATGCGCTGCAGTTTTGCGTCAGCCGCGAAATCTGCGAAGATGGAATTGCTATGACCGTTTCCGCTCCCGCAAAGATCTTTGCCGATCGCATTGGCCGCATTGAAGTCTCCGCCACCATGGCCGTCGCCGCCGAGGCCGCCAAGCTTCGCGCCCAGGGCGTCAACCTCGTCGATTTCGGCGCCGGTGAGCCGCATTTCCCCACGCCCCGCCATATTAAGGATGCGGCGATCTCCGCCATCGAGGCCAACTTCACCCGCTATACCGTCGTTCCCGGCATTCCCGAGGTGCGCAAGGCCATCGTCGAGCGTCACGCCTGCGACTTCGGCTCCGACTACGCCATCGACGAGGCCGTCTTCACCAGCGGCGGAAAGCTGGCGCTCTTCAACGCCATCCAGGTCCTCATCGACCATGGCGACGAAGTGATTCTGCCCGTTCCTTACTGGGTCAGTTTCAAAGACATCATTCAATACGCGGGTGGGAAAGTCGCCTACCTCGAAACCAGCGAGGCCGAAAGCTTCCGCATCACCGCCGACGCCATCGAGCAGGCCATCACGCCGCGCACCAAGGCCATCATCCTCAACTCGCCGTCGAATCCCGCTGGCTCTGTTGTTTCGCCCGCAGATCTCGAACGCATCGTTCATCTGGCTCACGAACGTGGTATCTTCCTGCTCCTGGACGAGTGCTACGTCTACCTCAACTACGCCGGCAAGTGTGTCTCCGGCGGCTCATATACCTGGGCCAAAGAGCACATCGTCATCCTCGGCTCTCTCTCCAAGACCTACGCCATGACCGGCTGGCGCGCCGGCTACGCACTGGCCCCGAAGCCGATCGCCGCCAACATCAGCAAGCTGCAATCGCAGTCCACGTCGAATGCCACCAGCTTCGTGCAAAAGGCCGCCGTCGCCGCCCTCACCGGCTCGCAGGAATGCGTATCGCAGTTTCGCGCCGAGTTCATCGACTTGCGCGACTACATGCTTTCGCGAGTCACCGCAATTCCCGGCGTTACCTGCACCAAGCCTGAGGGAGCGTTTTACGTCTATCCCAACATCTCCGCTTACCTCGGCAAAGGCGGCATCCACACCGCAACTGAATTGGCCACCCGCCTGCTGCACGAGGGGCATGTGGTCACCGTCCCCGGCGAGGCCTTCGGCACCGCAGAGCATATCCGAATCTCCTACCCGGTCACCAAGGAAAGCATCGACGAGGGCACTCGCCGCATGGGCGAGTTCCTCACTGCGTTGTCATAGACTTCAGCGGCGCGCCATGTCAGCGGCGGACGGCCTGGAACTGGTCGCAAGAATCCCGTCTTGAAAGGGCACGACTTGAGTCGTGCCGTAAAAGACCGCCAATCCTGCCTTGAAAGGGCACGACTTTAGTCGTGCCGTAACGAACCGCATAAACACTGGGGCTTTAGCCCCTGAGGGATGTTTTCCGGCCACCCTCGGGCATTTATGCAACCAGCCCTAGGTCCCCGCAGGCTGCTCTTTGATTACGGCGCCGCCAACCGGCAGAGTCGGTGCGTGCGAGGCGCCCGCCATCTTCCACTCCCGCATCGGCGATGAGTGCTGGCAGTCTACGCACATGGTTCCGGGAAACTGGGTGTTACAAGACGGACACACTGCCCCGGTCTCGAACGTGTCGAAAGGCTTCTGGCATTGCGCGCAACGCCAGTGCGGGCCCGCAGCCGGCTTTGCGTTGCAGTTTGGGCACGCAAATTCCGGGCGGCGAGGCATCCTCTCCACGCGATGCAGCAACCGCCCCACCTTCCAGCCATTCCAGCAACTCAGCAGAATGTAGGCCGACACCGCCAGCAGCCAGGTCGAATGCTTCCAAACTGCGAAGCAGATAAACACCCCGGCGCCCATGAATCCGATCACCGTGGACGCCTGGAGGCTTCGGCCCCGCCCCAGCACAAACCACAGCAGCGAGCGCAGAATCTGGCCGCCGTCGAGCGGATAGATGGGAAGAACGTTAAAGACCAGCAGCGCGATATCAATCGAAAGAACCGCGACGATCCAGGTAATCGCGTTGCCTTGCGGCCGCGGCGTTCCCAGACAGTCCGCCAGCAGATACCGCCCCCCCATCGCGCCCAGGGGAAGCAGCAATGCCAGATTCACCAGCGGGCCGGCGGCAAGACTCCACAGCACCGGACCCGGGCGCTGCGGCGGGTCGACGTAAGCCACGCCTCCCAGCGGCCACAACAGGATCTCGTTCGCCTTTCCACCTACCTGCCGGCATGCCAGCGCATGCCCAAACTCGTGCAGCAGGACAATCAGAAACAGGGCCACGTATTCCAGCACACACCACAGCCACGACGTGTAGCGGCTCCGCAAATAGCCCATTTCAAGGACCGCAATGACGAACCAGGACCAATGCAGATAAACATCGATTCCCGCAATTTGAAAAAGATGGACTGAACCCTTCCGACCGGCTGGCATGGTTGCCAGCTTACCATCGGGTCTGCCCGGTCGGGATGACGCGGAAGTTGTATGAATCCAATCGGTTATCGCAAGGCGGCGGCGGCTCACCCCCGTGTCTCACTTTCTGGCGGATTATCTGCTACATTGCTGGGCAAACCTTATATCGGTCAGATAGGATGATTCTTCAATGTTGAGCGGCATAGATTTTCGTCCTGTCATTCTCGCCGGGGGCAGCGGCACCCGCTTCTGGCCCCGTTCCCGCCGCGCCAAAGCCAAGCAGGTTCTGGCCCTCGACGGTGAGCGTTCCATGATTCAGCAGACCGTGGAACGCCTTAAGCCTTTGGCTTCCATCGGAAAAACCTGGGTCGTCACCAACGAGTACCTCGCCCACGAGATCGCCGATCAGCTGCCCGGTCTGCCTGCAGCCCAGATCGTGCAAGAGCCGGTGGCTCGCAACACCGCACCCGCTTGCGGCCTCGCCGCCTTCCTCATTGAGCGCGACAACCCCGACGCAGTCCTTGGTGTCTTTCCCTCCGACCACGTCATCGGCGACGAGCCGCGCTTCCTCAAGGCTCTCCAGAAAGGCATCACCGCAGCCGCTGCCGGCGACAACATCGTGGTCCTCGGCATCGAACCGTCTCGCGCCGAGACCGGCTACGGCTACATAGAGACGGGCGACCTGGCCAAAGACGATAACGCGCTTCACGTGCGCCGCTTCATCGAGAAGCCCAACCAGAATCGCGCCGAGGAGTTTGTCGCCGCCGGCAATTACTACTGGAACTCGGGGATGTTCCTCTGGTCAGCCCGCACCCTCGCCAACGCCGTCCGCGAACATCTTCCCGAATCCGCTCCCCTGCTCGAAGCGATCGCCGCCGCGTACGGAACGCCACAATTTGAAGAAGTCTTTCGCGATGCGTATCCCCCATGTGAAAACATCTCGGTCGACTACGCCGTCCTCGAGCCGCGCTCCGCCAAGGGCGAGCACCTCTCCAATCTCTATTGCATTCCCGCCGAGTTTACCTGGAACGATCTCGGCTCGTGGTCATCGCTCTACGAGTATCAGGTCGAAACGCGCCTGCGCGGCGACCCTGAAGGCAACGTTGCCGATTCCGGCGGACACATGGCCATCGAAGCCAACGACAACTACATCTTCAGTCCCAAGAAGTTTGTCGCCCTGGTCGGGGTGGAGAATCTGGTGGTCATCGACACTGAAGACGCTCTCCTCATCGCCCATCGCGACCACTCCCAGGACGTGGGCAAAATCGTCAGGGAGCTCAGTGTCACCGGCCGAAGCGATCTGATTTGAGTGCGCTCCCTTCCTGAGCCGACTAAAGATGGTCGTCCTGAGCGAAGTCCGCTCCAGGCGGACGAAGTCGAAGGACCCGCATCTCACGCTGCCACTCCGGCGCGACCTCGGGTGCCCCATCCAAGCTCCGCTTGGGTGGGAAACCTCAACTCTCCCCTCACCTCCGTCATCCTGAGGCGCAGCCGAAGGATCTGCGGTTGCTTTTCTCGATCCTCACTCAGCCCGAACCAGGGTCGCCCGCTCCAACTCGTAGCGCCGGCATCCCTGCCGGCTGTCGTGCGGGCGTCCTCGCCCGCACACGTCCGCCGGCCGCCCCCCCCTCGCGACGCCCCCGTCCTCGTCGCCATGGTGGGACGGCAGGACCCTCGAGATCTGCACCGGTCATCCTGAGCGAAGTCCGCTCCAGGCGGACGAAGTCGAAGGACCCGCATTTGGGGACTTCAACTTATGCTGAGAACTTGCGCGACATCACACGAACCGTCTCGCCACTGCCCTTCGCCCGGCAGGGCCAGACCACGCCCCCCGCAAGCGGGCGAAAGGCGCTAAGCTCGGCCGACCCTTCGCCCCGTAGGGGCGATCGACAGTAGCCCAGGACAAGTTCGCCTTGGCGAACGCTGTCCTGGGAAGCACGCCCCAATCGTCGCCGCCCCGTAGGGCCGGACGACGAAACAGTCAGCAAGCGGGCGAAAGGCGACGCGTGCCCCATCCAAGCTCCGCTTGGGTGGGATGGCACGAACCCACCTTCAGCACTGTCATCCTGAGGCGCAGCCGAAGGATCTGCGGTTGCTTTTCTCGATCCTCACTCAGCCCGCTCCAACTCGTAGCGCCGGCATCCCTGCCGGCTGTCGTGCGGGCGTCTTCGCCCGCACATGTCCGCCCGTTGCCCCATCCAAGCTCCGCTTGGGTCGGAAAACCTCAACACCCGACACACGGTCGCTCGCACCACGACCCCTTCTGCCGCACGGTCCGCAGAGCCGCCGCGCTGTACAATCCTTGCGTAACTCAGCTGACAGATCAAACTGAGCGGAGCAGGATATGCCTGAAACCATCGATTGGCCGGCGAACGGCAAGCCGCGCCGCCGTAACCTCGTTATCTACGTCCTCCTCGCTATCATTCTGCTCGTCTTCATCGGCGCCCGCACCGTCATCTCCTATTGGGTCGACCTCATCTGGTTCCGCTCGCTTGGCTACGCCGGCGTCTTCTGGAAATCCTTCGACCTCCAGTGGGGAACCTTCGCAGCTTTCGCCGCGCTCACCCTTCTCATTCTCCTTGCCGCCTTCTTCGCTCTCAGCCATGGCCACGCCGCCGATCTGCCCGATTCGTGGACCATCTACTTCGCTGGCCGTCCCTTGACTGTGCCTCTCGGAAAGGCTCTGCGCGTTATCGCCCTCGGCGCCGCCTTGATCGTCGCTGTCGTCACCGGATTCGCCATGCAGGCGCAATGGCCCACTCTGGCTCTCTATTGGTACGCTCCGCACGCTGCGAACAGTCTCATCGACCCCATCTTCGGCCGCCCTCTCGACTTCTACCTCTTCACCCTCCCCGCCTGGCAACTCATCTCCGGATGGCTTCTCACCCTCGCCGTCATCGCCTGTATCCTTGCCGTTGTCTTTCTCATCGCCTCAGGCGGCGGCCGCGTCATTGAGGGCCGCCTCTCCGCTTCCGGTGCCCTGCCATGGCGCGGCGTCTCCATCGCCGCGGGATTTCTTCTCGTCACCTTCGCCATGCGCGAATACATCGGCCGCTTTGAGCTGCTCTTTGAGCACCACACCATCTTCGACGGCGTCACCTACACCGACGCCCACGTCACCCTCATCGGCATGTTGTTCATCAGCGTGGCCCTCGCCATTGGCGCCCTCATCGCCGTCGCCGGCGGCATCGTGCGTCCGCGCGCAACCTGGCTGCTCCTGGCCGTCATCCCCGCCGCCGCTTGCTACATCGTCGCCGGCATCGCCGGGTGGTACGTCACTACATTCATCGTCAAGCCCAACCAGCTTGACCGCGAGCGGCCCTACATCGCCGACAACATCGCCATGACCCGCCAGGCCTACGGCCTCGATCGTTTCGCCCAGCGCGAGTTCCCCGCCGAAACCACCATTGCAGCCGCCGATCCCACGCACAATCAGGCCACTCTCGACAACATCCGCTTATGGGATGTCGGCGCCTTGCAGGACACGTTGCGCCAGGTGCAGGAGATTCGCACGTATTACGACTTTCCCGGCATCGACATTGACCGCTACCAGATCAATGGATCTCTTCGCCAGGTCATGCTCGCCGTCCGCGAGCTCAACGTCGACAAACTGCCCGAAAGCAGCCGCAACTGGATCAACGACAAGCTCATCTACACCCACGGCTACGGCATCACCATGAATCCGGTGAACGGATTCACACCCGAAGGCCTGCCTGCGCTCTTCCTGTCTAATATGCCCGTACAAAGCACCGTGCCGGGCCTCAGCGTCACGCGTCCCGAAATCTACTTCGGCGAAATGACCGACACCGACGTCTACGTGATGACGCATCAGAAGGAATTCAATTATCCCGAGGGTCAGACCAACAACCTCTCCACCTACCAGGGTACCGGCGGCATTGTGATGGGCGGATTCTTCCACCGCCTGCTGCTGGCCTTCGATCGCGGCGACCTCACCAAGGTTCCCTTCAGCGACGACATCACATCGCAGAGCCGCTTGCTCATGCGCCGCAACGTCCTCACTCGCGTCTCCGCGCTCGCGCCCTTCCTCACCTTCGACCGCGATCCCTACATCATCGTCGGCGCTGACGGCCGTCTCTCCTGGATCATCGACGCCTACACATCCTCCGACACCTATCCCTACTCGGCGCAGGCCTCCCTCGAAGACCAGCCCATCAATTACATGCGCAACAGTGTCAAAGCGGTCGTCGATGCCTATGACGGATCGGTCACCTTTTACGTATTCGACTCGGCCGACCCCATCCTCGCCGCATGGCGCGCCATCTTCCCTGGCCTCTTCCACGACGCCTCCAATATGCCGGCGGCGCTGCGCGCCCACGTCCGCTATCCCGAGTCCCTCCTCAGCCTCCAGGCCCAGGTCTATGGCCTTTACCACATGATGGATCCCGAGGTCTTCTATAACCGCGAAGATCAGTGGACGGTCGCCACCGAAAACGGCTCCAGCCAGAATGGCGATCAGGGCGCGCAAGTCATGCCGCCCAACTTCGTCTTGATGACCCTGCCCGGCGAATCCAGCGGCCTCGAGTTCGTCGAGATTCTGCCCTTCACGCCCCTCAACCGCAACAACCTCATCGGCTGGATCGCCGCGCGCAGCGACGGCGCCAACTACGGCGACGCAATTGTCTACGACTTTCCCAAAACGCGCCTCGTTGACGGCCCACAGCAGATTGAAGCCCGCATCGACCAGAATGCGCAGCTCTCCGGGCAGCTCACGCTGTGGAATCAGCAGGGCTCCCACGTCATTCGCGGCAGTCTCCTCGTCATTCCCTGCGGCCAGGCGCTGCTGTACGCGGAGCCTATCTATCTTCAGGCGCAGCGTAGCCCCATGCCCGAACTGCGCCTCGTGGTTCTCGCCCTCCAGGATCGCCTCGCTTATGGCCCCAACTTCGATGCCGCTCTGAGTTCGTTATTCGGCTCAGAAACTCCCTCGCTCGCCCCAACCACCGTGGCCGCTTCCGCAAATCCCAATCAGTTGGTTCAGAACGGCAAAACCCAGCCCACGCAGGATCAAAACGCTCTCATCCAGCAGGCCGGCCGCGACTTTGCTGACTATCAGCGCCTCACCTCGGAAGGCAAGCTCGCCGAAGCCGGCCAGAAGCTCGACGATCTCAAGCGCACCCTCGACCAGCTTGCCGCCCACGCAAAATAATCGTAAACACCGACGTCAGCTGAGCGCGGAACGCGCCGGAGGCGCAGCGTTTGTTAGCCCCGCGCTTTAGCGTAGGGAAACGGATTCCACACATTAATCCCGGAGTCCCGTAGGGACGGTGTAAGGTCCGCGCAACCAGCCCGCGAACCGGAACGCGCCGGAGGCGCACCGTTTGTTAGCCCCGCGCTTTAGCGTGGGGAAACGGATTCCACAAATGAATCCCGGAGTCCCGTAGGGACGGTGTAAGGTCCGCGCAACCAGCCCGAGAACCGGAACGCGCCGGAGGCGCAGCGTTTG
>Ga0335069_10000590_pt1 | contig 60887 bp, 49 predicted proteins | sample Lox_Sample_11_FD_206714 | JGI IMG/M metagenome (GOLD analysis project Ga0335069, IMG submission 206714) | Soil microbial communities from Loxahatchee National Wildlife Refuge, Florida, United States - Lox_Sample_1.1 | ecosystem: Environmental > Terrestrial > Soil > Wetlands | place: USA... | reverse complement strand
CGCAATGTTCCCTTTGTACGCTAAGCAACGTTCGACTCCCCCGCAAGGCTCCTCGTATTCCCCCTGTTCTGTGGTCCCAACTCTCGGGGCTCGTGCGTGCAGCGTACACTTTGACGCTTTCGGGTTACAGAGCACCGTAACTCAGAGGGCGAAGCTATACCCGGTCGTTCGCGTTTTCATAAATCATACGAAGCGGCACCTGATGCGATGACATCAGTTGCAGCAAAGTTTTTGGCTATCCAACAAAGCCCCTCCCCGTAGTAGGCAGGTCTGCTCCTCTCCACGGCCTCGAGTTCGAGGCCGCCCGTCATAGTTCTGTTGGAAACATTAGGGTCACCCTGTAAGGCGTGACTTAGAGGGCGAAGCTATGGCCACTTTGATCCAAAACTGGGACGCTCCGCAATCGCAGGTTGTCGCAGCGGGCCTCACAGAGAACTGGTATGCAGTGCAAACTTATGCACGGCATGAGAAAGCGGTTGCATACCGCTTGCAGGAGCGTGGCGTTCCTACATTCCTGCCACTCGTGAGCGAGGTCCACCGCTGGAGTGACCGCAAGAAGATCGTGCAATTGCCGCTCTTCAGTTGCTACGTATTCGCGAAGATACCTCCCACCAACGAATATCGGTTGCGCATTTTGCAGGCTGACGGAGTGCTCAGACTCGTGGGGACCCGCGGAGAAGGTACACCGATTCCGGACGAGCAGATTGAGTCTGTCCGCATTATGGTCCAGCAGCAACTGCCCTGGGCATCGCATCCCTTCCTGAAGATCGGCCAGCGCGTGCGCATAAGGAGCGGCGCCCTTGACGGAATGGAAGGTGTCCTGCTGTCGCGCGCCGGAGAAAATACCCTCGTCATCAGCATCGATGCGATCCAGCGCTCCCTAGCCGTACGTGTTGAAGGCTACGAAGTCGAGGCCGCTTGAAGAGATCCCTTTCCCCAGGTAACCCAATGGCTACTCGCACTTCTCCTCCCCTGGAGTCCCCTACCGAGACAATGCGCCTTTTGGTCGTGAGCCGCGAAATGACAGGATTACGGCCCCTATGGTCCATTGTTGAATCCAACGCATGGGAATTAGAAACCGCGGCAAGTCCGTGGGAAGCGCTGGAGCGCATTCAGTCTGGCGTCGCACCCCACTTGCTCATCTTGGATTTGCCCCGCGGCGATGGTGACGGTATGCATATCCTCCGCTGGCTGCGCCGCCTGCGTCCTGACCTGCCCACCGTCTTGCTCTGCCACACAGCTGATGCCGAAAAAAAACCTGATGCTATGCGCATGGGTGCGAATGAGGTGTTGGTTCGTCCCTTCCGGGACGAGCACCTCGAGGCGACGATCTATAAGTATCTTGCCCACGAGCAGGAATCACAGCCATCGCAGATACAAGACGCAAACATCGACGTTCTCGACGATGGGAAAGTCTTCCTCAGCGGAAGCCCGATCACCCAGAAACTGCGGGTACAAGCGGAGTTGCTCGCTCAAACGGACGTACCGGTACTCATTGTCGGAGAAAAAGGCAGCGGGAAGAAGACACTGGCGCGACTGATCCACCAACTCTCGGTTCGCTCAGGTTTCCACTTCATCAAAGTGAACTGCGGAGACAGGCCAGGAGACCTGCTCGATCGGGAGCTTTTCGGGGCAGAGCCACCGCACACGAATGGCTCAGCCGGTGCGAACTCTGCTAAGGCCCCCGCCCCCGGCAGAGGCACGATCCTACTCGATGAGATCATTGAAATGCCGCAGCCATTGCAAGAGCGTCTTGTGCGAACGTTGCAGGAGCGCCAATACGTTCCTTCAGGGCGTGCCGGTGTCCCGGCATCCGACGTACGAGTACTCGCAAGCACGAGCGCCAATGTAGAGCGTGTGGTCGCAGAGAAGCGGCTTCGCGAAGATCTCTACTACAAACTGAGCGCGTTTACGATGCACGTTCCCCCGCTGCGCCAGCGCAAGCAGGAAATCGCCCTCCTGCTCCGGCATTTCATGCACACATTTGCCAAACACTACGGATTGCCGGCGCGAGAGTTTTCTCGGCCGGTGATCGAGTCCTGCGAGAAGTATTGGTGGCCGGGAAACGTCGCCGAGTTGGAGACGTTCGTGAAGCGGTATCTGGTAGCAGGCGACAGCGAGATGGTGCTGAACAACCTTGAAGGCCGAGAGACTGCGAGTGGGCCACCCTCGTCCGGTCCTTCTGGCCCCAACGGTCACTCCGGCAATGGGAATGGGTACCCGACCTCGCTGAAATCTCTGATTCAGGATATTAAGAGCGAGACCGAAAGAAATGCGATCGGACTCGCTCTGGAGAAAACCGGCTGGAACCGCAAAGCGGCGGCCCGCCTCTTGAAAGTCAGCTATCGCACGCTGCTGTACAAGATAGAGCAGTACCACATGAAAGCCAATGAGTCCTTTGTGTCCGCGCTGCCGCAAGTCTCAGCGGGGTCCAAGGGTAAGGCGAGTTAAAAGGCGATCATCGAACTTCCCGCGGCGCGCGGAGGAGCAATCATGAAAACGCTTTCTGCTTTGTTGAACGTGAAATGGTGGTTGGTGGCGTCTCTTCTTCTGGTAGTCGCGACCTCAGGGCGGAGTCAAACTGCGTCGCCAGCAACCGCAACTCCCACGGATTCCGCCGTTACGAGCACGAGCAAGCCGCACGATGACTCTTTCACTATCGGAAACGACGATGTGCTGGCGGTCAATGTGTGGAAAGAGCCAGATATTTCGCGATCCATTCCGGTGCGCTCCGACGGAAAGATCTCCCTTCCCTTGGTTGGCGAGGTACAAGCGACCGGTCAGACTCCCGCCAAGCTGGAAGCAGAGATCGCGAGCCGGTTGAAGAGCTACATCTCCGAGCCCGAAGTCACCGTGATGGTGCAGCAGATCAACAGCCAGAAATTTAACGTTCTGGGCATGGTTGCACGGCCGGGGTCCTTCCCGCTTGCAAATTCCCCGACAGTTCTCGACGCCATTGCGCTCGCTGGTGGGTTTCGGGACTTCGCGAAACAGAAATCCATCTATGTGCTGCGTCAGAACGCGGACGGCACGCAATCGCGCCTTCCCTTCAACTACAAAGAAGCGATCAAAGGCATACACCCCGAGCAGAACGTGAAACTGCTAGCCCGGGATAGCGTCGTCGTGCCATGAGAATCGCCATGCGATACGCAGTCTTAGTGGGACTATTCCTGATCTCCTCGCTGGTCTGGGCACAAGCCCCAGAGAACGCCGATCCCGCGAAGGTCGGCGAGGACCGGATGCTGGCTCCGCCCCCGGTGAGCGGACAGGCCTATGCCGTGGCGCTCGATTCGGAAGAACACGCCAATTCCCTGCACTACGGCCTTACGTTCAGCACTGGCTACAGCGATAACGTGCTGGGTGCTGTCAACGGGCATTCCGTCAGCGATGTCAATTACTCAATCTGGCCGACCATCGGCTTGGACGCATCTACCACGAGACTTCACTGGGATCTTAACTACGCTCCTGGGTTCACCTTCTATCAGCACACTAGCGGGCGCAACGAAGCAGACCAGAGCGCGAGTATCGGCTTCCAATATCGCCTCAGCCCACATGTGACCTTTAGCGCTCAGGACAACTTCCAGAAAAGCTCCAGTGTCTTCAACCAGCCATCGATCATGGGACCCGTCTTTGGTGGCGGACAAGGTCCGAACAACTCCGTGGTAGCTCCTCTCGCGGATCGACTCAGCAACTTCGGAACGGTCACGATTACATACCAGTACGCGCGTAACGATATGATCGGGGCGGGAGGCAGTTTCTACAACCTGCACTACCCAGACCTGACCCAAGTGACCGGGCTGTCCGATGCCGCTTCGCAATCGGGCTCGGGATTCTACACCCACCGCTTTTCGGCCTCGCACTATGTCGGCGTCAGTTATGCGTACCAGCGCTTGATGTCGTATCCCAGCGGCATGGACTACAGAACGCTCACCCACTCAGTCTTCTTGTTCTATACCGTGTATCCGAGTCGCCGTGTTTCGATGTCGTTTTTCGGAGGGCCGCAGTTCTCAGATACGGTTCAACCAGGGATTCCATCCTTGCACTTCCCCGCTTTTTCTTCCCGGGCTTGGAATCCGCAGGTGGGAGCTAGCGTGAACTGGCAGAGACGTTTTGTGAGCACAGCATTCAGCTATTCCCACGCCGTGAGTAGCGGAGGAGGCTTGGTCGGCGCATCACGCCTGGATAATGCAACCGGCGGCCTCCGCTTACAGTTCACGCCCAGTCTGACCGCTTCCCTATCGGGCCTTTACGCGAACAACAATGTGATCGGAAACAGCTTAGGCGCATATAGTGGCCACACCTATTCGGGAAGCGCAGCGCTAGAACGCCGCATCGGCGAGCGTGTCGGCGTGCAGATCGGCTACACCCGCCTGCACCAGAACTACCAGGTTCCCGTCCTCGCCGGAACACCGGACACGAATCGCGAATTCATCTCGTTGTCGTACAGCCTCGCGAGACCGCTAGGGAGATAGTAGTGGCTAATACATTTGATGAAAAAGAACCCGAGCCGATTGACCTGCAGCACTATCTATCCCTGGTCCGGCGCCGGCACATCCATTTCCTGATTCCCTTCTTCCTTGGTTGGCTCGCCGTCTGGTCGCTCAGTTGGGTTCTCGCGCCGCGTTACCGCTCGGGCACTCTGATCCTGGTGGAGCAGCCCACCATGCCGAAGGATTACGTCACTCCAAATGTGAGCGACAACCTGCAAGAGCGGCTGCAAAGCATCACGCAACAGATCCTAAGCCGCACACGACTCTTGCACATCATTGACGACAAGAATCTGTATGCCAACAGTCGCACTCACCCCACACCAGATGAAAAAGTGGAGCGCATGCGGAAAGATATTGAAATTGAACTGGTGAAGGACGCCCAAAACCGGGTCAACGCTTTCAATGTCTACTACACAGCGGGAGATCCTTACGTCGCGCAGCAGGTCACAAGTCAGCTCACCGATCTTTTCATCGATGAGAATCTTGAAGTGCGGCAAAAAGCGTCAGAGGATACGACAAAGTTCCTGGAGAATCGACTCGAAGACGCCCGTAAGACGCTTGCCGAGCAGGAAGAGAAGATACGTCAGTTCAAAGGTCAGCACGTCGGAGAACTTCCCACGCAACTGGAGAGCAACCTGCAAATTTTGAGCGGGTTGCAGTCGCAGTTGCGAGCCGAGGAAGACGCACTGAATACCGCCAAACAACAGCGCGTATACCTGCAATCGCTCGCCGACCAATATCGTAGCCTCAAGGTCGCAGCCCCCGCGGAAGGTGCCCCGGTTGGCCTGGCCGCGATTGACCAGGAACTGGACCGTTTGAAGGCTCAGCTGGCTGACCTGAGCTCGCATTACACCGAGCGCCACCCTGACGTTCGAAAGCTCAAAGATCAAATTGCAAAGACGCAGCGGAGGCGTGACCAGTTCGTAGCCGATATGCAGTCAGGCTCCACAGGCACGTCCGCGGATGGAACTACGCAGCCGGGCATGCTCGCACAACTACAGAGCCAACTGCAGTCCAACCAGGTTGAAATCACGAACCGGGAACGTGCGATCACTGATGTGAAGCAAAAATTGAGTGAATATCAAGGGCGCCTCAACCAAGAACCCGTTCGAGAGCAGCAACTGGCAGATCTGACTCGTGGCTACGATCAATCGAAATCAACGTATGACGAATTGCTGAAGAAAAAGAACGAGTCTGCCATGGCAACGAGCATGGAGTTACTCGAGCAGGGCGAACGCTTTCGCGTGATTGACCCACCCAGCCTCCCGGTGAAGCCGAACTTTCCTAATCGACTCAAGTTTTACGGCATTGGCTTAGGAATCGGGCTCGCTCTGGGTGTCGTCGTGGCTGGAGCTTTTGAGATGGGGGATGGCCGGTTATACAGCGAGAAAGAAATCAAAGGACTGCTCCCGGTGCCCGTACTCTGCGAGATCCCTGTAGTTCAGACTGCAGCTGAAAAAAGTGCTCAATCCAAGCGCCTGTGGAGAGACTGGGTGGCCACTGGAGTCGTCTTGGTGCTCATCGTCGCGGGCTCATTATTCAGCTATCTTCGCGGATAACGTCAAATTATGTACAAGGCTTTTTACAAGCTGCAACTTAATCCCTTCGAAATCACTCCTGATCCGACATTTCTTTTCACGACCAGGATGCACAACGAGGCTCTGGCGGCTCTCTATTACGGAGTGAAACGTCGCAAGGGATTTGTGGTACTGACGGGCGAAGTTGGCACGGGCAAGACCTTGCTCGTGCGTTGCCTGCTTCAAGTGCTACAAAGGGCTAATGTCGCATATGCTTACGTCTTCAACCCGCGCCTGAGCCCAACGGAATTTCTGCAATATATCGCTGGAGATCTCAGGCTTCCCACGGCCAACAAGTCAAAAAGTGAGCTGTTACTGGAGCTGAGCACTTACCTTATTGGTCGTCATCAGAGGGGGCTCACGACTGTACTGGTAGTGGACGAGGCCCATCATCTGTCGGGAGAAGTGCTCGAGGAAGTGCGCCTGCTGACCAACCTTGAAACGGCGCGAGAGAAGCTACTACAGATCCTTCTGATCGGGCAGCAAGAACTCGAGGACAAGCTGGACTCGACGGACCTACGGCAATTGAAGCAACGTATCGCCTTGCGTGCTCATCTCGGACCACTGGACGCCACGGAAACTCAAGGCTACATCAACTGCCGGCTCCGTCTTGCAGGCAACACCAATCCTGCTGAAATCTTTCCCACAGAAACAGTTCTTGAGGTACATCGACAGTCACGAGGCTTTCCCCGCTTGATCAACACGCTCTGCGAGAACGCCCTCATTCATGGATATGCGGCCGGGTCGAGCAGGATTACCCCCCGCATCGTCGAGCAAGTTGCAACTGATTTTCGCTTGAACGTGTCGCGGAGTCCAGAATCTACCGAAGAACCAAACGGACATGCTTCTGATGTAGAACGCGCCGCGAGGACGCTCTTGGATCTCTACGCGTCCTTGCGAACCCTCCAGGCGCCTGAGCCAGAATTGAGAACTCCCCTCGGAGTGGGAATAAGGAAAAATGAGCCGTATATTTGACGCTTTGCAGCGGTCCGGAGTGGAACACACCGGGGTTGAACACCGCGATGCCATCACTGTCGCAGCACAAGACCTGGAGCTGGAAGATCGTCCTCTGGAGCAACCCGTTTGGGTTACCTCTCTGGAGGACTTCCCCTCCGTAGAGGTTTCGCCCGATCCAGAAAGCCGGCTTGTATTTCTAACCGAGCCGGAAAGCCTGGCAGCGGAGAAGTTTCGCTTCCTCGGAGTACGGATGCGCCAGCTCCAACAGAATCGTCCGATCAAGAAAGTGCTCGTAACCAGTACGATCGCGGAAGAGGGCAAGAGCATGGTGTCGGCGAACCTGGCAGGCGTTCTGGCGCGCAGAAAAAGGCACAAGGTACTTCTAATCGACGGCGATCTTCGAAGGCCTGTTTTAGCGCACAGGTTCGGTTTACATAAACTCAAGGGTCTTGCCGAATGGCTGCGAGGCGACACTGAGGACCTACCTAATATCTATCACTTGACCGGTCCAGATTTCTGGTTGATGCCGGCTGGGCATCCTCCGGTGAATCCTCTCGAACTGCTACAGTCGGCCCGACTCGCCAATCTCATGACTCAAGTCTCCGCCCAATTCGATTGGGTGCTTGTCGATTCCCCTCCCCTCCTCCCCCTGGCTGATACAACTGTGTGGCAGCGTGTGACCGACGGTGCTTTGCTGGTAGTTCGGGAAGGTACAACCGAGAAGAACCCTCTACAACGAAGCGTGGATATTTTGAAAAAGGGTGACCTGCTTGGCGTTGTGCTCAACGGCAGCGTTAACGGAAATCATCACAATTACTATCAACGCTACGCGGCTAGTAAAGAATCTGAGTCAAAAGATTGACAGCCGAGTGAGTAACCTCCAGATCTTCACCAGATCCACTCCCCCCATTTTCTGAGTAAAACCATGAAAGAGGTCGTGAGCATGCATCGTGCATGGGACAGCGCCCAGAGAAGCCTGTCTTCTACAGCTTCCCGGTTCCACACCCTACGGTCCATCTTCAGCGAAGAGTCTTTTCATCAAGCAATTAAGCTCGAACGAAGAAGGACCGAGCGATCCCGCAAGCCTTTTCTGCTGATTTTGCTGGACATGAGTCATCAGATTTCGCTGAACAACGGATCTGTTCGCTTGGATACGGTCGCGCGCGCGATCGCTCTGGGTACACGAGAGACAGACGTGCTCGGATGGTACACAACGGGCGTTGTTCTGGGCGTTATGTACACCGAGGTCGACATTCATGAGAAGGATCAGGTTTTAAAAGCCGTGCTTGATCGCATTCGGAGGAATTTGGAAGATGCCTTCGGCTCTGAACAGTTCAACCGAATCGTCATTAGTTTTCACTGGTTTCCCGAAGAGTGGCAGCAGATTGGATCTCGGAAGCCCAACGTGCCCGCGTTATATCCCGACCTGGAGAAGCATGATCAGTCGCGAAAATTCTACCGCGCTCTGAAGCGTGCAATGGATGTGGGCGGAAGCCTCGCCGCTTTGCTGTTCAGCGGTCCAATATTCCTTCTCATCGCCCTGGCGATAAAACTCACATCCCAGGGACCTGTGTTTTATAAGCAACAGCGCGTCGGTCAGTTCGGTGTGCCGTTCTCCTTGTTGAAGTTTCGATCCATGTATTCAGGGAACAACAATACGATTCACAAGGAATACGTTACGCAACTGATCTCTGGGGTCGCCGAGAAGAAAGTCACGAGTAACACCGGTCAAGGCGTCTACAAGCTAACCCGTGATCCTCGCATTACCTCAGTCGGAGCATTTTTACGAAGATCCAGTCTCGACGAACTCCCCCAATTCATAAACGTTTTGATAGGCGAGATGTCGCTCGTGGGGCCCAGGCCCCCGATCGACTACGAGCTCGAACAATACGATCTCTGGCACCGGCGGCGCATCATGGAGGCCAAACCCGGCATCACGGGCTTATGGCAAGTCAACGGGCGCAATCGGATTGCATTCGATGAGATGGTTCGCCTGGATCTGATGTATGCCCGGTCCTGGTCTCCGTGGCTGGACCTGAAGATCTTGTTGCGCACCCCAAAAGCTGTACTCGCAGGCGCTCACTGAGCGCGAAAGGAGTCGTAGCTTCATGTCCACGACTAGTAACGAAGCAATTGCCACACTACTTCCTCCGCATGTGCCAGCTCCTGCTGTGGTATCGCCGCACACGAGGTTGACCAGCACAATCCGCTTTGGTGTTGTCGGCTACGGCTACTGGGGGCCGAACATCGTCCGGAACCTGCAGGGGATATCCCAAGTCGAGATCGGCGCCGTATGCGACAAGAGTTCTGCCGCAAGGAAGAGAGTTCACAAAAATCATCCTCAGATTTACGTGACCGCGGACGCGATTGAGGTGATTACCTCTCCAGACATTGACGCTGTGGCGATTGTTACCCCGGTTTGGACGCATTACGAATTGGCCAAAGCAGCCCTTCAGAATGGAAAGCACGTCTTCGTTGAGAAGCCCTTCACGAGCAATGCCCAGCAAGCTGAAGAGCTCATCAACTTGGCTCAGCAGAAGAATCTTTCCATCATGGTCGATCACACGTTCCTGTTCACCGGCGCCGTCAGAAAGATCAAACAAGTGGTACAGGAAGGCCTGCTCGGAAAGCTCTATTATTACGACTCTACACGCGTGAATCTTGGTCTTTTCCAGCATGACATCAACGTCGTGTGGGACCTCGCACCCCATGACCTGTCGATCCTGGACTATGTGATTGAAAGCACTCCCGAAGCCCTGGTTGCAACCGGGCAACGGCACCTGAACGGACTGGAAGACATCGCCTTCATCACGCTGTATTTTCCCGATTCCGTGATAGCACACGTCAATGTGAATTGGCTTTCACCGGTTAAAGTCCGGACCACACTGATTGGTGGCGAGAAAAAGATGTTGGTATGGAATGACCTGGAAGCCGACGAGAAGATCAAGATTTACGACAAAGGCGTAGACATGAACAGCCGCGAGGGCGTCTACGAGTTGCTCGTCAGCTACAGGTCTGGCGACATGTGGTCCCCGCACCTGGAGCAATCGGAGGCGCTACGCCAAGAGCTATCCTATCTCATCAAGTGCATCGCGGATGGTACGACGCCGATTAATGATGGCCAAGCCGGCCTGCGGATCGTACGCATGCTGGAAGCGTCAACGAAGTCTCTCAAGAAGAGGGGCGGGCTGGTGTACCTGTAATCCTGACTGCCCTTCAAGGACTTTGACCATGGAGTTCGAATGACAATCAGCGCGGAACAAGTCGCTAGAAACTATCTTTGCATCGCACCAGACGTCAAGCTGGGAGACGGCGTGAAGCTTTCGAAGTTCATCAACCTCTACGGCTGCGAAATTGGAGATGATACGAAGATCGGCGCTTTCGTTGAAATCCAAAAGAACGCCAGCGTCGGGAAGCACTGCAAGATTTCCAGTCACACATTTGTCTGCGAAGGGGTGACGATTGAGGACAACGTCTTCATCGGTCACAGCGTCGCTTTCATCAATGATACCTATCCCCGTTCCACCACCGCCGACGGTCAACTTCAGACGGAAGCAGACTGGAAGGTCGAGAAAACCGTGATCAGGAAGGGCGCCTCGATCGGTTCCGGGTGCACGATCTTGTCGAAAGTCACGATCGGTGAAAACTCCATTATCGGTGCAGGTAGCGTTGTCACCAAAGACGTGCCGCCCAACAGCATCGCCTACGGCAACCCAGCACGCGTGCACCGTCAGATCGAACAAACCCGGGAGGTTATAGCGTGAGTAATTCGAATATTCCGTTTCTAGATCTCGTGACACCGCATGTAGAGCTCGAACAAGAGTTAACTGAAGTCTTCCAAAAGGCCCTGCGTACCGCCGGGTTCATCGGCGGCCCGATGGTCGAAGGGTTCGAGAAGGCATTCGCGGAGTTCTGCGGAGTTAAATATGCGGTCGGGGTTGGCAGCGGAACCGACGCAGTACGCTTTGCCTTGATGGCATCAGGCGTTCGCTCGGGCGACGTAGTTGTAACAGTCCCGAACACCTTCATCGCTACAACCGAAGCCATCTCGCAAGCTGGCGCGCTCCCCGAATTCGTCGACATCGATGAGCGCACGTATAACATGGATCCGGAAAAACTCCGTCGGTATCTTGAGGAACAGTGTTCCATCTCTACAGATGGCAAGCTTGTCAGTCAGCGAAGCAAACGGCCGGTAAGCGCACTCGTGCCGGTTCATCTGTACGGCCAGATGGCGGATATGGATCCAATTCTTGAGTTGGCCGAGCGCTACCGCTTGATCGTGATCGAGGATGCCTGCCAGGCTCATGGCGCAGAGTACTTCTCTCGGAAGCACAATCGCTGGTTCAAGGCCGGGTCGATGGGAAGAGCTGCTGCATTCAGCTTTTATCCTGGGAAGAACTTGGGTGCATGTGGCGAGGCGGGCGCAGTGACGACGAACGACCCTGATGCCGCCGCCAAGATCAAAACGATCCGCGACCATGGCCAGGCCAAAAAGTATTATCACGATATCGAAGGCTACAACGGCCGGCTGGACGCGATTCAGGCAGGTCTCCTTACAGTAAAGTTACAGCACCTGGCGACCTGGAATTCGCTCCGTCGCGAGGCTGCGGCACGCTATAACAATCTCCTCTCGAATACTGGAACCGTCCTGACGGTCCCCTTTGAACCGTCATGGTCGAAGGCGGTCTATCACCTTTATGTCATCCGGTCCGAGGAGCGCGATACCCTGCGAGACGCTTTGACGGAAGAAGGAATTGGAACAGGCATTCACTACCCAATCCCGCTACATTTGCAAAAGGCGTACGCATCGCTCGGCTATAAGAAAGGCGACTTTTCGATCAGTGAGGGTGTCGCTACTACGATCTTATCCTTGCCTATGTTCGCGACCCTACAAGCCGACCAGCAACGCTCCGTCGTGAAACACACAACCCGCTCGGTCGAAGACAGGGTTATCGCTATTCGCGGATAGTTTCCTCCGGTGCAACGAGAGCGAACGACATGAACACATCTGTGTTTTCGTACGTGCTTATTACGCCAGCGCGCAATGAAGAGCATTTCATTGAACGCACGATCGAGTCTGTAATTGCCCAGACCCTAAGACCTGTGAAGTGGGTCATCGTAAGCGACGGCTCAACTGACAGAACTGAGGAGATTGTTCGCCGCTATGTCGACAATCATCCGTGGATCGAGTTGCTCCATATGCCAGAGCGCAAGGAGCGACACTTCGCGGGGAAGGTGATGGCCTTTAATGCTGGATACGCCAGAGTCGGGGAGATAAGCTATAACGTCATTGCGAGCCTCGACGCCGATATTTGGCTGCCTGCAAGCGACTACTTCGAATTCCTACTGCAGAAGCTCGACAATGATCCTGCTCTCGGTCTAGTCGGAACGCCTTTCGAAGAACGGTCGACTACCTATGACTACCGCTTTGTAAACATCGAGCATGTGTCCGGCGCCTGTCAGGTATTTCGACGGGAATGTTTCGAGCAGATCGGAGGATATGTACCCGTAAAGGGCGGGGGCATTGACCATATCGCGGTGATGAGTGCGCGCATGAAAGGCTGGAAAACACGCACTTTTACCGAAAGGACAACCGTCCATTCACGGGAAATGGGCACGGCCGAGGACACCTCCTGGCGGGCGAGGTTAAAGCAAGGACAGAAAGATTACGTATTTGGCTATCATCCGGTTTGGGAGCTCTTCCGCACAGCGTACCAGATGACAAGGCAGCCGCTTGTGCTCGGCGGTTTGCTCCTGGCAGCTGGGTATCTCGGAGCGTGCCTTCGCCGCAGCGAACACCCCATTTCCATGGAGATGATTGAGTTCCAGAGAAGAGAGCAACTGCGCCGTCTGAAGCAGTTCGTGCTGAGAGAACAGTCGGGTCAACGAAATCATCTAGCAATCCCTGGTTAGCCTACCTTGGGTGGAGGCCCATCCCAATGACTTCCCCCATCACGTAATCCCAATATGACCGATACAGTTCCCCACATTTCAGTTTGTATCTGCTCTTACAAACGTGCAGAGAGCTTATCTCGCTTACTCTCGGCTTTATCCGACCAAACGACGGATGGCTTATTCACCTACTCCGTCATAGTTACGGATAATGACGTATATCGATCTGCAGAGCCGGTTGTGACAAGCTACGCCTCCAGTGCACCGGTTGGCGTTACTTACTCGCTAGAACCGCAACAGAGTATCGCCCTAGCGCGAAACAAGGCCGTCCAGATTGCTGAGGGAGAGTTCATAGCGTTTATCGATGATGACGAGTTCCCGACCACGAACTGGCTCTTGACACTGTTCGAGGCTCTTCATCGCTACAATGCGGATGGAGTTCTCGGGCCCGTCAAGCCGTACTTCAAGGAAAGGCCCCCTGACTGGGTCGTGAAAGGGCAATTCTACGAACGCCAGAGCTATCCGACTGGATTCGTAATTGACGGAGCGAAGGGCCGGACCGGTAATGTACTATTGAAAAAACAGCTTTTTGCTGTTGCTGGTGAGCTCCCGTTTAGACCCCATTTCAGAAGCGGTGAAGATCAAGATTTCTTCACACGTATGATTGATCTTGGTTACAAGTTTATTTGGTGTCATGAGGCGGAAGCTTTCGAGATTGTTCCCCCCCTGCGGTGGAAACGTACGTTCATGATACGGCGTGCGCTCTTACGGGGAAGTATGGCTGCGTTCCGACGGGATTTCGGTAGTACAGAGATCTTGAAATCAGTAATTGCTGTTCCTGTGTACGTACTCCTGCTACCCTTTACGCTCCCGCTGGGGCAGCACCGGTGCATGCATATTGCGATCCGACTTTTCGACCATCTCGGAAAGTTACTCGCTCTGTTCAAGATCAATCCAGTACGCGAGCCCTATGTGACTCAGTGAATAACGCTTACGCCCGACGAACACCATTGGCGCAACTTCTATAGGCTCGAGTTTGCTCGCGGTTCCTAACGAAGCTTCGTCGAAAGAGATCTCAGTACGATGTAGTGTTAGTTACCCCTCAGCTGAAATGCTTCGAGTTGTACACCCACTCGCAGTTTAGGATTAACGGTGACTGAACTAGCCACTGCAGTTTGTTCCGCACTGATATTAGGCCTCATTTGGCTAGACCGGAACCCGCGAGTTCGGACGTCATGGGCACTATGGATCGTCCAGGTTTGGTTTTTCTTCGCTTGCTCTAGGCCTCTTGCTCGATGGTTAGGAATTGAGGACGCGGAAGGATCGTTTACCGCGCAACTGTCGGAAGGTAGTCCTGTCGATAGGTTTGTCGGGATCATTCTCCTGCTTCTTGCACTTTCGGTGCTCCTGCAAAGGCGAAGAAAGCTGACGCAACACCTCCAGCACAACTGGCCGATCATCCTATTTTTTGCCTACTGCCTGGTCAGCATCCTGTGGTCGGACTTTCCGATGGTTTCGTTCAAACGCTGGATCAGATTGGTCGGTGATTTGCTGATGGTGCTGATTGTTTGGACGGACCGGCATCCCTTCGACGCCTTCAAGCGCTTGTTGTCAAGGGCAGCGTTCACGTTGATTCCTCTTTCTATTCTGTTGATTAAGTACTACCCAAGTCTGGGCCGAGTCTACGGCCTATTCCTTGGAGAAGTGATGTACACAGGTGTTGCGACCGGGAAGAATGAACTCGGAGCAATATCGATGCTCTTTGGGATTGCGTCAGTATGGCAGATCTTGAATCTGCTTGGCAGGAAACAATCCGCGAACAATCGCTGGCAGCATTTGAGCGCCTACACTATTTTGTTGGCCATGGTTCTCTGGTTGATTTACAGCGCAGAGTCGATGACAGCGTTATCGTGCTTCTTGTTAGGCTCTTTTAGCTTGTTGTGCATGCGTCTTAGTTTTTTCACGAAAAGTCGGTTTTCGATTCATGCATTGTCGTTTGCGATGGTCTTTATCCCGGCATCTGTAGCTTTGTTAGGTGCCAGTCCTGCAGCACTTGAAGCGATAGGACGGAATCCGAGCCTTACGGATCGAACCTTAATTTGGTCCCAAGTAGTGAAGCTTGTGCCCAATCGATGGATCGGTTCAGGCTATGCCAGCTTTTGGCTCGGGGGACGGCTAGAAACGATGATCCTAAATGTTACCCATCACTGGGTTCCCAACCAAGCGCATAATGGATACTTGGAAATCTACGCAAATTTAGGATGGATTGGAGTCGCACTGTTGTCTTTCGTTTTATTTGGGGGGTATTGGCGAGTGGTTCATCGATTCGCCCGGGATGTTCCTGCGAGCCACCTGTTGCTGTCATACTTCCTCGTGGGCTTGGTGTCGAACATCACCGAAGCGTCTTTCTTTCGAATAGCGATCCCCGTCTGGCTCTTCTTCCTTTTCGCGGTAACCGCACCGCAGGCGTGTTTCGAACGAACTTCTCGAAAGACAGCTGCTGTTTCACCGACCATCTACTCGCCGACTGAGGGAGTCCGTTCGGATGACGTTTTTCAAGCCATTTGATAGTGGCGGTTCCTTCATAACCCCTGCTTCTGGGAACCAGCTTAGGCGGGTTGCCATAAGGGGAGCGGGCATTCTACTCTCCGCTGAAAGCTCCACTTATCTGATTTCATTAGTGAGCGTTTCGATCCTAGCTCGCCTCCTCGTCCCTGCAGATTTCGGGCTTGTTGCGATTGTGACAACATTCAGTGGCTTTTTGGCAACTCTTACTAAGATTGGGTTCCCGGAGGCCATCCTTCAGCGCCACGACATGAGTCATCGTCTTGCGACCAACCTCTTTTGGATCACCATCGCGATTACGACTATTTTGACTCTGGGCTTTGCAGCAACTGGCCCTCTGCTCGCAAAGGTCTATCATGATCCGCGAGTTGTTCGGGTCGTCGCAGTTGCGTCCTTGTCTATTTTCTTCACAGGCGCCTCAGCGATTCATGGCGCACTTCTCGATCGAGGTATGTGTTTTGCCGCTGGGGCGGCAAACAACCTCATTGGCAAATTGACGCAGGCTGGACTTGCAGTTCTACTTGCATTTGCCGGATGGGGATATTGGGCACTTGTAGTAGGGGTGGTCGCGCAACCGTTTGCCTCTCTCTTGGCTGCATGGGTTCTATGCCGCTGGATTCCTGGCATCCCGCGTCGGACGGAAGGCACTGGGCCACTCATTTCGTTCGCGGTACATGTCAGCGGGACTGCTAATCTCAACTATTGGACGCGCAACCTTGACAATGTCCTCGTGGGATGGCGCTTCGGTCCCGGTTCTCTGGGTCTATACAAGAAGGCATATGACTTGTTCGCACTGCCGGCCAATCAGCTTTTCTCCATGTTTCCAGTAGCCGTTTCGACGCTAAGCCGGCTCGCACACAACCCTCCTCAATACCGAAGGTATTTCCTCAACGGTCTTTCGTCCGTGGCAATCATTGGCATGGGCATCGCGGGGGCAATGACTCTGGTCGGAAGGGATGTGGTGAGAATCATCTTGGGGCCAAGTTGGGGAACCGCGGGGTGGATTTTCACATTTTTCGCGCCGGGTATCGGCATTCTTCTGATATACAAGTCAACGTCCATGATCCACCTGTCGCTCGGAACGCCGCGGCGTTTGCTCAATTGGACCGTTCTCGAACTCGTCGTAACGGGTGTCCTATTCCTTCTCGCTCTTAGATGGGGACCTAAAGGAGTGGCGGCAGCGTGGACAGCCTCGTTTTGCATTCTGATTGTTCCGGCTTTTCAGTATGCTGGCAGACCCGTTCAGCTTGGAGTTAGCGATGTAATTCGGTGTACGTGGCGATTCATCGCCGCATCGTTGCTAGCCGGAATTGTAAGTGCTCTGGCACTGTATCCGGTAAACGCGCTGGCTGAACTGCCGGGCTGGGCTGGCGCCATGACCCGATTGGTATTTGATTCCACAGTGTTTGCACTGGCTTACGCGAGCAGCATTATTCTCTTGTACGGCGGGGTCACTCCACTGAGAACCTTCGCCGGCGTTCTGAAAGACATGACTTCGAGGAATAGGCAGCTTGCAGTTTTACCGGCAGTCAAAGATCCTGAACCCATATGAACTGGGTCCTGCAATCTGCGGAAGTGTTGCAAAACTCAACATAAGCGGGCTGCAGTGGCAGCGATCGCATATCGATCAAACGACGAGGGGTACCGTCGTCCGCATTCCGCCTTCTTCGATGCACCAAAGTGATCTTTCGGCTTATCGGTCATCTGACTAGATTCGAGTCACATCAATCAAAGACCGAGGGTCGATTTTGCTGCCAATAGCCAAACGAGGTCAAAAGCTCTTCTTCACAGCTGAGATTCCGATATTTCGGAATCTCATTCACGTCAGCCTAGCAATCGCCCTAGTTCTTTTTTGGGTGGGAGCCTTTGAGGAGCTGGGTCACGCATCCACCGTTAACGCGGCGTCCTGTTCGGCAAACGACGTCAATACCGCTATCGCGTCCGCATCGGATGGCGACACTGTGCTTCTTCCGCCCTGTTCGAGTACTTGGTCAGGAACTGCCACTCCGCCGATCACATTCTGCAAATCCATAACTCTCCAGGGCTCCGGGGTCGGCATCACCAATATCACAGGTGTGGAAAAGACTCAGGGTCTTGGAGGAGCCATCTACGTTGCGAACTGCGCCAACAAAACGATTCGAATCACCAATTTCAGCATGATCAGCGGCGGTATCGCGCAGGGGCTAATCTTCTTTGCTTACACACAGGGAAGCACCATTCGCGTCGATCACATGTCTTTTGATGGTGGCACCAACGGAGATGGTGCACTGTCAGTATACGGTGGCTATGGCGTCGCAGACCACAACACGTTCATGAACAGCAGTTTGCTCGTCCAACACCCGGTGTCCGGAGACTCACAAATGGGAAATACATCATGGACTCTCGGACCATCGTTTGGAACAGGCAATGCCTTCTATTTCGAGGACAACACGTTCAATGACACCGTATACACGGAAAAAGACTGTGCAGATGGTGGGCGCGTAGTGTATCGCTACAACACATTCACCAGTTACGGGCCCTTCACCCATGGTTTCGACACGACTCCGAGGTCGTGTTTTGAATTGGACGCTTATAACAATACGTTCACAGGAGCGGGCTTCAATCAGCTCTACTACATGTTCCGTTACCGTGGCGGTTCTGGGCTTCTTTACAACAACCTTTGGAAAGGTAACGTCCCATCGATGGGTTATATCCATATTGAGAATTACCGTTCCTATTCGCCCAACGGAGAGCCGATTCTATCGGGTTATGGTTCCTGCGATGGAACCAGTAGTTACGATGGCAATACTTCAGCTACTGCCAAATATCACGGTTGGCCATGTCGGGATCAGATTGGCAGGGGGACAAACCAAGGTTCTTATCCGTTGTATTCATGGAACAACTGTATCGGTAGTTCCTTGGGATGCAGTTCGACCGATCAGGCCACGATATCAGTAGTCGGCGGCGGAACGACAGACTATACCCCAGCGCAGATCATCGAAAACCGAGATTTCTACCAGATGGTGGCGAGTTTTAACGGAACCGCAGGCGTCGGCCACGGTCCTTATGCATCGCTGCCGGCGAGCTGTGCCGTTAATTCAGACACAGGCAAAGGTCCGGCCTACTGGGCCACCGATCTCAACAAACTTTATCAGTGTTCGGCAACAAATACCTGGACCCTGTACTACACGCCGTTCACTTATCCGCATCCGCTCGTTGGATCGCAAACTGTGAGCCCACCTACGGGTCTCTCCGCATCGGTGATTTGACCGGTGATAAGCGACCGATACAAGCGGAGGCGGTCGCAGTCTTGATCAGGGGAACCGAACGATAAAGACGCGCCACAAATACAACAAGCACTCTGGCAGAACGGATAGGGATCGGCTCATGGAAACCAATAGACGAGTACTTATGGCTGAGCTTGCATCGGCAGTGAGGCGACCTGGGTGGACAAAGGAGTTATTTTTGTCCGTATTCTCAGTGGCCTTCATCGGACTTGCCGTGCTTAGGCCCTACCTCTTCGCGCAAGCACCATATGCTTTGCCGAATGACGATAATGGCTGTCCAGCAAATTGTCGCCAAATCCCTTGGCAGTCGGGCTCGGATCTTTGGAACTCAGGTACGCTGCCCACATACACACAGGATCCAGCCTGTGTTGGCCTTGTTGCGGATAGCACAACCGATAATACCGCTGTTATCAATGCTTGCATTTCGGCCGCTGGGGCCGGGCATGCTGTCTTCATTCCAGCTGGTGTTTACTACGTTGCAGGAACAGTCAATATGAAAAGCAACGTCGTATTGCGCGGCGCAAAACCATCTGGGCCCCCGTATCTCCCAACTGCGGACCCCAGTGCAACCACACTGGTCTTCGGGGCGAACGCCCAGATATACTTTGTGGGCAACTATACCGCACCAAGTACAGATATCAAAGTCACCAGCGCTGCGACGAAGGGAAGCACAACGCTCACATTAACAGCCGGTCACGGGTTAGTCCAGAACGACTGGATTGCAATCTCGGAGAGTGATGATCTAAACACGAGTCTCGTAAACCAAGGGGGATGCACATGGTGCGGCTGGCGAGGTTCCTCGCCGCCCTATCACCTCATGGTTCAAATTGCCGAAGTGACCTCAGTTAGCGGCAATGTCATTACTCTTAGTCGACCTCTCTATTACACATTTGCCTACACGCCAGTAGTTGGCAGGATAGGCTCCTTCTCAACGACGAAATCCGGCATTGAGAATATACGGCTCGATGGCAGCGCCTACGACCATACAGCTTATGGAGGCTTCGTCTTAATGCGCGATAGCCTCTACGATTGGGTTGAAGGCGTTGAAACTTACGACGCAGGCTCCAGCACAAAGAACTTTCACGTCACGTTGGAATGGTCGTATGGCTGTGAAGTGAGAGATAGCTATTTCCACGACGGTCGAGCCAGTTCAAGCGATCACAATTATGGCGTATGGGTATTCCGCGCGGGGAGCGATCACAAGATCGAAAACAACATCTTGCGTCATCTCCGGCACGGCGTCGCTTTTGAGGGCGGCGGGTCTGGAGTTACATTCCTTTACAACTATATTGATGATGATTACACGGACGACTTAACCTATTTGGGAAATGCTACTTCTGATCACGGCCCCCATCCTTTTATGAATCTGTTTGAGGGGAACCTGATCTCACACATCGTCGCAGACAATGTGTGGGGAAGTTCGTCGCACAACGTCTGGTTTCGTAACTGGCTTTGGGGTGATGAGACCGGGACAGGAGTACCTAGCTGGCCCCCCAGCAGCGGGTTTAACGCAATTGACGTGACGGCAGGCAGCACCTACTACAGTTATGTGGGCAATGTTCTTGGCGTGCCCGCGTCGCAGTGGGGCGGAGCTTACAGCAACCACTCAGTATGGAACAATGCATCGGTCCGAGCGAATAGCCAATGGTCGGACCGCTCCAATCCGACTGTGTATAGCTACGGCGGCCCACTGGGCAGTATTCCCAGCGCTGACAGCACATCTCTGAACCACGGAAACTATGACTACAAAACTCTCGGTGTCGCCTATTGGGAAGGCGGATCGAACCACACCTTGAAGGAGTCTCTGTACTACGCGACTAAACCACCATTCTTCGGCGGGTGTACGTGGCCGGCCTTCGGTGCGGATCTGGCACCAGTCACCAATACTCTTCCAGCCAGGGCACGATTTACCGGAGATGCATCCTGCAGCAACGTCTCGCTTAGGCCACTCCCCCCGACAAATCTTACCGCCACCGTAAATTGACTACAGATCAGATGTTGCGATGAGGAAGAGTTAACTTAGTCGCACTCCTCAACCAATGATCCAGCGTAGACTAAGTTGCGTCTCTTCTACTCGATCTGGCACATCGCTGCCATGCCCAAACCTCCGGAGGGCTTGTGGACTTGACTAAGCGAGGATGGGGACGGCGACATTGGTTACCATTGATCCACCGCAAGCCGTTACCATTGGGAGATGTCGGACCGGTCGTGACTTTCAGTTTCGACGACTTTCCGCGTACTGCGTACACTGAAGGTGGTCGGCTTTTGAAGGAATACGGCGCTCGCGGAACGTATTACGCTGCTCCTGGGTTAATGAACTCGACGACTCCTTTGGGCGAGCATTTTCTCCAAGATGATCTATACTCCCTCGTGGGAGAAGGGCACGAACTTGCGAGCCACACTTACCATCATATATCCAGTCATGCGTCATCCGTCAGCGAGTTTCTATGTGACGTCAGAGAGGGGTATTTGGCACTACGACGGTGCGCCGGAGGCATGGTAAGTCGTAATTTCGCTTATCCGCAAGGAGCCGTGACAGTCCAAGCAAAAGCAGCAGTTGGCATAGAGATGCTGAGTTGCAGGGGAAACTACCATGGTGTCAACGGGCGAATCGTCGATTTGAGCCTGCTTCGAGCGAATCCGTTGTACAGCAGCACGGGGCACGCTGATTCGATCGTGCAACTCATTGAGACAAACGAGGCTGTAAGAGGTTGGTTGATCTTCTATACCCACGATGTGTGCGCGTTCCCTTCGCAATATGGATGCACTCCGTCGCTGCTCGAAACTGCCATCAAGAGCGCTCTCGCTCGCTCGATGGCAATCATGACGGTGGCGGATGTTCTCACAAGCACCTCCCTTGGTAAGTCCGTTTGAGTTTCTGATCTGCCCCTGCGAGGAAACAAGCTCATGAAAGTCTGCATGGTTGCCTACTCGTTTTACGAGTCGGACAGCCGAATCATCCAATACGCTCGCGCCTTAACGCGACGAGGGGACTCTGTTGATGTGATCGCGCTTTCCCACAATGGCAACCCACGTATTGAGGTCGTCGACGGCGTCACCGTATATCGCATTCAGCGGCGGAGAATCAACGAGCAGTCTGCGTTTTCGTACCTCTGTCGTACCCTACGGTTCTTGTTCTCCGCAATGTGGACGTTGACTTGGAAGCACCTCCGGGAGCGCTATGACCTGGTTCACGTCCACTCTGTTCCCGATTTTCTTGTCCTTGCAGCACTGCCTCTACGGTTGGTAGGCGTTCCCGTTATTCTTGACATCCACGACATCCTCCCTGAGTTTTACGCCAGCAAGTTCAAGGCGGGCGAGCACTCCATTGCATATCGCGCCCTTCTGATCGTTGAGAAGTTATCCGCAGGATTGGCGAGCCATGTAATCATTGCGAATCGGCTATGGTACGAGCGATTGGTAAATCGGTCGGTACCACCGGGAAAGTGTTCTGTAGTCGGCAATTATCCCAACCCCGAGCTCTTTCATCCCAGCAGCACGAAGAAGGAGAACGCGCGCTTTCTGTTAATGTACCCGGGTAGTCTGAACTGGCATCAAGGTGTCGACATCGCGGTGCGTGCGTTTGCTGCTGCGCGTGCGAAGCTTGGCCCAGCTGAGTTTCAGATCTTCGGGGAGGGTCCGGCACGGCCGGACCTGGAGAATCTGATACGAGAATTAGGGCTGGAAGAGCAAGTACAAATCCGAGACTACGAACCGGCAAACAAGATTGGAAGTATCATGGGAATGGCCGACTTGGCAGTGGTGCCGAAACGGGCAAGTTCCAAGTTTGGGAATGAAGCTGCAAGCACGAAGGTACAAGAATTTATGGCAGTGCGCGTGCCTGTGATAGTGTCGCGCACTAAGATCGATACTCTGTCGTTTGACGAGTCGATGGTCAGATTCTTTGAGTCGGACAACGTCGATGCATTGGCCGATGCAATCGTTGAGTTGTACTCGCATCCCGACAATCGCAAGTCTCTCGTCGATAATGCTGCTCGGTATATCGAGAAGAACAATTGGGACGTAAGGCAGTATGAATACCTACGACTGGTCGGCTCACTGGTTACTTAGATAGCCTGGCTGCGGTCCAACGGACGTCCCCCAGCGACTAACTTCACCTTAATTAATAGGCAGAGCCGAAGCCAATTATGGCCGACTATTCCATTCCGGCGACGATTCGCAATCCCGGCCGGTCCGACTATGCGCCCCCCCCATCTTCATCTCTCACGGTTTCCGTGTTGGACCCCCTGGGCGACGCTCGGTGGAACGACCTCGTCAATACACATCCGCTCGCCAGCATCTTTCATACTCCAGAATGGCTGGAAGCATTGCGAAGGACGTATGGATATGAACCCTTTGCAGTGTCTACTTCCCCAGCAGACTCGCCACTTTCAAATGGCGTCGTTCTCTGCAGAGTACGAAGCTGGATTTCTGGGACTCGGCTCGTTTCGCTTCCGTTCTCAGATCACTGTGACCCACTTGTCGACCATGCTGATGACCTTGAGACACTCCTTCAGTTCTTGCATCAACAGGTCGCCCATGGTGCGTGCAAGTATTTGGAGATGCGGCCATTGAGGCGCTTTCACTCATTTACACTTTTGAGCAGGAAATCTCACAATAATGAACAGTTCTGTTTTCATTACCTAGACTTGCGAGACAGCATCGACGAGTTACGTCGCAATTTACACCCTAGTTGCGTTCAAAGGAAGATTCGAAGGGCTGGTCGGGAGAGCCTGGTCTACCAAGAGGGACAATCTGAAGAACTGCTAGCGATCTTTTACACTTTGCTATTGCGAACTCGGCGACGTCACGGCCTCCCGCCACAGCCGCTGACATGGTTTCGCACTTTATGCGAGTGTCTGGGGAATCGTCTCAAGATCAGAGTTGCATCGAAGGGTGGCCGGCCCATCGCGAGCATGATCACACTGGCGTTTCGAGATACGATGATCTACAAGTATGGCAGTTCCGATGCTGAGTTCCACAATCTTGGTGGTATGTCTTTTCTGATGTGGCGCGCCATTCAAGATGCCAAGGGCTCCGGCCTCACTCGTTTCGACCTTGGTCGTTCTGATCGGGCCAACATATCCCTTATTGCTTTTAAGGAACGATGGGGTTCCTCGAAAAGCCTGCTGCCATATTACGTTTTCCCTTCTGGGGCTCACACCAGCACTCAACCAACCTGGGAACGGTGGCTAGTTCAAAAGGCGTGCAGTGCTCTTCCGGATTCATTACTGGCGCCCCTCGGAGCGACGCTCTACAAGCACGTTGGCTGACTCTTTCGCCTCTTCCTCTATGCCGGGCTTTCATACCGCAAACATACACTCGTCTGGGAACCGCGATATGCTCGATAAATCGATAGCGGACGCTAAACGGACACCGTAATACTTTGACACGACAGGCACAAATGCTTACCGGCACCTCGGGCCTTCTGGCCGACGGAACATCTCGACAAGCCAGCGCCCTAGAAGTCTCCAGGAGTATAGCTGCTCTAACAAATTGGGTGGAACTGCATCACTATCGTGCGTACGACCCGGGTGATGGAAATCTGTCGTACTTACGCCACGTGACTTTCGGGACGCATTTTCTCAGAAGGATACTGACAGCGGTCGTGTTGAGGACGCCGTTTCACATACGACCGCTCATCGGCATCAGGCCACATACTTCCACCAAGGGTATGGGCTATATGGCTTGGGGCTACGCACAGATGTTTGCCTTAACGGGAGAGATCTCCTATCGTCGACGCGCCGAACATTGTCTTGACTGGCTGATGAATAATCGCTCATCACAAAGCGAATATTTTTGCTGGGGCAATCACTTTACGTTCGCCACGCGAGGTGGCACTACGTTCGCTCATACTCCGACGATTGTCTGGAGTAGCTTGATTGCGTATGCATTTTTGGATGCTTATCACACATTTGGAGAGGATCGCTACTTGAGCGTGGCGACGAACACAGCGGAGTGGATAATGACGCTTCCCCGCGAGCAGACCTCTCGGGGTACTTGCCTGAGCTATGTTCCCCACACACAGGAATCAATTCACAACTCGAATATGCTCGGTGCTGCCCTGCTTGCCTGTATCGGCGTTATCACAGGCAATGACCAAATGCAGGAGCTCGCAACTGATGCCATGCGCTATACCTGCTCTCGTCAAAATGATGACGGTTCTTGGTACTACGGCGACGATCGGATGTATCACTGGATCGATAATTTTCATACCGGATACAACCTCGACTGCCTTAAGAGGTATATGGATGCAACTGGGGATACCGGTTATCAGGAAACGTTCCGACGCGCATATTTGTATTACACAACTCACTTTTTTTGCGCTGACGGCCGGCCGAAGTATTACCACAACACTCTGAACCCTGTGGATATCCAGTGCGCGGCTCAGTCTATCGACACACTGGCATTCTGTGGCCAGTTTGACGATGGCTCGCTAGAACTAGCAACGAGAGTGGCTCACTGGACCATTCGCAACATGCAAGGGAGCGACGGGCACTTTTATTATCGTGATATAGGCTGGAAGAAAATAAAAACCGCGATGTTCCACTGGGGACAGGGGACAATGTTCAAGGCTTTAGCCCACTTGCTCGCCAAATTAGCGGTCGCCAACGCAGGCGAGGGTACAGGCTTCTCCACGGCCCATTCTACTGGGCCAACGAGTACTCGGCAGTAAGCTCCGGTGTCGGCCTCATATAACTCGCGTCGTACCGTACTTATCGTGCTCTGTCCTAGACAATTTATTAGCTCCCTTTATACAAGATGATGTCATCAACACACTTCCTATGCAGGCCAGCGAGTGAAGACGTAAGAACGACGCCTCACGGCGGAGGATCTTTGCTAAGCGAATTCTTTCGTTGTCCTGAACTATCAACTAGCTTCACGGTAGATGAGGGTCTCTCGAACTCGGCTGGCTACCACCGATTGTCGAGCGGGCTTCTCTGCTACTCCCGGCTTGCTGGGGGGCAGCCATCCGTCAAAGCAGATGGTTCGCTACCAGAATCCGGTTTTCGAATCGACCCGTCCGGAGAGGCAATTCGCCTCCCTTTTGATCCCGAGGAGGCAATTGCCAACCTTAGGCTAGAGAGATTTGAAGGAAATGGAAAAGCAGCTGAGGGGGTTATTGAAGATTTCGGGCGCCGTCTCTACTACCTCTTTAGACCGGTTCTCCCTGTCGCCGTACGAAAGTATCTTCAGCGCGTTTATCTCAAAGGCTGGAGTCACATCCCGTTTCCTCAGTGGCCGGTAGATCGAACCGTTGACTCCTTGCATGAGCTGCTTTTGATGGCCTCCATGCAAGCGCAGGGTACCGCAGAAGTTCCGTTCGTCTGGTTTTGGCCGAACGGGTCATCTGCCTGCGCGAGCGTCACGCATGATGTTGAGACCGCCGCCGGCCGTGATTTCTGCTCTCCACTCATGGATGTCAACGACTCCTTCGGGATCAAAAGTTCGTTCCAGATTGTTCCGGAGGAACGTTATGAGGTGAGCGAAGCATTCCTGGCGTCGATCCGCACGCGCGGATTCGAAATCAACATTCATGACCTGAATCACGATGGCAATCTGTTTGTGGGCTACCAGGAGTTTCTTGATCGATCCAAGAGGATCAATTTATATGGGAAGCAGTTCCGCGCACGCGGCTTCAGGGCTGCGGTTCTTTATCGCAAGCTGGAATGGATGGACGCTCTGGATTTCGAATATGACATGTCTGTTCCGAACGTCGGGCATTTGGACCCTCAAAGGGGCGGTTGCTGTACTGTGATGCCGTACTTCGTTGGGAATAAACTGGAGATTCCTGTTACAGCAACCCAGGACTATTCCCTGTTTCACATTCTCTCTGACTATTCCACTCGCCTCTGGGAGCAGCAGATCAACATCATCAAAGAGGCGCATGGGCTGGCAAGTTTCATTGTGCATCCAGACTATGTCATCGAACGGCGTGCGCGCTCGACGTATGAGCGGTTGCTAGCGCATCTCGATTCCTTGAGGAGGGATCAAGGCATCTGGATTGCGTTGCCTAGCGAAATCAATGATTGGTGGCGATCGCGCGCGAAGATGCGAGTCAGCCAGCTGAACGGTACCTGGCAAGTTGAAGGGGAAGGCAGTGAACGGGCGCGAGTCGCTTTTGCTTCCATTGAAAATGATCGTCTCCGTTACCGGATTCAATGAAATGCCCGGCTCCTAAGCCTTGTGAAACGGCTTCCGGGAGCCTCAGCAGTTGGCCTTGACGAACAGGCTTTAGGGACAATTTGGAAAGGCCATGGGAAGATTCCCAGCAGAAAGATGCAAACACTTGCGGCTCAGTCATGGATTCTGATGTGATCGCAATCACAACCCTCTCAATAACTTACGAGCAACACAGCATTTTGCAATTGTCTGATCTGGAACCGAGTATGCAGGACCCAAAGACACCCCTCCCCCTGGCTGGATCTTACAGATAACACCGCTACTCCAACCTCCCCCAAGTTGTATGTCGATGCCGGACAAAATCCTCAATTTGGCGGTTAGAAGTCCTCAGCGGAGTGCGAATGATCGCAGAACAACAACAGCGAACTGAGCAGAATCAGAGCAAATTCATCGAACCGGGGCGGTTCGAGTCCAGTTTCCCTCCTGACCGGAGGCTGGCAACTCGAACGCCCGCGCGCGGCCAAGCCCGTGCCGCCATTTGTCGGGATGGGTGGTCCAAGTTCGACAAGACTTGTGCACGGGAGCAACTCAAGACCGACGATGCACTGGTTGGTCTCCTTCAGATTCTGCTTCATCGCCATTCATTTGCTGACTCGATTGGTATTGGGGTATTCACGAACTCGTTCCTTCCCGTGAGTACAGCAATTGACGCCGATGCGACGGTACGGCGCAATCTCTCGAACACCGCGGTCGGAATTGGCGTCGCTCTTCCGGTCTCTGCAGCGGACGTCCGGGTCCTCTCTGACGAGAGGACGACAGCACAGCCGGTATTCCGAGTCATCCTCTCGCTTCCCGATTCATGCGGGCAAGACGTAACGCAAACATCAGGCTCGGTAGAGGGTCTAACCTCTACATCCGACGTGACCATTCGTATGCGTGTGCGGGAATCGCAGGCTGAACTGGTAGTCGACTACTCCATCGACCTGTATCAGCCCCAAACAATCGACCGGGTCTTATCGCAGTTCTGCTTTCTGATTGAGTCATTCGCGAGCATTTTGGATCAACCAGTGAAAGAGGTTGCACTCTGTACGCCAGAGGAGCTAGGTAGCCTGCTAGACACCATCGCAACGCACTCGGTGGATCTCCCGCTCCCACGCTGCATGCATCGTCGTTTCGAAGATCAGGTGCTCAGGAATCCAAACGCGATCGCGCTCGTGATGCCCGGCGAACCGCGCCAGGAAATTTCCTATTCGCAGCTCAATGCTTCGGCGAATCGCTTGGCCCATTATCTGCGCTCACGCGGCGTCGGACCTGATGTTCTGGTCGGGCTTTATCTGGACCGTACACCGAATCTGATCATTGCACTGTTGGCTATCCTGAAAGCCGGGGGAGCGTATCTCCCGATTGACTTAAGTTATCCCCAGGATCGCGTGGCATTCATGTTGTCAGATGCTGAGTCTCCCATCGTTATTACGGACTCGCAAAACGCCCGCAACCTAAGGGGGGGGAGTGCGGCGGTCGTCCAAATTGATAGTGATATCGAAGCATGGAGTGGCTTGAGCGATGAGAATCCAAAATGCGAAAACACTCCGGACAACCTCATTTACTCGATCTTCACCTCAGGTTCGACAGGCAAACCGAAAGGCGTGCTCATAACGCACGCAAATGTGTCCCGGCTCTTCGATGCAACGGATGACTGGTTCCGCTTCAACGAACAAGACGCGTGGACCTTTTTCCACTCAAGTGCTTTTGACTTCTCAGTGTGGGAAATCTGGGGTGCTTTGATTTATGGCGGTCGGATCGTCATTGTGCCCTTTGCGGACAGTCGTTCCCCCGAAAACTTCCATGCTTTGCTCGCCAGTGAGCGCGTGACGGTATTGAACCAGACACCTTCAGCATTTCGTCAGCTTATTGGCGCCGATGAAAACAGGCCGGGTGAGAAGTTAAGCGCACTGCGTTACGTGATCTTTGGGGGAGAAGCCCTGAACCTGCAAAGTCTTGCGCCTTGGTTCGACAAATACGGAGATGCGAAGCCGCAGCTGATCAATATGTACGGGATAACCGAGACGACGGTTCACGTCACCTATCGGCCGTTGACACTCTCGGATTTGAGTGACGCTCCAGGCAGCGTGATCGGCGTTCCAATCCCAGACCTGCAGGTCTACGTTCTTGACGCCGCGCTGCGACCTGTTCCCGTGGGAATTCCAGGCGAATTGTTCGTGGGCGGAGGGGGAGTTGCGCGTGGTTATCTGAAGCGCGATGCCCTGACAGCAGAGCGCTTTATCAAAAGCCCGTTCGGCCCCGATCGGACGCTTTATCGGACTGGCGATCTTGCAAGACGCTTGCCTGACGGGGATCTCGAATACCTGGGACGAATTGATCAACAGGTGAAAATCCGGGGATTCCGAATCGAGCTCGGAGAAGTGCAATCAGCTCTGACAAAGCAACCGAGCGTACGCGAAGCCTTCGTCCTTGCAAAAGAGACTTGTAGCGGTGAGAAATTCCTGGTTGCCTACGTCGTTCCGGCATTGGAGCAGATTCCCGCAGTCGACAAGCTGCGGAGAGACCTGCAATCAACCTTACCCAGTTACATGGTTCCATCCAGCTTCGTTTTCCTGGAACGTCTCCCACTCACTTCAAACGGGAAAATTGATCGCGCCGCGCTTCCATCAACGAGTTCTCAGCGTTTCGAGATGGAACAGCCATTCCAGGCGCCGCAGACCGAGATCGAGACTCGCATTGCGGCTATCTATCAGGACGTCCTAAAGATCGACAAAGTCGGTATTGATGACAATTTCTTTGATCTCGGGGGAAATTCCCTAAGTCTGGTGGAAGTTCATTCTTGCCTGCAAGAACTTGTCGATCGTCCGCTTTCCGTGGCTGAACTCTTCGCTTACACAACGGTACGCAAACTTGCGGCCCAGTTCAGTAACAATGGGCACGGAAAACGTGCTCAAAACGAACTGCTAAGCCGTGCGCAGCGTCAGCGTCAGGCGATGTTTGCTGGTAAAGATCGCAGGAGGCAGTAAATGGAGGATCGTACGAACAACTCCGCACCAGAAGGTATTGCCATAGTTGGGATGTCAGGGAGATTCCCGGGCGCCAACAGTGTCGAACAACTCTGGCAGAACCTTATGGAGGGAGTCGATTCGGTCTCTCGCTTCCGGGAAGATGAACTCGAGTACTCCGTCGCGAACAACGAGGCCATCGAGCAAGGCCATAAATTCATTCGTGCCCGCGGTGTGCTCGACGGGGCCGACATGTTCGATGCCGAGTTCTTCGGAATGTACCCGAAAGAAGCCCAGATTATCGATCCTCAGCATCGGCTGTTTCTGGAGTGTGCCTGGGAGGCGTTGGAAAGCGCTGGCCACGCACCGGAGACGTATCCGGGATTGATCGGGGTCTACGCAGGGCTCGCCATGAACAGCTATTTCCTGCACAACCTTTGCGTCAATAGAGCCTTTGCTGCAGATTTCAGCGCCAACTACCAGGTCGGCAACTATCAGACGATGCTCGGCAACGACAAAGACTTCCTGCCAACTCGAGTCTCGTACAAGCTGAATTTGCGCGGCCCAAGCATGACCGTCCAATGCGCTTGTTCGACCTCGCTCGTTGCCATTTGCCAAGCGTGTACCGGTCTCCTGACCTACCAATGTGACATGGCGCTTGCCGGTGGTGTTTCGATCACCTTCCCGCAAAAACGCGACTACCGGTATCAGGAAGAGGGCCTTGCCTCAGCGGATGGCACCTGCCGGAGTTTCGACGCCGACGCGTGTGGAACTGTCTTCGGGCATGGCGTGGCAATCGTTCTGCTAAAGCGCCTAGAAGATGCCATGGCAGACGGAGATCCAATTCTCGCGGTCATCAAGGGATTCGCGGTGAATAATGACGGCTCCGACAAGATCGGATACGCGGCGCCGAGCGTCAACGCGCAAGCAGAGGTCGTTGCCATGGCACAGGCCGCGGCCGATGTTCATCCCGAAAGTATCTCGTATATCGAAGCTCATGGCACCGCTACTCCGTTGGGCGATCCTATTGAGATGGCGGCGCTGACGGAGGCCTTCCGTCGCGGCGGAGCCGAGCGTAAGCAGTTCTGTGCCGTCGGTACCGGGAAGACACACATTGGACATCTGGATGTCGCTGCTGGTGCGACAGGGCTCATCAAAACCGTTCTACAGCTGCAACACGAGGTCATTCCGCCACTTTTGCATTTCAAAACTCCGAACCCAAAGATCGATTTTGAGAACAGCCCGTTTTTCCCAGTTTCAAAACAAATGGAGTGGAAACGCACGGATGCCCCCAGGCGCGCGGGCGTAACCGCGTTGGGTATTGGTGGGACCAACGCCCACGTCGTGGTCGAGGAAGCGCCAGTCGCCGCCTCAGGATCGTCGAGGGAAGCCCAACTGTTTCTTCTCTCAGCCAAGACGCCGACCGCACTGACCGCGATGTCCGCTCGCCTCGCGGACTACATCGAGAAGAATCCAGGTACCTCTCTGGCCGATGTAGCTTTTACTTTGCAGCGAGGTCGCCAACGGTTCCGTTATCGTCATGCACTCAGCGCCTCAACTGCGACGGAAGCAATAGAAAAGCTGAAAGCGATAACCCAAAATGTGAGCGCGACATCGCAAGCTTCGACTGAGATTCCATCGGTCGTGTTCGTCTTCCCCGGCCAGGGTTCACAGTACGTTAATATGGGGCGCGAACTTTACGAGAGCGAAGATGCTTTTCGCAATGCTGTCGATCGTTGTGCCGAATGCTTGCACGCTCACTTGGGACTCGACATTCGCTCTGTCGTTTATCCAGACACCGCTGAGGCAATCGCAAAGTCGGAACAGCAGATCAACGAAACACGTGTAACCCAGCCGGCAATCTTTACGTTGGAATATGCGCTCGCCTGTCTGTGGATGTCCTGGGGAATCAAACCTTCGCTGCTCATTGGCCATAGCGTGGGAGAGTATGTGGCGGCGGTCCTTGCGGACGTCTTTACTCTCGAAGATGCCCTGGGGATTCTGGCCAGTAGAGCAAGGCTCATGCAGGATCTGCCTGGCGGTTCCATGTTGGCGGTTCGGCGTGGCTTGTCGGAGCTCGAGGGAACCCTGCCGGAAGGCGTCGCTGTCGCAGCACTCAACAGTCCGGTTCTGACCACACTCTCTGGGCCAACACCCGATTTGCAAAGGCTCCAGGAGAAGTTTGAGGCGGAGGGCGTGTTTTGCCGGTTGTTGCCGACCTCTCACGCCTTCCACTCTTCGATGATGGACCCAATTGTGGAACCCTTCGCGAAAATAGCGGGAGGAGTTGCGCATCAGAAACCGAAGTTGCCCTGGATCTCAACTTATACCGGAACTTGGATCGACAAAGAAAATGGCCCCGACGGCGCTTACTGGTCTGGTCAGTTGCGCCGAACCGTGCGCTTTGGGCAGGCCATCGAAACGGCCTTGCAAGCCGGAGCGACGATGTTCTTGGAAGTCGGACCGGGTCAGGCGCTTACGCAGCTAATACGGCAGCAGGAAACAAAACCATCAAACCTTATTACCTTGACCTCCCTGGGGCCGAATGATGGAAATCCAGCAGATCTCAAGGCGATGCTTAATTCCCTCGGGCGGCTTTGGATAGCTGGCATCGAGCCAGATTGGACAGAGTTTTACTCGAAAGAACAGCGCCTTCGCCTCACTCTGCCAACATATCCGTTTGAACGCAAGAGCTACTGGATCGCTCCGCCTGATAAAGGCGCCGAATCAGCCAAGACATCGGAAGTCCCTAAAGAAATTTATTCCGGAAACGGCAAAGCCGGTGCAATCTCCCCTCAGTCCCCCGTCCTCCCCAACTCGGCCCTTACTCCAGAAACACGCGATATAACCTGCCGTCTAATCGAAAGGCAGGTTCAACTCATGATCGAACAACTCGAAATGCTCCGCAAGCGAGCTGAAGGTGGGAGAACGAATGGCATCCAATGAACGACGCGGACAGCTAGTCCAAAACATTCGCGAGATGGCGCGTGACCTGTCGGGCGTGTCGCTCGACACGATTACCGCTGATGCAACTTTTCTGGAACTCGGCTTTGATTCGCTCTTCCTCACGCAGCTCAGCGGTGCCTGCCAGAAGGCCTTTGGTGTGCGCGTTACGTTCCGCCAACTGTTCAGTGATCTGAAGTCAGTTGCCGCGTTGGGAGCATACATGGACGAGAAGCTGCCATCCGACTACGCCCTGCCGGCCGCAGCCACTGCATCCCAGAGACCTGCGGAACCGACCCCTCCCCCCATTGCTGCTCCCGGTCTCGCTGTACAGGTTCCGGTTTCAGCGATGCCCGTGCCCGCCCAAATGCCTGCGGCTAGCCCTGGACCAGTCACTCCCGTCGCAACTGTACCTCCACACATCGCCTTCGAGCGGCCAACAGCATCCATTCCGGGACTGCAAGGAGTGCTGTTGCAGCAACTCGAGCTGATGACAGCGCAATTGCAGTTTTTGCGCGGGCTCCCCGCTGATGCAGTCCCCGCAGTCACCTCCCCGCACGCGGCTGCGATTCCGTATGCTGACTCACCGCTCCCGGAAGTCATGCCAGCAAGTTCGGGCATTACTGCTAGCTTGCCCGAAGTACCCCAACCGCTCGAAATGACGTCTGCGACCACATCTACGGAGCAAAAGCCAAAAGAGCAGGCTGCGGCCACAATGCCATCGGGCTTCGGTCCCAGTGGAATAACGAGCGCAGGCTCTCAACCACTGCCGGCCAAGCAACAGAAACACCTGGAAAAGCTCATCCGGCACTACACGGAGAGAACCCTCGGGTCAAAAGAACGCACCCAGCAGTACCGGAGTCGCCTTGCGGATCCGCGTACGGCAGCCGGATTCAGTCCGCTCTGGAAGGAACTGGTGTACCCAATTTGGGTTCAAAGGTCTTCGGGCTCCAAACTCTGGGACGTGGATGGAAACGAGTACATCGATCTGTTGAATGGTTTCGGACCGATTTTTCTAGGGCACGCGCCCAGTTTCGTCACTAAGGCCATCGAAGAGCAGCTAAGCCGCGGATTTGAAATTGGCCCACAGACCCCGTTGGTCGGCGAAGTGGCAGAGATGATCTGCCAGCTTACGGGCATGGATCGCGCTAGCTTCACTTGTTCCGGATCCGAAGCCGTCCAGGCCGCGATGCGGCTCTCTCGAACCTACACCGGGCGCGACAAGATTGTCGTCTTCTCTCGTGATTATCACGGGAACTTCGATCAGGTTCTTGTGCGGCCCGCAAATCGCGAAGGCCAATTGCGGACCACGCCTTCTGCACCCGGCATTCCATTTCAGAGTGTCGACGATACATATGTTCTTGAGTACGGCACTGGGGAATCGCTGGAAATCATCAAGAAATATGCCGCGGATATCGCAGCAGTAATCGTCGAACCGGTTCAAAGTCGCCGACCAGAATTTCAGCCGAAAGAGTTCTTGCACGAACTGCGCCGGTTCACGCGCGAAGCTGGCATTGTATTGGTTTTCGACGAAGTTGTGACTGGTTTCCGCTGCGCTCCCGGCGGGGCCCAAGCCCATTTCGGAGTCGAAGCCGATCTTGCTACATACGGGAAGGTGATTGGCGGAGGGATGCCAATCGGAGTTGTCGCAGGCCGCACCTCTTTAATGGACATTTTCGATGGGGGATTCTGGAAGTACGGTGACGCATCATTCCCGGAAGCGGGCGTTACGTTCTTCGCAGGGACGTTCATTCGCCATCCCCTTGCGATTGCGGCTGCTCACGCCACACTCAAGTACCTGATTCAGGAAGGTCCGGCATTGCAGCGAAGGGTTTCTGACCGCGCCGGCCGGTTTGCCGATCGCGTCAACGCCCTCTTCAGAAAATACGAGCTGAAGATCGAATTGCCGCGCTTTACTTCGCAAATGTATCTGCGTAACGACGAGCATACGGCTCTCGCTCCGCTGCTCGGTACGCACCTGCGTTACCGTGGCGTTCACATCCTCGAAGGGTTCCCATGCTACATGACCGATGCTCACAGCGAAGAAGATGTTGAGCACCTGGTACGTGCCTTTACGGACAGTGTGGAAGCCATGGTCGAAGACGGCGTCTTCGGCAATCCATCTAAGTTGCCCGCGGGAAAACAAGCCGAGTTGCGCTGGTATTCTGCGCCCGCAGTTTGCGCCACGCTACCCGAACTTCCGGCTCCCGCTATCGCCGCGGCGAAAATCGCTGAATACCTGCCGACGGATCTGCAGCGGGAGATGTGGATCGCCGCTCGTATGAAGCCCGAGGCATCCGCAGCAAGCAACGGCACAAACGTTGTCGAATTGGCCGGTGAAATCAAGGTCGCAGCTTTAGAGACTGCAATCACCGAGGTCGTCAAGCGCCATGGCGCTCTTCGATCCACATTTAGTGAAGACGGGACTAAGGTAATCGTCCATCCCACGATGGAGATTCAGTTACAATGCCACGATCTAACAGAGTTGGCGTCTGCCGATGCTGCCCTCAAACTGGCTGAGATTCTCGAAGACGATGCTCGCCAGGTGTTCGATCTCACTGTGGGACCTCTGGTGTCGTTCCAGTTGATCACTCTGGCACCGCATAAGCACCTGCTGGTATTCACTGCACAAATGATCATCTGCGATGGCTGGGGTTTCAAGGTTGCCCTTGAGGAGATCGGCAAGTTCTATTCTGCGTCCATCGAAGGAACCCGACCGACGCTGGAACCCGCAACTCAAATGGAAGAGTACGCTGCCTGGCAGGCACGCGATCGAGAGTCTGCCGAGTCCGTAGAAACCGAACGATTCTGGTTGTCCCAGTTTCAGACGCTGCCGCCTACTTTCGATCTTCAGCCTGAGACCGTGCGCCCTCGATTACGCACCTATGAAGCAGCTCGATACAGCCTCCGCTTGTCTCCCCAGCTTTATCAGGGAGTAAAGCGTACGGCGCGGGAACTGGCGAATACTCCGTTCGCCTTATTGCTCACTTCCTTCTCGACCTGGCTACACCGCCTCAGCGGGAAGCAGGACTTTGCACTCGGGGTTCCGTTCGCCGGTCAGAGTGAACTGGGATTCGACCAGATCGTAGGCCAGTGTGTCCATACCCTGCCGTTTCGGTTCAATGTCAATCCGGAACGGCCGTTCCCAGAGGAATTGAGCCGTACTCAAAAAATGATTTTGGATGGGCAGGAACACTGGCGTTCCAACCTCGGAGCGCTCATCCAGAAGCTTAATGTTCCAAACGATCCGAGCAGAATTCCCCTCGCGCCAGTAATCTTCAATCTCGACCCCGCACTCAGTGGGGTACATTTCTCAGGATGCAAAACGCACATTACCTCCGGACCGCGCTTTTACTTCCACTATGATCTGGGATTCAACTTGGTGGATGAAGGCGAAACGCTGCTGGTGGAATGCGATTACAACACAACGCTTTTTGACGATGACACCGTTCGTTACTGGATAGCGAGCTTCAAAACTCTCCTCGAGAGCATTACAGAAGACCCGAATCAGACGATAAACCAGATTCCGATTCTCACTGAAGACAATCGGCCGAAGGCCAGCAAGCGCCCCAGAGTGCTGGTTTCAAGGCAACCGATCGACAATTCCTCTGCCCAGGGAGAATATGTTGCGCCGCTCGACGGAGTTGAGGAAAAGCTTGCTCAAATCTGGAGATCGACCTTAAACATCGATCGCATAAGCAGCACCGCGAACTTCTTTGAGCTTGGCGGACAATCCCTTCAGGCAGTATCGCTATTCGCGAAAGTCGAGGAAAGATTCGGCAAGAAGCTGCCGTTAGCAACCTTATTCAACGCGCCTACGATTCAGGCTCTCGCAAAGGTACTCGAGGGAGACGCTAGTTCCTCCTGGTCACCTCTGGTCGCCATCAACCCGAATGGATCGAAGCCGCCACTCTTCCTGGTGCACGGTGCGGGCGGAAACATACTTCTTTATCGCAGCCTGGCCGAGCAGCTTGCTCCAGACTATCCTCTGTACGGATTGCAGTCCAAAGGGCTCGATGGCAGCGAACCGCTACACACGATCGAGGAGATGGCAGATTGCTACGTGCGCGAACTCCGGTCTGTACAACCTAAGGGACCCTATCATCTGGGCGGCTATTGCCTGGGAGGCACCATCGCCTACGAGATGGCTCAAATCCTGACGCGTGAGGGTGAGGAAGTACCTCTCGTTGCCATGCTCGACACCTACAATTACAGCCTCGCTTTAAAGGTGAGCTTCCGCTCTTTCTTGTACCAGAAGGCGAAGTTCCATCTCGCGAACATGGGAAAGTTACGGCCGAAGGACATGTTCGAGTATCTCCGTGAAAAAGTTCGGCTCGGGTTCGGTGGCGAGTTGGCGAACTTGAAGACTTCAATGCCAGGATCAAGCCGGGCCGATGGAGTCTGCCGAGCAGAATCCGGCGCAGAAGCGGCGGTACAGTCAGTCAACGATTACGCAGCTGAGCACTACAACCCTCAGCCATATCCCGGATGCGTGACCCTCTTTAAGCCACGCATCAATTACAAGTTTTATCCCGACCCGAATATGGGCTGGGGTGATCTGGCCGCCTCTCTTGACATCGTTGAGGTCGCTGAAAACCCGCACTCTATGCTCTTGGAGCCGTATGTGACGGTCCTTGCCACACAATTGAAAGAGCGCATCGATCACAGAACCATCCACGGACGCATGCTGCGACTGGAATCCGAACTGACGGAGAGAATGACTGTATGAGCGCGCAGCCTTTGAGTGCACCCCGCGTAGATGTCCAAGAACTTCCGCTTGCCCGGCAGGGAGAGCGGGCAGTGCTGAACCTCAAAGCCGGCGATGTCGTCGTCGTACGGAGCCCGCAGGAAATCGCTGAGACTCTGGATGCGGATGGAACGCTCGACAGCCTTCCTTTCATGCCGGAGATGCTGGAGTATTGCGGGAAGCGATTTAGGGTGCTGAATCGCGTTGTGCAGTCGACGATCGACGGCGCATTTCTGAACGGGCAGCACAGAGAATCTTACGTGCGTGAGTTCCGCAATAACGATGTTGTCACTCTCCACGATGTCCGCTGCTCTGGCGCTCAACACGATACTTGTCAACGAGCGTGCGCTATATTCTGGAAGGAAGCATGGCTGCGAAGAGTGGATGACCGAGAGCAGACTTGCAGTCTGAACAGTTCGCCCTCCCTTCCCGACACATTGACATCCCGACTGAAAACCATGACTCAGCCAGGGAAATATTTCTGCCAGTCTAGCGAATTCTTGAAAGCAACGATTCATCTGTCCTTTGGCAAGCGAATCAGGAAATGCTTCAGTGCGATTGCGGCGGGCAACATCAGCCCATGGGGAATGTTCAAAAGGATAATGACTTGGGTTTGGTGGAAGGCTCATTACAAGTTCATTGGCGAATCTGTTCGGGGGAACCTGGATAAAACTCCGACTGACGTTCTCGCCCTGAAGCCAGGCGATTTGGTTGAAATCAAGTCATTGCCGGAGATCAAAGCCACCCTGAATCAACGCGGTCGGAATCGTGGGCTACATTTCAGTGCCGACCAAAGGCCTTTCTGTGGCCGTCAATTCCGCGTAAGGAATCGTGCTGACAACTTCATCGCTGAGGGTACGGGAGAGATGAAGCACTTTCGCCACACGGTAATGCTGGAAGACGTGCATTGCGATAGCGCGTGCTTTGCCTTTGGCGGCTGTTATCGCTCCGATCTTCTTTACTGGCGAGAAATCTGGCTGAAGCGAATCGAATCATCGACTCCAGCTGCTACTTCACGAGGCTAGGATTTGCTTGAGAATCGTTCAGGCCTGCGCAGGGAAAGAGACTGGCAGCAGGGCAGCGCAAGTCCCATATCTGACCGAAGGCAAAGTGAGGATTGTATGGCGCGGCGATCCAACACTCCATTCGATAGCATAGAGAGCACGCAAGATTATCTTCGCCTGCTTTCTGAGGAACTTAATCATGTCCTGGATGAGATCGAGACGGAGCGAGAAGTCGCGTCTGCATCCGCATCCGCCCGTTACCTGGATGCAGTGCGCTTGGCTCATTACAAATTATCCAGGCTGCGGCAGCACATTCTCGCCAGCAGACGGATAGTGAATGACATTCACCTGATTAAGCGGCTGTTCGACCCGAAGGTCGACAAGAGAGCCCTGCATTCCGCGGATGCGCAGCCGTTAGCGGAGCAAAGTAAACCTATAGGCCTCTGACTTTTGCGTGAAGTCCAGAAGCATGATGGCCGGCGTCGGTTGACTGATTCTCATTCATCGGTAGTGAACGGGAGCCAGGCAAAGAATAGAATATGCCCTTTCCTCTCGCACATCCGGCAGTTGCCGTTCCTTTCCGTCGTTGGTGTCCCAAGTATCTGGATTTTTCTGCTCTTGTGGTCGGCTGCATCGTGCCGGATCTGGCGGCTAGTATTAGGGATTTGGAGTATTTCTCCCATTCGATCCTCGGTAGTTTCGCCTTCTGTCTGCCAGTCGGTCTTATGACCGTCTGGATCCTACGTCAGATCCAAGCCCCCCTCGTTTCAACGCTACCTAATCCGCATCGCAGCGCTCTCCTGCCCCTTTGTTGTAAAGCGCCATATTCTCTCCTGCGGGTAAGTGGATCCGTGATGCTCGGTACTTGGTTTCACATTGGCTGGGACATGTTCACACATGAGCGCAGCTGGCTGGTGCGTCACAGTTTGCTGTCATCCGTCAGGATCGGAGGCATGCCACTGAATCGCTTTGTGTGGCTTATCAGCAGCATCGTGGGGATCTTTATACTGGCACAACAGTATCTTCTACTGCTTCGCAAAACAACCGCACGCACGCCCAGTCCGGCTGGGTCAGATGGTCGAGCTTATGCCTTTTGGATAGGTATGCTGCTGCTCCCGTTTGTGGGAGCTGTCCCTCTCGCGCTTCACGACCCGACCTACTATCATGGCGCCTTACTTTCATTCATTGCAATGTACTACCTGTCTTGTTCTTATCTCACGTTCGCCATCGCTGGCTTCGTCCTCAGTTATCAACAAAAGCGCCACGGTGGATCCGTTCGTGTGGGCGGTGGCGCAGACCGACTTTCCGATTCACTTTCGAAATAGTCCCATGTCAACCTCTGTCGCATTTGGTTCAGGCACGGCTCAAGTAAACGTAGTTCCTATCGGCCTCTATCGATGAAGCAGCAGCGACGATACCTCGAACTTGCGGGCCTTCTGATAGCATCGTTAGCCCTGTGGTGGCGTCCGCTTGCCGACGTGGGCATTCTCGCCTGGAATCATGAGGCGTACACTCACATCCTCATAGTTCCTTTCCTGACCGTTGCCTTTGTTCATTTTGAAGCAAACCATACTAGTCTCAACGTTGCCTCGCCGCGATGGCCGGGGATAATTCTTCTCGCCTTTTCCGCGTTGCTCTACGTAATCAGCTTAGGAAAGACCGGTGGCTTACGCTCCGATGACATCTTAGCTTTGAGCATGATCTCATTCTTATGCTGGGCAGCGGGAAGTGTCTTTGCCACTCTCGGTCTTAAGGCATTTCGGTCTCTGCTCTTCCCTCTCTGCCTCATGCTTCTGATGGTTCCTTTTCCGGAGCGACTGTTAGTCCCGGTTACCGATTTTCTCCAACGACAATCGGCTTTCATTGCAGCCATACTCTTCCGCATATCGCAAACTCCTGTCGTGCGAGAGGGTGCTCTGTTATCGATCCCAGGGCTGAATATTTCTGTGGCCCGGGAGTGCAGCAGCATCCGTTCCAGCATGATGCTGATTGTTGCCACATTGGTGCTGGTCGAGGTTTTTCTCGAAGAATGGTGGAAAAGAGCGATAGTGATCCTGGCTGCGTTGCCTCTTTCCATTGTGAAAAACGGCGTCCGCATCTTCACGATTGCAGAACTGGGAACGCGGGTCGACTCGTCTTTCTTGACTGGCCGCTTGCACCACCAGGGGGGAGTAGTCTTTTTTGCTATGGCTTTAGCGACTGTGTGGGCCCTTGTGAGATCTCTAGCGAAGCGCCAATACCACAAGAGATGCGACCTCGCGCCTCCCGAAGGAACGCAGTGCAGTAAACAGAGTTTTTCCCTAGAAAGGATCAATCCGTGAAGGCTTTCTTCCGCGTCGGACCGAGTCTAGCCGTGATCTTGGCGGTCAGCTGTTTGCTCTCGTGTTCGCGCGATCCAAATCAAAGAAAACAGAAATTGCTCCAGAGTGGGCAGCGCTATTTCGAGAAGGCTCGGTATTCGGAATCTGTCATCGAGTACCGCAACGCACTCAAAATTGACCAGAACTTCCTTGACGCTCGCTATGCTCTGGCAAAGAGCTACCTCAAGCTACAGAAGTGGGGACTTGCTTACCAAGAACTCAAACGTACGATCGAGTTGCAACCAGACAATTACTCAGCTCACCGGGACCTAGCCAACCTGCTGATCGCGACGGGTAGCTTGCAGGCGGCGCAGGAAGAAGCTGACCTGTTAATCCAGCAGCGTCCAAATGAGTCACAAACTCACTTCATGGTCGCGAATCTTCTGGCAGCACAGAGTCGATACCCGGATGCCATCGTAGAGATGCAGAAAGCGATTGCTATCGAGCCCGGTAACTGGAACTTCTACCTGAACCTGGCGCTCATGCAGATGAAAAACAATGAACCGGACCTTGCGGAGGCGAACTTCAAGGTTTCCGCCGAGCTCAACCGGAACTCCGCGGATGCGCGGTTCATGCTGGCGGAGTTTTATCAGTCACGCCATCGTTACTCCGACGCGGAGGAATTCCTTCGAGCTGCGATTAGCCTCGATACACACAATCCCGACCTCAGGTCAGCGCTTGCGCGACTTTATCTGATCGAAGGGAAAAAGGCAGAGGCTGCAGAGTTCTTGAGCCGAGTGAAGCAAGATTTTCCTGACAACTCCGCGGGATATCGGATGCTCGGCGACTTCTACTTCAACATCGGTGATCTCAACAAGGCGCTGGACGAGTATGCATCGCTCTACAAGGAACACCCAAAGGATTTCGAAGTCACAAAGAACTATATACAACTTTTGATACTTACCAACCACACAAACGAAGCCAGCAAATTGAACCGCGACGTGCTCGAGAGCCATCCGAATGACGGCCAGTGCATGACGTATGCCGCTCAGCTTCACATTCGTGTCGGGGAGTACGGCGAAGCCAAACAAATCCTCGAGAAAGTGACGCAGAACGACTCCACAAATGCGGATGCGCACTATCAGCTGAGCATCGCATCCAGGGAGTTAGGAGACGAGGAGAGCGCCGAGAGAGAGTTGAGGGCGGCAGTGAAGTTGCGTCCAGATCTTGTGGACGCTCAGCGCTCACTTGCGCTCACGGCCATGAAGAAGGGTGACATGGTGACCCTTGAGCAAGCGTCCGCGCAGTTGATCAACTTCAAACCAGCTAGTTCGGAGGGATATGCATTGCGCGCTGTTTCTGAGATGAATCGTAAACAGTACGCCTCGGCAGAGAAAGACATCCGAGACGCGATTGAGGTGGCACGTCAAAGCCATCTTGGCTATGTTCAGATGGGGAATCTGAGATCCCTGCAGAAGCGGTACAACGAAGCTGCCGATGCATACCAGGACGGGCTGACCCGGGACCCTACCTCAATCGACGCTCTACGCGGGCTTATGAATACGTTCATCGCGCAGGCGCAAGTCGACAAAGCAGTCGCCGTCGCTGAGGTGCAGATCAGCAAGCGTCCAAACATTAGTGAGTTTTATGATCTGCTAGGGACGGTATTGCTCCGCAACAAGCACGACTTGGATGCAGCAGAGATAGCGCTGAAAAAGTCGGCCGACTTGAACAGCAGGAATCTCGACGCCGTGATCAAGTTGGGTGAGGTGGAGCTTACAAAGGGAAATAACGAGGAAGCACTTGCGATTTATCGACAAGGCCTAAAAGACCATCCTCGGGAAGCGTCATTCGCAATCTTGATGGGCGATTTATACAAGTCGCAGCAGAACTGGGCGGATGCCGCGGTGCTTTACCAGCAAGCCCTGACGCTTAGGCCTGAAGACCCGATTGTGTCCGGGAATTTGGCCTTTGTCATGTTGGAGTCCGGCCAAAATCTCGACTCGGCGCTGTCGTTCGCGCAGACTGCACGTCGTGCGCTCCCGGATTCGCCCAGCGCAGCCGATACTCTAGGATGGGCATATTATGAAAAAGGTGCTTACCGGGCCGCGATCCCATTGTTTCAGGAAGCCCTTCGGCTCAGACGAGAGACCAAGTCTCCCGACGACTCTAGAGTGCATTACCACTTGGGCATGGCATACCTGAAAACCGGTCAACCAGGACTGTCTCGACAACACCTACAATTAGCACTGAAAATCAACCCTTCTTCTGCAGACGCGACTGAAGCTCGAAAGCAACTTGCAGAAATGAGGCTGTAGACTGCCGACACGGGCCCGGATCATGCAGATGCCCAGATAGCAGCGCACATTCCAAGCTGGTGATGACACTTTATGCACGGTCGCGGCACGCCATCCAAGCAAGAGTTTACTAATAACGCCTAAGCCTTTGAAAAATTGGCTTTTATATAGTCGCAATTCGCTGCAACCTGTCGCAGAAATTATCAGTCTTGACGGTGAAGAAAAAGGGTAAGAACCTACAATTGCAGTCTTAAGAAAGCGCGGATGCCGCGCGCACCTCCCCCATCATTAGGTGTGCGAGGAGAGAAGTGAAAATGCAGTTAACTAAACGAAGTCACTATTGCTTGGGAATTGCATTGCTGGTTTGCTTTGTCCCCGTTGCCTTCGGCCAACAGGTGACACTCCACGTTAACAACCCTCCTGGAAACAATGTGCTGAACGGCATTTACGTGGGCCCGTACAGCACGACAAATGTGACTACAGGAGGCAGTCTGAACGTCATCTGTGACGACTTCAAGGACGAGTCCAACTACAGTCCAGCTACGTTCACAGTTAATACTTTCAGCAGCCTTGGCAACACTCTTTGGGGGGCGAGCCTCCTGAAGGCTGGCGACACCCTCGCGCAAGTGACGACTCTTTACGAGGATGCAGCTTGGCTAGCTGAAGGAATGCTTAGTCAGAGCGGTGCCCAACAAGGGTATTATTCGTACGCTCTTTGGGCAGTATTCGACACCACCGATGTCGCGAAGTGGCTTACCTCTCAAGGGACAGCGGGAGCAGCCGCGTGTAACGCTGTTTTCGGTTCGGGCGCGTGGTCATCCGGGACGTGCACCCCGGCTAAAGGTAGCGGCGGATTATTGGCACTGGCTGAAGGACAGCAGTTTAGCCCTGGGCAATTTGCCAATGTGACTATCTTGACACCGAATGGATGCACTAACGGGCCAGGCACATGTCCTGAGCAGGAATTCCTCGTTGTGCCCGAGGGCGGTACAGCTGCAGCGTATCTGCTCTTGGCCGGCGTAGCCTGCTTCTGGGCGTTTCGGACTCGCTCCAAGAACCTGACGTCGGTTACGAGAGTAGGCTGACGAAACCTTTCTTGGAACCCATCGAGAACCGGCATGCTGGTCAGCACGCCGGTTCTCACTCTCAGGCTCCTTATCATCTTGGACCTGCACCACCCCTGATTCATTCGGTTACCTTCATCGGAATTAATCGTTCGGCTTTCCCTTTGCCCTAAGTTCACTCGGTCTGCGCTAAAGCAGATGACATTTGAGTGAAGTCGGAATCGTCCAAAATTCCCCAGCCGCTGGTCCTGAAATACCAAGAGCAAATTCGTGTCGGAGGGTTTTATGGCTACAAGAACGCATTCTGCTACACGTGATGTTGAGCTGCACGCAAGAATTTCCGACAAATCCGCCCAGATTGGGATCATTGGTATGGGCTACGTCGGACTGCCGTTGATGCTTTTGTTTAGCGGGGAGCGTTTCCGTGTCACCGGTTTCGATATTGATGTAAACAAGGTTCGAACTCTCTCGGCTGGAGGCTCCTATATCTACCGCATCCCGCCAACCGACATCCAGGCGGCAATTGAGCGTGGGTTCCACGCTACCAATGACTATTCCGAAGTCGCGAACATGGATGCGGTTATTATCTGCGTCCCCACTCCGCTCGACGATCATCACGAGCCGGACATGTCGTACATCATTTCGACTGTGGAGAGCATCGCGCCACACTTGCGGGCAGGACAAGTGATCGTACTCGAGAGCACCACCTATCCTGGAACAACAGAAGAGGTTGTCATACCGATCCTCGAAAAGAACAACCCTCTCGGTCTCAAAGTACATCGCAACGGGGGCGCAGCGGATAACGTTGTGTGGGTAGCTTTCTCTCCCGAGCGCGAAGACCCCGGTAACAACACAACCGCCCGAGTCGATATTCCGAAGGTGGTGGGAGGAGTAAGTTCGGTAGCTACCGAACTCGCGGCTGTTCTCTATGGCTCGATCTTTCGGCGGACTGTTCCGGTCTCAAGTCCCGCAGTTGCGGAGATGGCGAAACTCCTCGAGAATATCTATAGGTGCGTTAATATCGCCCTGGTCAACGAGCTTAAGTTGCTTTGCTTGCGCATGGGCATTGATATTTGGGAAGTGATCGGGGCAGCTTCCACGAAGCCATTCGGGTTCCACACTTTCTATCCAGGCCCCGGACTTGGTGGGCACTGCATCCCGGTAGATCCCTTTTATCTTTCCTGGAAGGCTAAGGAATGGGACTTCCGCACTCGGTTCATTGAGCTTGCTGGCGAAATCAACATGTCGATGCCGTACCACGTAGTAGATTCCGTCGCGTCTGCCTTGAGCCAACAACGAAAGGCCATGAATGGATCGCGCGTTCTGGTGCTCGGTTTGGCATACAAGAAGGACATCGATGATCTTCGAGAATCTCCCTCGTTGACAATCATCGAACTTCTCAAAGCTCGTGGCGCCGAGGTCAAATACAATGATCCGTACTTCCCAAGCGTTGGTAAAGGGCGCAAATACGATCTCAATATGCGTTCTGTGTCTCTGGACGATGTTGGCGCCTATGACTGCGTGCTGATCGTCACGGATCATTCTGACTACGACTACGCCAGCATTGTGCGTGAGGCGAAACTCGTGGTTGATACCCGCAACGCAACTCGCGGCCTGAATTCGCCTAATCTGGTGCGTTGCTGAAGGTAGCGATTAGTACCTACATCCATTAGATCGGCCCTCCCCCGTACGTCTGATCGTCGATGGCACCATGACTGAGCATTGCAACAGCTTACTGTTTCTTATTCTGACCGTCTTGTGTATTCTCTTCGCATCTGCAGCAGAAGCCCAAGGACCAATGCGAGCCGAACCCAGCTCGGCGACAGAAAGCTTCCGCGCTGTCCAAACACCGCCGGTCGATGCGCCGTCCTACCATAAATTCTCGGACAAGCGAAACCGTATTCTGTCGTCGAAAATACCACGCTGAGCGTTGCAGATTTCTCGGTGACACGGTCCAATCTCCAGAATGGTGGCAGGGAGCTAAACCCGTTCGCACGTGCTATGGGCAGCTCAACGCCCGCCCTGGCCCTAAACTTTGCAGGGGAAGCCGCTGGCACGGTTGCGATCAGCTATCTTTTCGACAAAACCAGGCACCACAAACTGGAGCGAATCACCTCCTATGTCAACATCGGCGCTTCTGCCGGTGCGGTGAGCTATGGTCTCGTCCACCGGTAGAGGAACGCCCAAGAGCTTTTCACTACGAACCCGGGTGCGCTTGAGAAACCACCGTTCAGTGGGTCCGACATGCAAATAAGGCGTTTACTTTGTGGATTGTCGTCTCTTCTGGCGATGCGGCGCCCAGCCTGCGACGACTGCCACACTCTTGAAAACTGCTGGCGGCTTGATATGCGGAAACGTCTGGAGGAAGTTGGGTGTTCTTGCGTTCAGCCGGTCTGTGGATTCAGAACGATTCTGTCGCGTCGCCGGATGAAATGGGGCAATAGAGTTGATTTATCACTGGCAAATTGCTGGATAATGCTCCTCGTTGGCGTCTTGGGTAACAGTTGGGCCTGCAGCGGAGTAAGCGAGGGAGGGGTGAAAGCTACTCCATCGCAGCATTCCGTTGCGCTCTCTTGGACCGCCAGCACCTCCAGCAACGTAAAGTACAACATCTATCGCGCACTCTACACCAACGCGTGCGGATCGTTTTCGAAAATCAATGACTCCGAGGTTCCCGAGACCTCTTACACGGATTCTAATGTGATCAACGCAGAAAGCTACTGTTATGGTGTCAAAGCTGCTGCTAGCAATGGCCAAGAAAGCGACTACTCGAACATCGTTATAAATGTTCGAATTCCTCCTCAGTAATTCTTTGCGCTGTAGCCGACCTTGAACTTCCTATCCGTGGTGTCAGCGGAGATGGAGGACGGCATGGCAATTCGAACAAAGAGTAATCAGATTCTCTTCTGAATCGTCTCCCTGACGACTGCGAAACTGCTGATGATGAACTTCCAAGTTTGCCATAGCACCGCATGATTGACATCGCCAGCCGTCGCGGCGCAGGACCTGTCGCTTCAGTAATTCGTAAGACACAGGATCTAGATGAAGACGCTTCCCCTTCCGCCGCTGCGCCTTCATGCCGATTTCTCCATTTCTGTATCGAGAAACGCCCTCTTTTGTTCGTCACTCAGAAAACCGAAGAAGCGTCTCAGTGAAAATAAGAGTGTCTCCGGGTCTCCATTGTCTAGGTTGGCTCCCGCCAGGAAGTCCGCGCAGATCATCTCCAGGCAGTAGCCCCGGGACCGATCGGAACCGAGCATCAGTGCTGCCATTTCCAGGGCTCGATCGATCACCGCAATCTGGCTCTTGTAGAGCTTGAAGTGCACGATCTCCCAGGGTTCCGTATCCTCCCCTGTCAGTTCCCTCTCGACTTCCCTCTGGAAGACATCCATGGGCAATTCCTTCGCTTTGTGCAACCACATTGCACAATTGAAGTGCTGCCCTTTCTTCCGTGCTACCTTGGCCAACTCCAGTCCCTTCGTCCAGCCGATCTCTTTGAGCTGCCGGCGCGCCTGTAGCGGCAGATTTTCGTGGATCGACATTAGGTAGTACGCCTTCCTCCGCGATTCCGGGAATCTCCTCTCCAGAAACTCGTCGAACGACTTCAGTTTCTCCACGCGCCAGTACTGCCCCGCCCGCACCTCGCATAGATAACGCCCAAGTTCGACGAACTTGGTGTCCCGCTCGTTCTCTTTCCTCTGCTCCCACGCCAGAATCTCGTCGATCTTGCCCAGCACGAACTGGGCGCGCTCGCGATTAAGTTTCGGTGCCATGGGCGGGTCCTTAGTAATTAAGCTCGTCAAGCCAACCAAGGTTTTGCGCTCCGATCTGCCGAATCAGGGTAGAGTGGGCGATGTGTTGTTGTCCGAGACAGAGCCCGATGTATGGGCAGGTCGTACATGGATTCTGCGGAAATCGGATACCGCTATGCGGCAAGAACTCGGCAGACTCGATTCGTCGAATGGTGTCAACGACGAGTCGGCCAAACTCCTCCCGCTGCTCGTCCGTGATTGTGGTTCTCAGGTACTGGACCTCCGCCAGTCGTTTTCGCACAAACACAACCTGAGCGACTTCGGAGATCCCCGTTATCCAGGAGTAGCAGAGGATCTGCGGATCGAGTGCAAGCAGTCCGTCCGGTTCAGTCGGATAGCAAATGCCAGAAGTTTTCCATTCCAGCAGCGAGCGCTGGCCGTCGAGTTGCCCTATTGCGTCAACGTAGGCCACAAAATCATTCCTGCCTACCGGACGCGTGAACTTGACTTGCAAGCTACTATAGGGATCGCGAACCTGGATGCGGTTATCCTGGCAGAAGCGGATGAGCAGCATGATTCCCTGCTCGAGCATCCGATCCCAAGTGTCATTGCCCGAGAACCGCAGGTTCTGGTCTTTGCAGGCTGACCATTCACGGAAGAAGACTTCACCAGGATCTTCTCGACGAAAGTACGCACCTAAGGCGACTTCAAAAGCGCGCCCAAACAGCATCGACGCCCGCGAATCCTTCTCTTTCCAGCCGTCGAGATATCGATGCCGATAACGCTTGGGGCATGTCAGATACTGGCTGATCTGCGTATAGCTGTACGTCATCACGCCACCTCCGGGCTGTCCAGGAAGGAGGGGCTCAGAGTTTCCCAACTACTCGCAGGAGCGAAACCGTCAAAACGCAACAAGGATGAACCATCAAATGCGACGCGACTGACTTTAACCACCCCTTTCAGGCCGACCACCTGAGTTTCGTCCACCTCATCTCGGCTCAAGTGGTCGCAATCGTAACCAAAATCCCGCAGGAACCAGTCCAGCTTCCACAACGCTTTCCGAGTGCAGTAGAGTCGTCCTGAGATGAGTTGGCCGGAGAATCTCTTCGGCTCAAGCACCGCTAGATTAACCGTGTAATACGGTTTCTGAGCTTGACGCTGGAAAGAAGCGCGTTGTACTCGGACCAGATAGAGGCCGTCTGGGAGCATGCCCATCGCGCTCCGATGGGCTGCACCTAGGCCAGCAATTTGTCGTCTCATGCAGCCTCCTCTTTCTGGCTGGGATAGCTGTTGAGTTGGCAAAGCAGCGCGTTCCTGTCCTTTTCGGCCCAGTCGGCCAGATGGGCGACGAATGCCTCCACCTGCTCTCGCGTTGCCTCGCGCAGTGTCTTGACTCCGCAATGCTCAAGTGCGTAGGCCTTAACTAGATTCGGATCGAGCTGGTATTGCCGAATGAGCTGGCACAAACGGTCACGCACTGTCCCTGTGCCATTTCCGTTGGTCGGCTGAGGTGGGAGCTTGTCCGAATCTTGAGCCCCGGACCGTCCTCCGATCTCCTCGACAGAACAAACACCAATCCCATAGGCCTTGCGTAAAGCCCGGTTCACAGCGCGCGTTTCTGCCACGCGCATCTCGGCGCCGCGAACCAGGTCAGACACGTTGGAGGGATCGGCATCGCCGTAGCCTACGAAACCGATGGACTTTTCTGACGGATAGACTGTTGCTCTCAGAACAAACCGATTCGCTGATATGTCACACAGGGAAGGAAGAGCTTCGATCTCTATACCTCGGCACTTCTTGCGTCGGGCTAAGCTCAATAGTCCGGCATGGGAAACATACCAATACCCGCCCACTAGTAGTAGATCTCCGGCCTCTACTGAAAATCCAAATTCCTCCGTTAACGCCTTCAGCCAACCCTGGACCCGGGACGTCAGTGGTTGTCCAGACAACTGCTTGGCCTTTCGAATGTTTTTCCGCAACAACCAGCGGTTCTTATCGGTTCCATTTATCACCCTCTTTGACCTTCGCACTTGACCTCTCGCCATAAAGCGCCTCCTTGTGCGTCATTGTCATCCATAGGATGACACGCGAGCTGGGCAAAGTCAACCGTGGATTTCAGCTGGGTGGTAAAATCCGGCTCAATGGGCACCAAAGATACTCGGCTGACGTTTCGCGTGGCATCGGATTTGAAGAAGAGGATTGAGTCGCTTGCTGCTAGTGAAGGGCGCAGTGTGGCTCAAATCTGCGAGGCATTTTTAAGGGCAGGTTTGGCTAATTATCAAAGGGAAGGAACCAAGTACATCCGTCGTTTTGTAAGTAAAGAGGAAAGTGAAACCTAGTATTTTATTTGAAGTAACCAGGAGGGGCGCAGCTCAGCTGCATTCCGACAAATCACAGGTCTCCAAGTTCCCGGGTACGGACTAGCACCACGAAACTAAACCCTCGGCTCGCAATGGTTCACCATTCTCGCGGTAGTTGATCAAAATCTGAAACAAAGCCATGCCTGTGCAAGCAAGTTGCACTGCTGCCGTTCGTTATCTCTCCAGACTGCCGTTCTTGACTCATAGTGTACCATCTGTAATAGTACGCACTAAATATGATCCCCTTCCGTGTCGAGTTTCGTCCCGGCATTTCGATCTATGAGCAGGTCGTCTACGCCGGAACGAAAGCGATCATCTCCGGGCAGCTTCGACCCGGCGACGCGTTCCCATCTGTACGGGTTCTCAGCAGAGAACTGAAGATAAACCCCAATACTGCTCACAAGGTTGTGATGGCCCTGATTGCCGCTGGCCTACTCGAACCCAAACCAGGAATCGGAACTGTCGTGGCGAGTCTCCCGGAAGCACGCAACTCCGAGCGCTCGCAATTGCTGGGGCCCGAAATCGAACAGCTCGTAGTGGAAGCAAAGAAGCTGGGACTCGGCATTGACGAGGTCTCCACCGCTTTGTCGGCACACTGGAAACGCTTGTCTGGCCCGGATGGCTCCAAATCCGAACTTGAACGCGGAGGACGCAAGAAATGAACAGCGCCATTCGAACCGACATTCTCGTAAAGAGCTTCCGCCGCGTAGAGGCTCTCAAGGGACTGACCCTTGACGTTCCGCAAGGCGCTGTCTATGCCCTGGTCGGACCCAATGGAGCCGGAAAGACAACTGCCATAAAGATTCTGATGAACATCATTGAGGCTACATCGGGTCACGCCGAAGTGCTGGGAGTCAGTTCCGCCCGCATTCGAGGACGCTACCTGGAGGCGATCGGATACGTCTCCGAGAACCAGCAGGTGCCTGAGTGGATGACCGTGGGGATGCTTCTGGACTATCTCCGCCCCTTTTATCCGGCGTGGGACGCCTCCTTGGAATCCGAATTGGTGAAGCAGTTCGACCTGCCCCGAGACCGTAAGCTCCGACACCTGTCACGCGGCATGCGCATGAAAGCCGCGCTGGCTAGCTCCCTGGTATACCACCCGAAGCTGATCGTGCTAGACGAGCCCTTTACCGGCCTCGATCCTCTCGTCCGCGACGAACTCATTCAGGGTCTGCCAGACCGCGCTGACGAATCTACCATCTTCGTATCCTCCCACGACCTCGCCGAAATCGAGACTTTCGCGAGTCACATCGCTTATCTCGAGGAAGGCAAACTTCGATTTGCCGAAGAACTGACTAGCCTCGCAAGTCGCTTCCGCGAAGTGGAACTCACCTTTGATGTGCCACCCAGCCCGCCCCGTAAGTCGCCGAGCAGCTGGCTGCAGCTGCAAACGTCGGCTGCGGTGGTGCGATTCACCGAAAGCCGCTTCGACTCCGAACGCACGTCAAACGAAATTCGCACACTCTTTGGCGAACCACGGACTATAACCTTTTCCCCGATGTCGCTACGCTCGATTTTCCTTGTGATGGCCAGAACTGACCGTAATTCGGCTTAGAGAGGGCGTGATGAAACAAGTCTGGACTATCTTCCGCAAAGATGCTCGCCACCACTGGCCTGAAATTGTCGTGTCCATTGCACTACTCGCCGTGTATGCCTGGAAGGACACTTATGATTGGAAGCACCCAGTCAGACTGACGACGTATATTCTGACCGAATTATGGTCGCCATCACTTGTTCCACTGTCCTGGCTGCTCCTGATCACACGCGGAATCCACGGTGAGTCACTCGTCGGCAATCGTCAGTTCTGGATTACCCGCCCATACGACTGGAGAAAGCTGGCATCGGCCAAAATACTGTTTACTCTGACCTTCATCAACCTCCCACTGTTTGCCATGCAAGTCTCCCTTCTTGCCATAGCTGGTTTCCGGCCGATGGCCTACCTTCCACAGCTGCTGTGGATCCAAGTCCTGTGGATTCTCGCGCTCTTTGTAGGAATCGCAGCACTTGCCGCTGTCACGGCCAATTTGGTGCAAATGCTCCTGGCCATCTTTCTGCTTGTTCTCTACGTGATCTGTATCGCCACATTGATGGAGGTGATCTCAAAACCCAATTCTCCAAGCTTGGATTGGCGGTTAGGCATTCTTATACTCGGCACCTTTGTAGCAGTACTTTTCTTGCAGTATTCCAGGCGGAAAACGATCGTATCCCGCTCGCTGATAATCGGATTGTTCGGTTTGCTCGGTTTGGTTCCGTGGCTGACTCCGAAACAAACATTCGACGTAGAGGAATATCCTTTGGCCCACGATCCCTTCCCTGCCCGGTTCTCGTTGCTCCCCAGACAACCGCCTAAGCAGAGTAACAGTGCTCCGTACAACGATACGGTCGTCATGCGCTTTCCGCTCTCCGCCGTGGGCGTCACTAGTGGGTCATTCCTCGAAGTCAATGAGATCCTCGTTACGTTGACCAACGCGCTTGGCCTTCGATGGGACTCAGACTGGCTGTCGCAGGCGGCCTTGTATTTTCCTGATCAGAACTCCGCGGAAGTGTCCTTTCAACTCAAACGGAAGTTGTTCGACCGGTTCAAGACTGGCCCGGTCAACGCTCATGTTGTTGTGGCGTTCACTCATTACGCTGACAGAGACACTCTGCAGTTCGTGGTTCCCGGCAACAGATTTTTCCTGCCCTCGCTTGCCACGTGCCTTGTTCCGGAGAAGCCCTACTGGGGTCAGCTTAAATGTCGAGTTCCGCCACGCCGGCCAACTGTTGTGTTGATCAGCTCTAAATTTGACGCATCCACCTGCCCCCAATCCTCCGAATATCTCCCTGGCAGAGCGAGCCTAGTAGGGCACACACTCCTTCGATTCGGAACTTTCGTGCCATCGATCATTCCCTTCACAGACCTCGGGATCTACCTTTCGGGCTCAGATGAGTCGGGCAATTCTTACTCACATCCCGGCATCTGTCCCGGGACACCGCTGGCACTGAGCCACCCTGCGGAAATAGGCCGGAACCGTGTCGAAGTTGACTTCGAAAACCTATCCCTGGCTGAGTATGAAGCGGGAACCCGAAAACAATAGGTAGATTCGGCGCGCAGAACATCATTGTCTCGATATACCCGACCACAGTGAACATGTGAGAGAGGTTCAGGCCCACGCCAGGAGAAAAAAATCCCTATTTACATGTGCATATATACAACGCATAATAGACACATGTCATTTGATCTGGAAAAAACGGTCGAGGAGCTCCGACGAGAGCTAAAAGACTCGTGCCGGAAACGTGATTTCTTCGCAATGCAAGTGCGTAATCAGCATCTTGCTCTGTCGAGCTTAGTGCGAGGCATGCGTGATGAGAAAAGAAGGAACGAAGTCCTCCGAGAGATTGAAGCAGCACGCCAGAAACCTGCAGGACTCACCGAGGCAGTTTCCGATATTTTGCGGCAGACGCACCAGAGCTTGAGTGCGAAAGAGGTGAGCTACTGGCTTCAGAGAGAAGGGTTTGATTTGTCGGACTATTCTCAACCGCTGGCCACAATTTCAATCGTCTTGCGCCGTTTGGCAAACACCGCACGTGCAGAAAGCACATATAACAACCGTCGTGTGACCTACCGGTGGATCGGAGAACGCTAACGATCCATGGACAATGGAGGAGATTTCTACGCTGTCACGTTCTCTAGTTAGCCGCTTGAACGCCCTGGAGCGCAGGATTTCCGGCACATCGAGCAGCACTCTTGTTCGGCATGCCACTCGCAACGTATATACATGGGTCACAGAGTACACCGAGACCAAGAATGATCATTGGGTGGAAGAGGGCCGGCCCTCACCCTATGAGCGATTCCCCAAACGCGCATACATCGCCGCCATATTCGAATTCTTGGGCTCAGAGGAACGGGTTGTATGGATTGAGAAGAGCCGCGACATGATGCTCTCCTGGAGTTGCGTAGCATATCTGCTTTTCAACGTGATGACAGTGCCTCAGCGTAGTGCCCTGTTTCAGACACAGACTGAAAAGAAGGCCATTCAACTAGTGGAGTACGCCAAATGTCTCTATCGCCGGCAGCACCGCGAGCTGCAAGCCGCGTTTCCGCTAAGCAAGAATATCGATGACCAGTCTGCACTGGAACTGAACTTCGCGAACGGCAGTCGCATTCTCGGCATCCCTGGAGGAGCTAACCAGATTCGTTCTTTCCATCCATGGGGATACCTGAATGACGAAAGCTCCTTTCAGGCGGACGCCGGAGAATGCTTCCATGAAGCGCTATCGGTCGTGCCAGGAAAAATCATATTTAATTCGAGTGCGGGGCCGTCTTGGTATGCGGACGCGCGAAGAGACATAGTAAGGAACGAGGATAATTCGTGAATGTAAAGACCACATTAGAGAAAACCCGGAAGCTTCCGTCACAGACTGTCGTCGAGATCATCCAAGGGCTGTCCGTTCGCAGGACGAAAAGCGGAATCGCTGTCCTCCGAGTTCACTATACTGCTGATCCCGACCGCGATCCGGAACTTAACCCAGCTTGGAAGCAAGCGGAGCGCAAACTCTATACGTCTCAGGCGGCGTGGGATCGTGAGCAGGAAATCCTCGACGAGGCGGGCGGTGGAGAACTGGTATTCGCCGATACCCTACTTACGCACTGGAAAAAGATCGTCATCACTGATCCGGCATGGCGTCCCGACCCGCGCTGGAGGGTTGAAGCAGGCTTCGACCACGGCAAGACAAATCCAACTGTGCTGGAGCGGGCGTACGTCGACGATGGCGGGACAATCTATCTCTGTGGCGAATACTACGTGCCGGGACTTGAAGTGTGGCAACACGTGCCCCAAATTAGGCAGATGGCAGACATTAGAAAGGTCGCAGCCTGCTATGCCGACCCCACCATCTTCAACGTGACGATGCAGCAATCCCACCAGAACGGGAAGCCGCAGGAGCGGGCGAAGTCGATCAATGAACTCTATGTCGAGCAAGGGATTGAGCTCTTCTCACCATTTGCTCTGGATCGCTCTGATGTGAGTTTCGCAGCTCGAGTCATGGCGCACTGGGGAAACCTTGACCAGAGAGAGGCCTCGCTGAAGATTGTTTGCCGAAACTATTCGGAGCGTCCGCAGCCTGGATTGCACCAATGGGACTGCCCTAACCTGCTCTGGGAGATGATGCGGACACGCCGGGTGAAGCTGACCGCGCAGCAACTGTTGAGTCGGAATACCTCCGAAGCCATTGTAGACAAGGACAACCACGCGACGGACGCTTGCAAGTATCTGGTGATGTCGCATCCTGCACCAGCAGAAAAGACAAAGCTGGAAATCATCGCCGAGAAGATTGCGCCTCTTGCGCAAGCTGGCGATCTGAATTCGGCAGCCATTTGGTACAGAGTTTTGAACGACGAACCGGCGGATTTCCGCCCGGCAACGATCGGGCGATATGCCTATAGGAAATACAGCGGGCGACGTTGGTGGTTCTGATCACAAGAGAAATGGTGACAATAAAAATGAAGAAGAATCGAAGCGAATTCTATTGCAAGGCTAAAACGCAAGCCGGCAAAGCCTGCCGCGCGGCAGCAATGGCAGGAGGCTTGTGTTTTTTTCACGCAAATCCCACAAAAGCTGCAGAACTTGGCCGAATCGGAGGACGCAGGAACGCTCGAACCCCGGCCGTGCTTCCGCCTACTCCTTTGTTGGACACCCCCGAACAAATCCGCGAGATGATGCAAAGGGTGTTCGTCGAGACCTATTGTGGTCAGTTGGGGCCGAGGATTGCTGCTGTATTGGACCGTCTGCTGAATACACAACTGCGCGTTATGGAATCGGCGAATTTCGACGAACGCCTCAAGCGTGTTGAAGAACGTGGCGCGGCAGAACGCCCCAGTGATGCTCAGGTACCGACGGAAACACTGCAACGAGACCGTCCGGTGCAAGAACAAATATCGCGTCAGGGCCCCGGGGTGGACCACGGCCTTCCCATGGTCGAATCAACGGAGGGCTGGGACGATCCTTCCGGATACGTAGAACCGCCAAGGCCTAGGCCATACACCTATAACAATGCGGAAATCGATGACAAAAGATAGCTTCGATGGCTTAATGCCATCATCGCACACGAAGGCATCTGCGTAGATTCGTTGGGATTCTCGGCCCCCCCCCGCCCCGGGGTGACATTTGATGTATGGCACTATGTATCTTGATCATTGACGCGGAATCGATAAATGGAGTAGCCGTATGCGAACTACTCTCGATCCACGGCCGGTCCTCGACGGGGTCATCAATGGGGCTCAAGCACTTCATCTGATCTCATAGTTGAAAAGGAGAGCCCACGAAAGACTCGCGCATCGCTCACGTACCGGAGAGCTGTCAGAATCGACTCACAGCGCTCTCAATCACTGAAATCTTGTCCTCTCAAGGTTTGACTGCAAAATAGGACGTGACCGCGACGACATAGAATACCTGTCTTCCGAGCGTTGCGGGTTTCGCGCTCTCAGGGTACCCAAATCCACCGCACACTAGGGTAAGGAGACCGGCGCATTTTCCGAAATAAGGGCGCAGAAAGTTCAAAGTCTCAGATCTTTATGTAGACGCCTTTTCGATACAGGGGCCACATGATCATCCCGCAGACGGTGAGGAAAGCAAGCGAATAGATTAGAGATGCGTTCGCCGGACTCGCCAGAGGCATCAGCCACCGCTCGTAGGCAAAATCTTGGAACGTCATCGAACTTCCGTCGGAGAAGTGCAGCACGAGGCGTTCCAACCCCGTCCCCGCAACCTCAGAGAGAATATACGCAGTAATCGCATTTACGCCGAACACCTCGACGGGGATTATCCAGCGGCCGCGCCATCGTTTGACGTCTAATACCCAGTAGCACAATGCCAATAAGATCAGTGCAAAGCCGCAGTGAAACAGAACATAGGAACTCGTCCACAGCTTCTTGTTGATCGGGAACCAAATACCGAAGATCGAACCCGAAACCAGACCAATGAAACCGAAGACGGTCATCCAGACGGCCTTGCGCATTCCGGCGACGCTGGAACGCAGCCACTCCCCGGTTAAAACCCCAATCAGAGTGGTGCCCAGGGCTGGTATGGTACTGAGCAAGCCTTCAGAGTCAAAGGGATGGCCGTGCATGTGGTTCGAGTAGAGCATGCGATCAAGCCAAGCAGAGATGTTCCCAGCGGGATCGAGCAGGGGGACATCGCGGGTTGGTACACCGTAGCCTGGCACTGGCACGAACCGCATCAGCAACCAATAACCAACCAAGCAGGCAGCCACCGTCACAATCCGGCCGCGCGTGCCACACCACATCATGATTATCGAGGCCACCACGTAACAGAGGGCGATGCGCTGCATCACGCCAACCAAACGTAGAGTTGCGAAATGATAGTGGTTGGGCCATGCCGGATAGCCATTCAGAAACAGCCCGATCGCGAACAGGAGTGCACCGCGCCGAAGAACGTGGAGCAGGAGCCGTCTGGGTGACTCCCCGCGTTTGAGGCGCGAGGCAAACGAATACACCATCGAGATGCCCATCGAAAATAGAAAGAAGGGGAAGATCAGGTCGGTCGGGGTCCAACCGTTCCACTCCGCGTGTTTCAGTGGGGCATAAGCTTGATCTCCGCTGCCGCCTGGGTTGTTGACGATGATCATGCCAATAATCGCGAGGCCGCGAAAGAAATCGACAGATTCGACTCGGCTGCTGGCCGGAAGAACCGTTTTGGTAGTGGACGGCGCCGTCGTGCTTGCCAGCATTGACATGGCTATCATCCATTTATCGCTGGTTCGGTTCGTCCACCAGTCGCAGTTTCTGGAACGTCACCGGGTTTTCTGGATCGACACGAAAGAGCGAATCGGTTTTTGAAGTGAAGACGATCTGCGGCACGTCATCGCCGACAGGCTCCTTCGACACAAAGGTTTTCTGGGCTCCAAAACTCAGGGCGATTTCTTGGCTCAGACTGAAGGCATGTCCCGTGAAGAAAGAGACGGGAATCGCGATGTCACCTGAGAACCCTTTCAACGTTTTCTTCCACGCGGTCTTGACCTCCTCGTCGTAATCGTGCGGATGTGATCGCGGCGGTAGAAAATCTTGCTCACAATATATGCTTGGTTTAACGTTGTCGAAATTGCCTGGACTCAAGTAAAGGTCATAAGCAGCGTCGGGCCGTCCATGCCGGATGGCCTGCGGTTGCTCGGTGTCGAAGATCAAACGAAAAGTGTCCCCGTTCTGCACTCCTCTTCCCCAAAACGGCTGGTAGAGTTCGGGGTCGGTGACATCGACGCCAACGTAAATAGTGTCCTCATCCCACCCGAGGGCAACGCGGGCCGAGAACTGCGCTGGTCCCTTCCACAGCTTGTCGCCGTCCTGAATCTGCGCAGCCTGGTTGAGGTCGTAAATGTGACCAGATTGCCACTTCGCGAAGTCCCCATCGAGAATCGGCTTTGTGGGCACTCTTGGTGCCTCAAGTACATCTTTTTCGCCGTTCCATTGGATCTTTCCGTCCGGCAGATGTTCAAACGATGGATCTGCCAACACTCGGTTGAACTGCTCGCGCAGCATCCCCGGAATGGGTGAGATTTCCGACGCCAGCGTCTCGAATGCCGGCTGTCGTCTCAAAGCCGCAACAACGGAACTTAATTGCGAGATCTGAGTTTCGATCGACACTATATCGACAGGAGACTTTCGCTCTGCAAAGATGGCCCCGAAGTCAGCTTTCTTGCCGTTATCGTCACCATAAATCGCCAGCAAAGGCTGAAGGAGAGCAGGCCCATCCTTACCGTACTGAGTCACGATGGCGTGCCTCTGCGAGATTTCAGGCTCGTAGGCCGCCGGATTCCAGAGGTAATCGGCGACCGTCTGCAACGGAAGAAAGGAGGCGTGGGCCTGATACATTGGGTTCGAAAACAATCCCTGCACCGCCGTGGGAAGACCGGCTGCTCGCCCGCGCACGGGATCCAGCACCAGCAACCAGGGACGACCGTCATTGCCCGGAAAGTTATCCCATATCAACGGCTGCCGCCGGAGATAACTTCCCCATTCTTCGGCCTGAGCCACAGTGATTTCGTCCGAGCCGACTTGCGGGCCTGTCCAATCGAGTGGGATCTCAGGATTTACTCCGGCTCCCAAATCTTTGATGTAGTCGCGATTGCCCCATTCGTTGGTATAGGTAGTCGGACACACCATGAGGCGGTTGTCCTGGGAAAGTGACTTGAGGTAGGTGTACAGCTCGTTGATAAGGTAGATGTGCGCCTGAGACAGCGTCTTGAATCGCGTTTTATCTTGGGGATGAATGAGGTCCTGTGGGACATCGTCCAAGAAGAGCGCAAAGCTGGACATTCCCAGTGCGAACACGCTTTTGAGTTTGCTCGCCAGCGCCCGAAAATCGGCTTCACTCGAATACACCATCGAAAGCCCAGGACTGATGGCGAAACTGAAGTCCACAAAATTTTCCTTCGCCGCCTTTGCCAGCGCGCCCAACTGCTTCATCTCACCCGGCGGGTAGGATTCACGCCAAAGCCGTCGGTGGTATGGATCGTCTTTGGGCCCGTAATAGTAAACGTTCATACCATGCTGGCTCTCAAAGCGCAGCATGTCGATTCGCTCCGCGTAGGTCCAAGGCGTACCGTAAAAGCCCTCCACGACGCCCCGGATAGCAAACGAAGGATAGTCAGCGATAATCACTTGCACATCGTTTTGCCGCAAAATGGCCTGGGGGCGAGGTATGAGTTCTTTGAGATTGGAGGGCGCCGTCAAGAGAATATCGGGGACACGAAGCAAGCCATTATGCAATCCCGCGGCAGACATCGCCTGCAGGCGAACCACCTGGGGGACGAGGCTCGGAGAATAGGAAATCTGCAGAAGGTATCCTTCGTTCGCTAAAGCAGGCGTTACGAGCACGGTAGACTTGGCCGTCACCTCCTTCAGCCTCTGCAAGAACAAATCTGCGACCTGGTGTTCATCGAGTTCGAAGACTAGTCCTTTTTGACCGGAGGCACCGGTTCTCCCTCGCACATGCAGGAAGCGAATGGATGCGTGATTCTTCGATGCAAGGTCTTCCAGTTGACGCTGAATGCGCCCATCGAGCTGGCCGGCTGACAGTGCTGTCCAGAGCGCCTTTGGATTCTGCGCCGGCCATGCGAAGGAGGTGAGCCCGATGATAAGGAAGGCGAGGCAACAACATGAACGAACGGAAGCATGGAACTCCGCCAATTCTCGCCGGGAATTCATACGATTTAAAAGCTGATCTTCAAACCGAGTTGCATCTGTCGGTTGGTGTTGGCATAGCTGATTTGTCCGAATCCGCTATTCTCAAGATCGGCTTGTGGGAAGCCGAGGTTGGGATGATTGAACACGTCGGAGGCGGTGCAACTGAACTGCACTTTCATACCTTCATGTAGGTCATCCAACGCGAAATCCTTCAGCAGCGATACGTCGACAGTCCGCCAATCCGGCCCGTTCAAAATGTTTCGGCCGGTGTTGCCAAATGTGTTGGAGGAGGGTGTCACAAACGCCGCCGTGTTGAACCAGCAATCAATTGTTCCTGTTCGGGTACTGCCCGGGCATG